>Ga0068856_100006004_pt1 | contig 11949 bp, 10 predicted proteins | sample KBSCornC62_FD_66595 | JGI IMG/M metagenome (GOLD analysis project Ga0068856, IMG submission 66595) | Corn rhizosphere microbial communities from Kellogg Biological Station, Michigan, USA - KBS Corn C6-2 | ecosystem: Host-associated > Plants > Roots > Rhizosphere > Soil ...
GGGGCTAGGTCACTTGATCCCCAGCCGCTCCATCCGATACCGCATCGCCCTGAAGGTGATGCCGAGCAGCTTTGCCGCAGCCGTGCGGTTGTAGCGCGTCTTCTCGAGCGCCTCGTTGATCGCCGCGCGCTCGACGCGATCCAGATAGTCCTGCAGCGGCCATTTCTCGCCGGCCGGAATTGGCGTATCGGTCTCGTCGGCGACCGGTGTCAGGTGCAGGTCCTCGGCGGTGATCCGCTGCGGTTCGGCGGCAAGCGAAAGGCCGCGCTCGAGAATGTTCTCGAGCTCGCGAACGTTGCCGGGGAACGGATAGCGCTCGAGCGCGTGCACGGCTTCCGGCTCGAGTCCGGCGCCATTGCCGCGCGAAAGCTTCGACAGGATCGCGTTGGCGATCAGCGGAATGTCCTCGCGCATCTCGCGCAAGCTGGGCATCGCGAGCTCGATCACGTGCAGCCGGTAGTAGAGGTCCTGGCGGAACTCGCCGTTCTCGACGAGCCCGGAGAGGTTCTTGTGCGTCGCGCTGATGATGCGGGCGTCGACCGCATCCTCGGTCGTCGAGCCCACCTTGCGCACCTTCTTCTCCTGGATCGCGCGCAGCAGCTTCACCTGCATCGCGAGCGGCAGGTCGGCGACCTCGTCCAAGAACAGCGTGCCGCCGTTGGCGGCCTGGAAGAAGCCGTCGCGATCGGCCTCCGCCCCGGTGAACGCGCCCTTCTTGTAGCCGAAGAACTCGCTTTCCATCAGGTTCTCGGGGATCGCGCCGCAGTTGACCGCGATGAACGGAAGGTCCGCGCGCGGGCTCTTCAGATGGATCATCCGTGCGGCCAGCTCCTTGCCGCTTCCCGACTCGCCGTTGATGAAGACCGGCGCCTGGCTCTTCGCAAGCCGCTCGATCAGCCCGCGCACCTGCTGCATTGCGGGCGATTCGCCGAGGAGCTGGTAGCTCGCGGCCGGTTGCGGCTTCTCGGGCACCTTGAGGGCTTGCTTGACGAGCGCCCGCAACTGCTCGAGCGCGACCGGCTTCGCGAGGTAGTCGAAGGCGCCGGCCTTGAGGGCGGCGACGGCGTTCTGGGCGCTGCCGAACGCGGTGATCACCGCAACCGGGACGTCGAGCGCCTTCTGGGTGATGTGCTCGACGACGCGCAGGCCTTCCCCGTCGGGCAGGTTCCAGTCGGTCAGGCACAGGTCGAACGGCTGGGCGTCGAGCTGACGCTGCGCGTCGGCAACCGACTCGGCGCGCGAGGTGTCGAGGCCCATCCGCGACAGCGTCATCTCGAGGAGCTCGAGGAGATCGGGCTCGTCGTCGACGACCAGCACCTTCGGTTGACCACGGGTTCTGCGGGACATGGAACGGGGGAGGGTAACGGTAGCCATAGTTGGCTGACGACAGCGAATTCTATGCCACAGGTTGTACGGCACCGGTCGGCGTCAGCGCGCGCTTGAACGTGATGCGGAAGACCGCCCCGGGCGACCTCGGCAGGAGCTCCAGCGCGGCTCCGTTCGCGTCGCAGAGCTCGCGGGCGATGTAGAGGCCGAGGCCGGTCCCTCCCGGACGCGTCGTGAAGAACGGCTCGAAGATCTGGGCGCGGAACTCGGCCGGCACACCCGGCCCGTCGTCGCCAAGCTCGCAGATCACCGCATCGCCCATGTAGCCGGCGCGCGCGGTGATGTGGATGCTTCCCGGCTCGCGGCGGCAGTGCTGCCAGGCGTTGCGCACGAGATTCCACGCAATCTGGCTCAAATGCCCGCGATCGAACATGACGCGGAGCTCGTCGTCGATGTCGATCGCCACGCCGCCCGCGGCAATGCCTTCGGCCTGCACGATCTCCTCGGCGATCGAGGCGACGAAGTCGCAAAGCGGAATCACTTCCGGCTGCTGGCGGTCGCGGCGGTTGAGCTGCAGCACCTCACCGACGATGCGGTCGATGCGCTTCGCATTGCTGCGAATCATGCTGAGCAGCCGCTGGCCCTCCGGCGCCACGCTGCCGTCCTCCTCGAGAAGCTGCGCGGCCTGGTTGATCGCGGACAGCGGGTTGCGCACCTCGTGCGCGATCGACGCGGTGAGGCGTCCCATCGCCGCGAGCTTCATCTGCTGCGCCTCGTTCTGCGCGCGCCCGAGGTCCTCGAGGTAGATCAGCGTGCCGCCGTTCAATCCGGAGCCGATGCGTACGAGCCGCACGCGCAGGAGCCGCTGCGTCGCGTCGACCTTGAACGGCGGCAGCGGATCGGAGAAGTCCTCGTTCCAGCGACGCCAGTAATCGTGCAGCGTCGTCGAGAATTCGGAGAGTCGCATCCCGCCGCGCATGCGTCCGAAGCCGCCGAGCAGCCGCGTCACCTGCGCGTTGTGGCCGCGGACGACGCCGGTCAGGTCGACGACGAGCACGCCGTCCTGCATGTCCTGGATGATCAGCCGGTTGACCTGCTCGAGATTGGCGACGTCGATGCCGCGCTGCGCCGCGAGATCCTCGGACGCCTTCGTGTAGCGGCCGATCACGACGGCGGTTCCGACCATCGCGAAATAGCCGAGGCACATCAGCGCCGTCTGGAACAATTGCGTGCCGGCGATGTCGCCGCCGGCAAGGCGCCAGGTCTCGAGTCCCAGCAGCACGATGGCCGCGAGCGCCGCGTGGAAGAACGCCGTCTGCGTGCGCAGAAGCCAGCCGCTGGCGGCGAGCTGCGGGAAAAGCAGGATCGGCAGCGGTGCGCCGGTGCTGCCGCCGGCGACCATCAGGAGCGCGATGAACAGGATGTCGCCGGCGAGAAGGCCGAACAGCGTCTGCGTGATCGGCAGCGGCAGCTTCTCCTGCTGGATCCACCCGAACGACGCGAGCCCGAAGACGAAATACAGCGCGGCTGCAGTGATGAACGAGTTCGGCGTGCCGACGTCGAGCGAGCGCAGGTCGAGCAGCAGCGCGAGCCCGAGCAGAAGCGCGCCGCACACGGCGCGAAACAGGCCGACGATCCACAGGATGCGCCGCGTCGAGCCGACGATCGATGCCGGCAACGGTGGCGGACTGTAGGGCGGTATGGCGGGCGAAGGATCCAAGGTCGTTGCGCGCGAAAGAAACGCGCGCGGGCGTCGACAGCGTCGGCGTTCAAGCGGCTTGGCAGCCGCCCCACGCGGGCGCTGGCGGAAGGGACGCTCGCGGGCTCGCGCGCATTGTGCCAGCAACGGTGGTTGCGCGGGTGGGTTCGCCGGCGAAAAGCCCGCGCGATGGAATCGCGGCGTGGGCCGCGCGCAACATTTCGGCGCCGGCGAGCGCCTTTAACGCGTCAACCGCGGGAGCGCTTGTCGCGTGACAGGCATTGCGGATCGCCGCACAGCGGTCCGCGCGGCCCCTCGACGGCGTCGGCGCGCGGCAGGTAGACGCCGCAATTCACGCAACGCGTCATCGCCGTGTCCTTTGATTTTCGTGCGTCCGCCGACGATTTGCCCCGCGCGCCGCGACTGCTGGCGGCGTTGACCAGGCGCAGCGCGAGCAGCGCGATGAAGAACACGACCAGCCAGAAGATGATCTTGCCCACCTACAACACCTTGCCGGGATTGAGCAGGCCGCGCGGATCGAGCGCCGACTTGATCCGACGCATGAGCTCGAGCTCGAGCGGTGTCTTGTAGTGCGCGAGCTCGTCGCGCTTCAGCACGCCGATGCCATGCTCGGCACTGATGCTGCCGCCGGCGGCGACGACGCGATCGTGGACGATGCGATTGATCGCCGGCGTGTTCGCGAGGAATTGCTGCGCATCGACGCATTCGGGCGCGGCGACGTTGTAATGCAGGTTGCCGTCGCCCAGATGGCCGAACACGACGACGCGGGCGCCCGGAAACGCCGCGACGATCGCATTCTCCGCTTCGCGCGTGAACTGCGCGATTGCCGAAATTGGCAGCGAAATGTCGTGCTTGACGTTCTGTCCCTCGCGCCGCTGCGCCTCGCTGATGTTCTCGCGCAGCGACCACAATCGGTCGGCCTGCTCCTGCGACTGCGCGATCGTCGCGTCGACGATCAGCGCGTCCTCGGCGACGTGGCTCAGCGCGCGCTCGACGGCGTCCGCAAGCGCGACGTCGCCGCTGTCGTCGACCTGGAGCAGCACGTACCACGGATGGCCGGGCAACGGGTCGGGGGAGCCGGGATGGTGCTTGCGCGATAGATACAGCGCGAAGCCGCTGATGAGCTCGAAGCCCGTGAGCCGGTCGCCAAGCGTGTGCTTAATCACGCGCAAAAGGTCGACCGCATGCGCGACGTCGGCCACCGCCGCGAGCGCGGTGACGCGCGCGGTCGGGGCCGGAAAGAGCTTCAGCACCGCGGCCGTCACGATGCCGAGCGTGCCTTCGCTGCCGACGAAGAGCTGCTTCAAATCGTAGCCGCTGTTGTCCTTGCGCAGCCCGCGCAGCCCGTTCCATACGCGACCGTCCGCAAGCACGACCTCGACGCCGAGGACCAGCTCGCGTGCATTTCCGTAGCGCAGCACGGCGGTGCCGCCGGCGTTCGTCGACAGGTTGCCGCCGATCGTGCAACTGCCTTCGGAGGCAAGCGAAAGAGGGAAAAGCATGCCCGCGTCGCGTGCGGTCTGCTGCACGTCGGCAAGCGTGACGCCGGCCTCGACGGTGATCGTCGCGTTCGCCGCGTCGAGCTCGCGGATCGCGCGCATCCGCGCAAGCGACAGCACGATTTCGTCACCGCTGCGATCGGGCGTCGCGGCGCCGCACATGCCGGTGTTGCCGCCTTGCGGAACGATCGGCACGGCAAGCTCCGCGCACGCGCGCACGACACGAGCGACCTGGTCGGTGCTCGCCGGCTGCACGACGGCGCGCGCACTGCCGCGGTAGCGCCCGCGCCAGTCGACGACGTAGGGTGCCACGTCGGCGTCGCGGGTCAGCACGTGATCGCCGCCGACGATCTGTTGCAGCCGCTCGAACACGGTTGCGAAGCCCTGCATCATGGCGCACGATATTAGCGCACGCATGCTGCGCGTCTTGCATCACGCTATCGCGCGGGAAGGAGCAACGACATGAGCGACGAACCGGGCAAGACCGCAGGCAGCTCGCCACCGCTGTCGGCGCAGGACGCGCTTGCGTTCATGCAGAAGATGTGGAACCCGTTCGGCATGCCGATGCCCGGCTCGACGAGCGGCGCTGTGGAATCAACACCTGCGTCGCCGCAGAACGCGGGCGCTTCGCCGGCGGCGTCGCCGGCGATGCCCAATCCGATGGCGGTCGCGATGCCCGGACTGCTTGCGTTCCCGAACCCCGCCGCGATGTTCGCCGCGCTGGATCCGGCGCAGGTCGAGCGCAAGATCGCCGAGTTGCGCGTCATCGAAGGATGGCTCGCGATGAGCCTCAACCTGATGCAGATGAGCATCAAGACGCTCGAATTGCAGCACGCGTCGCTCGAGGCGCTGCAGGGCGCGACGAAGCGCGAGGAGAAGCCGCGCAAGGAATGACGCCGCGCGCGCGGCGCGGACGTCAACGCGTGCCGGCGAGCTGCTCGTGCGGCGAGCCTGAGCGTTTCGCGCTCCGCGGCGGCACGGACGTGCGCGGCGCGGCCTTCGTACCGGCTGCCAGATTCGCCTTTTCATAGAGCGCGCGGCAATTCGCATCGGGCGCGTCGCCCAGATCGATCAGCGGCAGCAGCGCAAGCGGTGGCGCGAGGATGCCGAGACCCACGGCGGCGCCGACGCGCGCCACGGCCTGGCCCACCGCCGGGCGCACCACGGGATTGGCGAAGGTGCCCGTGATCATGATCGGGCCGCGCAGCGCGACGAGGCTCGGCTTCTTCGAGTCGGCAGTCAGCTTGAGATCGTACTTTTCGTTGCCAAAATCGATGCTGCCGCTGCCATGGATCAGCTCGTCCTCGCTGTCGACGACCATGAAGTCCGGAACGAGCTCGCCGTTCGTCGCATGCATCGCCGTGATCGCGCAATGGATCGCCGCCTGCTCCTTCTTGCCGCTCGCGAGAAGCGTCGCTGCGCGGGCCAGGTCGAGATTCGTCAGGACGAGTGTCAGCGTGCTCATCTGGCCGCCGCTCATCGCCACGGCCGCCTCGCCGTTCATCGAGCCGAGCAGCTCCGCGACGCTGTTTCCCGACGTCGTGAAGTGCCCGCGACCGCCGAAGCGGCCGGCAGAACCCTGCGGCGAGGCGAGTTGCGGAAAGAGGCGCTTGAGCTCGACGCGCCGGATCTCGACCTGCGCTTTGCCCGACGGCTCTTGCTTGGTGAAGTCGACGGCGATGTCGCTCACGACGTGACCGTCGGCGATGCCGAAATCGAGCGGCTGCAGATGCAGCATGCCGTCCTTCAGCACGAAATGCATGTCGAGATTGTCGAGCGGGAAACGTCCCCATCGCACGTTCGTGCCGCGAAGCTTGAGATCGACGTCGTGCCCGCGCAGCTTGCCGAGATCGAACGATTTGTCGGGAAGCACGTGGCCCGTCGCTTCGCGCTTCCGTACCTCCTTGCGCTGCTCGGGCGTTTTCGCTTTCTGGCCCGGCTCGCCGGGAGGCAGGCCCACGAAGCCGCCGAGATCCTTGTAATCGAGGTGGCGCGACACGAGATCGGCGACGGTCGCGGGCTGCGCTCCCGAGACGTCGACGCTGAATCGACCGGCGAGGTCGCTCTTGCCGACGGTGCCCGCGATGTCCTCGAAGTGCCATTTCCCGACTTCGTGAACGAGGTTGCCGTTCAGGTCGTACGGCGGCGTCCACGGCAGCGGCGATGGCACGATCGGATACAGACGCGACAGATCGGGACCGCGCACGTGCAGCGCACCGCGCACGTTCTGCGGTTGCGCGGGGACGACGGTCCCGTCGAAGTCGATGGTCGTGGCGCCGGCGTGCAGGTCGAACGTGAGCGCGTACGGGTCGTTAACCTGCCGAAGCGCCGACAGGCCGTGGCCGCGTCCATTGATCGTGAACGGCTCGCCGCGCAGCGTCCCGCGGCCGTCGAAGCGAAGCTCTTGCGGCGCGTTTGGCGTCTGCGATGCGCTTTGCACGGCCACGGTGATGTCGCCGCGCCATACGGGATCGCGGTAGCGCAGCATGCCGTTATCCACGCTGATGTCGCCGAACGCCGGCACGCCGCCGGAGGCTTCGTGGCCGAAATGCCAGTTCGCATCGCCGTTCGAGTTCTTCTCGAGCACGAGCCGCGGCTCGACGAGATCGATCCTGTCCGGCGTGAGATGCAGAAGCGATGGCAGGCCGAAGGTCAGCGTCATGTGCGCGGCATGCGCCATCGGCTGCAGATCGGACCATGCCGCGTTGGCAATCGAGAAATCGTTCACGTCGACGACGACCGGCGGCCCGACATGGACGCGAAGCGCACCGGCGATCGTCACGTCGCGGTGCAGCCGATGGCCGAGATAGGCCGCGACAGGACCGCGCAGGGCGTTCCAGGGAAAGAAGACGATGACGAGCGCGAGCAGCGCCACGATCGCTGTCGCAAGGGACGCATAACGAAGTGCCCGCTGCCCGGTAGCTGACATGGTGAAGGCTTCGACGCGCGTACCGCCCGCGCGGCAGCGTCGACGTCGAGGCTACGGGGTGCGCCAGGCGATGACAATCCGCGACGTGCGGACGATCGCGTAAGAAAACACCGACAGCGGCGCTTCGGCCCTGGTCGAGATGAGCGCCGAGCGCGCTACGCCGGCAGCTCCGGTCTCGGCGCCGACGTTTTGAGCCAGCCGTTGCGCAGGACAATTGCGCGTTCCGGCGCGTCCACGCGCAGGCTCAAATAGCAGGCGTCGTTGGGCGCGGCCATCAACTCGACGTCGAACGTCAGGAGCTCGTCGCGTCGGAACGCATGCACCGGAATCCGCTCGCCGGGCGAGCGCCGCTCGAGCAGCGCTTCGATCGCCTCCGTCGAGGCGCGAAGGCCGTCCAGCGCGACGAGAACGTCGTTGGCCGCGAGTCCGGCACGCTCGGCGGCGCCGGCGCTGTAGACATGTTGCAGCTTGAGATCGTTTCCGACCTTCGCGCCCAGCGACGATCGCGGCAGCTTTCCGTTTGCCGGCTTGCCCCCGGAATCCTTCGCACCCGTCGAAGGCCGCACGTTCCAATCGATGCCGAAGGCGGCGAGCAACGTGGCGAGCGGCGGATCGTCGGTGCCGTCGACGTAGCGGCGAAAGAAATCGTGGATGGCTTCGCCGCCGATCTCGCACGCGATGCGCTCGATCGCATCCTCCGGCACGCCGACGTTCGTCGCGCCATAACGGTCCCAGAGTGCCCGCATGACATCGTCCAGCGAGCCGGCCTGCGCTATGCGCAGCGTCAGATCGAGCGCCAGCGCGACGAGCGCGCCTTTCGTGTAGTAGCTCACCGTCGCGTTCGGCGAGTTCTCGTCCTTGCGATAGAACTTGATCCACGCGTCGAAGCTCGCGTCGGACACGCTTTGCCGGAAACGGCCCGGCGTGCGCAGCACCGTCGTGATCGTGCGGCCGAGCAGCTCGAGGTAGCGCTTGGCGTCGATCAAGCCGCAGCGCACGAGCGCCAGGTCGTCGTAGTACGACGTGATGCCCTCGAACGCCCATAGCTGGCGTGTGTAGTTCTCGCGCGAAAGATCGTACGGCGCGAATGCCGCGGGCTTGATGCGCTTGACGTTCCATGCGTGGAAGTACTCGTGGCTCGCGAGGCCGAGAAAATGCAGGTAGCCGTCGTCGACGCCCGGAATGCCGCGCGTCGGCAGCTCGTCGCGTCGACAGACCAGGCTCGTGCTCGATCGGTGCTCGAGGCCGCCGTAGCCGTCGCCGAGCGCCATCACGAGAAACAGGTACCGCTCGAACGGCGCACGACCTCCGAAGAGGTCGATGTGCGCCTGGCACACGCGGGCGAGATCGCGCGCAAGCCGCTCGAGATCGCCGTCGTTGCGGCCGGACACCGCGATCTCATGACGAACGCCGCCGGCGGCAAACGCGCCGAGCCCGAAATCCCCGACTTCGACCGGATGATCGATCAGCTCGTCGTAGTTCGCCGCACGATAACGTCCGAAGCCGTGCGGGGGTGCGTCATCCGCGTCGAGCGTCGTCGCCACGCGCCAATCGGCGTAGCGATCGCCTTGCGGCGCGACAATCTCGAGCGTGCAGGGTCGGCTTTCGTGACCCTCCGGACACAGGAACACGCTCGGCCCGTTGAAATAGGCGCGCGTCGCATCGAGATACGCGGTGCGTACCGACAGGTCGAACGCGTGGACCAGGGCCACGACGGTCAGAGGGCCACGGACGGGCGCTGCACGCCATGTATCCTTCGCGCCCTTGCGCATCGCGACGTCCGCGCCCCCGGCCTCCGCCCGTACTGCAATGAACTGGCGGGAAAATTCCCGGATCAAATAGCTGCCGGGTATCCAGACCGGCAAGCGGAACCGCTGTCCGGAGGGATCGGGATCATCGACGGTGCAGCGGACCTCGAAGAGGTGAGCATTCGGGTCACGCAGCGCGATCTGGTACGAAGTGGTCGGCATGGACGGATGGCGGTATGGCCGGCGCTTCACGCGATTTGCACGGGTCGCCGCGTTCGCTGGATTTTCTTCAATGTGAGGCAATTGCAATGAGGCTTTCGGAAACCTTCGTCGACGTCTGGTCGGACCGCGCAAAGAGCGTGCTGCGCATCATCAGCGGATTTTTGTTCGTGTCGCACGGCATGCAGAAGCTGCTTGGCTTCCCCGCACCGCCCGCGCATCCGTTTCACCTGTTCACCCTGTCCGGGTTCGCGGGCGTGCTCGAGCTCTTTGGCGGCATTCTCCTCTTGATCGGTCTGTTCACGCGGCCGGTCGCGTTCATCCTGTCAGGCGAGATGGCGTTCGCCTATTTCATCGCTCACGCACCGCAGAACTTCTGGCCGCTCATCAATCGCGGCGAGCTCGCAGTCCTCTATTGCTTCGTGTTTCTTTACTTCGCCATCGCGGGCGGTGGCGTGTGGAGTATCGACAGAGGGTTACGCAACAGACGCGACGACGTAGCGGCGCCTTCCCGCCAGCCTGCGATGCGAGCACGCGGCACGTCGTGAGACGCTTCACGACGCCTGCAGGCGACACGATGCGAAGAAAAGATGGCGCCCCGAAGACGAATCGAACGTCCGACCTGCCCCTTAGGAGGGGGCTGCTCTATCCACTGAGCTACCGGGGCCCGTGGCGCGCTTTCGCTGCATCGCGAACGCTCGCGTGCGAGCGCCGCAACGCGCATGCGGCATTTTAGCTCGGACGACGCGCATGATCGTGCCCGGGCCACCGCTGCTTTCGGCATCACGGAGGCGTGACACGGAAGAGGGCGTGAGAAACTTGCGGTCTCGCTCGCCGCGTGTTCGGTTCAATGCGCGAACGCTTCCAGGTTCGTTCGTGATCCCCTGGCTCGACGCCGACGCCGCGTTTCCGCCGCTCGACGCCGCGCTGCGCGAGCCCAACGGGCTGCTTGCGGCGGGCGCCAACCTGTCGCCCGCGCGTATCGTCAACGCGTACCGCCGCGGGATCTATCCCTGGTACAGCGAAGGCGAGCCGCTCCTGTGGTGGAGTCCCGATCCGCGGATGGTGCTCTTCGTCGATGAATTCCGGATGTCGCGCTCGCTTGCAAGGCGGATACGGCGGCGCGAGTTCGAAATCCGCTGCGATACGGCATTCGACGAGGTCATCGCCTCCTGCGCGCATGCGCCGCGCGAGGGACAGGATGGAACCTGGATCACGCAGGACATGATCGACGCGTATTCGCGGCTCCACGCGTTGGGTTACACACACAGCATCGAGGCATGGCGTGACAGCGAACTCGTCGGTGGCCTTTATGGCGTTGCGCTCGGCAACGTGTTCTTCGGCGAGTCGATGTTCGCGCGCGCGACCGACGCGTCGAAGGTATGCCTGGCGGCACTCGTTGCATTCCTGCAACAGTGCGGAGGCGGACTGATCGACTGTCAGCAGGAGACTGCGCACCTGGCATCGATGGGCGCGCGACCGATTGCGCGCAAAGACTTCGCCCGCAAGCTCCGCGAATTGATACACTCGAACCGGCCACCCCCGGGATGGCCGAACGGCCCACTGGAGCACGGGTGAGCAATCTCAACGATCTTCCGCTCGCAGCGTTGCAGTTCTACGCGACGGCGCCTTACCCCTGCAGCTACCTGCCCGATCGCGCCGCCCGTTCGCAGGTGGCAACTCCGAGTCACCTCATCGACGCGCGCGTCTATAGCGAGCTGGTGCGTCTCGGTTTCCGCCGTAGCGGCGCCTTCACGTACCGCCCCTATTGCGACCACTGCCGGGCGTGCGTGCCGGTGCGGGTCCCCGTCGCTGCATTCCACCCGAACCGCAGCCAGCGGCGAGCCATGCGTGTTGGCGGCTCGTTAGCGGTGAGTAGGCGGGAGTTAACGTACGATAGCGCTCACTACGCGCTCTACTTGCGTTACCAGCGGCTGCGTCACCCCGGCGGCGGGATGGACCAGGACAGCCGCGAGCAGTACCAGCATTTCCTGCTCCACAGCAACGTCGCCACCGACCTGTTCGAGTTTCGCGAGGGTCCCAACCTGCGGATGGTCGCGTTGGTCGACCGCCTCGCTGACGGCTTGTCGTCCGTTTACACCTTCTTCGAGCCGGAGCCCCCTTCCGCCAGCTACGGCACCTTCAGCATCCTGTGGCAGATCGAGCGCTGCCGCGAGCTTGGCCTACCTTACCTATACCTGGGCTACTGGATCGGAGAGAGCCCGAAGATGGCGTACAAGGCCAGTTTCAGGCCGGTAGAGGGGTTGGTAGGAGGGCGGTGGGAGCGGCTTGGGTAGCCTACAAGTTGTCGTCACCTTTAAGCTGGCACGAATATTCTCGGTAATCCAATAACTTCCACGCCCGTCTTCCAGTGGCGTTTGGTCAGATTGTTTGCCACAATCGCCGAATCTCCTCTGCGGCTGTTCAACCGGAGCCAACATGCCCGCCACCGCTGAAATCAAACAACTTAACCCATACCGCGACTCTCAGATCGAGACAAGGTTCGAC
>Ga0068856_100006007_pt1 | contig 11948 bp, 10 predicted proteins | sample KBSCornC62_FD_66595 | JGI IMG/M metagenome (GOLD analysis project Ga0068856, IMG submission 66595) | Corn rhizosphere microbial communities from Kellogg Biological Station, Michigan, USA - KBS Corn C6-2 | ecosystem: Host-associated > Plants > Roots > Rhizosphere > Soil ...
TTGCATCAGCTACGCGGACGCATCGGGCGCGGCTCTGAAAAATCCACCTGCCTGTTGCTCTATCGGGAGCCGTTGAGTGGCTTCGCCGCCGATCGCCTGAAGGTGATCCGGCAAACCAATGATGGCTTCAAGATCGCGGAAGAGGATCTGCGATTGCGCGGTGAAGGCGATGTGCTGGGCGTCCGGCAGAGCGGCTTGCCCGGCTACCGCATCGCCCGTTCCGACGTTCACAGTCAGCTCATCGCCCAGGCGCGCGACGAGGCGCTAAGTATCATGCAACAAAACCCGCGCCTTCTCGGCCCGGAAGGCGATGCATTGCGCGTCTTGCTCTATCTGTTCGAACGGGACGAAGCGCTGCCGCTGATCGGCGCCGGCTAGCGCCGCTACAGCTATTCGACCTTAACCGGAGCTGCCTTGAGCGTGGATGCACCGGCTACACGCGCCGCCTGCGCCATTCCGGCGAGCGTCGCCATCTTTTTCTGTTGGTCGGAGCCCGGCTGTACGACGCCGGCCGACATGATCAGCGTCGCCGCGTCTTCGGCGCTCATGTCGATTTCAATCACCTTGTTCTTCGGCACGTAAAAGAAGAAGCCGGTGGTCGGGTTAGGAGCGCAAGGGAGGAAAACCGCAAGGTGTTCTTCCACGCCGGGCAAATGGCCGGAAATCTCAGAACTCGGCGGCTGCGAAATCAAAACGAGCGACCACATGCCGGGCGATGGAAATTCGACGAGGCCCACTCGGCGAAGGCTTGATCCATTTCCGGAGAACAGGGTCTCAAATACCTGTTTGAGGCCACGGTAGATCGCCCGCACCACCGGGGTCCGTCCGAGCAGCCGTTCACCGAGGTCGACTAATGTCCGGCCGATCAGATTGGCGGTCAGGAAGCCTAGGAGGGTCAGGGCAAAAACTGCGACGATTAGTCCCGATCCCGGCAGCCCGAACGGCAGATAGGTCTCGGGCCGATAGGCTACGGGAACAAAGGGCCGCACCAGGCCATCCACCCAGGTGACAAACCACCAGGTCAGATACAGCGTGATCGCGATTGGGCCGGCAACGATCAGGCCGGTGAGAAAATAATTCCGAAAACGCGCCATCAGACCGCGCGGCGCCTCATGGGGCGGTTCGGTGGGACGCACGGTCGGCGGCAGCTCGTCTTGGTTCATCGAAATTCCGGATTGGAGGGGCGCGGCCGGGATAGCCAATATTCCCTCTCAACTAGTCATCCTAGCAGACTTTTGAAGGTCATTTATGAAGGTGCGGTGGAAAAGCCTAGTACCGCCTATTTGACGGGCCTGCACCGCCTACCGCGATTTCTTTCAGGCCCGTCAAATGGAAAAGCGGTACTAGAATCATAAAGTTGCTAGTGCCGATAACTTTCCGAAGTTCGTGGGAGAAGTCGCGGCGATAGTTCGCGAACTTCGGACAGTCGTCACTAGTCTTCCCGCCCTATTCCACGGTGACCGATTTCGCCAGGTTGCGCGGCTGGTCCACATCGGTGCCCATGATGACCGCCGTATGATAGGCCAGGAGTTGCACCGGCACGGCATAGACCATCGGGGTGAAGGCGGCGGCCATGTCCGGCAGCACGATGGTCACCAGGGACTCGATCGTTGCCTCCGACGCCCCTTTGGCATCGGTCATCAGGATGATCTTGCCGCCCCGCGCGGCCACTTCCTGCATATTGGAGACCGTCTTCTCGAATACCCGATCGAAGGGGGCGATCACCACGACCGGCATGTGTTCGTCGATCAGCGCGATAGGACCGTGCTTGAGTTCGCCGGCGGCATACCCTTCGGCGTGGATATAGGAGATTTCCTTCAGCTTCAGCGCACCCTCCAGCGCCAGCGGATAGCTGGTACCGCGGCCGAGATAGAGCACGTCCTTTGATTTCGCGATATCGCGGGAGAGTTTTTCAATCTGCGGTTCGGTGCCAAGTGCGGCGGCCATCAGCCGTGGCACCTCGATTAGGCCATGCACCAGCTTGGTCTCATCGGTCGCGGACAATTCGCCGCGGGCCGTTCCGGCAGCCACCGCCAATGCCGCGAGTACCATCAGCTGGCAGGTAAATGCCTTGGTCGAGGCCACACCGATTTCCGGTCCGGCCAGCGTCGGCATCACCGTCTCGCTCTCACGGGCAATGGTCGAGGTCGGTACGTTCACCACCGAGAGCGTATGCAGGCCCTGGCTTTTGGCGTAGCGCAACGCCGCCAGCGTATCGGCGGTCTCGCCGGATTGCGAAATGAAGATCGCCAGATCGCCCTTGCTCAGGGGAGCTTCGCGATAGCGAAATTCCGAGGCGATATCGAGTTCGACCGGCAGGCGGCCGAAACGCTCGAACCAGTATTTGCCGACATAGCCGGCATAGCTTGCCGTACCGCAGGCGGTGATCGAAATTCGCTTGATGTTCCTGAAGTCGAACGGAAGGTTCGCCGGAAGCACAACGCGCTCGCTCGACATATCGACGTAGCGCGCCAGCGTATGGCCGACCACCTCCGGCTGTTCGTGGATTTCCTTGGCCATGAAGTGACGGTAGTTGGCCTTGTCCACCACGAAGGAAGAAGCGCCGGACTTCATCACGTCGCGGCTCACCGGCCGGCCATCGGCGTCATAAATGATGCTGGCTTCGCGGGACAGCACCACCCAGTCGCCATCCTCCAGATAGCTGATGCTGTCGGTGAAGGGAGCAAGCGCGATCGCATCCGAACCCAGGAACATTTCGCCGTCCCCATGTCCGACGGCAAGTGGCGAGCCCTTGCGTGCGCCGATCATCAGGTCGGGAAAGCTTTTAAACAAAAAGGCGAGCGCGAAGGCACCCCGCAATTGCGGCAGCGCAGCCTTCACAGCTTCCTGCGGCGACAGGCCTTTGACCAGATAGGAATTCACCAGATGCGCAACGACCTCGGTGTCGGTCTCGCTGGTGAATTTGGCGCCCTCGCCCTCCAGGCGCAGCCGCAGTTCGCGGAAATTCTCGATGATGCCATTGTGGACGACGGCGACATTGTCAGTGGCGTGCGGATGGGCATTGTTGACAGTCGGCTTGCCGTGAGTTGCCCAACGGGTGTGGCCGATCCCGGCGTGACCATTCAACGGTTCGGCGCGCAGCTTCAATTCCAGGTTTTTCAGCTTGCCTTCGGCGCGACGGCGCTCGAGGTGATCGCCTTCGAGCGTTGCGACGCCGGCGGAATCATAGCCCCGATATTCCAGTCGCTTGAGCGAATCGACCAGCTGCTCCGCGACCGGATGACGTCCAAGAATGCCGACAATGCCGCACATGCGGATCAATATCTCCAGGTGAATCAATCGCCGGGGGCGACGCCGTTCTTAGCGGTGATGACCAATCGCCAGATATTCAATATTTGTTGCGTTATCCTAATATTGAACGATCTCAACGATTTCCCAGTAAATTTTTGCAGCGTGTCGTTAAGATTTCCCAATTCACCCCGTTTTCGGTTCCTACAAGAGAACATAGGGCGGCCGCCGTCCCTTCTCGTTTGATCGTATTGGCCTGTCAACTGCCGTGCCTGATCTGCAATTCGGCCGCTGAAAATGATCTCATCCGCTTGCCGCCAGGCCAAATCAGCGGAATCTTTTTCGCCATGCCTTGGCGACAGAAACCTGCGGATTGGCTTCGATACTGGACCGGCCCCATCAACCGGAGGGCCGGGTTTAAGACCATGCTGGTCTATTGTGTGGGGCCGGATGCCGAGCACTCGGACGGCAGCTATAAGGCCTGCCACCACAACAGCCGGCTCAGATTTGATGATCTGCCAGATTTGGATTGGCAGGACATTTCAGCCCATCTCAAATGCACGAAATGCGGGACGGTCGGTTATGTCGACACTCGCCTCGACTGGACCGAGGTCATCAATTTTAATAAGGGCATCGATGGACGGTCACGCCGCAGAGCAGCAAAATAGCAGACGGCGTCCTGTACGACCAAAATATCGTGATCCGCCATCAACCTCGGTGGGCGGGTGAGCGATAGCGCAGGGGACTTGGATTTGACTTTAGTGGCGGTTTGGAGAGCTGAAGATCGGATAATGGCGATTGCGGACAGCAGAATCGTCCGAACGAGAGGCAACGTGCTCACCGAGCATGGGCCTAAACTGCTCCCGATAACGGTGGTCTGCAAACAACCCGGACCGGAAAGGATTATAAATAAGCTAGTTCACCGAGCTGACGTGGGTTTCGCGTACAGCGGCTCTACCTTGAGCGCCTTGGCCGCCCATGCATGCTGACTCGCAGCGCCGCCATTCGATTTTATTGCCGTGCGTTACCAGTCAGGGAACTCGATAGTGATTCCGATTAACGCTCGTAAAAAATTCCAGATAAATGTCGTGCCTTCAGACAGACAGCTGTGGGCAATTGGCATGGTGGTCGTACAGTGGACGGCGGTCGAGCAATTGGTGAAGGCTTTCGTTCACGCCTGTTCTGATGAGAACAACCCAGACGATAGCGACCGGAGGAAATTCGATTCCACCCGCTCGATGCAGCTCCGATTGGACCAATGGGCCGAGCTGACCGCCACCCGGATACAACAAGCGTGGCGTAGACCAATTCAGGACCTCATAAGCGAGACACGCCAAGTTCTCGATATGAGAGATAAGATTATCCACGGCACGTGGTGCGAAAAGGAAAATGCCCAAACGGTGACGCATGAGGCGTTCGGGCCATTTAGTTGGGGCAAGCCGGGTTCGCCGTTCTCCTGGAAATTGGATTATGGCGGCATAATTCAGGTGGCACTCCGCATCGACTCGCTTCAAAAGGCAATGCTCGATTTCGCTTTGAAGGCCAACGGAACTGCGCAGGCTGTTTTCACGGTGGGGCAGGCTCTGAGAAAAATCCAATTACCTCGGTAATCGTGAAAGTGAACTGACGCGCGTGTGCAATCTCTATTCGATCACGACAAACCAGGCCGCCATGGCCGCGCTTTTTCGCGTCGTGAATCGTTACGTCGGCAACCTTCCACCGATGCTTGGTGTCTTCCCAGACTATCCAGCTCCAGCACCGATTCCGGCACCGAGCTGACGATGATGCGCTGGGGCATGCCGCCACCTCCTCGAACGGGCGGACCACCTGTCACCAATATCCGCAACACGTCATCGCCGCACTGGCGCGGCTGGCTGAAGCCTGAAAACCGCTGCCTCGTGCCGTTCAATTCTTTCGCGGAATACGCGCCAGAGCCGAACCCCGAGACAAAGAAAAAGGACGTTGTCTGGTTTGCGCTGGAGGACAGCCGGCCGCTTTTCGCATTTGCGGGCATCTGGACCGTGTTCAACGGCGATCGGGGGACCAAATCAAAGCCGATCCCCGGCCCGCACAATGTCTATGGCTTCCTGACGAGCGCGCCTACGCCATCGTCGCGCCGATCCATCCCAAGGCCATGCCTGTGATCCTAACGACAGACGAGGAGCGAGAGGTTTGGCTGCGCGCGCCATGGGATGAGGCAAAGGAACTTCAGCGCCCTCTCCCGGATGACATGTTGCGTGTAGTGAGGCGCGGCAGCGACAAGGAAGATAGCCGGGGCAGCGGGATAACATCATGAAGGGTTGGAAGCGGCCCTTCGAGGAGCCAATCGCTCTCCCCACCGGCGAAAAGCTGGTGATCTTGGAGGATGCTGGACGTTACATTGAGAAGCTGCCGAAAAGGACCCATGACAAGCAGGAATGGCAGACCGCGATCCGAATCTTACTCGCGACCGCCGAAGGTAAGGACAGCATCATCCATGCGCGCCTTGCCGTGATGCAGGCGCTTAACCCTGGCGAACGCGCCTTCGATCCCTCACGGAAAGACCCGCATTGGGGAAAGCGCAAACTGAAGAGAGAGACCAGTGACGATCCATTGCGCCAAATGTCAGGACACGTTCTGGGTCTGCGAGGATCACCCGAACAAGCCATGGGATGGTGATCACGCCTGCGGCTGTGGTGCCGCCGGGATGCCCTGCCCGATCTGCAACGCAGCCGATGAGGACCATCCTCCAAAGCCGCCGGCTGGCACCAATGTATCATTTGACCGAAAAGGCTGGCGTCACTGATAAAGACACAGAACTCGCCTCGTCCGATCAGGGTCTAATCGCCCTTCTAAATACTCCCCACTGTTGCCCCCCAGCCACACCCATTCGGTGCCGGCCGTGCCATGATTGTTCACGGGGATTCATACATTTATCAGGGGGCGCAATTGAAGCAGATACAGGTACTGCTTGGAGTCGCCGTCGTGTTGGTGACCGGCAGCATTGGTGCAACGGCAGCAGACCTTGCCGTTAAGACCCGCCCCATGGCTCCAACTCCCGTGGTTGTGGCCGCGACCGACTGGTCCGGCTTCTATGTCGGCGCTCATGCCGGGTGGGCGAAAGCGGATCACGACGGCTCGTTTGTGGCATTGCCGGCCGGGTTCGGTTCGCCGGCGGTTGTCGGAGGTGGCGTTGCGGGGGCGGGTATCAGTCCGACACTGCACGACTTCGGCAGCGACGGCTGGATCGCCGGCGTGCATGCTGGGTACAATTGGCAATTTAATCGAACGGTATTTGGCATTGAAGGAGATGCAACTTTCCTGGATCGAAACAACGGCAGCACTCTGCCGGCCTTTGCCACGTGTTGTGCTCAGGTTGTTGGCTCTCTCACACTTCAAGCGAAATACGACTGGCTTGCGAGCGCGCGCCTGCGACTGGGTTATACCTTCGATAGGCTGATGCTGTACGCTACTGGTGGCGCAGCATTCACGAATGTTTCGTATCGTGCTCTCTACACCGATTTCGGAATCATGGGAGTGGCGCAGCCAGCCCCTCAGAACTTCCGGGGAACTGACGTCGGCGTGGCTGCCGGAGCCGGCGCGGAATGGATGGTCGCGCCCAATTGGCTGCTCCGAGCGGAATATCTTTACTATCACTTCGAAGGCGGGAATTCCGTTTCGTTGCCGATTGTGGGCGGAAACTGCACTGTGGCGCAAAACTGTCGTTTCCAGGCCACGGCCAACGATCTTGATATTCACTCGGTCCGGGTCGGAATTAGCTATAAGTTCGGCGGCCCGGTTGTTGCGAAGTAGAGTTAAGCGGGAAGCTTAACGAAAACCGTGATCATCGGCTCTTGCTCTTCCGGTCCTTGGTTTTCTTCTCGCGAAATTGCTTGGCCCAGCCCAGGCGGGTCGCCTGCTCATTGCGCTCGAGCGCCAGCGCGTCGGCTGCGACGTCTTTTGTGATCACCGAGCCCGAGCCGATATAGGCACCCTCGCCGATCTTGACCGGCGCAACTAAAGACGAGTTCGAACCGATGAAAGCCCCCGCCCCGATCTCGGTCTTGTGCTTGTCGAAGCCGTCATAGTTGCAGGTGATGGTACCGGCGCCAATATTGGCACCGGCGCCGATATGCGCATCGCCGATATAGGTGAGGTGATTGACCTTGGCCCCGGCGTCGATGGCCGCAGCCTTGGTCTCGACGAAATTACCGATCCGCGCGCCCTCACCAAGGATGGTTCCCGGCCGCAGTCGCGCATAGGGACCGACGGAGGCGCCTTTGCCGATGGTGGCTTGCGTGAGGTGCGAGAAGGCATGGATCACCGCGCCATCGGCGATGCTGACGCCAGAGCCGATCACGACGAACGGCTCGATGGTCACGTCGCGGCCGAATGTCGTGTCGGCCGAAAGGAAGACGGTTTCCGGCGCAATCATCGTGACGCCCGCATGCAGCGCCGCCTGCCGCAGCCGGGTCTGCATCACCTGCTCGGCTTCGGCGAGTTGCGCCTTGGTGTTGATCCCCCGCACCTCGTCCTCATCGGTTTCGATCACGACCGCCTCCAATCCCATGTCCCTGACAATCGCCACCGCATCGGTCAGGTAGTACTCGCTCTTGCTGTTGGCGTTGCCAATCCCTTCGATGATCTTGAGCGCCTTAGCTCCGTCGAATGCCATCACGCCAGCATTACAGAGGTTGATCGCCTTTTCATCCGCGGTCGCGTCGGCTTGTTCGCGGATTGCAACCAGCCGCCCGTCCTTCACGACGAGCCGCCCGTAGCCCGTGGGATCGACCGCACGGAAACCGAGAACGGCGAGAGCAGCGCCCTCGGCAAGCGCAGTGCGCAGTCGCGCAAACGTCGCAGCCGAAATCAGCGGCGTATCCCCGAACGCGACCAGCAGATCATCGACACCCCCGGCGATCGCTTGGCGCGCAGCGAGCACGGCATGCGCCGTGCCGAGGCGCTCGCGCTGGATGAAGATGGCAGCGCCCGGCCGGACCCGTCGGGCCTCCGCGGCAACGGCTTCGTGGTCCGGTCCCACTACCACCGCCAACGACCCGCACTCGCCCGCGGGCGCGGCCTCAAGCACATGGCTCAGCAGGGACTGACCGGCGACCGGATGCAGCACTTTCGGCAGGCTGGAGCGCATGCGCGTGCCTTCACCGGCAGCAAGCACGATGGTGAGGCTGGTTCTGCTGGTCATCCGAATCCCCGGAAAATCGCGGTGCGGTCATCGTGCCCGGTCATAGGCCTTTCCGCTCGCAACCGAAACTGGTTTTGAAAGGACCCGCGGCCGGAGTTTCGTCCCCTGATCCAAACAAATCCTTATCTGAGGGATATGCCGGAACTGCCTCTGCGTCCGGATTAAGGCGGGTGCACATTCCTGTTAATGTTGGCGGAACGATTCGGGGGCGTGCCAAAGTCCTATGGCAAAGCAATTTCATCATCTGCCCGGCCCGGCGGAGGCCGAGGACGGAGGCGGCCTTCTGTCCCGCCTGCTGGCCGATGAGGAACGTCTCGACCGTCAGGACTTATGGCGGCTGGGCTCCTGGGGCGTTGGTGCGGTTGCGGCGGTTGTCGTCGCCATGCTGGCAAGTCAGTCCTCGATGGCGCTCCGCCGCGATGAAATGGCCGCGGACGATCTCGCCCGGCAGGCACAACAGATCCAACGATTAGCACGCGACAATCAACTGGAAGCGCGGCGGCTCGCAGCGGCAGTCGATACGCTGAACGGCGATCGCGACCGTCTCTATTCGCGCGTCACCTCGCTTGAACAGGGGCTCGAATCGGTCACCGGGTCGATTACGCGCCAAAGCGATCTGCCACCGGGCTCCACGAACCAGGCCAAGCCTGATCCCTCCGCGCTGGCCAAGGCGCCGTCGCCAGATTTGGCGATACCGCCTGCGGCCTCGGCCGTGTCTGACAAGCCGGCGCAGGATGCCAACCTTTCGCAGGATGGGAAGCCAACGCAGGATAGCAAAGCTCCTGACTCACTGCCGGCAACCACCGCCTCGCTTTCGGCGACGGCGCGGTCGATGGGATCGCCAACGCCGCTCGTGACGGCCAAATCGATCATGGCGCCGCCCGACCCCGCCGCCGGCAAACTCATCGAGGCGGCACCGCTGGCGCCAAGCGACAAGCCCCCTGCACAAACAAACGCCGTCGGCGTGCCGGAGCGGGTGCCGGGCAGCAGGGCCGATCCACAAACCGGCGCGGCGATCACGCCCTCGGAGACTCCCGCGACGAAAACCGATTTCGCCGTCGATCTCGGCGGGGCCAATTCCTTTGCCGGCCTTCGCGGTCTCTGGCGAGGCCTGCTGAAGGCCAATCCGGTCCTGGGTTCGCTCCGTCCTATGGTCGTGGTGCGCGAGAGCAATAACGGGCTCGGTATGCAACTGAGGCTACTCGCGGGTCCGATCATCAATGCGGCAGCCGCGGCACGTCTTTGCGCAGCACTGGTCGATGGGCAGCGGACCTGTGAAACCACCACGTTTGAAGGTCAGCATCTTTCGCTCGCGGGCGATGAGAAGGCGGGAGAAAAGGTTGTGCCGGCCAAGCCCGCTTCTCGTCGCCACACTGGCCCCCGGCGTGTCTCACAGGCCATCGGCAGTGAGCCCCCGAGGCAACCGGACGCAGCGAAAAAGCCGGAACAGTCGAAGTTGTCCTCGTTCTTCAACCGTCAATAGCGCGGCTTGTCATAGCACGACCTGCCGCCGGGATTGCCTCTTCGCCACTCCCGCCCTATTCCGTATTGGGCGAACCTGAGGGCTCCCTACTGCGGACGGAGTTCTCGCTTAACCGGATCGGGCACGTGAAAAAAAATCTGTTCAAGCTGACACCCTACCAGGTCCAATGGCTCTTGATCGTGGGTTTTTTGAGCGTGGGCTACGCGCTGTACCTGCGCTACCTGGTGATTGAATTCTCCACCTTTGCGCTCGCTTGCGAAGGCGGATTAGGCACCGTGCTCTGCAAGACGCGAGGTCTCGCTACCTACCTGTTTCAACATTCCATCTTTGGCAGCGTTGCGCTGGTGATTGGAGTGCTGAACCTGATGCGGCCTTCGATTGTGCTATTGACCGGCGGGCTGATCGCCGCGGGTTTTGGCATTGTACTCTACAATGTCGTGCTATCCGGTCTGGCCATTGGCCTGTTTATTCTGGGATTTGCGCGGCCCGCGCCCGCCACAGCGTAAGCGCCATCAACAGATAGATCGCGCAGGTCCAGACGGATTGCCAGTTATCCGGCCCCTCATTGATTCCGACATAGACCGCGCTGCCGGCAAGGATCGCCGCCAGCAAGCTTTCCGCGATGGGCCGCACGCCCTGCTGCGGCCGGTTGAGCAGCATCAGCGACGCGAAGGGGATCGCGGCCATCGTCAGCGAGGCGAAGGGAAAGTCCCGATATCGCGGGTCAAAAACAAATCCGAGCGCCGTCTCTGCAGCGATCAGCGAGACTACCAGCAGCACGGTCGCGAGCGCGATCGTCAGGGGTGATCGGCGCTTTGCCTCGCGAGGCCCGAGTAGTTGCTGGAAGGTAGGTAGTGGCTGGCCCGACACCATGGCTACCGCACCGAGTAATGGCGAGGCCACGCTGACTGCGAGCAAAGTTCCCCAGATCAACCACCCCCCAAGCCCGTAACTCTCGTAGAGCATCTTGTCGGCCGCCAGGCCCACCAGCGCACCGCCCGTTGTCGCCGATACGGCAACGGCGGTCCATGAGGAGAGGCGCGGGCTCCAGGGCCTGTGCCGCGACGACAGCCAGGCCACGAGAAATGTCAGGAAGGCAAGAACCAGACCGCCGCCCATCTGGAATTTCCAGAGCGGATAATTGCTGATCGGTGCACCCGGCGGATATTTCAGCGCGCGGTGATCGGAATCCAGCAGCCCCCAATAGCCGCCGACGGTGCCCTCGAGCTGCCGCTTCCAGGGCTGGTCATAGGCCTCGATCAAATTGACCCGGAAATTCTCGCGTTTGGCGAGATCGAGAATCTCCGCGACCACCCTCGCCTGGTTGGTGCGCGACGGCAGCGCTCCCTCGCGCATGCGCCCCGCGCTCGGCCAGCCGGTCTCGCCGATCAGGATTTCCTTGTTCGGAAACGCCACCGCCATCCGCTTGCGGATTTCGTCGACATGGGCGGCGGCCAATTTCGCCCGGATTGGAAAATCCTCCCAATAGGGGAGAATATGGATGGTGACGAAATCGACCGCATCATAGACTTCGCGGTTGCGCAGCCAGTATTCCCAGACGTCGGCATAGGTGATGGGAACGGTGACCTGCGATTTGACGAACCGTATGGTGGCGGCGAGATCGGACGTTGTCATCTCTCCGCGCAGCAATACCTCGTTGCCGACCACCACGGCGGTGATCACGTCCGGGTATTGCCTCGTCAACTCGATCACGGTGGCGATCTGGATCTGGTTTTTCAACCGATTGTTGCCGAGCCAGATGCCTTGAATAACCTTCAACCCGGCCTTGGCCGCGAGCGCAGGGACCTGATCCAGGCCGTTTTCGATCGAATAAGTGCGGACGCAATCGGTGATCTTCGCGAGCTGCTCGAGGTCTCTTGCGATCTGCTCTGAGCCGACATGAGTAGATGGCATGAGCGGCGATTGGTCGCCCCGGAACGGCGCATAGGACACGCATTGCAGCTTGGCCGCAGGATCGATCGGTGCGCGGGCCAGGGTGACGGGCGTCGCCAGCCACCACCAGATGGCGGCAAT
>Ga0068856_100006008_pt1 | contig 11948 bp, 7 predicted proteins | sample KBSCornC62_FD_66595 | JGI IMG/M metagenome (GOLD analysis project Ga0068856, IMG submission 66595) | Corn rhizosphere microbial communities from Kellogg Biological Station, Michigan, USA - KBS Corn C6-2 | ecosystem: Host-associated > Plants > Roots > Rhizosphere > Soil ...
GCCGCGACCAGCGGCGGCGGCAGCGTGTTCGAGAACAGGTACGGGCGCGAACGCTGGCGCAGCAGGTCGACGATCGCCTGCCGTCCCGTGGTGAAGCCGCCGGAGCCGCCGCCGAGCGCCTTGCCGAGCGTGGAGGTGAAAATGTCCACTTTGTCCATCACGCCGTGCAGTTCGGCGGAACCGCGTCCGGTCGGACCGACGAAGCCGGTCGCGTGCGAGTCGTCGACCATCAGCAGCGCGCCGTATTTCTCTTTCAGCTTGACGATTTCGTCGAGCTTGGCGATGAATCCGTCCATCGAGAACACGCCGTCGGTCGCGATCAGGCGCGTGCGTTTGCCCTGCGTTTCCTTGAGGTGTTTTTCCAGTTCCGCCATGTCGCCGTTCGCGTAGCGGCGGCGCTCGGCCTTGCACAGACGGATGCCGTCGATGATCGAGGCGTGGTTGAGCGCATCCGAGATGACCGCGTCCTCGTCGCTCAAGATCGTTTCGAACAAGCCGCCGTTGGCGTCGAAACAACTGGTGTAGAGGATGGTGTCGTCGGTACCGAAGAATTTCGAGACCGTGGCTTCGAGCTGCTTGTGCAGGTCCTGCGTGCCGCAGATGAATCGAACGCTGGCGAGGCCGAAGCCGTGCGTGTCGAGCGCGTGCTTGGCAGCGGCGATGATGTCCGGGTGATCGGCCAGGCCGAGGTAGTTGTTGGCGCAGAAGTTCAGCACTTCGCGCCCGTCTGTGGTGCGGATCTGTGCCGACTGCGGCGTGGCGATCACGCGTTCGGTCTTGTACAGGCCTTGTTCGCGGATCGAGTCGAGTTCGGCCGAAAGGCGGTCGTGCGCGGGATAGTCCATGGCGGCATCCGGGTGGTTGAAGCCCGATTTTAGCAAACGCCGCGGACGATCTGCGTCAGGCGACTTTCGGGAACATGTCGCCGTGCTCGCTGCGCGCGTGCGTGACCCGGCCGTGCTCGTCGCGCACGTATTCGACGTGCATGTCGTATTCGGCGATGAAAAACCGCGTGCGCGTACGCGCGACGAGCACGCCGTCGAGCGGTTCGCCCGGTTCTTCCGCCGCGGACAGGTGCCAATGCAGGCGATCGTGCAGCAGCGTGTTCGTGACGGTCACGCCCTCGGCGATGCGGTACGTGCCGACATAATCGGAATAGACGGCGACGTCGGCGCGCGACGGCACGCGCTCGCGCTCGAGCGCGATGTCGAACAGGGCTTGCAGCCCGCTGCGCGCTTCGCGCGGCGTGACGATCAGTTCGCGCTTGACGTAGCGATCCGTCGCGTTGGCCGGGTCGCCGTCGAAATAGCACTGCGTGATGCGCGATTCGTAGCCGGGCCGCGAAATCAGGTAATGGATGTGTTTCGGGCGCCGGCCGTACGGCACCGGCAGGATCGTGTCGAATGCATACGCACCGTGGCCGTCGCTGTGCAGCTTGCCGCGCAGATGGAACGCGGCCGACTCCATGTCGTAGTCGCCGGCCTGGTTCACCTGCCACACGTCCAGCACCGCACCGCGCAGCGGCGCGCAGCTGGCGGCGTCGAGCACGCGTCCGCCCATGCGCAGCGCCGTGCCGGGTTCGTCCGGCGCGCCCAAGCGCGCACGGAACGGTGCGCCGGGTCGATACGCCGGACCGAGAATGTTCGTCACGGGCGCAACGCAGCCGCCAGCGAACGCGCGTTGCAGCGGCAAGGCAGCCGCGGCGATCGCGGCGAGCAGCAGGCGGCGGTGCGGATCGAACGCGTGGCGCATAAGGGCTCTCCCGGGCCTCGCCGCAGTGTACGCCGAACACAGCGACTAGGATTGCGGCCGGATCTGCGCCGAAAAATCGCCTTGCACGTACGCCGGCGCGCCGTCGAACGGCGCGCGCGGGCTGAGGCTCCAGCCGCGCTGCGTCAGTTGGCGCTGCGCCAGCAGCGAAGCGTCGCCCGCGATCAGCGCGCGCTTGTCCCGCACGGCGAACGCGGGCTGTTCGAAAAACGTCGCGAGGTCGCCGTTCCAGCTCAGATAATCGACCGGCAGCGGCAGCAGCAGACGATCGTCATGCGTGCGCCAGGCGAGTGCGGCGCCGACGACCAGCAGCGTGCCGCCGTGAGCGTCGGGCTCGCGCTCGAGCATTTTCAAGGCATCGACCAGATAGCGTGCCTCGACTTCGCCGCGCGTCGCTGCCGCAAGTTCGACCAGATCGTTGCAGCCGGCCTGCGGCGCGAGCGCTTCCAGCGATTGCGCCAGCGCCGTGCGCAGCGTGTCGCTGAAGCCGCCGCGGCGCAGGAACTGGCGCACGGCGAAATCGTCGCTGCAGTACTTCGCCAGGCGCTTCGCGTTTTCCTCGCGCAGTTGCTCCGGCGGCGTCTCCAGCACGTACTGGTTGAGCTTGCCGGTCCACGACACGACCGTCGCCGCGCCGCCGGTGATCTGGCCGAGCGCCTCGCCGGCGGAAAAGTTGCCCCACACCGCGGCCCACGCGAGCGTGTCGAGTTTCTCCGCCAGCAGCGGGTTGCCTGAATTTGGGTCGACGCCGAGCAATTTCGCCATGTCGCGGCGCTGCTGGCTGTATTTGAGATAGCGTTTGGTTTCGCGTTCCGCCTCGCTGCCGGCGCGCGCATACCAGGCGCGATCCTTCTTCTCCGGCCGCGCCTCGGCAGCGTCGCGCGGCGCGTCGCGTGCCGCCGTCATCGGGCCCGGCGGGGCGCGGTACGGATCGCCCTTGTTTTCGAATTCGCGCGCGCTGCGGTCCGCCACCGATTGCGCACGGCCTGTCCACAAATCCCATTTTGCACCGAAATAGCGTGCCACGCCGGTCGGGATGCCCGTCAGGGTATCGACCGGATGCGCGAGCACGTTCACCACTGCTGCGCCGGTCTTGCGGCCGCGTGCCGTGAGCGCCGTCGCGAACGCTTGCGAGCGCGTGGCGCGGTCGAGTGCGTCGAGCGCGGGCAATTCCGCCACGCGCAGCGCCAGCACTTCGCTCGAATCGGCGCGCAGCGGACCGTATTTCGTGTCGATCAGGTATTGCGCCATGTAGCCGCGCACGCGCACTTCCGGCACGACGCGGAAATCCGGGCCGCTCAGCAACGCGGGCTGCACCAGCGTCGCGGCGGGCAGGAACGGTTCGGGTTCGCTCGCCTGCGCCGCGGTGTCGGCTGCGTCGGGGCGCGCCGCTTCCGTGGCGTGAGTTGCAGATACCGCGCCGGCGAAGGCCAGGGCGAGCGAGCAGACGACACGCGGAGCCAGACGACCGATGGGCGGCACGGAGAGTCTCGGAAAAACCGGCTTTATCGCAAGACGAAGGGGAATGCGGGATGAATGCCGGGTGATTTTAGGGGGTTTTCTTCATTGTCACGCTTCCGACCTAGGCCTATAGTCCCACACGACCCGAGCCGGGCGTCTGCTGCGGCACGAACATCGGCTTGGGCAGCAAAATGAATTTGCTGCAGCGTAAACAGGGAGGTTTGCCTCATGCTTTCGACCGTTCGTCGCGCGACGTCGCTCGCGCTCGTATTCGCCTGCGCGGCTCAGTCCGCCTGGTGCGCCACGCCGGCTTCCGGCACGCTGACGCCGTCGTCCGGACCGCTGACCTACAGCGCCGGTCCATTCAACACGGCCAATCCCACGCCCGTACCCGAAGTCGACGTCGGGCCGCGCTGCAACGATCCGGTGCAACCCTGCGACGAGTACGCGCTCAGCGTGCAGTTGCCGAGCGGCTACACCGCGACGCATCCGGCCGCCGCGGTGAAAGTCACCGCGCAATGGGTCGACTCGGGCAGCGGCAAGTCGGACTACGACTTGTACGTCTACCAGGGCTCGGTCTCCGCCACGGACGGATCGCAGCAGGCGTTCTCGCAATCGGCCAGCGGCAACGATCCGGAGGTCGCGACGTTCAGCGCACTCGCGGACGGCACGAATGCGTTCACCGTGATCGTGGTGCCGTACACGCCGACCGGCGAAAGCGTCAACGTGACGATCGAGTTCCTGCCCGGCGCGAGCATTGCCGGCGGCAACTTCGGCGGTCCCGATCCGGTCGCACCGGGTGCGCCGCGCTACCAGATCTTCTACGCACCGCACGGCACCACGGCCGAGGCGTCCAGCGGCGAATTCAACATCGGCTTCGATCCGGCCACGGGTCGCATCATGACCATGAACTACGGGCCGATCTGGCGCCTGACACCGGCCGAAACCGTCAACGCGGCGAACCCGCAGAGTTGCCCGGCGTTGTGGGAGGACAAGTCTTCGCTGGTGCTCAACACCGGCCTCGATCCGATCCTCTGGACGGATCCGGTCAGCGGCCGCACGCTGGCGTCCAATTCCACCGTCGGCGCGAACGCGGTGTACGCCTGGTCGGACGACGACGGCGACACCTGGGTGCCGGTCGGCGTGGGTCCGCCGGACGGCGGCGCGGATCATGAAACGATCGGCACGGGACCGTTCCCGGCGTCACTCGGCGCGGTCGGCGATCCGTTGATCAATCACGGCCAGAACACGCTGTATTGCTCGCAGGACATCGTCGGACCGGCGATGTGCCAGCAGAGTCTCGATCTCGGCGTAACCTGGGGTGCGGGCGTGCCGGCGTACACCGGTTCCGGACCGCAGGGATGCGGCGGTCTGCACGGCCACGTGCACATCGCGGCCGACGGCACCGCGTGGCTGCCGGTGGCGCAATGCAACGGACACCAAGGCGGCGTGACCAGCACCGACGGCGGCGTCACCTGGAACGAATTCGCGCTGCCGACCAGCGTGTCGCAGCCGAACGGCGCCGACCCGTCGATCGCGCTCGACAGCGACAGCACGGCGTATTTCTGCTACGTCAACAACGATCCGGTGTCGCAGGGCCAGCCGCCGGAAGGTCACGTGCACGTGCAGGTCAGCCACGACCATGGCGCGACCTGGACCAATGACGTCGACCTCGGCGCCTCGCACGGCATCGTCAACGCGGCCGAGACCGAAGCCGTCGGCGGCAGCTCCGGCCGCGCGGCGTGCGGCTTCATCGGCACGAACGTCGCCGGCGACTACCAGGCGCTCAGCTTCCCCGGCGCGTGGTACGCGTTCATCGCGACCACGTACGACGGCGGCCAGACCTGGACCACGGTCAACGCGACGCCGAACGATCCGGTGCAGAGCCGCACGGGCGTGTGGCAGCAGGGCGGCGGCGAACAGGATCGCAACCTGCTCGACTTCAACGAGATCACGCTCGACGCCCGCGGCAACGTGCTGTACGGCTTCAGCGACGGGTGCGTCAGCGCCGGTTGCATCGCCGGTACCGCGCCGAACGACTACACCGCATGGATGCGCGTGGCGCGCCAGAGCGGCGGCAAGAGCCTGCTGGCGCAGTTCGACCGCGCCGAGCCGCTCGCACCGGAACGCGCCTGCCTGTCCGGTACGCGCGACCAGGCCGCGGCGCACTTGAGCTGGATCGCACCCGACAACGGCGGTGCGGCGATCAACAATTACCTCATCTATCGCGGCACGAGTGCGGGCGGCGAAACCTTGATCGGCCAGAGCAAGGGCGCGACCGCCTACGACGACAGCAGCGCCGATCCAGGCGTGAGCGACTACTACTACACGGTCAAGGCGGTCAACGCGAAAGGCGAGAGCGCGGTGTCGGACGAAGTGAAACTGAGCGTGGTGCCGCTGCCACCGCCGCAAAACGTGTGCGCGCTGCCGGGCAAGACGCTGCTAACCGATCCGAACGGCGACGCGAGCATCGGCGGTGCGATCGACGGCGCCGCGCCCGCGGGCACCGATCTGGCGGGATTGGAGATCGCGCAGCCGCTCGCGCTGGACGGCAACATCGCGTTGACGTTCACGCTGCACACCGATGCGGGCCAGTCGCCGCAGCCGGCAGGTTCGGCCTGGTACGTGGCGATGAAAGTCGCCGACGCGCCGGCCGCGAGCACCTACCACTATGTCGCGGTGCACATGGCCTGGAACGGCGCCGCGCCGACGTTCGAATCCTACGTGCCGGGGCCCAACAGCAACGGCGTGGTTGACGGCCGCTTCGTCACGCCGGGCACGCAAAAGCCGGCGAGCGGCAGCTACGCCGCACCGTACGACACGATCAGGATCACGGCGCGCGCCGCCGACCTGGGCCTGCATGCGGGCGACAGGATCGTCGGCTTCGTCGCCGCCACGTCGCAGAGTACGGATCTGGCCAACATCGGCTCGGGCGCGACCGAGACCTACGACGCGATGCCGAACAGCCTGTCGTTCATGCAGCCGTACACGATCGGCAATGCGTTCGATTGCGACGTGGTGTACCGCAACGGTTTCGAGTGAAGCAGGTGTTGGGCGCCGCCGCAGGCCGCGGCGGCGCCTTTTTTTTGGCCGCGCTGTTGGCGGCACGCGCGGGCGAAGTGCCTCGCACCGGCGGCGATCATTCGATCGTCTGGTCGACCGCCCCGCGCAGGCTCAGCGATTTCCAGAACAGCGCGATCATGGCGTGATCCGGTTCGCTCGCGATGTCGCTCGCCGCGCTGACCACCAGGTAGCCGCCGTCGCCTTCGCCGAACGCAACGATCTCGCGATCCCACACGTCGGTCGCGTGCGTGGTGTGCACGATCTTGCCCTTGAGCACGCTGCCGTCGCCGAGCGTGCGCGTGGTCGCCTTCTCCGTGAGTTTCCAGCCGGAGCCGACCTCGTCTTCGGTCAGCGCCTTCTGGATCGTGGCGACCATGGTTTCGGGATCGGTGTGCGCGTAGTGCTGCACCAGGATTTCCGCGCCGGCGGGCGTGGCCATCAGCGTCTGCACGATGCCGTGGCCGAGTTCGCGCCGCGACGGGGCGAACGTGGGCGCGTGCTTGAACACGAGCGTGCCGTCGCGCCAGGTCTGTTCGCGGCTTTGTTTCAGCAGCAGGCGCACGGTCTTGCCGTTGCCGAGTTCGACCTTGGACGGCTGCTCCAGATCCAGTTCGATCGTCTTGCCGTCGATGTCGAGCACGTAGTCGCCGGCGTACGCCGCGCTCACGCACAGCGCGAGCGCGGCGCCGCACGCGGCCAGCCGCACGCGCCGCGCGATCAGTTCCATGAGCACACCACCTTGCCGCAGTTGCCCGACTCCATCAGCTCGAAGCCGCGCTGGAAATCGTCGATGTGGATCTGGTGCGTCAACACCTTCTGCAGCGGGAAACCGGTCAGCAGCATCTGCGTCATCTTGTACCAGGTCTCGTACATGCGCCGGCCGTAGATGCCGTGCAGCACGAGGCCCTTGAAAATCACCTTGTCCCAGTCGATGCCGGCGCCGTTGGGCAGGATGCCGAGCAGCGCGATCTTGCCGCCGTGGTACATGCAATCGAGCATGTCGTTGAAGGCGCGCTGGTTGCCGGACATCTCCAGGCCCACGTCGAAGCCTTCCATGTGCAGGTCCTTCACGACCTCCTTCAGCGATTGCTTCGACACGTTGACCACGCGCGTCGCGCCCATGTCGGCGGCGAGCTTCAGGCGGTAGTCGTTGACATCGGTCACCACCACGTTGCGCGCGCCGACGTGCTTGGCGATGCCGGCCGCGATGATGCCGATCGGACCGGCGCCGGTGATGAGCACGTCTTCGCCGATCAGATCGAATTCGAGCGCGCAATGCGCGGCGTTGCCGTACGGATCGAAAAACGCGGCCAGTTCGCTCGGGATCTGGTCCGGGATCGGCCACAGGTTCGACGACGGCATCGCGACGTATTCCGCGAACGCACCGTTGCGCGTGACGCCGATGCCGACCGTGTTCGGACACAGGTGCTGCTTGCCGGCGCGGCAGTTGCGGCACACGCCGCACACGATGTGACCTTCCGCCGACACGCGCTGGCCGACGTGATAGCCGCGCACGCCCGGGCCCATGTCGACGATGCGGCCGACGAATTCATGCCCGATCACGAGGCCCGGCTTGATCACGCGCTGCGACCATTCGTCCCACTTGTAGATGTGCAGGTCCGTGCCGCAGATGGCCGTCTTTTCCAGTTTGACCAGCACGTCGTTCGGGCCGATCTCGGGCATCGGCACCTGTTCCATCCAGATGCCCTTGGCGGCTTCGCGCTTGACCAGGGCTTTCATCGTCTGCGGCATGGGAATCTCCGATTGAGGCGCGAATTATAGCGGACGTGCCGGCGCTGTTCGCTTGGGCGGCGGCACTGCGTTGTAGTTCCACGCACGACAGGGGAATCATCCATGCTGAAGAACCTGCTCGCCAGGCTCGGGCTCGGCGCGCGCTCGAACGCCGCTCGCGCGTCCGCTGCGGCGGCGCAGCACGGCGCCGCGCCGCCAGGGCAGCATGCGTCCGGCGGCGAGCCGGTGGGCGCGCCCGATGGCCGCGCACCGCAGCCGTACACGGAGCCGCACCTCAATTTCCTCTACAACCTGCTGTTCTGCGACGACGTTGACCTGTTCCGCCGCAGCGGCAACGCGCCCGCCGACGAACCGTGGCGGACGCTGCTGGCATCGGACCCGTCGCCCGCCGGGCTGCGCCGCATCGCCGACGATCCACATGCCGAGAGCCGCCTGCGCGCGCTCGCGTTCCGCCGGCTGCGCGAGATCGGCTTCGAAGTGCCGGCCAAGATCCTGCTCGGCACGATCGTCGAAGTCCCGCTCGAACGCGGACTCGACACGCTCGCCGCGTTCGGCGACGGCCGCGTGCGCTACATCAACCAGTCCGGCGCCGCATCGATTTTCGAAGGCGGCCCGGCCATCGTGGAAACGCTCGCGCGCGAACTGATCGTGGCGTCGCTGCCGCTGGTGCAACGCATCGGCCCCTGGGACGGCGCACGCCTCGCACCTCCGCCGCGCGGCACCGTGCGGCTGAGCTTCGTCGTCTCGGAAGGTTTGTATTTCGGCCAAGGTACCTTCGCACAACTGCAGAAGGATCCGCTCGGCGCACCGGTGTTGGCGAAAGCGGGGGAGTTGCTGGAGGCGGTGGTTGCGGCGGCGCAGCGGTGACGTTGTCGCTTGTGTTCGCGTGGTTGGCAGAGTCGCGGAATTACGAACCACGAGCAAGAATGGGATGTCCACGTTCGCCGCTGAGAACGTCTCCCCCTGCGCGGGAATGACGGACTGAGGAGGTACGCGATCAATCCGCTTTTTTGTTTCTGCATTGCCTTTCTTCTGCTTCTGCTTCTGCTCAGCTCTGCTTGTGCTCTGCTCTGCTTCTGCTCTGGCTTCTGCGCACATGGAATGTGCGCCGCTCCACCCCGGGGCCCCTGAGCCGCGGCGAGCGGGCGGAGGATCAAGCCCGAAGGGGCGCGCGCACGATGCGCGCGCGTTTTCCGGCGCACACGGATGTGCGCTCGGAAAACCTCCGTAGCCCGCTCGCGGACCCGTAGGACAGGATGTCCGGAGGGGCGCGGATCCGGGGTGCGTTTCTTTCGGTTACCTATTCTTTTCGCAAAAAAAGAAAGGTGACCCGTCCGCAGGATGGCGGACGGAACCCGCGCAGGATGCGCGCGACGCAGTCCCAAACTAGAACTCGACGAGCTTGAAGAGCGATTCCAGCTTGCGCTGGAATGACGAGCCTCTAGAGCGATTCCAGCTTGCGCTGGAATGACGACGAGAGGCCCCGCTCAATGCATCGCCAACATCCCGGCCGGTTGCGGCGACGCGAACAAAAAACCTTGACCGATCCCGCACTCGAGCTGCATCAGTGCCGCGCGCTGCGTCGGCGTTTCGACGCCCTCGGCGATCACTTCGAGATTGAGCGAGCCGGCCAACGCGCGGATCGCGCGCACCACGGCGGCGCTGCCGCCGGACAGGTCGGCCGGCAGTTCGGCCACGAACGAGCGATCGATCTTGAGTGCGTGCAGCGGGAAGCGGTGCAGGTACGACAAGGACGAATAGCCGGTACCGAAATCGTCCAGCGAGGTGAGCACGCCTGCCTCGCGCAGGCGCAGCATCGTGCTGCGCGCGAGGTCGGGATTTTCGAGCAGCGCGCCTTCGGTCACTTCGACGCGCACGCGCCACGGCGGCACGCGGTAGGCGGCGATCATGTCGAGCAGCGCGGTGGCGAGGTGCGGCGAGCGGAAGTGGCGCGCGGAGACGTTGATGCCGACGTAGCTTTCCTTGTTCTCGAGTTGCGGGATCGCGCGGAACACCTGTTCGTACATGTGCCAGTCGATCTGTTCGATGATGCCGGAATCTTCCGCGGCGTGGATGAACTGCGTCGGTAGCAGCAATCCGCGCGTACCGTGGCGCCAGCGCAGCAGCGCTTCGTAGCCGAGCACGGCGCCGTCTTTGAGGTTGACGATCGGCTGCAGGAACGGCTCGAACTCGTTGCGCGCGATCGCGCGGCGCAGATCGCTTTCGAGATCGAGCATGCGCAGCGCTTCTTCGCGCAGCTGTTCGTCGAAGATCTCGAAGCGGTGCCGGCCGTGTGCTTTCGCGCGGTACATCGCGACGTCGGCGTCGCGCAGCAATTCCTCGGCACGCACATAGCGCGGGTGCGCGAGCGCGATGCCGATGCTGGCCGAGGTGTAGATCTCCTTGTCGCCCAGCCGGATCGGATCGGTGAACGCGGCGAGCACGCGATTCGCGATCTGGTACGCGTCGTCCGCGCTGCGGATATCTTCCAGCAGCACGGTGAACTCGTCGCCGCCGAGACGCGCCACCGCGTCGGGCTGGCGCACGCAAGCGGAGATGCGGCGTCCGGCTTCGATCAGCATGTCGTCGCCGAGGAGGTGACCGACCGAATCGTTGACCACTTTGAAGCGGTCGAGGTCGAGGAACAGCACCGCGAACAACCGGTCGCGGTCGTGCGTGTAGCGCGACAGCGCGCGTGCCAGGCGGCCGAGCAGCGCCGTGCGGTTCGGCAGTCCGGTCAAGGCATCGTGCAGCGCTTCGTACTGCAGGCGCGACTCGATCTGCTTGCGCACGCCGATCTGCTCGCGCAGGTCGTCGTTGGCGAGCTTCAGTTCCAGCGTGCGCGCCGCGACGCGCTGCTCGAGGTCGGCGTAGGCGGTGAGCAGGCGTTCCTGGTTCTGCTTGCGTTCCAGCGCGGCGGCGACGTGGAACGAGGCGAACTGCAGTACTTCGCGTTCCGGTGCGCCGTAGCCGCGGTTCGGATCGTAGCTCTGCACGACCATGGCGCCGACTGCGCGATCGCCGAGCAGCAGCGGCACGCCGAGCCAGCATGCCGGCGCGCTGCCGAACATGACCACCTCGCCGGAATCGATCAGCGCACGAATGCCGTCCGCGTCGACCAGCAACGGACAGGAGCTGCGCAGCACGTATTCGGTGATGCCATTGGTCACGCGGCGCGTCGACAGCGGCTTGTCCAATTCATCGACGAAATACGGGAACGACAGTTCGCTGCCGTCTTCCGACAGCAGCGCGATGAAAAAATTGCGCGCGTCGATCAACTGCGCCATGACCGCGTGCACACCGGCATAGAACGCGTTCAGGCTGCCGTGTTCGCTGGCCAGCTCGGCGATTCGGAACAGCGCCGCCTGCAGCGCCTGCGCGCGTTCGCGCTCGCCCACTTCGGCGCGCAGTTCGCGGTTGGCTTCGGCCAGTTCCGCGGTGCGGCGCTGGACCGCGGCTTCGAGTTCGTCCTGCGCCTGCCGGCGCAGCAGCGTACCGAGGATGTGTTGCGCGACGAACGCGAGCAGGCTTCGATCCTCCTCGGTGTACAGCCGCGCCGGGTCGTAGCTCTGCAGCACGACCGCGCCGCGCACGCGGCTGCCTTCGAGCATCGGCACGCCGAGCCACGAAGCGCATTCCGCGCCCAGGCGCGGATCGTCGCCCAGGCCGAGCTGGCGGCGCAGCTCGACGCTGCCGCCGAGCAGGGCGAGGCGCCCATGCAGCACCGCGAACGTGAGGCTGTTCGGATAATCGCTGCCGACCAGTTGCGGACCGGCGCGCGACATCGAGGCGTCGCCCGCGTCGACGTAGTACGGAAAATCGCAGGTGTCGCGCTGATCGTCGTACAGCGCGATGTAGAAATTCTCGGCGTAGGCGAGTTCGGCCACGACCGCGTGCACGCG
>Ga0068856_100006013_pt1 | contig 11943 bp, 8 predicted proteins | sample KBSCornC62_FD_66595 | JGI IMG/M metagenome (GOLD analysis project Ga0068856, IMG submission 66595) | Corn rhizosphere microbial communities from Kellogg Biological Station, Michigan, USA - KBS Corn C6-2 | ecosystem: Host-associated > Plants > Roots > Rhizosphere > Soil ...
GGCGAATGTGCTGCACGCATAGTCGCTGTCGGGGGCGGCCCCCGTAACCCTCGGGCGGTGGCTGAGCTGCTGCCGGGGGCGGCCCCCGTAACCCCCCGGCGGTGGCTCGTCTGCACTGGTGAGTTTGCGGCCGACCTCTTCCAACGAGCCCCGCCGATGGCGGAGGGCCCCATCCCGTCTACGGCTGCGCCGGTGCCGGTCGGGTGCTCCTGGCCGGCGGACGATCTCTTCCGCGAGCCCGCTGATGGCGGAGGGCGCCGTCATCTCTCGGACCAGTTCGGTGCCGGTCCGGTGCTCTGGCCGGTCGGCCGGCCTCTTCCGAGATGGGGGAAGCCCCATCGCGTCTACGGCTGAGTCGGTGCCGGTCGGGGGGTTCGGGGGCGGGGCTGGGAGACTCGGGGGATGGAGTGGGTGATCCTCGCGGTGGCGATCGTCGTTGTGCTCGTGGTCGCGGTGGCCGGGTTCGTGGTGCCCAGGCGGCGGGGGACGACGCTGCCGCCGGCGCCGGAGAAGGCGGTGCCGCCGCTGGGGGCCGACACCGAGGCGGCCGAGACCGCGGTGGTGACCGAGCCCGAGGTGAGACCCGAGACCGCGCGCGAGCCGGGACCCGGTGAGGGCACCCTGGTCGACACCACCGGCCCGGGCCTGGAGGTCCCGGAGGCGGCCGCCGGTCGCATGATGCGGTTGCGTTCCCGGCTGTCCCGGTCCCAGTCCACCCTCGGCCGCGGCCTGCTCTCGCTCCTGTCCCGGGAGGACCTGGACGAGGACGCCTGGGAGGACCTCGAGGACACGCTGCTGTCCGCGGACGTCGGCGTCGGGGCGACCCAGGAGCTCGTGGAGCGGCTGCGGACGCGGACCAAGGTGCTCGGCACCCGCTCCGAGGGCGAGCTGCGCGCTCTGCTGGCCGACGAGCTGGTCACCGCGCTGCAGCCGGACATGGACCGCACGCTGCACACCGTCCCGCACGCCGACGGCCACCCGGCCGTGCTGCTCGTCGTCGGGGTGAACGGCACCGGTAAGACCACCACCTGCGGCAAGATCGCCCGGCTGCTGGTCGCCGACGGCCGGACCGTGCTGCTCGCCGCGGCCGACACGTTCCGGGCCGCGGCCGCCGACCAGCTCGAGACCTGGGGGTCGCGGGTCGGAGCCCGGACCGTCCGCGGGCCGGAGGCCGGCGACCCGGCCAGCGTCGCGTTCGAGGCGGTGAAGCTCGGCACCGAGACCGACGACAACATCGGTGTCGACACGGTCATCGTCGACACCGCCGGCCGCCTGCACACCAAGGTCGGGCTGATGGACGAGCTGGGCAAGGTCAAGCGGGTCGTCGAGAAGCAGGGCCCGGTGGACGAGACCTTGCTCGTGCTCGACGCGACCACCGGCCAGAACGGGGTCGTCCAGGCGCGGGTGTTCACCGAGGCCGTCGACGTCACCGGGATCGTGCTGACCAAGCTGGACGGTACGGCCAAGGGCGGCATCGTGGTCTCCGTCCAGCGCGAGCTCGGCGTACCGGTCAAGCTGGTCGGCCTCGGCGAGGGTCCGGACGATCTCGCCCCGTTCGAGCCTGAAACGTTCGTGGATGCGCTGTTGGGGGAGACGACATAAGGCGAGTGGTGTTAGCTGGCGTTCTCGCGCCAGCTCGCACCCGGAGGAGCCCGATGTCCTTCTCCCTCGACCGCCGTCGCTTTCTGGGCACCGCGCTGGCCGGGGCGGCGATCGTCGCCTTCGACCCGCTGCGGGCGGGCTGGGTGACGGCGGCCGAAGCCGCCGAGGGGCCGCCGCGGGGCGCGGTCGCGGTGCCCGACCTGGACGGCGAGCTCACCACCGATCCGGCCGCGCTGGCGGCGGTCGCCGACGACTTCGGTCACCTGGTGCACCGCACCCCGCTGGCCGTGTTGCGCCCAGGCTCGGTCGACGACGTCGTCGCCCTGGTGCGTTACGCGAACCGGCACGGCATCGCGGTCTCCATGCGCGGCCAGGGCCACAGCACCAACGGCCAGTCCCAGGTGCACGCCGGCGTGGTGATCGACTCCTCGACGCTCGACCAGGTGCACGAGGTGCGGGCCGATCGGGTCACCGCGGACGCCGGCGTGCTCTGGATCGACCTGGCCCGGGCGACGCTGGCGCACGGGCTGACCCCGCCGGTGTTCACCGACTACCTCGACCTCTCGGTCGGCGGGACGCTCAACGCCGGCGGCATCGGCGGCACCACCCAGCGGGTCGGCATGCAGGTCGACAACGTGCTCGCGCTCGAGGTCGTCACCGGCCGGGGCGAGCTGGTCAGCTGCTCGCCGACCCGCAACCGGGCGCTGTTCGAGTCGGTGCTGGGCAGCCTCGGCCAGCTCGCGATCGTGGTCAGGGCGACGATCCGGCTGGTGCCCGCGCCCACGCACGCCCGGACGTACCAGCTGTTCTACTCGGACCTGGACACCTACCTGGCCGACCAGCGGCGGGCGCTGGCCGAGGGCCGGTTCACCTCGCTGGAGGGGCAGGTCCAGCGCACCGCCGCGAACGACGGCTGGGAGTTCTTCGTCGACGCGGCGGTCTACTTCACCGACAACCCGCCGGACGACGCGGCGGTCACCGGCGGGCTGCGGTTCGACCCGGCTCGGACGGTCACCACCGACGTCACGTTCCTGGACTGGATCGACCGGCTGCGCCCGACCGTCGAGCTGCTCATCCAGCTCGGCATCTGGTTCCTGCCACACCCGTGGATCAACCTGTTCCTGCCGGCCAGCCGGACCGCGGCGGTGGTCGCGTCGACCCTGGCCGAGCTGACGCTGGCCGACACCCAGGGTCCGATCCTGCTCTACCCGTTCCGGCCGGGGCGGGTACGGCGCCGGTTCGTGCAGACGCCCGACGAGCCGGTCGCGTTCGTGTTCGCGATCCTGCGCACGACCGTGCCGCCGACCGACCCGGCCACCCAGCTCGCCGGCAACCGCGCCCTGTACGAGCGGGCCCGCGCGGTCGGCGGCAAGCGCTACCCGGTCGGCTCGGTGCCGTTCGGCCCGCTGGACTGGGTCGCGCAGTACGGGCGCGACTTCCCGGCGTTCGCCGCGGCCAAGGCGACCTGGGATCCGCGCCGGGTGCTCGCCCCCGGCCAGGGCATCTTCGGCCCGCCGCGCTGACTCCCCGCCGGGCACAGCCGGCCGCGCTGGCGGCCGGCTGATCCGGCACGGCCGACTGCGAAGCGGCTGGCACGACGAACCGGCCGGCGACACCGGCCGGATCCCTACGCTGCGCCAACCGGCGGTTCCGGCGGTGTGACGAAACCCGGCCGTAGCCGGCCGGTCGGTCTGTTCACGGCCAGGTAACAGACGGGACCTGCCTCCGAAACAGCTCGCTGCGACCTTTCTGCCAAACCCCGTCAGCGAGAGGAGGAGCAGTGCCGTTCGACTTCGATTCCGTCGACACCGGCGCCACCGCCTGGGTCCTGGCCAGCGGTGCGCTGGTACTGCTCATGACCCCGGGCCTGGCGTTCTTCTACAGCGGCATGGTCCGCGCGAAGCACGCCCTGGCCATGCTCATGCAGAACTACGTCACCATCGGCATCGTCAGCCTGGTCTGGGTGATCGCCGGCTTCTCCCTCGCCTTCGGCAAGGGCAACGGTTTCATCGGCGACCTCCACTTCGCCGGCCTGCAGCACATGGGCGACGCCATCCCCGGCTACGTCGACAACTTCGCGCAGGTCATCCCGCCGATGGTCTTCGTGATCTTCCAGCTCATGTTCGCGGTCATCACCCCGGCGCTGATCACCGGCTCCACCGCCGACCGGTGGAAGTTCGGCGCGTTCGTGCCGTTCGTCGTGCTGTGGTCGGTCCTCGTCTACAGCCCGGTCGCGCACTGGGTCTTCTCGCCCGAGGGCTGGCTGTTCAAGAGGGGCGCGCTCGACTTCGCCGGCGGCACCGTGGTGCACATCAACGCCGGCATTGCCGGGCTCGCGCTGGCGATCTTCCTGGGCCGGCGGCGGGGCTGGCCGAGCCAGCCGATGCGCCCACACAATGTGCCGTTCGTGCTGCTCGGCGCCGGGCTGCTGTGGTTCGGCTGGTTCGGCTTCAACGCCGGGTCCGCGCTGGGCGCCAACCAGCTGGCCGGGTACGCGTTCGTGAACACCAACACCGCCACCGCGGTCGCGCTGCTGGCCTGGATCGGCGTGGAGAAGCTCCGCGACGGCAAGGCCACCACGCTGGGCGCCGCGTCCGGCGCGGTCGCCGGCCTGGTCGCGATCACCCCGTGCGCCGGGTTCATCAGCCCGCTCGGCTCGATCGCGGTCGGCGCGATCGCCGGCGGCGGGTGCGCGCTCGCGGTCTCGCTCAAGGGCCTGGTCCGCATCGACGACTCGCTCGACGTCGTCGCCGTGCACCTGATCGGCGGCATCCTCGGCTCGCTCTGCGTCGGCCTGTTCGCCACCGTGGACACCAACCCGCTCGGTGCCGACGGGCTGTTCTACGGCGGCGGCTGGAGCCTGCTCGGCAAGCAGGCGCTGGCGGTGGTCTCGGTGATCGCGTACACCTTCGTGATGACCATGATCATCGCGTTCCTGGTCAACCTGGTGATCAAGATGCGGGTGCCGGCCGAGGTGGAGGACGAGGGCCTCGACTACGCGCTGCACGGCGAGACGGCGTACGAGTTCTCGACGCTCGGTGGGACGCCGTCGCTCGGCGCGCGGCCGACGTCCGGCTCGGAACGCGCGCCCGGCTCGGAACGGGCACCGGCGCACCGTGAGGGGGTGACGACGTGAAGTTGGTGACGGCGATCGTCAAGCCGTTCAAGCTCGACGACGTCAAGTCGGCGCTCGAGACGCTCGGCGTGCTCGGCCTGACCGTCAGCGAGGTCCGCGGCTACGGCCGGCAGAAGGGCCACACCGAGGTCTACCGGGGCGCGGAGTACACCGTCGACCTGGTGCCGAAGGTGCGGGTCGAGGTCCTGGTCGACGACCTGGACGCGGACAAGGTCGTCGACACCGTGGTCGAGGCGGCCCGTACCGGCAAGATCGGCGACGGGAAGGTCTGGGTGACGCCGGTCGAGTCGGTCGTGCGGGTACGCACGGGGGAGCGCGGAGCCGACGCGCTCTGAGCGGTACGCAGGCGGTCCGGTCCGGCGCTGGAGTCCCGCGCCGGCCCGGACCGCACCTGCGCGGCGTGACCGGGCGGCGGTGCGGATGGCAGTGCGGGTAGCGGTGCGGGTGGCGGCCGGGAGGCGGTCGGCGTGGTGACGGCGGAGTGGTCGGCGGCGGCGGAGCTGCGGGCGGCACGGGCGGCGCTGCTCGCCGACGGGCGGTCCGGCCAGCCGCTGCGGGACGCGCTCGTCGACCTGTACGACGGCTGGCTGGCCGGCGTGGTCGCCGCAGCCGCCGGTCCGGACCCGGACGTCGCGCTGGTCGCCGTCGGCGGGCTCGGCCGCCGTGACCCGGCGCCGTACTCGGACCTCGACCTCGTCCTGCTGCACCGCGGCCGCTCCGGCGTGAAGGCGGTCGCCGACGCTGTCTGGTATCCGGTCTGGGACGCCGGCGTCGGCCTCGACCACTCGGTCCGCACGGTGGCCGGGGCGCTCGCGGTCGCCCGGGACGACCTCAAGGCCGCGCTCGGCCTGCTCGAGCTGCGGCACCTGGCCGGCGACCGCACCCTGTCGGCCGAGCTGCACCAGGACGCGTACGCGGCCTGGCGGCAGTCGGCCCCGCGCCGGCTGCCCGAGCTGCGCGCCGCCGCCGAGGGCCGCTGGCGGGCCGCCGGCGAGCTCGCCTTCCTGCTGGAGCCCGACCTCAAGGAGGCCCGCGGCGGCCTGCGCGACGTGCACGTCCTGCGCGCGCTGGCGGCGGCCCAGCTGCTCGACCTGCCCGGGCCGGCCGTCGTCGCGGCCCGGGACGTCCTGCTGGACACCCGCGGCGAGCTGCACCGCCGGGCCGGCCGCGCGCTGGACCGGCTGGTGCAGCAGGAGCAGCCGGCGATCGCCGTGGCGCTCGGCCGGGCCGGCGAGGACGACCTGCTGCGCGCGGTCGCCGACGCCGGCCGCACGGTCGCGTACGCCGCCGACACGGCCTGGCGGCAGGTGGAGGGCGAGCTCGCCGCCCGCCGCCGGACCAGGACGCTGACCCGGGTGCTGCCCGGCCGGCGGGCGCCGAACCCGCAGCGCCGCCCGCTCGCGGACGGCGTGGTCGAGCAGGGCGGCGAGGTCGTGCTGGCCCGCGACGCGGACCCGTGGGCCGACCCGGTGCTGGTGCTGCGGGCGGCCGGCGCCGCGGCCCGGGCGGACCTGCCGCTGGCCCCGCACGCGCTGGACCGGCTGGCGACCGAGTCCGCCCCGGTGCCGTCGCCCTGGCCGGCCGAGGCCCGAGAGGCGTTCGTCGACCTGCTCGGCACCGGCCACCGCGCGGTCCCGGTGCTGGAGGCGCTCGACCGGGCCGGCCTGCTGGTGCGGCTGATCCCGGAGTGGGCGCGGGTCCGCTCGCACCCGCAGCGCAACCCGGTGCACCGGTTCACCGTCGACCGGCACCTGATGGAGGCCGCGGCCGAGGCCGCCGCGCTGACCCGGACCGTGGGCCGCCCGGACCTGCTGCTGCTGGGCGCCTTCCTGCACGACATCGGCAAGGGCTTCCCCGGCGACCACACCGACGCCGGGGTCGCGGTGGTGCGCGAGCTCGGCCCGCGCCTCGGCCTCTCGTACGGGGACGCCGCCACGATCGTGGCGATGGTCCGCCACCACCTGCTGCTGCCGGACACCGCGACCCGCCGCGACCTGGCCGACCCGGTGACCGTACGGACCGTGGTCGAGGCCGTCGACGGCTCCGGCGATCTGCTCGACCTGCTGCACGGGCTGGCGATCGCCGACGGGTTGGCGACCGGGCCGGCGGCCTGGACGGACTGGAAGGCCGACCTGGTGGCCGAGCTGGTCGACCGGGCCCGGGCCGCGGCTGTGAGCACAGCCGGGCAGCCGCCGCAGCCGCCGCCGGTGCTCACGGCCGCGCAGCGGGAGCTGGCCGAGTCCAGCCGGGGCGAGGTGGCGGTGCGGGTGGACGGCGACTCGGTCACCGTGGCCGCACCGGACCGGCCCGGCCTGCTCAGCCGGACGGCGGGGGTGCTGGCGCTGCACCAGCTGGACGTGCGGGCGGCCAGCGTGGTGACGGTCGGGCCGACCGCGGTGGACGTGTTCACGGTCAGCCCGCGGTTCGGCTCCGGCCCGGACCCGGCGCTGCTGCGCGCGGACGTTGCCCGGGCGCTGGCCGGCTCACTGCCGCTGGCCGACCGGCTCGCGGCGAAGGAGGCCGCGTACGGCTCCGGGCCGCAGCAGCCGCCGCGGGTGTTCTGGTTCGACGGCGCGGCCACCGGCGCGACCGTGCTGGAGCTGCGGGCGGCCGACGCGGCCGGCCTGCTGCATCGGGTGACCGCGGCGCTGGAGCGAGCCGGCATCGACGTCCGCGGGGCGCGGGTGAGCACCCTCGGTGGCTCCGCCGTCGACGCCTTCTACGTGGTCGGCGGCGACGGCGCCCCGGTGACGGACCCGGACGTGCGCCGGGCCGTCACCGAGGTCGTTCTCGCTAGCGCTCGTACGTCGGGGTGATCAGGGCCCGACCCAGCGTGTGGAACAGCGCGTTGAACGCGGCGAAGGTCGGGGTCGCCTCCTTGTCGATGCCGAGGCTCTCGACGTCGAGGGCGTGCACCGCGAAGACGTACCGGTGCACGAGGGGGTCGCCGGGGGGCGGGGCGGCTCCGTCCCACTGGCGCAGGCCGAAGTCGTCGCGGATGTGGAAGGCGCCCGCCGGCAGCGAGTCGTCCCCGGAGCCGGCGCCGGTGGGTAGCTCGGTGACCGAGGCCGGGATGTCGACCACCGTCCAGTGCCAGAACCCGGACGGGGTCGGCGCGTCCGGGTCGAAGCAGCTCACCATGTAGCTGCGGGTGCCCTCCGGCGCGCCGGACCAGGACAGCTGGGGCGAGAGGTTCTGCCCGCCGGCCGAGTCGTGGGCGGTCTTGATGTCCATCGGGGTGCCGTCCGTGACGTCGGTGCTGTTCACGGTGAACGACGCGGTCGGGGGCAGCAGGTCGTACGGCAGCGGAGCAGTGGGTCGGTCCAGAGACGGCATGCGGGCTCTTCCTCCTCGTGAACGGCTGTGCTCAGTCGATCAACGGGTCCGGCGGATCCGAGGTTCAGGTGCCCAGGGCGGTGCCCGGGCATGCGCGGCTCACCAGCCGCGTAGGTCGACCGGCCAGGTCTCGACGACCGTGTCCCCGTCGACCAGGTGCAACCCGGCGTGCATAGCGACGGTCGGGTCGACGTGCGCGGGCAGCACCCGAACCCGGTCGCCGACCTTGACCGTGCGCGGCTCGTCCGGGGCGAACGTGGTGTGCTCGTCGGAGCAGAACCATACGGTCGCGCCGGAGATGGTCGGGTTGCCGTGGTCCATCCCCAGCGACTTCAGCCCGACGTCGGCGACCACCCACGGCGGCTGGATCTCGCTGCCCGGCGGGCTGGCCGAGACCACGGTGGCGAGCACCGAAAGCGCCTGCCGGAACGGCAGCCCGACCGCGCCGTACGCGGTGTCCATCAGCGCGTACGACCCGGCCTGGATCTCGGTCGCCACGGTGTTGTCCGCGTACGTGCCGGTGCCGCCGGCGGAGATCACCTCGCCGCCGACGTCCGCGGCCGCCCGGCTCAGCAGCGCCATGCAGTCCGCGGTCATCGTCCGTCGCTGCTCGGCGTCGGCCAGCAGCATGAGATGGCCTTCGTAGCCCATGACGCCGCGGACCCCGAGCCCCTTCGACCGGGCCAGGTCGGCGATCCGCCCGGCGTCCTCCGGCGCGCAGCCGCAGCGGGGGAGCCCGACGTTGACGTCGACGAGCACCTCGCGCACCCCGCCGGACGCGGCCGCCTCGACGGTCTCGGCCGAGTCGACCGCGACCGTGATCCGCGCCTGGTCGGCCAGCGCGCCGAGCCGGCGCGCGTCCAGCACCTCGTTGGCCAGCAGCAGGTCCTCGCCGAGCCCGGCCGCGACCATGCCCTCGACCTCGCGGATCGTCGCGCAGGTGAACGCCCGGTGCCCCTGCGCGGCCTGGCCGCGGGCGAGCTCGGTGGTCTTGTGCGCCTTGACGTGCGGCCGCAGCCGCTGGCCGGGCAGCGCCGCGGCCATCGTGGCGAGGTTGTGCTCCAGCGCGGCGGCGTCCACGAGCAGGGCCGGCGTCTGCAGGTCGATGACCTTCACGGGCGCAGGCTATGCCGGTCGCCGGCCTCGCCCGCGCGCAGGCTGTGCCGTCGCCGGGCCGCCCGCGCAGGCTGTGCGGTCGCCGGCCCGCCGCGCGGGCTGTGCGCTCGCCGGCTCGGCCGCGCCGCTGGTGTTGAGTGGGGGCGTGCACAGCACCGCCGCGCCGCCGCGGACCGGCCGGACCCTCGGCGTCGTGGCGTACGGGACCTTCCTCGCGCTGATGGCCTACACGGCCCCGCTGGCCTCGCTGCCGGACATCGCGGCCGACCTCGGCGCCGGCGTCTCGGCCACCTCCTGGATCGTCGCGTCGACCAGCGTCGGGCTCGCCGCCGCGCTGGTGCCGGCGGGCGCGCTCGGCGACGACGTCGGGCGGCGGCGGGTGTTCGCGGCCGGCGCCGCGCTGCTGGCCGTCTCGTCGGCGCTGGGCGCGCCGGCCCCGGACGCCTGGCTGCTGGTCGCGGCGCGGGTGCTGCAGGGGGTCGGAGCGGCCGCCGTGCTCGCCTGCGGGCTGGCGCTGCTCGGCGCCGCGTACCCGGACGGTCGGGCCCGGGCGGCCGCGACCGCCTGGTGGGGCGCGAGCTTCGGCGCCGGCGTCGCGCTCGGCCCGGTGCTGATGGCGCTGGTCCAGGACGGCGGCAGTTGGCGGGTCACGTACGTGGTGCTGGCGGTGCTGTCCGCCGTGCTGGCCCTGGCCGCGCCGGCGCTGCTGGCGGAGTCCACCCTCGGCCGCCGCCGCGGGGTCGACCCGGTCGGCGCGCTGCTGCTCGCGGGCGGGCTCGCATGCCTGCTCACCGCGCTCACCGAGGGCCGGCTGGGCTGGGGCCGGCCGGCGGTGGTGGTGCTGCTGGCCGGCGCGGCCGTGCTGCTGGCCGGGTTCGCGCTGCACCAGCTGCGGGCCGGGGAGCCGATGATCGACCTGCGCGGGTTCCGGCGGCCGCGGCTGGCGGCGGCCACGATCGGCGCGTTCGTCACCGGGACCGGCATCATCGCCATCACCTCGTACGTGCCGACGCTGCTGCAGCGGGGGTACGGGCGCGACGTGCTGTTCTCCGCGGTGGTGCTGCTCGCCTGGTCCGGGCCGGCGGCGGTGTCGGCGCTGGGCGTGCGGGTGCTGCCGGAGCGCTGGAGCGGCCCGGGGCGGATCGCCGTCGGGCTGGTCGTGGTCGGCGCCGGGATCGTCGTGCTGTCCGGGCTCGGCGCCGGGTCGCCGACCGGGCGGCTGGTGACCGGCCTGATCGTGGCCGGCATCGGCACCGGCGCGGTCACCGCGACCCTCGGCCGGGAGGCGGTGGCCAGCGTGCCGCCGGACCAGGCCGGCACGGGCAGCGGCATCAACAACACCAGCCGGTACGTCGGGGCGGCGCTCGGGGTGACCCTCGTCGCCGCGCTGGTCGGCGGCTCCGGCGCCGAGCTGGTCTCCGGCTGGAACGTCGCCTGCTGGATCTGCGCGGCCTGGTCAGCGGCCGGCGCCGTGGCCGTCGCCGCGCTCCGGCCGGCAGCGTGAGCGCTACCGCCACCCCGGGTACGGTCCCGGGGTGGCGGCGGAATGGCGGAACTGGGCCGGCGACCAGGTGTCCCGGCCGGCGCACGTGCGCTATCCGGCGACCGCGGACCAGGTCGCCGCGGCGGTGAAGGACGCCGACCGGGACGGCCTGCGGGTGCGGATGGCCGGCTCCGGGCACTCGTTCACCGGCGCCGCCGTCACCGACGGCGTGCTGCTGCGCCCGGAGCGGCTCACCGGCGTCGTCGCGATCACCGGGGACAGCGTGACGGTGCGGGCCGGCACCCGGCTGCACGCACTGTCCCGGCTGCTGGCGACGCACGGGCTGGCGCTGGAGAACCTCGGCGACATCGACGTCCAGACCGTGGCCGGCGCCATCTCCACCGGCACCCACGGCACCGGCCTCGGCTATGGCGGGCTGGCCACCCAGGTGACCGGGCTGGAGCTGGTGCTCGCCGACGGCTCCCTGGTGCAGGCGGACTCCGCCGCCGATTCCGACCTGCTGGCGGCGGCCGCCGTCGGGCTCGGTGCGTACGGAGTGATCACGGCGGTGACGCTGCGCTGCGTGCCGGCGTTCGCGCTGCGGGCCGAGGAGACCGCGGAGAAGCTGGAGGACCTGCTCGGCCGCTGGGACACGCTGCCGGCCGAGGCCGACCACGTCGAGTTCTACTGGTGGCCGCACACGGACGACTGCCAGCTCAAGCGCAACACCAGGGTGCCGCTGGCCGAGCTCGCGCCGCTGCCCCGGTGGCGCGCGGTGCTCGACGACGAGCTGGTGGCCAACGGGTTGTTCGGCGCCGTGTGCCGGGTCGGCGCGCGGGTGCCGGCGCTGGTCCCGCCGGCGAACCGGCTGGCCACCACGCTGCTCGGGTCGCGGACGTACACCGACCGGTCCTGGAAGGTGTTCGCGCACCGGCGGCGGGTGCGCTTCCACGAGACGGAGTGGGCGTTCCCGCGGGCGATGCTGCCGGACGTGCTCCGGGAGCTGGACGCGACGATCCGCCGGCGCGGCTGGCGCGTCTCGTTCCCGGTCGAGGTGCGGGTCGCGGCCGGGGACGACCGCTGGCTGTCCACCGCGTACGGGCGGGAGACCGCCTACCTGGCCGCGCACCGGTACGTCCGCGAGCCCTGGGCCGACTACCTCGGTGCGGTCGGGGAGATCGTCCGGTCCGTCGCCGGCGCCGGTGCGCGCCCGCACTGGGGCAAGCTGCACCCGCTGGCCGCCGCCGACCTCGCGCCGCGCTACCCCCGC
>Ga0068856_100006015_pt1 | contig 11942 bp, 6 predicted proteins | sample KBSCornC62_FD_66595 | JGI IMG/M metagenome (GOLD analysis project Ga0068856, IMG submission 66595) | Corn rhizosphere microbial communities from Kellogg Biological Station, Michigan, USA - KBS Corn C6-2 | ecosystem: Host-associated > Plants > Roots > Rhizosphere > Soil ...
TGCCACTTCCAAAACAGCAGGATCATGGCGACGCTGGCAAATAGAACGTACGTGCTGCGTTCAGCAGCCGGTGGTACGATGCGGGTCCATGCCCGCTTAAACCAGGGGCGCGCCATCAGACTATGCTGTACCGCAAACAAGCCAAGCAGCAGGACATCAACCGCGAGCGCCCGACCCAGCGAGCCTTGAGCCCCAGAATCAATCGACTTCGGAACCCCAAAGTCTCCCAGAAATGCGATGGCATACAGGAATGTTGCAAAGAAAACCAGGTAGCAAAATACGCCGTAAAGGAAAATAGTGATGCGTCCCAACATGGCAAACCTCCTGCACCCGGCGCTGACCTATAATCGATTCACTAGCGAACCGGGCGTGATTGCACATTACTGGCATCTTGTCTGGGGAGTAACGAAAGAACGCCAAAGAAAAGCCAAAACCCTCATTGGGGCCTTCTGGGGTTGAATCGGGGCATGCCCAAGACCGAAGCGGACACGCATCCACGGCAATACCATTTCGCCGACTTCACGTTGGATCGCGAACGCGCGTCCCTTTTGAAAGGGGGGCGGGAGATCAAACTGCGCCCCAAGGTCTATGACGCGCTAGCGTATCTGGTGGAGCACCGCGGCCGGGTTGTGGCCAAGGAAGAGTTGATCCAGGCACTTTGGCCGGATGCCTTTGTCACCGATGATTCGCTGGTGCAGTGCATGGTGGAACTGCGGCGGGCCTTGGACGACCGTTCGCAAGAAATCCTGAAAACCGTTCCACGCAGGGGATACATCTTTGCGGCTCAGCTCAAGCCGGAGGCTGTACGGCCTAAAGAAGCAACCAGAGATTCAGCCGTTCTCCAGAGTCATCAGCTTCCGGTAGCGCGCACACCGGTGATTGGACGCGAGAAGGAACTAGCTGCCATCCGAGAGTTGCTTATTGATCCCGGGGTTCGGCTGGTGACGTTAACCGGATCTGGCGGCTCAGGCAAAACACGGCTAGCCATCGAAGCCGCCGATAGGCTGGACGACTTCTTCGCGGGACGCGTCCATTTCGTCGCTCTCGGTTCCGTAAGCGATGCGGCGATGGTGCCGGCGGCGATTGCCGAGACTCTCAACGTCCGTGAAGGTGGCGGCCGGTCACTGGTATCTCTGCTCCGTGAGTACTTTCGGGAGTGTGGTCGGTCTCCCGTTCTTTTGCTGCTGGATAACCTGGAGCACATCCTGGCTGCTTCGGCGCTGGTAGTCGAACTGATTGAGGCTTCCCGTGCACTAAAGGTTTTGGTCACGAGCCGGGCACCGCTGCGGGTTTATGGAGAGCACGAGTTTCCGGTGGCTCCTCTGCCCCTGCCAAATGCGAACGAGGTCCAGTCCTTCGGCGCTTTAGCCAACAATCCATCAGTTGTGTTGTTTGCGCAGAGGGCTGCTGCGGTAAAACCCGACTTCAAACTGGACGCGGAAAATGCACCGACCATCGCGGAAATCTGCGCCCGGGTGGATGGTCTTCCGCTGGCCATAGAGCTTGCCGCCGCAAGGGTGAAGATGCTTCCGCCTGCCAGGCTTCTGGCGCGGCTCGAGAGTCGCCTGGGACTTTTGACTACCGGGCCGAGGGATCTTCCTGAGCGACAGCAGACTCTACGCAAGGCGATCGATTGGAGCTACGACTTGCTGGATGAAGGCGAGCAGAAATTGCTACGCAGGCTTGCCGTGTTTTGGGGTGGATGCACGCTCGAGGGAGCGGAAGCCGTGGCCAATACCGCCAACGACTTGAGTGCGGATATGCTCGACCTCATGTCATCCCTGGTGGATGAGAGCCTGCTCCAGCAAAGACAAAGAGGCAACGACGAACCTCGCTTCGGGATGCTGGAAACGATTCGAGAATATGGTGTCGAGCGGCTGCGAGAGAGCGGCGAAGAAGCCGCCACGAGACAGGCGCACGCCGCGTATTGTCTGGTGCTGGCGGAAGAAGGCAACCCTAACTTGAACGATGTTGATCGGGCGGCTTGGCTGGCACGCTGCGACATTGAGCACGACGATTTTCGCGCGGCTTTGGACTGGCTCTTTCAGACGAGGGATCTCGACTGGGCTTTTCGGCTGTGCACAGCCCTGTTTCGTTTCTGGGACATGCGAGAGCACCTAACCGAAGGTCGAGACGGGTTTGAAACGGTGTTGCACCTCGCCGGCGACGAGTTCCCTAAAGAACGGGCGCAGGTGTCCCAATTTCTGGGAGCGCTTTACACATCGCTAGGCGATTTCTCGACAGCCGAGCGTTACCTCAGACAGAGCTTATCAATTTGTCGAGACTTGGACGACCACTTGGGAATCGCTGTGTCTCTGAACGCTTTGGGAGTGAACCAACGCGACACAGGAGACCATGTCAGAGCTCAGGAGAACTTCGAGCAGAGTCTCTCCTACTGGCGCAAAGTGAGCGATCGATCTGCAATCGCCCGCTGCCTTCACAACGTCGCCAATGTCGCGAAGATTCGTGGCGACTACAATGAGGCTCGCGCTGCCTTGTTTGAGGCCATGCAAATATTCCGGGAGATTGGCGATCATAGCGGCGCGGCGTGGTCCCTCAACCAGCAAGGCGACGTGGCGTGGGAAGCGGGCGATATTTCCGGGGCGCGCGAACTCTACGATCAGGCGCTCACTGCCTTTCGAGAAATTGGCGATCAGTGGGGAACGGCCCGATCGCTAGCGGATCTCGGATCGATCGCGTGCGAGTTGGGAGACTATGTAGCAGCGCACGAAGCCTACCGCGAGAGCCTCGAAATCTTTGCCCGGCTGGAACATCGACGAGGCATCGCACGGGTGCTGGAGGGCTTAGCCTGCGCTGCGCTGGCCAAAGGCGATGCGGCACGGGCGCTGTGCGTAGCGGCATCAGCCGCTCATCTCCGTGAACTCATCAGCGCTCCTCTGCCTCCAGCCGAACAATTAGGTTTAGACCAGAGATTGCGTCCTGCGTGGAAATTGCTGAATGAGTCGGAAGGAAAACGCGTCTGGGCCGAGGGGTGGGCGTTGCCTTTGCCGGCGGCGATCCGGTACTCACTGGAAAATGAGCCGGCGACCTCGGAGCGTTAGGATGCGTATTTCTTCGGATCTATAAGGCGCCGCACGGCCGATACGCGATTTGCTGGAATATTCGTTCTTCGTGCATGCTCTCGGATCGTTTCCTCATCCGGTGCGAGATAGACGCAGTAGACCTTGTCTTCCGTTACGTAGCTGTGAAGCCATTGAATACGAGGCCCCATCTGCTTCACAGTATCCAGTGAACGTAATGAAACCTCGCGGACCTGCTCTTCGGTGAGCGAGCCGGCGCCTGGAATTTCACGTTCTATCACGAACTGCGGCATGATTTTCGTAGTTTACACCAACTTCGTTGTGACATTGTTACCGGCGACACCGACCGCACCCAACCGCAGCACGGGTTTCAGAGCAACGGGTCAGCGCATTTCCAGGGAGACCAAATCGCCGTGGTTTGCGGCGCCACTCGGTTTGTAATTCACGGTGACTTGGCGGTCACGCCAGTCACAGGAGAAATCGTCTGCGCCAATCAGGACGATGGATCTGTAGTCCGCTGCACGCAACGTTAAACGGCCAGCTTGGGAATTAACGGTCAGCACGGCAGCAGGAGACTTGGAGCAATCAACCGCAACCAGACGGCCCTGGACAAATTTAGTCGAGCGTTTGTCTCCGGGGATATCCGATCCGGAACTTGTTTCGTCCGCATCACGCTTGGCCGCATCCTCTTCAAGAACATCGAAGGGCGACTTTTGCGGAGCGTACTTCGGTTGCGACGTGCCATTTGCCGCTACAGGGATTCCATATTTACGCTCGGTACCCGACTGCTCGATCAGATCGCGCGCTTGCGCCGCAATTTTGGAGTCGCTGCTGGCTTTCAACCGGCCAAGCAAAGCGTTGGCTGCATCCCATTTCTTGCTAGCTACATAGATCTCGGCAAGATGATAAATATAGCGCTCGTTCCTTGGGCTCAGGGTGATGGCGGCGCGCTCAGACTGCAGCGCTGCTGAAGGGCCCCCGCCGGTATTCCGAGCGACCGCCAGCAAATCGTAGGCCCCAGCCATTTCCGGATACCACTCAAGCACCGCCTTGAGATCCATCATCATGTTGGACAAGCCCATCATCTCGGCGTGCTTGGCCTGCGCCATGCTGTATTTCGCAATTGAGACGTAGTAGCGGATCCACAGGTCGCTTGGATTCAGTGCGGCCGCATCGCTCAGTTCGGAAAAAGCCTGCTGATATTCGCCGTGTTCGATGTGATCCCACGCAAGAATGCGGTGCGCAATGGGCAGTCCACCAGCATTGCTGGGAAGTTGTTCCGGATCTTCACCCATACGTTTCACTTGGTGCTTTTGTTCCGCCTTCTGATCGGCGGAGGTGGGCGTAGTCGCCAGTTCATTCAACGTCTTCAGGCCGATCTCCCGCCGCTCGGGAATCCGAATCTGGATTCCAGCGTAGATGGCACGGGCTTCGGGCTCGGAGAGCGGCTTCGCCGAGATCGCCGAATCTTCAGGCCCAACCGGACTGCGAAAACGCTCTGCCTCCTCTGTTCCAACGGAAGTAGCAGCGGAATTGCTTCGTACTGTATCCACTGCTGCCTTCAAATTACTTTGCGAATGGAAATAGTCCTTGACCGCCTGCTCCAACTGCCCAGAGGAGACTCCATACGCCTTCTGGATGGCCTCCTCAACCGGGACATGCTGGTTTAGTGCCAGATCGAGATATGCTCCGGTTTCGGGCAGCTTCTTCTCGTGCAGCAGGTAATGCATGATGATCCAGGATTCGGCGTAGTAGAGAGTGTGACGCGTGCCCTGGTTGTGCGCCGAAGCCTCATGTTTCATCGAAAAGAGGTCGGGAAGTGACATCCAGGTCTGAACGCCCAGCAATTCTGTAAACGATTTGGCGGCTTGGGCATCATGCTCGCGGCCGAGCAAGTCGCGCGTCACGGGGACGTTGAGTTCCGGATCACTGCCGATTTCGACTTGCTTGTCATCCAGCCGGATGGAACTGAAGTATTCAGCCAGCCCTTCATCGAACCATCCCTGAGCAGGCGGATAGTTGAAGTTCAGGAGCATGAGAGCGAAATCGTGCGCCACTGAGCGCCAGGATTCTTCCTCGAACACATTCAGAACGATGAAATCCTGATCTTCACCGCCGACGAAAAATCCTGAAACATCGATCGGTTGGCCGTTCTTCAGGGGCGCGACCTGATAGTAGGCTTTATCGTTCTTGAGGGCCAAAATGGTCAGGGGAACAGACTGGTTCAGGCGATCCTTGCCCAGGAGACCTGCGAATACCGAGCGCATCTGCTCGAAGCGGAATGCGACTTCGCGGCCCTTTTTGTCGCCCGCGTCAGTGATGACGGTGAAATGCGCGGAGTTGACCTGCTGCCAGGGAGGTTGATTGGCAGCTTGGGTGTTGACACACAGCATGACTGCGAGCAGTGCAATGGAGACCGAGATGAAACGGGCGCGGGGCATGGTCCGCCAGAGAGGAAGCGCTTCTAGCAAAATGCTACCACGGAGCCCCGCCTGGAAGCGTTTCGGACAAGGAAAACGCCAGGAATCTCAGACTTCCTAATTCTTTTTAGCATTTCCGGCAATGCGGCGAGTGGAGCGTGTTTTTGGGGTCGTGCCGGAATGGGAGGAGTTTATTACGGCAGATCGCAGCTGGTAGTCGTATTCCCTTTATAATTCCCGGTTCATGTTTCTATGCGTACAAAATCGGTTTAATGCAGTGTGCCTACTCGCGCTTCTGTTTGTGGGCGTCGCTGCAGATGGGGCATCCACTGTTTCCTGGAACGGTGTGCTCACGGACAGCGCCGGGAAAGCGATCGCTGGCGCCAGCATCATACTGAAGTCTTCGTCTGCTGGGCACGAGTATACGGCGGCGACTACGGCCGATGGAAAGTTCGCCTTTGCCGCAATCGCTCCCGGCGCTTACGAGATGTCCGTGAACGTGGGGAGTAACGTACATAGAGCAGAAGCGCCGTTCCGCGTGAACCGTGAAGATACAACGATTGGTACTTCGTTGAAGATATCTTCTTCCGGCACGGTTTTGCAGGTTTATCCGCCACCGTCAGAACTCAGTGATGCAGCTGCACAGCCTTCGACACAGGCTAGCGGGGGAGAGCGGCTTTCCAGCGGGGAAGTCTCCAGTCTGCCGCTGAACGCCCGTGACTTCAGCAAACTGCTCCTGCTTGCGGCCGGTACCATGACCGATGCCAATGGGGCGGCGAACTTCACTCAGCAGTTTGCCGTAAACGGCCAGCGGGGCGTGACCACCATCTTCGCCATGGATGGCTTCGATACCACCGATCCGGAGATGGGGGGAGCGACATTTTCCAACTTCAACGTCGATGCCATTCAGGAGGTGCAATCGAACTCCGGAGTAATGCCTGCCGAGGTCGGGCATGGTGCAGCGAGTTACACCAACGTTGTGACGAAATCGGGAGTCAATCAGATGCACGGGAGCATGTTCGAGTTCCTGCGCAATGCCTCGCTCGACGCTCGCAATTATTTCGATTACAAAGATCCGACTGGACACCGCCGCATTCCGCCTTTCCAGCGAAATGAGTTTGGGTTCACCAATGGGGGACCGGTTGTACTGCCCCGGATCTATGACGGGCGTAATCGCACGTTCTACTTCGGCGAGTATCAGGGATTTCGGCAAGTATTGGGAACGACTCAGGTAATCCCGGTGCCGACGGCGGAGGAGCGGCAGGGCATCGATACAACGAGCTTCCCGGGAGACACGTTGACCGTGCCTGTGAACCCGGCGATTGTGGCTGTGCTCAATGGGTATCCCCAGCCGAACGAGCCTGATGGACCCTTTGGCAATCGAACCTACGCGACCTCTTCGAAAGTCGTAACGCGGACCGACCAGTTCTCCATCCGCGTGGACCACAAGATTTCGGACAAGTCCTCGCTCGTGACCCGCTTCAGCCTGAATCAGGTTAAGGGACCCCTCACGAATCCTGATCAGACCGCGATCAATCCTAGTTTCGGAGTGCTGTTCTTCGATCACCAGCGGAATGCAGGAGTGCATTACACCCGCATGCTTTCCCCGCACATGACGTCGGATACCTCCGTCGCTTACATCCGGAGTACGCCGTTTTTTCCGACGACAAATCACACTCAGCCGGGCATTACCTTTGCCGACGGTCTGTATCAGCCATACAACCAGCCTGCCGGTTCGATCTTTGGTTCGTACAGCAATCTCTACCAGTTCAAACAGGACATCGCTTGGGTTCACCATTCGCATTCATTCAAGTGGGGGACTGAGATCCGGGTGAACCGCGATTCCACGATCTTCGGGACGAATCCGAATGGACTGTATGAATTCGGCGGAGGCTTGGCTTACTCGCCGGTGAAGATTACCTCGGCAAGCGGCACTCATGATATTCAGGTTGGCGAGCCACTGCCTGACGCACTAACCGGGTTGCTGACTGCAACGGCGTATTCCTACAACACCATTGCGGCGGCCAGCCTCACTCCCGTCGGCGGTAAGTTCAATGAGGCGGGAGTTCGCCGCGAGGCCTACAACTTCTATTTTCAGGATGCGTGGAAGGTCAGCTCAAGCCTGAGTGTGACCTATGGATTGCGATACGAGGTGAACAGCCGCATTCACGAGGCGACAAAACGTACATCGCTTCCCATCTTTACGGACGCGAACGGGAAGCCGACTGGATATGGGGATCGCACCGCGAAGCAGACCATGTTGATCAATCCGCAACCGCCATACGATCAGGATTGGAAGGGGTGGGGACCACGCCTGGAACTGGATTATCAGGTCAGTAAACACACGGCATTGCACGCTGGGGGCGCGATTACAACGCTGATCCCAAATTTGTGGCAGGACAATTTTCTGACCGCGGCGATTCCTTTCGTCTTTGCTCCTTCGATTTTTGCCCAGCCTGGAGAGCCCATTGCGTTTCAGAATACGTTCGTCCCGCTGAGTCTGCCCACAGCCTATGACATCGAAGGGCAGCCCATCTTTCGAACGGGGCGAACCGAGGATGTCGCACCAAACACCGTCATGGACCTGGTGCGTTTCCAGAACGATTTGAACGCGCTTGCTCCCGGGAACGTGCAGTTGCTGAACATTACCGGTATCGCGAAGAACTTTCGGAATGGCTACATCGGAAGCTGGGTGGCCGGAGCAGATCACGATTTCGGCGACTTCAAGTTCAACGCTTCGTACGTGGCTACTACTGGCATTCACCTGCCGCGGGTCTATAACCCTAATGGGTACGGTGGAGCTTGTCAGGGATTCGCGCCTTTCACGCAATTCAGTTCTCCGTGCCATGCAGTCGCCGGATTTGGGCCGGAGATCATTATGACGAGTGGCTCGCACTCCAGCTATCACGCTCTGCAAACTAGTTTGACAAAAAATTCTGCGCGGTTTGGTTTGGGGGTGCAGGCGAGCTATACATATGCAAAGTCGCTGGACGATACCAGTGCGGTTCTTGCGGGCTTGTTGGGGAGTTCAGGTACGCTGCTGCAGACTGCGCCTCAGAATCCGTGGGACCCCTCCGCGGAGAAAGGTCCATCAACCTTCGACGTGACTCACGTTTTTGCTGCGAGTGTGATTCAGGTGGTTCCCCTGGATCGCATTGCCTTCCTGCGTCCACTCGGGAGAACCCTGACCAGAGGATGGCAGGTGTTGAACATCACGACGCTCACTACGGGGTCGCCCTTTACCGTCTTCTCTGGAGTGCAGCAGACCGGTGCAGGACTGGGCGGAGGTGATCGGCCGGACCTGATCTCGATGCCACATCTTTCTACCAGCCGGGCTGTTCGCGCCGATTATTTCGGACTCGGGGCGGCCGGTAACCAGTCCTTTTTCTACATTCCCACGAACATTCCTGGCGGCACCGGCCCGAACCAGGGTCGATTCGGCACACTGGGGCGGAATACGTTCCGCGGCCCCGCATATCACGATTTCGACTTTGCCATTATCAAAGACACGCCTTTCGGGCACCGCGGCAGCGCGGAGCTGGCGACTCTGGAGTTTCGCGCGGAGTTCTTCAATATGTTCAATCTCGTAAATTTCGGCCTGCCTTCGAATATCGTCAGCGGCAGCGGATTCGGAGTCATCAGCAAGACCGCCGGGACATCGCGGCAGATTCAATTTTCGCTGAAGGTTATTTACTAGCTTTTTGCACGCGATAATACCGAAAGGTAGGGAACGACCCCACCCTCCCGCTCAAAACGCGGGAAGGGCGGGGCACCCCAGGATTCATTGGTTTCCTGGGCCGGGGTCCTCGACAATCGAGGGTGTGGAGAGTTGCCTGCCGATCACGTCTCCCGAGACGACCATGTCCACGCGACGATTCAGCTTGCGTCCTGACGCGGTGCTATTATCCGCAACCGGGTCCGCTTTGCCAAAGCCTTCGGCGCTCACATGATCGGGCCGCACTCCATTGGAGACAAGGAACCCCCGCACGCTGTCGGCGCGTTTCTCTGAGAGTTGCACGTTGTACTCGTCGCTTCCGATGCTGTCGGTGTGGCCTTCGACCTGAAGCTTCAGATCGGGGTAGGCTTCCAAAATTCCTGAAATCTTGGCGAGACGCTCGCGAGCCTCTGGCTTCAAGGTGTACTTGTTGAAGTCGAAAAGCACGTCAGGCATGCTCACGATCAAACCTCGCGCAGTGTCGCGGGTCTGCAGAACTTGATTGAGTTGAGTCAGCAGGCGAGCCCGCAGTTGTTCCTTTTCCTGGATGGCCTGCTGGGTTTGCCTCTGCGCTTCCTGACTCTGCGTCTCGGCTTGCTGGCGCTGTAGTTCAGCTTGCGCCAGTTGGTTCTGAGCCTCCTGCGTTTTGCGCTGGGCATCCTCGGCAGCTTGGCGGGCAGCCGCGGCTTGAGCCCGGGCTTGCTGCTGCTGAGCCTGCAGCGCGGCCTGTTGCTGTTCCGCCTGAGCACGAGCCTGCTCCGCTTCGGCCCTGCGCCGTGCATCTTCGTCGGCGCGTGCCTGAGCCTGTTGCGCATCCCGTTGTGCAGCTTCGGCATCCGCCTGGGCCTTGGCTTGAGCGTCGGCTGCGGCGCGGCGAGCGGCCTCCTCGCGTTCTGATTCTTTCTTGCGCAGCGTCAGCACACGCGCGTCTTCCGCCATCTGTGTCGCGCCACGGGCCGCGGTACCGATCGGTGTGCGCCCCTGCTTGCGCTGATAATAGTCCTCGGCTCGCTGCAGCATGTCTTCGGCTTTCTGGACGGTGTCGCCGGCATACTGCTGGGCACCTGCGGCTTTGGCGATGGCCACAGCATTCCGTGCTTCGAGAAGATCCAGCGGGACGTTCGGCTGTGCCTGCGCGGAAGGGAGTTGATCGGGAGGAACGTCAATCGTGTATTCCCGCCCTTCAAGAACGTCAAATTTGGCGTCAATGGGTTCTTCAAAACCCTTGACCCCTGTCGGGATGACATTTTGCGCGACAACTTTGTCGCTGGGGTGGATGACCGCAAAATAAGGCTCGGCTGTCACGATCAGGCCAAAAGCCTGCAGGTCGGTGGTAACCGTGAGCTTGTCCCTGCCGTTGCCATTGGGCAAGACCTCGCCTAAATTGACGGCCCGGCCTTCCGGCGTCACTGCCCATAGCACGTAGGTCAGGTATTGCGGGCCGACCGCCGAAGTTGGACCTACGTGGTCAAGGTCGGCATCGATAACCAGTCGTCCGGCTTTGCCATCAATCTTTGCGTGCCCGGTGATAGAGGGCATCAGGTCCGTGCCCTTGAAATCCACGGTGGTCGATCCGCCGCGGTTGCGGTAATTGACCGCATTGGCGCTCCGGGCATACACGTTCACCCGGAAGACGGGTGTTTGGGAGTTCTCCTGATTCGCCAGATTCTCCTTCGATCGTTGTTCAGCGGGGTTACCGGGAGCGGGATACAGCGGCGGCGCTTGATCTTGTTGCGCCAGGACCAGGGCGGGGTACAAAACTGCAACTGCAATGGACAACCGCAATGACTTCATGGCACGACCTCGAAATCTCCGACATAACGTTCGCTGCTTTTTGATGAGAGAGACTTACGAGGGGATGGCAGGTTTCCAGAGAAGGATTGGGCCCGGAATTTCCACAAGAAAATGCAGGCCAGTGGCCGAGATCAAGAAAAATCGTAGCGAAATAATAGCGAAAGAATTAAGAGGGTAAACGCAATAGGTTGTGGTCTCTTTCGTGGTAAACCACAAAGGCTCGTGCTTTCCCGAAGTGGTGCACTCAGGGATGGACCAACCTCAAGTTTCTGCTTGACAATAAACGACTTACGGCTAAGATGTGGGAGAAAGTGGTTCTAAGTGGTAGGAGCAGTTAGGTTCGTGGGACTCAGGAGCTGAAATCGAGGAGCCGGTGGAAATCCGACCCAGCAACACGACAAACAGCCCGAAGTACCCGAATTTGACCGAACTTTGCGCCGTTTTCACCTCCCTCGTTGCTGTGGTAATGGCAAGAAAGAGCACTCCCCGGAAGGGAACTGGATTCCGTAGGGGCCTCCGTCATGTTTCGCGGCAATCATCCAACCCGGGTCGACGAGAAAGGCCGTCTCAAGGTCCCGGCGGAGTTCAAGCGGGTGATCGACGAGAAATACGGCCAGCAATTCTACATCACCAGCCTGGATGGCAAGGTTGCACAAGTGTATCCCTTCGAGGAGTGGGAGCGGATCGAGCAGAAGTTGGCCGGGCTCTCCAATTTCAATCCTACAAAGAAGAAGTTTCTGGATCGAACGAACTATTACGGGCAGCAGGTCGAGATGGATGGGCAAGGCCGGTTGTTGCTCCCCCAGTTGTTGCGGGAATCAGGACAGATCAAGGGCGAGGTAGCGGTTCTGGGCAATCTGACTTTTATGGTCGTGAGGAACCTGGAGCTGTTCAAACGGGAGATTCAAGAAGAAAAGTTCACGCCTGAGGATGAGAAGACGCTCGACGAACTGGGCATCTAGTGGGCGAGGG
>Ga0068856_100006017_pt1 | contig 11936 bp, 7 predicted proteins | sample KBSCornC62_FD_66595 | JGI IMG/M metagenome (GOLD analysis project Ga0068856, IMG submission 66595) | Corn rhizosphere microbial communities from Kellogg Biological Station, Michigan, USA - KBS Corn C6-2 | ecosystem: Host-associated > Plants > Roots > Rhizosphere > Soil ...
CAGCATGTTGCGCAGGTCGAGCGCGATGTGCCAGCCGGGGTTGAAGAACCGGCCGCCCTCGACGCTGACCTTGGCCACCCGGCCGCGCAGGTCGTGCAGGGCCACCAGCGCCTGCTCGATCTCCTCGGCCTTGCGGATGATGCCGACCAGGTCGTTCATCGTCGTCTGCAGGTCCGACTGGATCGCGTACGGGTTCTCGCCACCCTGCAGGGCCAGCGGGGCCAGCGCGGCCTTCTGCGCGGCGACGACGTCCGCGTCGGACACCGCCGGCCGGCGGAAGGCCACGCCGCCTACGTAGTCGGCGGCGGCGACGCCCGAGCGCATCCCGAACACCAGCAGGTCCGACAGCGAGTTGCCGCCGAGCCGGTTGGAGCCGTGCATGCCGCCGGAGACCTCGCCGACCGCGAACAGCCCGGGAACCTTGGACTGCTGGGTGTCGGGGTCGACCTCGACACCGCCCATCACGTAGTGGCAGGTCGGGCCGACCTCCATCGGCTCCTCGGTGATGTCGACGTCGGCCAGCTCCTTGAACTGGTGGTACATCGACGGCAGCCGCCGCTGCACCTCCGCGGCCGGCAGCCGGGACGCGATGTCGAGGAACACGCCCCCGTTCGGCGACCCGCGGTCGGCCTTGACCTCAGCGTTGATCGCCCGGGCGACCTCGTCGCGGGGCAGCAGCTCGGGCGGGCGGCGGTTGTTGTCCGGGTCGTCGTACCAGCCGTCGGCCTCCTCGGCGGAGGTCGCGTACTGCGCCTTGAACACGTCCGGGATGTAGTTGAACATGAAGCGCTCACCCTCGGAGTTCTTGAGGATGCCGCCGTCGCCGCGGACCGACTCGGTGACCAGGATCCCCTTCACCGACGGGGGCGAGACCATCCCGGTCGGGTGGAACTGGACGAACTCCATGTTGATCAGCGTGGCGCCCGCGCGCAGCGCCAGGGCGTGCCCGTCGCCGGTGTACTCCCAGCTGTTGCTGGTCACCTTGAACGACTTGCCGATCCCACCGGTGGCCAGGATGACCGCCGGCGCGGAGAAGGCGACGAACCGCCCGTTCTCCCGCCAGTACGCGAACGCGCCGGAGATCCGGTCGCCGTCCTTGAGCAGCTCGGTCACCGTGCACTCGGCGAAGACCTTGACCTTGGCCTCGTAGTCGCCGGTCGCCTGGAAGTCCTCCTGCTGCAGCGACACGATCTTCTGCTGCAGAGTGCGGATCATCTCCAGGCCGGTGCGGTCGCCGACGTGCGCCAGCCTCGGGTACTCGTGCCCGCCGAAGTTGCGCTGGCTGATCTTGCCTTCCTTGGTGCGGTCGAACAGCGCGCCGTAGGTCTCCAGCTCCCAGACCCTGGCCGGCGCCTCCTTCGCGTGCAGCTCGGCCATCCGGTAGTTGTTGAGGAACTTCCCGCCGCGCATGGTGTCGCGGAAGTGGACCTGCCAGTTGTCGCGCGGGTTCACGTTCCCCATCGCCGCGGCGGCGCCGCCCTCGGCCATCACGGTGTGCGCCTTGCCGAACAGCGATTTGCAGACGATCGCGGTGCGCATGCCCCGCTCGCGCGCGGCGATCGCGGCCCGCAGGCCGGCCCCGCCGGCGCCGATCACCAGGACGTCGTACTCGTGCCGCTCGACGGTCTCTTCGCTCGTCTCTCGGGCGTGGGTCATCGCGGTCCTCCTAGCCGACGATCCGCAGGTCGGAGATCCAGCCGGCGGAGACGGCCATGATGTAGAAGTCCGTCACCACGAGGGTGCCCAGCGTGGTCCAGGCCAGCTGCATGTGCTTGGCGTTGAGCTTGGAGACGAAGCCCCAGGCGCGGTAGCGGACCGGGTGCTTGGAGAAGTGCCGCAGCCGGCCGCCGACGATGTGCCGGCAGGAATGGCAGGACACCGTGTACGCCCACAGCAGGATCACGTTGATGACCAGGATGATCGTGCCGAGCCCGATGCCGAATCCGGTCGGCGAATGGAACGCGAGGATCGCGTCGATCGTGTTCACGATCGACAGCAGCACCGCGGCGTAGAAGAAGTAGCGGTGGCTGTTCTGCAGGATCAGCGGCATCCGCGACTCGCCCTTGTACGTCCTGTGGAAGTCGGGCACCGCGCACGCCGGTGGCGAGCCCCAGTAGGAGCGGTAGTAGGCGCGCCGGTAGTAGTAGCAGGTGAGCCGGAACAGACCCAGGAAAGGCAGCGTCAGCAGGGCGAACGGGAAGATCGGGATGTCCGGCAGGAAGGTGCCCAACAGCGAGGAGTCGCCTTCACAGCCGTTGGAGACGCAGGGGGAGTAGAACGGCGTCAGGTAGTGGTAGTCCTCGACCCAGTACCACCTCTGCATGAAGGCCCTGACCACCGCGTACAGGACCCAGAGGGTCAGCAGGACCACGGTGAGGATCGGGGCCTTGCGCCAGTTGTCCGTCCGCAGCGTGCGCGCGGGAATCGCGGCCCTCCCGTTGCCGTTGGGTCCAGCGGACGGGGTGGGCGCAGTGCCCGCGGGTGTGTCGAGGGTGCCCGAGGCCATGTGTCTCTCCACGTTGAGGTGTGCGGCGTCGGTGGCGTGTGGACGACCGGATGCGGCGCGCCCTGGACCGAACGATGCACAGTATTCTGCGCCCGGACGTTCCGGCATGCGGGGTCGGGCCATGTGAGCCTGGCCACCGACGCAGGTCAGACCAGGAATTGAGTAGGCTGGACCGTCGTGCCCACCAGAACTGACCTCCGCGACGTCGCGATCGTGGCCCACGTCGACCACGGCAAGACCACCCTGGTGGATGCCATGCTCTGGCAGTCCGGCGCATTCGGCAGCCACGCCGAGGAGCCGGACCGGATTCTCGACTCGATGGACCTCGAGCGGGAGAAGGGCATCACGATCCTCGCCAAGAACACCGCGGTGCGGTACGGCGGGACGCTCATCAACATCGTCGACACCCCCGGCCACGCCGACTTCGGGGGCGAGGTCGAGCGCGCGCTGTCGATGGTCGACGGTGTGCTGCTGCTGGTCGACGCCAGCGAGGGGCCGCTGCCGCAGACCCGGTTCGTGCTGCGCAAGGCGCTGGCCGCGAAGCTGCCGGTGGTGCTCGTGGTCAACAAGGTCGACCGGCCGGACGCCCGGATCGCCGAGGTCGTCGACGAGACGTACGAGCTGTTCCTCGACCTGGAGGCGACCGAGGAGCAGATCGAGTTCCCGATCGTGTACTGCCACGCCAAGGCCGGACGCGCCTCGCTGACCCGCCCCGCCGACGGAAGGTCACCGGACAACGTCGACCTCAAGCCGCTGTTCGACACGCTGGTCGCGACCATTCCGGCCCCGGAGTACGAGCACGGCGTGCCGCTGCAGGCCAGGGTGGCCACCCTCGACTCCTCGCCGTACCTGGGCCGGCTGGCGCTGTGCCGGGTGCACAACGGCACCATCCGGCGCGGCCAGCAGGCGGCCTGGTGCCGCACCGACGGCACGATCGAGCGGGTCAAGGTCAGCGAGCTGCTCATGACCGACGGCCTGGAGCGCGTGCAGATAGAGGAAGCCGGCCCCGGTGACCTGGTGGCGGTCGCCGGCATCCCGGACATCACGATCGGCGAGACGCTGGCCGACCCGGACGACCCGCGGCCGCTGCCGGTGCTCGCGATCGACGAGCCGTCGATCTCGATGACCCTCGGAGTGAACACCTCGCCGGTCTCCGGGCAGAGCGGCAGCAAGCTGACCGCGCGGCTGGTGAAGAACCGGCTCGACGCGGAGCTGGTCGGAAACGTCTCGATCCGGGTGCTCCCGACCGAGCGTCCGGACACCTGGGAGGTGCAGGGCCGCGGCGAGCTGCAGCTGGCGGTGCTGGTCGAGATCATGCGCCGGGAGGGCTTCGAGATCACCGTTGGTAAGCCGCAGGTGGTCACCCGGGTCATCAACGGCATGGTGCACGAGCCGATGGAGCGGCTGACCATCGACGTGCCCGAGGACTACGTCGGCGTGGTAACTCAGCTGCTGGGACTGCGTCGCGGGCGGCTCGAGCAGATGGTCAACCACGGCACCGGCTGGGTCCGGCTCGAATACCTGGTGCCCGCACGCGGGCTGATCGGTTTCCGCACCGAGTTCCTGACCGAGACCCGCGGCACCGGCCTGCTGCACCACGTCTTCGAGCGGTACGAGCCCTGGCACGGCGAGCTGCGCACCCGGCCGACCGGCTCGCTCGTCGCCGACCGCCGCGGCCTGACGAGCACGTACGCGTTGTTCGGACTGCAGGAGCGCGGCTCGCTGTTCGTCGGGCCCGGCGTCGAGGTGTACGAGGGGATGATCGTCGGCGAGAACGCCAGGGCCGACGACCTGGACGTCAACCCGACCAAGGAGCGCAAGCTCACCAACGTCCGCTCGTCGTCGGGCGAGGAGCTGGAGCGGCTGGTGCCGGCGCGCGCGCTGTCGCTCGAGCAGGCGCTGGAGTTCTGCCGCGAAGACGAGTGCGTCGAGGTGACGCCGACGGCCGTGCGGCTGCGGAAAGTGGCGCTGTCCCAGCACGACCGGGAGAAGCTGCGGGCCCGTCGGGCCCGGGCGGCCGCGCCCACGCGCTGAGCGCGGATTCGGGGACACACCTGTTCCCGTTTCGCCCGGTCGGCTCACCGTCGAGGGATGCCGGCGCGTTGCGCCGCCCGGAGTATGCCGAAAAGGCCCGTTCGGCTATGCCCAGAACGGACACGGCACGGGCTCACGTCGGTTCGGTCTCTCCTTGGTCACGATTGGCTGCCCCCACCTGGGGCCTCGCGCGCGTGCTGGTTAGGGTCGCCCCGTCTGGCGGCACCCCCGTCGGATCCGGTGTGCTCCCGCGCATCGCGGGACGGAGGAGGCTCACGAAGTGAAGTTGTGGAGGAAGTCGGCGCTCATTGCGCCCGCGGTCATCATCGCGATGACCGCAGCCGCCTGCGGTGGCGGCGGCAACAACTCCGGCGGCGGTGGCAGCAGCGGTGGCACCAAGACCGGTGGCCAGATGGTTTACGGCCTGGACACCGCGTTCCCGGACAACCTGATGCCGCTGATCTCGGCCGGCAACTCGATCTCGACCGGGTACACGCAGATCCGGGTCCTCCTGGCCCCGTTCCGCATCTACCCGGACTTCACCGTCAAGCCGGACAACGACCTCGTGGTGGGTGACCCGACGTCGCAGGTCACCAACGGCAAGCAGGTCGTGACCTACAAGATCAACCCGAAGGCTGTCTGGAACGACGGCCAGCCGATCACGGCCAAGGACTTCGAGTTCACCTGGCAGATCCAGAAGAGCGCCGACCCGGCCAAGGGTGGCTGCGCCTCACTGCTGTCGACGGTCGGCTACGACCAGATCGCGTCGGTCGAGGGCTCGGACAACGACAAGACCGTCACGGTCACCTACACCAAGCCGTTCTCGGACTGGAAGTCGCTGTTCACGCTGTTCGCGCAGCACATCATGGACAAGGGCAGCCCGAAGGCGAACTGCGACTACATCACCAAGGGCTGGGTGCCCGCCCAGGGCATGCCCTTCGCCAGCGGCCCGTACGAGATGGACAAGGCCGGCATCGACACCGGCAAGCAGATCATGACGCTCACCCGCAACCCGAAGTGGTGGGGCGAGTCCTCGAAGCTGGACCGGATCATCGTCCAGGTGATCGGCAACGACCCGTCCGTGTCGGTCTCCGCGCTGCGTAACAACGAGGTGCAGCTGATCTACCCGCAGCCCCAGCTCGACCTGGTCAAGCAGATCAAGTCGCTGGAGCCGACGATCACCAGCAGCACCAACTTCGGCCTGTCGTTCGAGCACATCGACATGAACACCAAGGACGAGTTCCTGGCGATGAAGCAGGTCCGCCAGGCCATCGCGTTCGGGCTGAACCGGCCGGACATCGTCGCCAAGACCGTCGCCCAGTTCGACGGCCGCGCGCAGGTGTTGAACAACCGCTACTTCGTCAACAACCAGCCCGGCTACCAGGACAACAGCGGCGGCCTGTACGCCAAGCAGGACGTGGCCAAGGCCCAGCAGCTGCTGCAGAGCGTCGGCTTCACCAAGGGTCCCGACGGCATCTACCAGAAGGGCGGCAAGCGGCTGTCCTTCGAGATGATGACCACCCAGGGCAACCCGCTGCGCTCCAACACGATCGACGTGATCACCCAGCAGCTGAAGCCGGTCGGCATCGAGATCAAGAAGTTCCTCAACCCCGACATCTTCGCGGGCAAGGAGAAGCCGCGCAGCCTCGAGGGTGGTCAGTTCCAGCTGGCCCTGTTCGCCTGGGTGAGCGCGCCGTACATCTCCGGCAACCAGTCGATCTACCAGAGCCCGCAGGGTGACAACATCGGCCAGAACTACACGCGCGGTGGCGACCCGCGGGTCGACAAGCTGTTCCCGGAGATCAACGCTGCGACCGACGACAAGACGCAGCAGGACCTGGGCAACCAGGTCGACAAGCTCCTGTGGGACAACCTGTTCACCATCCCGCTGTACCAGAAGCCGACCTTCCTGGCCTACAACAGCAACTACACCGGGGTCCAGGAGAACGCCAGCCTGGCCGGCCCGCTGTGGGACTCCACGAAGATCGGGCTGAAGCAGTAGCAACAACCAGCCGATTCCGGTAACCCGGAAGCGACAGCGGTTAGGCGGCCTCCCGGGACGGGAATCCCGTACCCGGGAGGCCGTAGCCGTTCTTCACTCCCGCACCGACCGTCTCCCGGTGGGTGATCTCGCGGCGTAAGGTGACGCTCATGCTGCTGTACAGCATTCGACGCCTGCTGGCGTCGTTCCTGGTGCTGCTGGCAAGCTCCTTCCTGGTCTTCGTGCTGGTCGCGCAGACCGTCGACCCGCTGGCCCAGTACCGGACGCGGCAGCCACCGCCACCACCGGAGTTCTTCGCGCAGAAGCGCCAGGAGCTCGGCCTCGACCAGCCGATTTTAGTTCGTTATTGGCACTGGTTGACCGGGATCTTGCATGGCGACTTCGGCAACAACATCAGCGGCAACCCGGTGCGGCCCGACCTGTTCGAGCGGCTCGGCGTCACGGCGCGGATGGTGATCGCCGCCATGCTCCTGGCCATCGTGCTGGCGGTGATCGTGGGCGTGGTCACCGCGGTCCGGAAGGACAAGCCGGTCGACTACGTCGCCACGATCATCTCGTACGTCCTCATCGCGCTGCCGGTCTTCTGGTTCGCGGTGCTGCTGAAGACGTTCGTGGCGATCAAGGTCAACGAGTGGGTCGGCCACACCGTCCTCTACACGGCCAGCGAGGAGTCGCCGGGCATCTCGCTGTACGGCACGCCGGCCGAGGTCTTCAAGGACCGGCTGCAGCACCTGGTCCTGCCGACCATCGCGCTCGCCGGCATCACGTACGCGGCCTGGAGCCGGTTCCAGCGGGCCTCGATGCTCGACGTCATGAGCTCGGAGTACATGCGCTTCGCCCGGGCGAAGGGGCTGCCCTGGCGGAAGGTGCTGGTCAAGCACGGCCTGCGCAACGCGCTCATCCCGACCACGACCGTCGTCGCCCTCGGTCTCGGCACCATCTTCGGCGGAGCGATCATCACCGAGACAGTCTTCAACTGGAACGGCATGGGTCGCTACCTGACCCAGAACGGGCTCGGCCAGCAGGACCTCAACGTCGTGCTCGGCTGGCTCATCGTCTCGGCGTTCTTCATCGTGCTCTTCAACCTCATTGCCGACCTGTTGTACGCGGTCCTGGATCCGCGTATCCGGCTTAGCTGAGGACCCCAGAGGGAACGAGGTCGACATGGCAACCGACGTCCATCAGGTCACCACACCCCAGGTGACCCCGCAGACCCCGACGTCCGCTCCGATCGAGCGAGAGTTCACTGTCAGGTCCCGCAGCCAGACGCAGCAGGCGCTGCGGCGGTTCCTGCACAACAAGCTGGCGATGGCTGCGTTGGTCGTCTATGTGGCACTGCTGCTGATCTCGTTCATCTATCCACACTTCTACGGCTGGACGTTCGACCACCAGGACGCGAGCTCGCTCTCGGCCCCGCCGGGGACCAACGGGCACCCGCTCGGAACCGACGAGATCGGCCAGGACCTGCTCGCCCGGATGATGATGGGCATCCAGCGGTCCACCTACATCAGCGTGATCTTCGTGCTGGTGGCCGGCACCATCGGCGTGCTGATCGGCGCGATCTCCGGCTACTTCGGCCGGTGGGTCGACAACGCGCTGATGCGCTTCGTCGACATCATCCTGACCGTGCCCATCCTCGTCGCGATCATCGTCGTGGCGGCCAACTTCCCGGGCGCCCGCTCCCCGATCGGAATCGCGCTGTTCATCGCGTTCCTCGGCTGGATGGACCTGGCCCGGATCGTGCGCAGCTCGTTCCTCTCCCTGCGTGAGCGCGAGTACGTCGAGGCTGCGCACGCGCTCGGCGCCTCGGACAAGCGGATCATCCTCAAGCACCTGATCCCCAACTCGCTCGGCCAGATCATCGTCTGGGGCACGCTCGGTGCGGCCACCGCGGTGATCACCGAGGCGGCACTGAGCTACCTCGGCTACGGCGTACAGGGTTCGCAGACCTCGCTGGGTGCGCTGGTCGCGATCGGTGCCCAGGCGGCGGAGACCCGGCCATGGCTGTTCTACTTCCCGGGCCTCGCCATCCTGATCATCGTGCTCTCGATCAACCTGATCGGCGACGGCGTCCGGGACGCGTTCGACCCCTCGGCGACCCGCGCCCGCTGACGACAGTGCCGTCCGACCCGCGCCGCCGGCCGCAGCGCCGCCCCTGGGTCGGACGGCCTGGTTCGCCCTCCCACAGCACCCGCACATTCGCGGCCCCACCCCGCCCGGCGTGCGTGCCGGACCGATCGAGCGGAGCCCCATGTCCACCTTGACCGACACCACCGAGCAGGAGCGTGCTGCCGCGACCGGTGCTCTGCTCGACGTCGACGACCTCAACGTCCGCTTCCCGACCGACGACGGCGTGGTTCACGCCGTGCGCGGCGTGAGCTTCTCGCTGCGCCCGGGCGACGTGTTGGGGATCGTCGGCGAGTCGGGCTCGGGCAAGTCGGTGACGTCGATGGCCGTGATGGGTCTGCTGCCCGGCTCGGCGCAGATCACCGGCTCGATCAAGTTCCGCGGGCGGGAGTTGCTCGGCCTGAGCGACAGGCAGATGTCCGAGGTCCGTGGCAAGCAGGTCGCGATGGTCTTCCAGGACCCGATGACCTCCCTGGACCCCGTCTACAAGGTCGGCGTGCAGATCGCCGAGACGGTCCGCCAGCACGACAAGTCGCTGTCGCGGACGGCGGCGCGGGCCCGCGCGGTCGACCTGCTCAATCTCGTCGGCATTCCCAACGCCGCGGCCCGGATCGACGCATACCCGCACGAGTTCTCCGGCGGCATGCGCCAGCGCGTCGTCATCGCGATCGCGATGGCCAACCAGCCCGAGGTGATCATCGCCGACGAGCCGACCACCGCGCTCGACGTGACCGTGCAGGCGCAGGTCCTCGAGGTGCTCAAGACCGCCCGGGAGGAGACCGGCGCGGCGACCGTCCTCATCACCCACGACCTCGGGGTGGTCGCCGGGATGGTCGACAGGGTCCTGGTCATGTACGCGGGCCGGGCGGTCGAGAAGGGCACCGTCGAGGACGTCTTCTACCGGGCCCGGATGCCGTACTCGATCGGTCTGCTCGGCTCGATGCCGCGCATCGACGCCGACCAGAAGACCCGGCTGACCCCGATCAAGGGCTCGCCGCCCTCGCTGATCAACCCCCCGCCCGGCTGCCCCTTCGGCCCGCGCTGCCCGCTGCACTACGCGCAGTGCGACGTGGCCGAGCCCGACCTGCGCCCCGTTGACGGCAGCGAGGGGCACAGCGCGGCCTGCATCCGGGTCGAGGAGATCGTCGAGACGGACGTGGCGGCCGAGGACATCTTCACCTCGGACTCGGCCGACATCACGCTGGCCCAGCCCGCCGAGGTGGCCGGTGGTGCGGAGGCGCCCGAGGAGCCGGTGCCGATCGAGGAGATCATCGCCCACACCGAGGAGATCTCCGAGCACGCGCACGACGAGCACCCGCACGACGAGCACGCGCACGACGAGCACGAGGGCGCCCAGGCAGCAGCCAGCGAGCAGGCCGCTCCGGCGGCCGCCGACGGCACCACCCCCACCGGCCCCGTGCGGGCCGACGAGGCGGCCGCCCGCCGCGACTCGGAGGAGCAGGCATGACCACCACCGACCTGCCCGCCGGCGACGCGCGGGAGCGGGGCATCGGCACCGAGCCGGTGCTCGAGGTCCGCGGCCTGCAGAAGTACTTCCCGATCAAGGGCAAGGGCCTGGTCCGCCGCACGGTCGGGTACATCAAGGCGGTCGACGGGATCGACCTGACCCTGTTCCCGGGCGAGACGCTCGGGCTGGTCGGCGAGTCGGGCTGCGGCAAGTCGACCACCGGCCGGGCGATCCTCAACCTGCAGCCGGCCACCGACGGCTCGGTCAAATACAACGGCCGGGAGCTGGTCGGCCTCGGCCGGGCGGCGATGCGACCGCTGCGCCGGGAGATCCAGATCGTCTTCCAGGACCCGTACGCGTCGCTCAACCCGCGGCTGCCGGTGCTCGACATCGTCGGCGAGCCGCTGCTCATCCACAAGGTCGTGCCGCGCAACCAGATCCGCGAGCGGGTCAACCACCTGCTCGAGACGGTCGGCCTCAACCCGGAGCACAACAACCGCTACCCGCACGAGTTCTCCGGCGGCCAGCGGCAGCGCATCGGCATCGCCCGCGCGCTCGCGCTGGAGCCGAAGGTGCTGATCCTCGACGAGCCGGTGTCGGCGCTGGACGTGTCCATCCAGGCCGGCGTGGTCAACCTGCTCGAGGACCTGCGCGACCGGCTCGGCCTGTCCTACCTGTTCATCGCGCACGACCTGTCCGTGGTGCGGCACACCTCGGACCGGGTCGCGGTGATGTACCTGGGCAAGATCGTCGAGGTCGCGGACACGCTTGACCTGTTCCAGCACCCGGCCCACCCGTACACGCAGGCGCTGCTGTCGGCCATCCCGATCCCGGACCCGGAGCGGGAGCGGGCCCGGCAGCGGATCCTGCTCACCGGTGACGTCCCGAGCCCGGCCAACCCGCCGAGCGGCTGCCGGTTCCGCACCCGGTGCCCGAAGTTCGCCAACCAGCTCACCGACGACCAGCGGGACAAGTGCATCAACGAGGACCCGCCGCTGATCGACCGGGGCAACGGGCACGACAGCGCCTGCCACTACGCGGAGGCGCTGAGCCTGCTCTGATCCCCGCCGCCTAACCTGGGGCGCATGTCCACTCCCGCCGCGGCCCGCCGGTTGCTGCTCGTGCACGCCCACCCGGACGACGAGACCACCGGCACCGGCGCCGCGATGGCCCGCTACGCGGCTGAGGGCACCAACGTCACGCTGGTCACCTGCACGCTCGGCGAGGAGGGCGAGGTGCTCGTGCCCGGGCTGGCCCATCTCGCCGCGGCCGAGGGCGACCAGCTCGGCGGGTACCGCTACCACGAGCTGTCGCTGGCCATGCAGGAGCTCGGCGTGACCGACTACCGGCTCCTCGGTGGCGCGGGTCGGTGGCGGGACAGCGGCATGATGGGCCTGCCGACCAACGACGCGCCGCGCGCGTTCTGGCAGGCCGACATGAAGGAGGCGACCGGCGAACTGGTCGCCGTCGTACGCGAGGTCCGCCCGCAGGTCCTGGTCACCTACGACGGGAACGGCGGGTACGGACATCCGGACCACATCCAGTCCCACCGGGTCGCGATGGCCGCGGTGGACGCCGCGGCCGACCCCGCGTTCGCCCCGGAGACCGGCGACCCGTGGTCGGTGCCCAAGGTCTACTGGAACGTGCTGCCGCGCTCGGCCATCCAGCGCGGCATCGACGTCATGATCGCGGCGGGGGAGTCGAACCTGTTCGGCGTCACCTCGGCCGACGAGCTGGAGTTCGTGGTGCCGGACGAGGTCGTGACGGCGGTCCTCGACGGCACCGAGTGGCTGCCCCGC
>Ga0068856_100006019_pt1 | contig 11935 bp, 8 predicted proteins | sample KBSCornC62_FD_66595 | JGI IMG/M metagenome (GOLD analysis project Ga0068856, IMG submission 66595) | Corn rhizosphere microbial communities from Kellogg Biological Station, Michigan, USA - KBS Corn C6-2 | ecosystem: Host-associated > Plants > Roots > Rhizosphere > Soil ...
GCCGGACTACAAGCCGCTCTACGGCGTCTTGTTCGACATGATCGGCGACGCCGACTTACAGATCTATCAGGAAGCGAACTCGGTGCAGCGGGCGCCGGAGGTCGTACGTCGCGTGTGGGAGACGGCCGTGGAGCTTGGATATGGGAGCGTCTTTCGCAGTCAGGTCGGTCTCGCGATCACCGACGATCACGTGCCCTTTCTGAACAAGGGCTATCACGTGATCGACGTCATCGACCTGCAATACGGTCCCGTGGCGCAGAGCGATCCGTTCGCGAACGCGAATCCGAACTACCATCACACGATGCAGGACACCTTCGACAAGTTGTCGGCGAAGAGTCTGCAGACGATCGGCGACGTCGCGGTGACGCTGGTGAAGTGAGCGCGGCTCAGCGGCTCGAGCGCAGCCAAATCACGAAATACGTCGGGTGCTCGAACAAGCTCAGTGCTCGACACTCAGGACTGCGCATCTTGTCCGCGACCGTTCCCGTTATCTCGGTTTGGGGCGGGTAGACCTCGAGCATCTCGACTTGCGCGGCGCTGAACGTGGCGAGCGGTTGATGCAGCTGCGTCTTGCCGTTGAGCAAAATGCAAGCATCAGGAAAGGCTGTCTTTGCCATCGGTTCGCGCGGACCGAAGCGAGGCTGGATCTTTGCTTGCGCCATGCGCTCGCCGACCTGAATCGCCCCGGCGCCGCCAAGCGCGGCCATCGCCTGGTCCATGCCCATCGTCCCGAATTTCTCGAGTTGATCGCGACCAGCGACGACGGTCCTGAAGGAACTCTGCCAGCGGAGACGCTTGTCGAGGTCCTCGAGGGCGTGGTCGTCCGGCGCGTAGCCGCTCCGTTCGGCGATCACCATCGCGTCGAGCTTCACCGGGAGGCCCCGCATCTTGATGATCACTTCGCGATCGTCGTGATCGACGAGATTGAGCGTCATGTTCGTCGGGACGTATCCGAGCTTGCGCACGCGAATCAGATATTGCCCCACCGGCAACGGACGGAAGAGAAAGCCGCCGTTCGGTCGAGTGACACCGAGGCGGTTCGCGCCGACGAGCTGCACCTCAGCTTCCTCAATCGGCGTTCCTGCCGAATCGACCACGATGCCGAGAATGGATGACGACCCCTTGAGCCGGCGGTCTTCCTCGGCGCGCACGACGACAGGATCGAGCGTTCGCGGGATCGCGTGGAGGACCACTGTGACTTCCGTGCGCTCGCCCGGCCGCGCATCCCAGTTGTAATCGATGCTTCGGTAGCCGAGCCGACGGAACCACACCTGATAGGCGCCGGGTGATACATCGCGCAGCGTGAACTCGCCGCGCGCGTTCGTGCGTGTTCCTTGTGTCATCTCGCGCACGACGACTTCGGCGTCAGCGATCGGCGCACCGGTTGAATCCCGGACAACACCTGCCATCGTCGCGGGCGGCAGCGCCGGCTGTGCCGGATTCTGCGCGGCCGCGACGCTCACCGCATTGAGCCCCCCTGCGATGCAGAGTGCGACGAGCGCTCGTCGCATCGCTACGGCTTCGGTTTCCCGTTGCTGACTTCTTCAGCCATTTTGAGCGCGTTGTAGGCGTTCACGATACCGCCGGTGATCGAAAGAGTTCCGAACGGTACCTTTTCCGCCTGACCCGCCGGGCCGGGCCGAACGACCATCTGACTGGAGTAGTTGTTTACCGACGCCAGAATGATCCGGCGCACGTCGGAGGGCGTCAAGTTCGGATAGTAATCCATAATGAGCGCGGCGAGTCCGCTCACGACCGGCGCCGCCATGCTCGTGCCGCTGTCCTTCTCGTACTGATTGCCCGGCACCGTCGAGAGGATGTCGACGCCCGGGGCAAAGACGTCCACCTGCTGCTGCCCGTAGTTGGAGAAATTCGCCGCGAGGCTGTCGCCACCTTTCCACGACGATGCCCCAACCTCGATCCAGAGATTCGGCTTGCCACCGGACTGATATGCCGGCGAGGGGAAGCTTGGCTTTTTGCTCAGGTCCTGGCCGTCGTTGCCGGCGGCATGGATCATCAGCACGCCCTTTGAATCGGCGTATTTCACGGCCTCGTCCACCGCGCCTTTGAACGGCGAATACGCCTTTCCAAAGCTCATGCTGATGATGCGCGCGCCGTTGTCCGCGGCGTAGCGGATCGCGTTGGCGACGTCCTTGTCGCGCTCATCGCCATCCGGAACGGTGCGAATCATCATGAACTTCACGGCCGGCGCGATGCCGTCGACGCCGAGCCCATTGCCGCGGACGGCGCCGATGATCCCGGCAACGTGCGTTCCGTGCTTCGCGTCCTGCCCCATCACGTCGGCGTTTCCGTAGCGGTGCTCGGACGGATCAGCATAGTTGTCGCCGACGATCGTGCGCGGGTTGTAGTCGGGGTTCAGAGAATACTTGAGCTGCCCGTCGAGCGACTTGAAGCCGTCTTCGATCACCGACGGCGTCGCGCCCTGCGACGTGAGGTCGAGATAGATCTGTCGTGCCTGGCCGACCACCGGATTCGCCGGCGACGTCATGCGCACGCGTTCCGGCGTGAGCGAGTCCGCGCTGACGTGGGCGGCGTTGGCCAGCACCGGGAGAATCTGCTGATAGATGTCGCGGGCCTGGCGGTAATTGCGGACGTTTTCCTCGAGCTCCTTACGCTGCTTGTCGTAGTCCGAGTCTACCTGACGACATCGCGCCGCGTCGGTGATCGGCGGAATGCCGCTCGCCGCCGCCTTGTTGTGGCAGCGGGCGTATTCTCGCGTCACCTCGAACGTGTCCCAATGCACGTCCTGGCCATCTTTACCGCCGATGAAATTCCAGCCGTGCACGTCGCCGGCGAAGCCGTTGTTGTCGTTGTCCTTTCCGTTGCCGCCGACTTCCTTCGGATTCACCCAGAGGTTGGCGCGCAAATCGGCGTGCGACGTATCGATACCGTTGTCGATGATCGCGACGAGCACCGTCTGCTTTGGCGCCTTTCCCGCGAGCAGCTGGGTCATCGCCCGCTCGACACTGATCCCGGGCACGTGGTCCACGGTCTCGTCTAACAGCTGCCAGTTCCTCGGCGCCTCGGGCAACGCGACGCGTGGCACGGTCGACGACGGCGCATTCGGACGGGGCGTCGCGGCAGCCGGAGCGCTGGGCGCCGGTGACGGCGTGGGCGCCGGCGAAGTGGCGACGGAAGAAGGTGCACCGCACGCGACTGCGGCTAACGCGGCGATGAGAAGACGCGACGACTGCATGGACGATCCTTGTGCTGGAGGGCTCACTAACGATAACCGTCCAATATGAGGGCGGTCACCGTGCCTTACCGCTTACTTACGACGCTTTACCCCTGCAATAGACCGGCCGAGCCCGTGTGGCTCCGAAAACCGAATTGGAGTCTGACCCCATTGTCGAATTGGAGTCTGACCCCAATTGCGGTTTTGGTACGAGGTGCGGCCGAACGATGATAGTGATGTGTGGAGGATCGATAGTTTCGGGCCATGTCACTCCGTGCTGATCAAAAGGCGCTCGTGTTCTTTGGTGCAGTGGCCGTGTTGGGTGCGGGGGTGCGTGTGGTGCGCGCCGCCGGTGGTCCCGCCCAAGCGTCGTCACAGCCTGCACTCGATCGACAGATTCGATCGTCCGACTCCGCGCTCCAATCGTCCCGATCCGCGAAAAAGAGAACGGCACGGTCGACGAGCGCGCGAAAACCCGCACGAGCGGCGGCGGCGGCGGAGGCGGACACCGGTCGCCGCCGAAGGCCCCCCCCCGTGGGCCCGCTGGACCGCAGAGGCTATGTGGGCAACCGACTCGACATGGACATCGCCTCGGCAGCCCAGATCGATTCCCTGCCTGGCGTGACGCCGCTGATGGCGAAGCGGATTGTCACCGACCGCATGGCGCGCGGGCCGTTCACGACTGCGGACGGCCTTCGACGGGTGATCGGCGTCGGCAACGGCTTTCTCAAGCGCATCGACACCTTGATCACCTTCTCAGGCACCTTCGTTCAGCCGAGCGTGTCGGATTCGATCATCAAGAAGCGACGACCCAGGCGCCGCGGGACTTAGACGACGACCCTTTAACCACGAGCGACGTGAAAGTTGAACGTGGCGGTCTTGAACGTTCCCATCAGCCGGAGCCAGATCGGAAGCAGCATCTCCACCCCACGCGCCGACGAAATGTCTCCCAAGTCGATGATGGTCTTCCAGCCGAACGAGCGTAGCAGCTCGCTGACGTGGGATTTGGCGCCGGCGTCGTTGCCGCTAACGAAGATGTCGTGATCGCCGGGCACCACGGACGGGTTCACCATGACGGCGGCGTTCGTCGTGTTGAGGGTCTTCACGACCTTCGCGTCCGGAAACGCCCGCTGAATCTGCTCGGCGATCGAATCCGAATTGCAGACGGAGAGCGTGGGCGGCATGCCGTGCGAGAAGTCGAGCGGATTGGAGACGTCGACGAGCACTTTCCCCGCGAGGTTGGCGGCGCCGGCGCTGTGCAGCGCTTCGAGCGATACCATGCCCGACGTACAGTTGAACACGATCTCACCGAACGAGGCTGCGTCGGCAAAGGTGCCCTGACTTGCGTGCGAGCCATGCTGCGCGACCCACTTTGCGGCTTTCTCGTTCGTCGCGGTTCGCGATCCTAGCTTCACGTCGTGCCCGAGGTCGGCGAGCTTGCCGCCAATGGTCTGTCCGACGACGCCGGTACCAAGTATTCCGATGCGCACGGTTCCATCCATGAATCGTTGCCAAAACTTCGCTCAGGGTGGAAGCCCGCTCCCAGGCTTCCCGAACGGTCGGCGCTCGTGTTTCTTCCAACCCGATTCCGGAGAACCATCGACGAACGGACGACGCAGCTAACTCCCGATGACTCGGTTCCGCGTTCTCGCCACCGACGAGGTCGATCCGCGCGGCGTGGAGCTCTTGCGCGCCGAGCCTTCTCTCGTGGTGGACGAGCGGCCGACTCGACCGTGGCAGGAGCTGCGCGGCGAGATCGGCGAGTACGACGCGTTCGTCGGCCGCAGCGCCACTCGACTTCCCGCCGAGCTGCTGCGCGATGCCAAGCGGCTCCAGGTGATCGGACGCGCGGGTGTCGGAATCCCTGGAGTCATCGGCGAGGTCGGAACCGTATCGGGAAGCGCGGGCATCAACATCGCCGAGTATCATCAGGCGCGCATGACGCAGGATGGGGAAGCGCTGGCCGCGATCTCGGTGGATGGAACGGTGAGCGAGCAGGTGCGACGCCGGTTGCTCGAGGTGGCGTCGGTACGATCGGCGACGGTGATCGAAGGCGACGGGCAGGACGCCGACCTTTTCGAATGACGAAGCCACGCTTCGCCAGCGTCGTGCTGGATGTGGATTCGACCGTTTCGGGGATCGAGGGAATCGATTGGCTCGCGCGCCGTCGCGGTGGCGACATCGCGACGAACGTCGCGCGCGTCACCGCCGATGCGATGCGCGGCGCGATTCCGCTCGAGGAGGTCTACGGCCAGCGGCTGGCCCTCATCCAGCCGACGCGTGCTGAGATCGACGCGCTGTCACAGGCGTACATCGCCGCGATGGCGACGGATTGCCAGGAGACGATAGCGGCCTTCCGTCAGGCTGGAGTGGCAATTGCGCTGGTGAGCGGCGGCATTCGACAGGCGCTGCAACCATTGTCGCGACAACTCGGCGTATACGCGGCGGATCTGCATGCGGTGGACGTCGAGTTCGATGCGGCGGGTAACTACAGGGCCTTTGACTCGTCATCGCCGCTCACGACGTCGGCCGGGAAGGGCGTCGTGGTCGCAACGCTCGCCCTCCCACGTCCGGCCCTCGCTGTCGGTGACGGCCATACTGACCTCGCGATGCGTCCCGTGGTCGATTCGTTCGCCGCATTCACCGGATTCATCGCGCGCAGCGCCGTCGTTCAAAATGCGGACTGCGAGGTGAAATCCTTTCAAGACCTCGCAACCGTGGTTCTTGGAGGCTGAGACGGACGTTCTCGGCCAGGCGACGGATGTTGTCGCCGACGAAATACATGACGCGTAAATCTTTCGACTGAGCACGCGCGCTCGTCCGGTTTTCGCTCCTTCCGCGATTTCCAAATCGTGTGTACGTTCGCCGCGAAGTCACCTCGCTTCTCCTACTCACGCCGCGTTTCCGAAGCACCACGAAACGGGAAACTCCGGCGAACCATCCCGGCGGAGGTCAGACTGCAATGAACGGCGCACGTGCGTTGTACAGCACCTCGTCCGCCACGACGAAGGCGTTGCTTCTCCTCACGACGGCGTTCGCCGTCGCTCGTGCACAGACGGGCCGTATTACCGGCACGGTGGCGGATTCGGCCGGCGGGTTCCCACTCTCTGGAGTGAGCATCACGATCGTCGGCTCGACGGCCGGTGGTGTGAGTGCGAGTGAAGGCCGCTACGTCGTCACATTGCAGCCCGGCACGTACACCGTGGAGGCGCGACGACTCGGCTACATCGCCGGCCGGCGCGCGGGTGTGGTCGTCACGGCCGGACAAGCAACGACCGTCGACTTCAAGCTTCAGGGGACGGCGCTCCACCTCGAGGAAACGGTGATCACCGGTGTCGTCGACCCGACTGCCGGTACGAAAGTGCCATTCACCGTCGGACGCGTGACGCAGGAAGACATTCCGGTGCCGCCCTTGAACGCGATAGCCGCGATCGAGGGAAAGGTCGCCGGTGTCACCGTCCTCTCGCCCGCACAACCGGGCGACGGCGTCGATATCCAGCTGCGTACGCCGAGCAGCATCAGTAAGAGCAACTCGCCGCTGCTCGTCGTGGACGGCGTGATCCTCTCTTCGAGCTCGGCGGATCTCAATTCGCTGGACATTGAGAGCGTCGAGGTCGTAAAGGGCGCCGCCGCGGCGTCGCTCTACGGATCGCGAGCCGCGAGCGGCGTCATTCAGATCAAGACCTCTCGCGGCAACGGGCTTTCGTTGGGTCAAACGCAGTTCACCGTTCGCTCGGAGTTCGGCGGCAGCTCGTTGGACTACGACATGCCTCGAGCGCAATACCACTTCTACGCGACGAACGCCAAGGGCGAGTACGTAGACGCGACCGGAAAGGTCGTGACGCGCGACGCTCGTATTGCGCGGCCCGCGGCCGAGCGCTTTCAGGATGTCCCGTACGCCGTGCCGATCTTCAACCCCGTCAAGTCGCTCTTTCATCCGGGGAACACGAGCACGAACTCGATCTCGATTGCTCAGAACGGTGAGAAGACGAATTTTCTCACCACCTTGTCGCATCAGCGTCAGGATGGGGTGCTGCGGGACCACGGTGGGTACGATCGCACGGACGTGCGCATCAACCTCGACCACCGGCCGCGCGACGACATGCAGTTTTCGATCAGCGGGTATCACGCGCGGTCGAATCGCGAGGAGATCGACGGGAACGCGTTCTTCTGGCTCACGTCCATGGCGCCGGACGTCGACATGCTGCAGAAGGATCCCGACGGCACGAAATACATCTTCCAGCCGGATCCGCTGGGCATACATCCGAGCCCTCTCTACACGGCCGAGGCACAAAAGAGCTCCACGGAACGCATTCGGACGTTAGGCGCGATGGATTTCCGCTACACGCCGCTGAGCTGGTTGTCGGCGGACGCGAACGCCAGCTACGATCGCGCCGACGCAAACGGATCGACATGGCTCGATCGCGGACTCAAGTCGGAGGCCCAGGCGACCGGTGGACCGGGGTCGCTCACCCTCACCGACGCGTACACGAGCGCCCTCAACGCCTCGGGCAGCGTAAGCCTGCTCAAGGATTTCAAGAACTTGACGGGTCGCACGACGGCCCGCGTCGTCATCGAACGCCAGAGCAACGTGAGTCAGGAGGCCGACGGAACCAACTTCGCCGTGAGCGGTGTTCCGCGAATCGATGCCGCGCTCTCTCGGAACAGCTCCTCGTCGCAAACGGACATTCGAGCCGAAGGTTACTTCCTCACCGCTGGATTGGACTACAACGGAAAGCTGATTGGCGACGCGCTCGTGCGGCGCGATGCGAGCTCGCTCTTCGGACCGGGCGAGCAGTGGCACACGTATTATCGGGCGAGCGGCGCCTATCGCATGGCGCAGGAAGAATGGTGGCCGTTCAAGCGCGTGAACGAGTTCAAGCTGCGCCTGTCTCAGGGCACGGCCGGCACTCGGCCATCGTTCGCCGATCAGTTCGAGACGTACACCGTCAGCTCCAACGGCACGCTCGCCAAGTCGACACTCGGCAACCGCTTCCTCAAGCCGGAGACGGCGCACGAGCGCGAGTACGGGCTGGACATGGTGTTCGATAATCGGTTCTCGCTGCAGCTGACGCGCGCCGACAATCGCACGACCGACGAGCTGGTCGCGGTTCCGCTCCCCGGCGCGATCGGCTTCACGACACAATGGCAGAACGCCGGCACCATGGTCGGTTCGACCCTCGAGGCGACGTTCGAGGCGCAGATGTACCGTCGCGGCTCGACGACCTGGCGGCTCGGGATCACGGCCGATCGCTCGCGCCATCACATCTCGGAGTACGGCCGAGCATGCGTGCGTACGGCGACGATTTCGTACCGGTGCGAGGGCGAGGACCTCAGCACGATGTACGGCAACGCGTTCGTGCACTCCATTGGGCAGCTCCCCACGGTGCAGAAGGGCCACGAGTCATGGTTCGAGGTGAACGATGACGGCTTGGTCGTCGCCGTCGGCGACGGCAGCCATTGGTACAACCGCAACAGCTGCGGCGCGACGCATACGTCGTCCTGCTGGGGCACGACTGTCGCGAGCAATGGCGTGAACTACCCGTGGGGCATGCCGATCATTCTCCTCGACTCGACGGGCCAACAATCCGTCGTCAAGATCGGCAGCGGCAACCCGCGTCTCCACTATGGAATCTCGAACAGCGTGCAGTGGCGCGGCTTCCAGTTCTATGGCCTTCTCGATTCGCAGCTCGGCGGCGACGTCTACGATCAGAACCACCAGCGCAGCATGCAGTACAACCGCACGGCCGAGGTGGACCAAGCGGGCAAGCCCGACTCGTTGAAGAAGACGGTCGACTACTACGCGCTCATCTACAACGGCAACGCCATCGAGGACTGGTTCGTGGAGCCAGGCGGATTCGTGAAGATCCGCGAGATGTCGGTGCGGTATCAGTTACCGCAACGGCTTCTCTCACGCCTTCCGGGCCGTCGCGGCATGAGCGCCTCTGTCTCGGTTGTCGGCCGGAATCTCAAGACGTGGACGAACTACAAGGGATACGATCCCGAGGTCGGCAGTATCACGAACCGGCTGGACAGCTACGACTATCCGCGATACCGCAACTTCAGCGGTGTCCTTCAAATTCAATTCTGACGGCGGAGCTTCCGATGACACTCAAGAGCACAGTGCTTATGACACTGCGGTCGACGGTGCGTCGCTTGGCGTGGGTGGGAGGCGCCATGACGCTCGCCGCTTCGCTGTCTTGCATGGACCTCACGGTCACCAACAACAACAACCCGGATCGGGTGCGCGCAACGAACACACCGGGCGACGTGGAGGGTCTCATCGCCGGCACGTTCCAGCGATTCTGGCCGAACGTCTACGGCACCACGCCGACGATCATGCTGAGCGAGATGGCGTACGAATTCAGCACGCCCTTTCTCTGCTTCGGGGGACAGCCGAACGGTCTGGAGCCGCGCCCGGCGTGGAACAACAATTCCTCGTACACCTACGCCGGCGTCTCCTCGACGACGTGGCTCAACCTCTACGGCGTCATTTCACTGGCCAACGACGGGCTCCAGGCACTCGATCGCGGCATCAAGATCGGACCCGACGGCGCGAACAACAGCCGCGCGCGTGCGTTCGCCAAGTTCATGCAGGGTGTGGCGCATGGCTACTTGGGTCTCCTGTGGGATCGCGCCGTGATCATCGACGAAAAAACCGACGTCGACACGCTCGTCGTCCCGCACTACGCGCGGTACGACACGGTGATCACGGCGGCGATCGGCATGCTCAAGCAATCCATCGCCATCTCGGACACGGCCAAGTTCAGCCTGCCGAACGCCGGCTGGATCCCGGGCCTGACGGTCACGAATACCGATTTGTCGCGGCTTGCCCATACGTACATCGCGCGCTTCGAGGCGTACATGGCGCGGACCCCGGCAGAGCGCGCGGCCGTGAACTGGACAGACGTCATCGCGAACGTCGACGCCGGCATTACGACCGACTTCGCCCCGATCGGCTCGCCGACCACCCTGTCGGATTCGTACAAGCAGATCGCGGCGCGGGTTCGCACGGTTCCCGGTGACTACATGCGCGGCAGCGGTTGGCTCGTGGGGCCGGCCGACTCCACCGACGCATGGAAGAACTGGGTGGCTACTCCGGTCGCGAATCGGGTGGCGTTCCAGCTCCGGACACAGGACCGCCGCATCGTCGGCGCCGACGGCGTCTCGACGGGGAGCTACTTCAACTACAATACGACCATCAGCTTCTACAACCCGACCCGCGGCACGTATTTACAATCTTATTATTACTATATCCGGTACGGCGCCGGCACCTCGTACCAGAACGGGCCTCTGGCCGCGATTGGGCGAACGGAAATGGATATGCTCAAGGCCGAAGGGCTCATCCGCCTCAATCGGGCGAGCGAGGCGGTTCCGCTCATCAACAAAACCCGAGTCGCAAACGGGAAGCTGCCGGCCCTGGACGTCAGCGGCCCGCCAAACGTCGCGGGTTGCGTCCCACGCAAGACGACGGGCGCGTGCGGCAGTCTTTGGGACGCGCTCCGCTACGAGAAGCGCATCGAAGGAGCGGGGGTCGACGGTCAGGTCGCGTACCTCGATGCACGCGGATGGAACACGCTGACCGAGAATTCTTTCGTCATGTTCCCCATTCCGGGCCGCGAGCTCGAGATCCAGCAGTTGCCGATCTACACCTATGGCGGCGGCGGATCAGGAAGCGCGCCGAAGGCGACGTGGGACGCCTGCCCGACCGGTGTTACGCTGACGCGCTGTTGATGATTGGTCGAACGCCGGGTGCTCCATGACGTCGCAGGTCTCTGCACCGCAGGACCCGACCAAGGCACCCGGCGCGCCGACCATCGCGGTCGGATCGCGTTCACAGTTCGTTAATGCCGCTCGCGCTCCGACCGGGGCGATTGCCGGCAGCTCGTTCACGCCGCTGCAAGACCTCACCGGGACGATCACCCCATCGGACCTTCACTTCGAGGTGAATCACGGCGGGGTGCCGGCGATCGATCCAGCCCGTCACAGTTTGCTCGTACACGGGCTCGTTCGACGGCCGTTGCTTTTTACGCTCGCGGACATCAAGCGGTTTCCGCGCGTGGTGCGCGTCTGTGCGATCGAGTGCGCGGGCAACGGCAGCTTGGCGTGGGGCGGCGGCACGTTCGGCAAACCGGATCCGGGACTCACCCCGCAACAAGTCGCGGGCATGACCGCGAACACGGAATGGACCGGTGTGTCGCTGCGCGTGTTGCTGGCCGAAGCCGGCATCTCCTCGCGCGCGAAATGGATCCTCGCTGAGGGCGGCGATTCCTGCTTGTTCGCGCGGAGCATTCCTATCGAGAAGGTGATGGACGACGCGCTGTTGGCCTGGGCGCAGAATGGTGAGCCGCTTCGCCCGTCGCAGGGTTTTCCCATGCGCTTGGTGCTGCCTGGATGGGAAGGGAGCACGAACGTCAAATGGCTCCGCCGGCTCGAGCTCGGCACTCGGCCGTGGATGACGCGGTGGGAAACGGCCACCTACACAGACCCGCTCGCGAACGGAACCGCGCGGCAGTTCAGTTTCGTCATGGACGCCAAGTCGATCATCACGACGCCTGCATATCCGGAGACGCTTACGCCGGGATGGCGTGCCATCAGCGGCCTCGCATGGAGCGGCCGTGGCAAGATCGCGCGCGTCGAGGTGAGCAGCGACGGCGGATTATCGTGGCATGATGCCACGCTGCAAGAGCCCGTTGTCAGCAAGGCGCACGCGCGGTTCACGACGATGTGGCGATGGGA
>Ga0068856_100006020_pt1 | contig 11935 bp, 8 predicted proteins | sample KBSCornC62_FD_66595 | JGI IMG/M metagenome (GOLD analysis project Ga0068856, IMG submission 66595) | Corn rhizosphere microbial communities from Kellogg Biological Station, Michigan, USA - KBS Corn C6-2 | ecosystem: Host-associated > Plants > Roots > Rhizosphere > Soil ...
TCGCGCCGTGCATCAACGCCTTCGTCCCGATCGACCAGATGATCACCTACTCGGAGGCGTGCCTCAGGGTCTACAACCGCTACGGCCGGCGCGACAACAAGTACAAGGCGCGGATCAAGATCCTCGTCCACGAACTCGGCAAGGACGAATACACCCGCCAGGTGGAGGAAGAGTTCGCTCACCTCCTCACCCTCAATCTCGAGCCGCCGGTGGCCGAGCTGGAGCGGATCAAGGCGCAGTTCGCGGATCCGGCCTTCGAGACCGGCCTTGCCGATACTGTGGACCGTTCGGACCCGGACTTCGCCCTCTGGGTCGATACCAATACCCACGCACACAAGCAGCCCGGCTATGCCGTCGTCACGATCAGCCTGAAGCCGGTCGGGGGGATCCCGGGCGATGCCACGGGCGAACAGATCCGCCTGATGGGCGACCTCGCGCGCGAATATTCCTTCGACGAACTGCGCGTGACCCATGCGCAGAACATCGTCCTGCCACACGTCAGGAAGACCGATCTCCACGCACTCTGGCAAAAGCTGGACGCGGCCGGGCTCCGCACGGCCAATCTTGACCAGATCGGCGATATCATCGCCTGCCCGGGGCTGGACTACTGCTCGCTCGCCAACGCCCGCTCGATCCCCGTCGCGCAGAAGATCGCCCAGCGCTTTGCCGGGCGCGAGCAGGAGATCGGGGAGCTGAAGCTCAAGATCTCGGGCTGCATCAATGCCTGCGGGCACCACCACGCCGGGCACATCGGCATCCTTGGGGTGGACCGTAAGGGTGTTGAAAACTATCAACTTTTGCTCGGCGGTAGCGAAGCGGCGGACACGTCGCTGGGCACGATCACCGGCCCCGGCTTCGACGAGGACGGCATCGTCGACGCCGTGGACCGCGCCACCGGCGTGTACTTGATCAACAAGCTCCCCGGGGAGCGCTTCATCGACACCTACCGCCGCATCGGCATGGCCCCCTTCAAGGACGCCATCTACGCCAAGGAGACCGCATGATGGTCGAGACCCAGTTCCGCTTCCGCTCGGACGAACCGGTCAGCGATCCCGCCGTCACGGTTGACAGCTTCGGCGACCAGACCAACGCCGCCGCCGTCCGCATCGAGCCAGGCGACGATGCCCGCGCGCTGATCCCCCACCTCAGCCGGCTGAAGCTGGTCGAGGTGAACTTCCCCGTGTTCGGCGACGGCCGCGGCTATTCCGCCGCCCGGATCCTGCGCGAGGCGGGCTATGCCGGCGAACTGCGCGCCGTGGGCGACGTGCTGGTCGATCAGCTCGCCTATATGCGCCGCTGCGGGTTCGACAGTTTCGCCCCCGAGCGCGAGCTGAACGCCACGGACGCGGAAGCCGCCATGGCCCGCTATGCCGACGTCTATACCCCCACGGTCGACGGCCGCGCGCCGATCTGGGCCAAGAGGCACCCCCAACATGGTCACAACTAGAACCGTGCCCCAGGAAGGCCGCCGGATCGACCGGATCGACACCGGACCGCGCTTCACCGAAGCGGATGCCGTGCGCCTCAATCGGCTGTTCCGCGGCACCGAGACGACCGACTGGCTCCGCTCCGTCCTGAAGGACCAGCTCGCCGGCGACGTTGCCGTCGTCTCCAGCTTCGGCGCGGAGAGCGCGGTGCTGCTGCACCTCGTCGCCGCGATCGATCCGGCCACCCCGGTCCTGTTCCTCGACACCGGCAAGCACTTCCCCGAAACGCTGGCCTACCGCGATGAACTGGTCGAGCGGCTGGGCCTCACAAACCTCGTGATCCTGCGCCCCGATCCGGCGGCCCTTGCCGCCAAGGACGAGAGCGGGCTGCGCTGGTCCTACGACCCGGACGGCTGCTGCGAAATCCGCAAGGTGGAGCCGCTCGCCCGCGCGCTGGAAACCTTCGACGCCTCGATCACGGGTCGCAAGTCGTTCCAGTCGTCCACGCGCGCCAATCTGCCGCGGTTCGAGATGGACAAGTCGGACTCGCAGGGGCGGTTGAAGATCAATCCGCTGATCGACTGGTCGGCGGACGATATCGCCGCCTACTTTGCCGAGCATGACCTTCCGCCCCACCCGCTCGTCGCCGAAGGCTATCCCTCGATCGGCTGCTCGCCCTGCACCAGCAAGGTCGCGCCCGGCGAGGATCCGCGCTCCGGCCGCTGGAAGGGCTGGGACAAGACCGAATGCGGCATCCACCAGCCGGGCGACCACAAGCCGGGCGACGAGGGCGAACTGCCCCCGGGGTTCGATCCGGTATTCTGATCCGCTGTCTGAAGCGAAGGCTGGTCGGAGTTAACTCCGAAACGGCGGTAACAGCGGCCAAGCGGAGGAACGCCTGAGCTAGACCCGTGCCGAGGGAGGCACGGGCTTGGCGAACTACACCGGCACCACCGGGGATGACCTGCTGATCGGTACCACGGCCGACGATTCGTTCAGCCCGCTCACCGGGCGGGACACGGTCATTGGCGGCGGCGGCTTCGACACGCTGCTGCTGAACTGGACCGGCCTGATCATCAACGGCGGGGTCAGCACGCTCTCGGCTGGCCCGGCGGGGACCTTCTCCGGCCTGCTCACGGTGGGCAACGGCGCCTCATTCTCACTCCAGTTCACCGACATCACTCAGCTTAACCTGACCCTGGCAGGTGGCAGCGACACGCTGATCCTCGATGCCGCGCCGCTTGCGGCCGGGGCTGTCCTCGTCGTCAATGGCGGACCGGGGCAGGATCTCCTGAAGGCCGATTTCTCCGCCTTTGCCTCCACCAGCTTCGTGCAAGGCGCCAATTTCCTCATCACCAGCAATCATGGCAGCTTCGCGGGCTTCGAACAGTTTGACCTCACGCTCGGCACGGGGACGAACACCGTCACCCTGCAGGGCGGGGCCGATACGATCCGCTCGACCGGCGGGGTAGACCAGATCGACGGCGGGGCCGGTCGCGACCTGTGGCTGGCGGACTTCTCCACTTGGTCGTCGGCCATATCCTTCGGCTGGGACGGAGACCGCAGCCTTGCCGCCGTTTCCAACGGCACCACCGTCCAGCGGGTCGAAGGAGGCAGCATCGTCGGCGGCTCGGGCGACGATGCTTTCTTCCTCAACGGGTCGAACCCCTTCGCCGTGGACGGTGGCGCCGGGCGAGACATGCTGATCTGGGATGAAAGCGGGCTGCTCACCGTACCCTATTCGGCCATCTTCACCGATGGCGGGTCCGGCACCTTCACCGGAACGATCCGGGGGTCCGCCTTCACCGCCATCGAACAGGTCAACGTCGCCCTTTCGGACGGGGACAACCTGGCCTTCGTCGACACGGCCCCGCTCATGCTCGGCGCAACGATGAACCTCGATGGCGGCGGCGGCCTCGATACGCTGCAGGTCGATTTCTCCGCCTTTGCCAACACCACCTTCGGCCTGGACGAGAGCGGAACCGCAATCACCAGCCATGGCACATACGGCCATTTCGAACAGTTCGCCATGGCGCTGGGTACGGGTGCAAACACGGTCACGTCCGGCCCGGGGGACGATACGATCTATTCGCTGGGCGGGACCGACCAGATTGACGCCGGAGCAGGGTTCGACTTCTGGGGCGGGGACTGGTCCGACCATACCGAACCCCTCTCCTTCAGCTGGAACGGCACGAACGGCAGCGGCTCGCTTACGGGCGGCACCACACTTGCCGGGTTCGAGACCGGATACTTGATCGGCGGATCCGGCAACGATACCTTCACCCTCTCCGGCCTCATGCCCTTCGACGTCAGCGGTGGCCCGGGCTTCGACACGCTCGTCCGCAACGACGCCGGGCTGACGGGGGCGAGCACCAACCACCAGATCCTTGCCGGCGGGGCCTGGTTCCTCGGCTGGATCGGCAACGGCCAGTTCGACGGGATCGAGGCCGTTTCCGCAACGTTGGGCATAGCGGACGACACGGTTTTCGTTGATGCCTCCCCGCTGGCGGGCGGGGCCACGCTCAATCTTGACGGGGGCCTTGGAACCGACACCCTGCTGATCGATCTCTCCGCCCTTCCCGGCAGCACCTTCGTGCTTGGAGCGGGAAACACCGTCACCGGCAACCGCGGCACGTTCGCCGCTTTCGAACGCTTCTCCATCGCCCTTGGGGCCGGGTCCAACACCGTTGTCACTGGATCAGGCAACGACACGATCGAAGCCGCGCTGGGCGGCGCCTCCTCGATCGACGCGGGGGGCGGTGACGATCAGGTCTGGGGCGGTCCGGGCACGCAGACGGTCATCGGCGGAGCGGGGGAAGACCATTTCCACGTCATCGGCCTCGCCGCCGATTTTTCCCTGCTGCGCGATGGAATTGGGGGCTACTTGCTGACCGACCTGAACCTGGGCGATGGCGACCAGGGCACCGATCGGCTCACCGGCGTGGAATGGGTGGATTTCACCGATGGGCCAGTCGCCATGCCCTTCTATGCGGTGGGCGTCACCCTCACCGGCACGACCGGCACCGACACGCTAAGCGGCACGCCCTGGGCCGATACCCTGGTCGGGCTGGCCGGGAACGACGCTCTGGCCGGGGGCGACGGTGACGACACGATCAATCCCGGGGCCGGAAACGACACGATCACGGGCGGCAACGGCGTCGACACTCTGACCTATGAGGATGCCGCTGCCGCGGTGAAGGTCAGTCTCGCCATTGTCGGCAAGGCGCAGGTGACCGGCGGGTCCGGCAGCGACTGGCTGGTAGATTCGCTGGAAAACCTCACCGGCTCGGCCTTCGCCGACACCCTCACCGGCAATGCCCTTGCCAATACCATCGTCGGCAATGCCGGCAACGACACGATCGACGGTGGCGCGGGGGCGGACCGGCTTACAGGCGGGGCTGGGAATGACAGCTATACGGTCGACGATCCCGGCGACATCGTTGTCGAGAATGCCGGAGAAGGCACGGACACCGTGATCGCCAAGACGAACTGGACGCTGGGCGCCAACCTCGAGAACCTCAACCTGTTCGCGGGCACCGCCCCCCTGTCCGGGACCGGAAATGAACTTGGCAACGTCCTGACCGGAAACGCGGGTGCGAACCACCTGTGGGGTCTTGGCGGGAACGACCAGCTGAACGGCGGGGCCGGTGCCGACACGCTGGAGGGCGGACAGGGCAACGACATCTACGTTATCGACTCCGCCGCCGACGTGGTGATCGAGAGGCCGGGCGAAGGAACCGACCAGATCAACGCGTCTGTCAGCTTCGTCCTCCCGTCGGAGGTGGAAAAGCTGGCGCTCACAGGTACGCAGGCAACCGGGGGGACCGGTAACGCCCTTGGCAACACGCTGACCGGCAATGCCGCAGCCAACGTGCTTTCCGGACTTGCCGGCAACGATACGCTCTCGGGCGGCGGCGGCGACGACACCCTGATCGGCGGCGCCGGCGCCGATACTCTCACCGGCGGCGCCGGCAATGACCGCTTCGTGTTCGACCTGCGCGAGACGGCTGCCAACAAGGACACGATCAAGGACTTCGTGCATGGTGCGGACAAGCTGGAATTGACACGTGCGGCCTTCACCGCCTTCGCCGGCGATCCTGCCGGAACGCTTAACCCGGCCGCACTGGCCATAGGCACAACGGCCACCATGTCAGCTCACCACCTGATCTATACACCTTCCACCGGCGCGCTGTTCTATGATCCGGATGGCGTGGGCGGCAGCGCACAGGTGCAGATCGCCGTGCTGTCAACCAAGCCGGTGCTGGACGCCTCCGACATCATCCTGATTTGAGGACGCGGACGCGATTCCGATCGTTCATAGTCAGGCCCTGTCGCAGCCAAGGACTTTCAGCCGGGCATGGGGCGACGAATTTCACCCGGCCTGCATTCTTCGCCCATCGGAGTACCGAGCGCAGGGCCGCGCAGCGGCCCGAGCAGCCCGCGAATGGTCAGGCCTGCCCGGCGAAGGCGGCAAACTGCCTGGCGGGCATGGGTCTCGCCCGCAAGAATCCTTGCATGATCGCGCAGTTCTCGCGCGCTGCGACGGCGCGTTGCGCCTCGGTCTCGATGCCCTCGGCAATCACCTCGAGCCCGAGAGCGCCAGCCATGGCCACGATCCCGCGCAAGACCGCAAGGTCCCGGGGATCGGTTGCGACGCCGTCCACCATGGACCGGTCCAGCTTGAGATAGTGGAGCGGAAGGAGCTTCAGATAGCGGAAGTTGCAGAAGCCCGCGCCGAAATCATCCAGCGCCATCTTCACGCCGCCTTCAGCCAGCCCGGACAGGATCCGCTGTGCCTGGCCGATGTCAACGATCAAGGCCTGTTCGGTGACTTCCAGTGTCAGGCGTTCCGGAGCAAAGCCGCTGGCGCGGATCAGGCTGGCCAGCGTCTCGCCATAGCTGGCGGCGGCAAGATCGGACGAGGTAACGTTGAGCGACAGCCGCAAACCCTCGGGCCAGGACGAAGCCAGGCCCAAGGCGCGGCCGGCAATGTGCCGGGACAGCTGCGCGACATGGTCCGCCCGCTCGGCCAGGGCAAACAGCGCGCCCGCGCCGATCATGCCAAGCCGCGGATGGTTCCATCGCGCCAGGGCCTCGGCGCCCGTAAGCCGGTCACTGCGGAGCGAGAACTGCGGCTGGAACAGGATCTCGATCTCGTCGCGGTCCAGCGCGGAAAGAAGATCGGCTTCCGTTGCGGGCGTGGCGAGGCCGGGGCGGATCTGGACGCCATCAGCCCACAACAGCCGGCCGCCGGTCCTGCGTTCGAGCGCGGCCATGGTCTCGCCAAGCCGCTCGAGCAGGGACTGCCCGCTCTCGCCGGCAACCGCGCGCAACAGCGCGATACGGGGCGAGAGGCGCAGCGTGGCCGTGCCGCCGGGGATCGGCCGGGCAATGGCTTCGGCCAGCCCTTCGGCCAGAACCTCCCAACGCTCCCGGCTGAGCTGCTCGCGGCTGATGAGCAGGAAGGTTCCTCCGCCCAGGCGGGAGGCGAACCACGGCGCTTCGAACTCGGCACCGGCGAATTGAACCAGTCTGACCGCAGCTTCGGCAATGGCCGCGTCGCCAACGGCTTGGCCATAGGCAAGGTTGATCGCGGGCAGGCGCGAGAGGCGCAGCAGCAGGCCGTGCGGAGGCCGTTCCAACGCCCAGGCATCAAGCCGCCGGCGCATGGCCTCAGGCCCGGGCAGGCCGGTCAGGGCGTCACGGTCCTCGCCCGGCTCAAGAGCTGTCCCCCCCGTCATCTCAACCGCTTTACTGCCCCATCCGTTGCCAAAGCCTCAACCCCCGGTCCTGCCGCAATGGCGCTGCGCGATTGCCAAAGCAGGATCAGCCCCATAGACCGGCCTGATCCTGCCAAGCGAGAGGCGAATGAAGAAAGATCGGGCAAAGTTGGCGCTCGTCGTGTCGGACAGCCTGAAGGCGCAGGCCGGGTCGGCTGCCATGCGCGAATCCCACCCCTGGGTCAGTCCCGAGGAGGCCGACGTGGTCGTCGTGCTGGGCGGCGACGGGTTCCTGCTGCACGTGCTGCACCAGATGCTCGATACCAACACTGTAAAGCCCTGCTACGGGATCAACCTGGGCACGGTCGGTTTCATGCTGAACCGCAACACCTCCTCGCGCACGATAGCCGAACGGGTCGCCCGGGCGCGGGAGATCGAGGTTGTTCCGCTGGAGATGGACGCGATCACCCAGGACGGGGCGCACCACCATTTCTTCGCGATCAACGAAGTTTCGCTGCTGCGCGAAACCCGCCAGTCGGCCAAGCTGGAGGTTTCGATCAACGGCAAGGTCCGGATGCAGGAACTGGCGGGCGACGGAGTGCTGGTCGCAACGCCGGCGGGATCGACGGCCTACAACCTTTCGGCCAACGGACCGATCCTGCCGCTCGGCTCGCGACTTCTCGCGCTTACACCGATCAGCCCGTTCCGGCCGCGGCGCTGGAAGGGCGCGATCCTGCCGGAAAGCGCACATGTGACCTTCCGCGTGCGCGAGGCGGAAAAGCGCCCGGTAGCGGCGGTGGCGGACCAGAAGGAGGTGCGCGAAGTGGCCGAGGTGCGCATCACCAGCGCCCGCGCGCACAAGCTGACCCTGCTGTTCGATCCCGGAAAGACACTGGAAGAGCGGATCTTCTCCGAACAGTTCACGGTCTGAAAAATGCGACGGCGGGTGCTTGCAAAGCCCCGTCGCACTGCTATAGGCGCACCCCTGCCCCGGGAAACCGGGCTGCTCCCCGATAGCTCAGCGGTAGAGCATTCGACTGTTAATCGAATGGCCGTAGGTTCGAATCCTACTCGGGGAGCCACTTTCCCTTCGCGCCCCGCCGTCCGCCCTGCTTCCGGCCCCCACCTCAGGACCTTTACGGAAACGCGTCCGATCCGGACCGTAAAGATCGGCGTCATTTTCGATATATTACATTTACTTGCTTCGCCGGGTCCAACCAGGCGCGACCGCCTACGTGTAAGTCCTGAGTGCGCGATCAGCCGCGAGTAACCATGCCTCCGCTCAAAGCCATTCCTTGGCGCGGCGGCCTGCCCCTCCGCGTACAACACAGAACATGGAGCGCATGGAAATGACCACCATTCTCGGAACGATGCTGGACGATACTATGACCGGCACCGCCGGCGATGACGCCATCTATGGCAAGGACGGCAATGACACGATTGACGGCAGCTTCGGCAACGATTCGATCTTCGGCGGCCTTGGCAACGACTATATCTTCGGATGGGACGGGGATGACCGGCTGTTCGGCGGCGACGGCGACGATACGATCGTCGGCAATGCCGGCAACGATCTGCTCTCGGGCGGCAACGGCAACGACCAGCTGCTCGGCGGCGATGGGGACGATGCCCTTTACGGAGCCGACGGCAACGACATTCTCGTGGGCGGCGCCGGAAATGACGGGCTGGCCGGGGGCGGGGGAAATGACACGCTGAGCGGGGGCGACGGGGACGATCAGCTGACCGGCGGTCTCGGCAAGGACGTCCTGCTGGGCGGCGCCGGCGCGAACCAGTTCTTCTGGAACGCTCTCGGCGAATCGGGAGTCGGCGCGGCCAATCGCGACGTGGTGATGGATTTCAAGGTAGGGACGGATTCAATCCATCTCGCCGGCATGGGCATCACCGTCGATCAGATCACCTTCACGTCCATCCTCAACGGCAAGGCCACCATTCTCGGGATCGATACGGATCACAACGGCGTCAACGAATTCGAAGTCCAGTTGAACAACGTGGCGTTCGGAACCCTGCACGCGTCCGATATCGTTCTCTGAGCGGACCGTTGCCCGGCCGTACTCTCTGGTCTTGGCCAGAGAGTACGGCGGATGGAACGGCGCCTGGTTTCGCTGCCCCTGATTCGGTAGTTGCAAACGCCGCAACCGGTTGGCTTCTTTACATTTTGACGGAACCGACAGGAGTCGAAGGGTTAATGCCCTAGGAAGGTGCGTGTAACGCAACTTACTTTAGTTATATATTTTTTCATTTTAACCTAAAAAAACAACGCGTTACCTCTGATACATGTCGGAACACCCGACAAATCTCCACCCCTCGGCATCCGCTCCCTTCAAGTGAGAATGCCGTGTCGCCTGTCCCGCTGAAACAATTTCTGCCCGATGCCACTCCCACCGGGAGAACGGTCAGTGCCGCCGACCTTCTGGCACTTGCCGACCGGTGCGAGCACGCGGGTCCGGCTGAACAGGGCGATCGCTTGCGCGATGCCCTCGACCTTGTCGCCTCGGCCGGTTCTCCCGTTTCCCATCTATGCTGCGACAAGCTCGAACGGGTTCTCGTCTACACGCACCTCGGCGCCTATGAGAGCGCGGTGCTGGCGCTGATGCCAGAGGGCGCAACCTTCACCGGCGCCCGGCTGGAAGACGGTTCCGTGATCGGTCAGGTCGCTCTGGGCGCCGGGACCGGCGCCCACTCCCGGGCAAGCCGCGTCCTCGCCATGGGTTGGCTGGCGGCCCTGCTCCGCACTTTGGCGCGCCAGCCCGTGGGGACGCCGGAACACGGCGAGACACTGCCATGATCCCCCGAGACCTTGCCGCCTATGCGCTCCTGGCGCTTCTTATCCTGGTCGTGACCTGGGGAATCCTCCGCTGGCGGCGGGGGGTCCGGCGGGACCGCCTGATGCGCTGGGGAACCCCGCATGGCCCCGGCCGCGCGCGCCGCCGCGGACGGGGCTAGGACTGCGCTTCAGGCCGCGGCGCCGTGGCAATGCTTGTACTTGTTGCCGGATCCACAGGGGCACGGCGCATTGCGCGAGATCCCCATGCCGGCATAGGGATCCACGCCTTCCGCCGCCTGCGCGGCGAATGGCGTGACTGTGCCCAACGCGCTGAGCATGGCCTCGGCGCCCGGGACCTGACCGCCTTCAACCTCGCCGGTCAGCGGATCGATGTGGCCTGAGAGGAAGGCTGGGAGATCCGGCAGGGTCTGCTCGGGCTGCTGAAAACGGAAATCCGCCGTACACAGCACGCGGGTCACATCCTCGCGGATCGTCTCAAGCATCTTCTCGAACAGCCCGAACGCCTCCTGCTTGTATTCGTTGATCGGCGTCTTTTGCGCATAGGCGCGCAGGAACACGACCTGGCGCAGCGCATCGAGCGTGGCGAGGTGCTCCTTCCAGTAGTGGTCGAGCCGCTCCAGCAGGATCGACTTTTCAACCATGCGCCAGACTTCCGGCTGATCGGCGGTGCGCTCGGCCATGTGAGCGTCGGCAAGGCCGGCAAGACGCTCCTCGATGCCCTCGGGATCAATCCCGTCCTCGTCCATCCACTGCGCCAGCGGCACCTCGATGCCGATCGTGTCGCGCACGCGGTTGACCAGTCCCTCCACGTCCCACTGCTCAGGATAGGACCCCGGCGGGCAGGCATCGCCCACGATCGCGTTCACCGTATCGTGGCGCATGTCCACGACCACGTCGTCCACGGTCTCGGCGTCCATGATATCGGCACGCTGCTCGTAGATCACCTTGCGCTGGTCGTTCATCACGTCGTCGTATTCGACAACCTGCTTGCGTACGTCGTAGTTGCGCGCCTCAACCTTCTTCTGCGCGGTCTCAATGGCCTTGGACAGCCACTTGGACCCGATCGCCTCGCCGTCGGCAAGGTTGGAATTCATCATGCGCGAGAACAGCGTGTCCGGACCGAAGATGCGCAGCAGGTCATCCTCCAGGCACAGGTAGAACTTGCTCAGGCCGGGGTCGCCCTGGCGTCCCGAACGGCCGCGCAGCTGGTTGTCGATGCGGCGGCTTTCATGCCGCTCCGTCCCGATCACGCAAAGGCCGCCCGCTTCGAGCACCTGGGCCTTTTCGGCCGAAACCTCGTCCTTGATCTTCTGGATCGCCGCGGCTCGCTCGGGCCCCTCCGGCATGTCCTTCAGTTCGTCGTCGATGCGGAATTCCACGTTGCCGCCAAGCTGGATGTCCGTGCCGCGGCCGGCCATGTTGGTGGCAACGGTCACCGCGCCGAGCCGGCCCGCCTGGGCCACGATGTGCGCCTCCATCTCGTGGAAGCGCGCGTTCAGCACGGCGTGCTTCACACCTTCACGGTTCAGGTATTCGCTGAGCAGTTCGGACTTCTCGATCGAAACCGTACCGACCAGCACGGGCTGCCCGATCTGCTGCCGCTCCCGGATCAACCGGGCGATGGCGGCGAACTTGTCGGCCGTGTTCTTGTAGAACTCGTCCTCCTCGTCGATCCGCCGCACCGGGACGTTGGTGGGGATGGTGACGACGTTCATCTTGTAGATGTCGAAGAATTCCGGCGCCTCGGTCGCGGCGGTGCCGGTCATGCCCGAAAGCTTGGGATATATGCGGAAATAGTTCTGGAAGGTGATCGAGGCCATCGTCTGGTTCTCTGGCTCGATCTTCACGCCTTCCTTGGCTTCCACCGCCTGGTGCAGACCGTCCGACCAGCGGCGGCCGGGCATCTGGCGTCCGGTGAATTCGTCGACGATGACGACCTCGCCGTCCTTCACCACGTAATCCTTGTTGTTCTGGAAAATGACGTG
>Ga0068856_100006026_pt1 | contig 11927 bp, 9 predicted proteins | sample KBSCornC62_FD_66595 | JGI IMG/M metagenome (GOLD analysis project Ga0068856, IMG submission 66595) | Corn rhizosphere microbial communities from Kellogg Biological Station, Michigan, USA - KBS Corn C6-2 | ecosystem: Host-associated > Plants > Roots > Rhizosphere > Soil ...
GCGATCAATGCGCTTCGGACAACTGTGGGAAGCCACGAGCGTATCGGCATCGTGGAGCTGTTCGGCCGCCGAAGTGGAGAGACCGCTTTGCTCGCCGGCTTTCTCGCCCAGGTCGATCGGACGGTCATCGCGGAGGTACCTGCCGACCTCGATCGGCTCCTGCCTTTGCTCGCGAAAGACAAGGCCGACAGCGGCGAATGCTACGCGATGTGCGTCGTCTCGGAAGGCGCCAGAATAACGGGAGAACCGGTCCCGGACGACGCGGTGCGCGCGCTGCCGGCGAGCGACCGCGCCGAGGTCAGCATCGGTCGGCGCTTGAGCCGACAGATCGAGCAGCGACTGGGCGTTGGCACCGTGGTTCAGGAGCTCGCCTATCTGATGCGTGCCGGGGAGCCGGACGCGATGGACCGGATGGTGGGCCTCGCGTTCGGCGCACTTGCGGTTCAGTTGCTGTCGCGCGGCCAGATCGGGCGAATGGTTGGCCTGAAGAACGGCAGTTACAGCCACGTTCCCATCGATACGCTGGAGAGCGGAATTAAGAGCGTTGACGTGGCCGAGCTCTACGACCCCAGTACCTATCGAGCCCGGCTGATGCGGGTCGAGCAGATGCCGATGTTCCTTTACTAGAGGGTGTCAGAAGTAATGCATCAAATTGAGCTATGCAGTGCGCTCCGGGCGATGAGACACGGGTGAAGCCCAGGCTTGCACCGCCCTCCCCATCACACGTCGAAGCTCACGTCGGAGGGTGATCGATGGCTGAAGTGTGTCTTTTCAACTCAGTGAAAAAAGCATCGACCTCGTGAACCGCTTCCTTGAGGTGCGTGGGCGATAAGTGCTCATAGTTTCTCGCAGTAGTGCCCTGCGCGCTGTGGCCCGCAAACACCCGCCGCTGTTCTGCCGGAACGCCGCGCGTCGCTAGCCAGGTCAGCATCGTGTGGCGCAGAGTTTTTGGTGTAGCGCCCTCAACACCGGCCTCCCGACAGGCCGCGTCCCAGCTCCGCCTGATAGACTTGGTGGGTCGCTCGAAATAGCGAGCCTGCTCCTTCCCGCTGCCACAGCCGCGGATTGGCACTCGGTACTTGATGAGTTTCCCAGTGATGCCGGCTACCCATGGGCGAACCGCGGCTGCGATCGGAACAATAGCCCGCCGTTTTCTTGCGTGAGTTCTGCCGGGCTGCGTCGGATCGATCAGGTTGCGCAGTAAGTCGATGTTCCCGTCGGTAAGCTCGAGCACTGCTTGCGGCCGGCCGGCCGTGCCGAGTTCGATGACGATAAATCGCACAACGTGAGCTCGATCGGGCCTCCCGACACAGGCATTCACGATAGAAGCGATTTCTTCAAATGATAGAACGCGATCTCTCGGTCGACCGCGAAGATGCACCGGCACATCCGCTATGAAAGGCGCACGATCAATTCGTTGGTGCTTGCGGGCAAAACTCAACGCACCCCGTAATGCCGCGACGTCGCGGCTTATAGTGTGGCCTCCGGCGCCAGCTGCGGATCGCCAGTCGCGAAATCGACGTTGCAGCTCGGGTGTGAGATCGATGACTCCGGGATTTCGAAAAAGTCGCCCGGCTTGTCGTTCATGCTCAAAGAATCGCATCCAGTGCCGAACCGAATATCGGTATCGGTCTGGCGCTGCCAAATCGACGACGTGATACTTCAACCAATCTGCAAATATTTGCTCGACAGTTATGACAGCTGACGCGGCTGCGAAATCTCGTTCTGATTCTCCGGATCCCGTGCTGTTTGAATGGGGTTCCAGTCCTCGAGACCGGCAAACCATTGGCAGCCCATCGGATTCGAGTGCGTTTGCCTCGAGCTTTGCCAAAGTGAGATAGACGTCAGTTGACGCGAGGAGGCGGACCGCTTCGGGTTCGAGAAGAAGGTTCCGTCTTTCTCGAGCTGCAGCTCGAAGCGCGTCCATGAAGGAACTCACAGAATCAGCGGCAGTTTTGTGCATCCAAGGTCTCCTCGGCGGCGAGATTGCCGCTGCAGGACCTCAAGCCCCAGCAGGGGCGATTTTTAGACCTCGATTCTCCAGTTGGCAGGAGAACGCCATAATGATCGAGTGTCTACTCCTTATTTGACTTAGATCCGGGAACTGTACGGGGGGCAGAGAGCGGGAGCGTTGGAAGGAAGCGGCAGCTTTCGACCCAATCCTGCTTCAGTTGACCGTCTAGCGGAGCTCAGATGCTTGAGCTTTGGATTTTGTAATTCCTTATCGCGCGAGCTGGTCCTAATGTTATCCATCCGGCACACGGCGGCGGCGATATGCTGGCGTCGGCGACGGACATATTCGTTTCCTACAAGGCCGAAGACCGCGGCCGTGTGAAACCGCTCGTCCACGCGCTCGAAGCGGAGGGCTTCACCATCTTGTGATGCTCACATTGGCGGGGGCGCGCATTGGCGCGAAGACATTCAGCGGCATCTCGACGCTGCGCAATGCGTTCTACGGCGCAACCAGTCGTAAGACCTTCTTAACCAACTTCGCCGATTCCGGCTTCCGAAGCAGGAAGGCGGCGTATGGTGCCGTTACCGGCAGAGTTGCGGGCAGGAATGTCGACACTCGACGGTCGACTCGCACCGCGCCGTACTTTGCATCTGCGGGTGAGGTCTTCTGGCCCTTCGGAGCGAGCCAATGCACAAGTCCACAATCTCTCCGAGAACGGACTGTTGGTCGAAACATCGGGCCAACTAGAGGTTGGCGAGACGCTCTACGTGGATTTGCCGGAAGAAGGGCTTACACCGGCGGTGGTAGTTTGGAATCGTGGCAACCATTTCGGATGCGAGTTCGTCCGGTGGATTCCAAGTTCAGCAGTGAGTGCGGCAATTCTGCGTTCGTCGCCAGAGCGGCTAATCGGCGAAGACCCGCGGATCGGTGAGTCTGCGCATTCGAAGTGCCCACCGCTTACGCCTGAGCGTGAGCGTCGCGGCATTGGGGTGATTGCTGCGGCCGTGCTCCCCTTCATTGCAAGCGTCGTCGTAGCCCTCGCATTGATCCTCTTGGTTCTGATCGCCCATTAAACCGTCGGCGTCTCGGGCGCCCAATGTCTGCTTTCGACCCATTCCTGCCACTAGCAGTCCATCAGCCAGGCTAGGGGGAACCCGCGCTCATTCGATTAGCGCAGCGGTTGCAGGCGTCCTAACGTCAGCTCACTTCCTGTTCGCGTTGGCGTGGCCGTGTGCCGTTGAGCTGTCCTTGCCCCGCCCCGAAGTCCTGATCGAAAGGATAGCCGAATGAACGAACCCACCGACGGAGCAAATGTCCGCTTTCCTCCCCCGCTCATTTACGTAGCAGGGTTGGCAATCGGCATCGGCGCTGACCGCATCCTGCATTTGCCAGGCCTGGGCCTCCCCCTGATGACGCGCAGCATCGGAGGTGTAGTTATCGCTTTTGTCGGGTTTCTCGTGATGTTCGCGGGAGCGGGACTATTCCTGCGGAAGCGCACCGCGATCATCCCATTCAAGCCGGCCACCTCCCTCGTGACTTCCGGCGTCCTCGGCCGAACACGTAATCCGATGTATCTCGGCATGGCCATTTTCTACGTGGGTCTAGCAATCGTACTGGACAGCCTCGCCGCGCTGCTAGTGCTGCCGCTGGTACTCGCCGTTGTCCAGACACAGGTCATTGCAAGGGAGGAGGCTTATCTCGAGCGAGCTTTCGGCGTTGAGTATGTCGCGTACAAAACCCGCGTTCGACGTTGGATTTAGGGACCACGTTTAACGTCTGCTTTCGACCTGCCACCAGCGCCTAGTAGATTTCGACCCCGTTCCAAATCGTCGCTGACGCGCTTACTCTCTGGACGGGGGCATATTATGCGCTGGCCAGTCTTTCGGCCGCCAGATGGATGGCGGGGCTTCCTTGCGGATGTAGCAGTCGTCGTGATCGGCGTCGTCCTGGCACTACTTGCCCAGGAATTTGCCCAGAGCCTTCAATGGCAGAAGGATGTTGCAGCGCAGCGCGGTGCCCTTCGGGCCATGGCCGAAGATAACCTCAAAGTGATCGCGTTCCGACGGTTCCAGGAGCCCTGTGTTGAGCGGCGTCTCGCTGAAATCGATACGATACTCCGATTACATCATAGCAATCAGCCCATTCGTTTGCCGGGCCCAATCGGCCTTCCTTACAAATGGGGCAGCGACCGCAGCGCTTGGAATATCGCGCTTTCCGACGCGAGCTTGTCGCACATGCCGCTCGACGAGCGGCGAAGGTTTGGAAATGCGGTGGACGTCTACGACAATGCCGCTGCTCTGATGAATCAAGAGTACGCCGTCTGGCTGCGTTTGCAGCCGCTCGACCATCCGGAGATGCTTGAGTCAGGCGATTGGGGGCTTCTCCGTGAGGCCTTCGGCGAAGCCCGGGCGCTCGACGCGCGCATCAACGGGGTCGTTGACGAGGCTTTGACGTCGAACAACTTAGGCCTCTCGTTGCCGACGATAACTCGGAAGGACGTTCCAACAGAAGAGGAATGGGGCGAGGCGTTTTGCCGTCCTCTGTTGGCGTCTGAACGCAAATAGGCGTTGGTTTGACAGGACGAAAGTGTTCAGCGTTGAAGCGGCAGCTTTCCACCCAAACCCGACATTTGGCTGCTCAGGTCTGCTTTCGACCCATTGCCGACATTGGGCACGCTGCGGTTATAATCTTGTCGAGAAGGGACGGGCGCGTTGGCCAAGGTATTCTTGAGCTACGACCGGGACGATGCGGCTCGTGCGCGCCATTTCGCGCGGGCGCTTGAGCAGGCAGGGCACGAGGTCTGGTGGGACCTGCACGTGCGCGGCGGGGCGCAGTTTTCGAAAGTGATCGAGGAAGCGCTGAACGCGGCCAACGCGGTAGTCGTGCTCTGGTCAGCCAAGGCAATTGAATCTCCCTGGGTCCGCGACGAAGCTGCGGCCGGGCGCGACAGTGGCCGGCTGGTGCCGGTAACTATCGATGGTACTGAGCCGCCGCTCGGTTTCCGGCAGTTCCAAACGTTCGATCTCTCACGATGGAGAGGCCGGGGGACAACAAGTACCCTTCGAATCTTGCTCGGCGACGTCGCCGCGATGGCGCCGCCGGTGGCCAGGCCCATGGCCGAGCGAAGCAGTGCGCACGCGCCTTTGCATTGGTTTCGCTGGGACTGGAGGGTAGCGACCGCGGCCGTCGCGGTTGTGCTCACCGCCATCGTGGTAGGCGTCTGGCATCCCTGGTCAGCTGACGCCGCACCGACGGTTGTAGTCCGTCCAGCTGCTTCCGACGCGCTCTCGCGCTCACTCGCCCGCGACGTTGCCGTGGAGCTCGGCAGCCTGCAAGGCGTGCAGTCGAACACGATTCGTCTGCTTAGTGAAACGGAAGCCGCTGCGCGCCGGCCTGAGCTTATCTTCGAGATCAGCCAAAGCTCGGCCTCGTCGGGGACAGCAGCCAACGTCGCCCTGACGAGCGGCACGGATAACACGATCGTCTGGTCCAAGGCCTTTCAGCCTGGGGGGATCGCGGACCTGAAGCAGCAAATCGCCTTCACCGCCGCCCGCGTTCTCGGCTGCGCAGGCGAAGCCTTGGATCCTCATCAGAAGCTTCGCGACGATACCTTCAAGCTCTACCTCAATGCTTGCGCCCAGCTCGCCGAATCCACCGTCGATTCAGCGCCGCTGCTTACCGGCTTTCGGCAGGTGGTGGCACAGGCACCGCGCTTCGCACCCGCCTGGCGCAAGCTGCTTCTGCTCGAGGCCAATCAGATCGACGCCGAGCGCGAGGATGGGCCGGTTCCCGCCGATCACGTCAGCTTGCTCCGCAGCCATATCGCCGCTGCGCGGGCGCTGGTTCCCGGAATGCCCGAAGCTCTCGCGGCCCAAACATCGCTTCTGCCGCTCGACGCGTTCGGCCCGCGCCTCCAATTGCTCGATGCGGCAAAATCCGCTGCGCCTGACAATCCGGCCGTCCTGTCGAGGCGCATGACAACGCTGCAAAGCGTCGGGCGCATGCACGACGCGATCAGCGACGCCAGTCGCGCCGCCGATCTCGATCCGCTGTCGCCCGCGGTGCGTGCTTCCTACGTCGATGCGCTCGCATATGCTGGGCGAATTGATGCTGCCCGCGACCAAGTAGCGGACGTCGAAAGACTGTGGCCCGGTTCGACCGTCGTCAAAGACCTCGAATTTCGCTTCAACGCGCGATTTGGTGATCCGCGAATAGCTCTTGTATTCGCTCGGCAGCGCGCGCTGAAAGGGCTCGAACTCAACCTCGAAGCGCGGATCGATCCGACGAAGATCGACCCTTACATTGCGTGGTTGCTCAAAGACCGCGACCCGAACGCCGGACACCTTGGAGTCCTGGTGCAAGCGCTTGGCGAGTTCCACCGCGAAAACGAGTTATATGCAGTCGTTTTCAGCTGGCCGAACCGCGGCGACCTCGCTCAGTTGGAAGACATCTGGTTCCGGCCGGCTCTTCAGCAATTTCGACGTGATCCGCGCTTCATTCGCCTAATGGCGGAGACGCCCTTGCTCAGATATTGGCAGACAACAGGCAACTGGCCGGACTTTTGCTTCGATCCAGAGCTACCCTACGACTGCAAAAAACAAGCGAAACTCGCGATCAATAACATCGCCCAGTAGGTCGCGCCTACGTTCGTTCTCCACCCATTGCAGACATTAGTGCATACTCCGACCCGATACGGACCGACCAGTCCGTAAGCACTCGTCACACGCCGCGTCGGCGCGGACTCGTGGAGCGGGCGTTAGTTTCGCCCTTACGGCTATGCTTGCACCCGAAGGCTCATCAGAGCAAAAGCACGCCGATGGGATTGGAGGGGCGGTGTCACGGATCTTTCTCAGCTATGCTCGAGACGATCTGGAGGCTGCGAAGCAGCTTGCTGAGAGCCTCAGCAGTGCCGGGCATAACGTCTGGTGGGACCGCAACCTTCACGGTGGTTCGCGCTTCGACAAGGAAATAGAGGAGGCGCTTGGCAACGCGCAAGCGGTCGTAGTTATCTGGTCCGACTCGTCGCTTAATTCCGCTTGGGTAAAGGACGAAGCCGCTGAGGCTCGCGACACAGAACGCCTGGTTCCTGTTTCCATTGGCACTGCTAGGCCGCCTCTCGGGTTCCGGCAGTTTCACACGATCGGGTTGGGTTCGTGGAATGGTAGTGGCGCGCCGGATGCGCTCGGCGAACTCCTCGGAGCGATCAATCGGACATGCAGATCTGACGCTAGCGAACAGAGCCCAGTGTCGTCCCCTGGGGAGCAGTCTAAGCCCAAAGCGTCTGTATGCGTGCTGCCCTTTGCCAATATGAGCGGCGAGCCGGAGCAGGAATATTTCAGCGACGGAATCAGCGAAGACATCATCACCGACCTGTCAAATGTCTCAGCTCTCTCCGTGGTCGCGCGGAACACCTCCTTTGCCTTCAAAGGCCAGTCTCCCGACATCAAAGAAGTCGCCGCGAAGCTCGGCGTTTCACATGTGCTTGAGGGTAGCGTCCGCAAAGCGGGCAATCGTGTCCGCATAACCGCCCAATTGATTGACGGCGCGAAGGGGGACCATCTGTGGGCGGCACGATACGACCGTGACCTCACCGACATTTTCGAGATCCAAGACGAGATTTCGAAAGCCATCGTCGATGCGCTCAAGGTCAATCTGCTCCCCAAGGAGAAAAAGGCAATCGAGGCTCGCGGAACGTCGAATGTCCAGGCGTACAACGTCTATTTGATGGCGCGACAGCAGTGGATCGGTGGGAAGTTCGGAAGCGTCGGCCGCGACACGGCCATAGCCCGCCTTTGCAAGCAGGCCACGCATCTGGATCCCGATTATGCTCAGGCCTGGGCGCTAATGGCCTTGGCACAACTGGAACTTCGATTCGGGCATGGGCAGGACGTCAACGCGCTGCCGGCCACTGAGCGAGCTGCCGAAATCGATCCCAGCCTGCCGGAAATTTATTGCATCAGAGCTCGCTACCTCGAGGAGGAGGGCCGCAACGGGGAGGCCGAAAAGCAGATCATGACTGCCTTGAAGCTCGGGCCCGATTCCTGGGAAGTGAATCGCGAGGCGGCGCGCATGCTGTTCCGCCGCGGCCGCATTCGCGAAGCGATCCCCCACTTCGAAAAAGCAGCGTCGTCGATGGCCACCGACTGGTCGAATCCGATGATGCTGATCACGTGCTATGACGCAATCGGCGACGAGGAGCAGCGGCGCCGAGCTGCACGCTGGGCGCTAGAGCGCGTCGAAGGCGCTATCGCCAATGATCCGACGAATGGCAGTGCGCTTGCCGTTGGCGCTTATGCGCTGGCTATGTTCGGCGATGGCGAGCGGGCACGGGAGTGGATGAGCAGGGCCCTGCTACTCGATCCCGACAATCTCGATTCTCGCTACAACATCGCTTGCACGATGCTGCGCGAACTTGGCGACATCAATGAAGCCATTGAAACACTCGAGCCCGTCTTCGCTGGAATGAATAGCGCCGCGGAGATCCATCACTCCGAGGCCGATCCCGATTTGGATGCAATTCGCGATGATCCCCGCTTCAGGCGAATGATTGCCGCCGCGAAGGCTCGAATCGGAATGCTCGCTGCCGCGGAGTAGCAGCTCGATGTTCTCGCCCCCAACCGCTCAGCGTCAGCCTTCCACCCGTTGCGGATAGGCGTTCGCGCACGCTAGCGTCACCGCACCCATTCCTGCCATTAGCGGACGCCGTTGAAGGATTGGCCTTCACCTCTTAGCGAGGGCCAATGAAGCCCAAGCTCCTGACGACGCTGAAGGACTATTCCTGGCGCCTCTTTCTTGGCGATGCGGTGGCGGGCATCACGGTGGCTCTCGTTGCGTTGCCTTTAAGCATCGCAATCGCGATCGCGTCCGGAGCCACGCCGAAAGCAGGGCTGATTACGGCCATCCTTGGCGGCCTTCTCATTTCGTTACTCGGCGGAAGCAGGGTCCAGATTGGCGGGCCGACCGGTGCGTTCATTGTCGTTGTCGCGGGCGTCATCACACAGTTCGGTTACGACGGTCTCCTGCTGGCGACGTTGTTGGCAGGGGCGATCCTCGTTGCCGCGGGGCTCGTGCGGGCAGGCCGCTTCATCTCGCTGGTGCCAGAACCGGTCATCGAAGGCTTCACCGTCGGCATTGCCCTAATCATCGCAGTCAGCCAGCTGAAGGACCTGTTGGGCCTGTCGGCCCATGTTCCGGCGGACTTAGTCCACGGGTTGCCTGCTCTATGGGCTGCTCGAAGCGAAGCGAACCTAGCGGCGCTCGGGGTCGGCCTTCTTGCGATCGCTGGGATCGCGCTGCTTCGGCATTTAATCCCTTGGTTTCCCGGATCACTGCTCGTCATCGCGGCCGCGTCCGCGGCGGTCGCATGGCTGCCCTTGCCGGTCGACACGATCTTTTCGCGGTTCGGCCAACTCCCATCGGGCCTGCCCGCCCCATCGATACCGCATCTCAGCGTCGCCAGGATAAGCGAGCTGCTGCCCTCGGCGTTCGTGATCGCCTTTCTGGCCGCCGTGGAATCATTGCTTTCAGCGATCGTTGCGGATCGGATGATCGGCGCAAGCCATCGTTCCGGTGCGGAACTCCTGGCTCAAGGAGCGGCGAATATCGTCTCACCATTGTTCGGCGGCCTCCCTGCGACGGGAGCGATTGCGAGGACCGCTACGAATGTGCGGGCGGGCGGACGAACTCCTGTGGCTGGCATCGTCCATGCGATCATTATCCTCATCATCATGCTCGCTGCTGCGGCCTTGGCGGGCTATCTTGCCATGCCCGCTTTAGCCGGCCTGCTTATCGTCACAGCGTGGCTGATGAGCGAGCCGAGCCGCTGGCCGGAACGCATGAAGCTGCGCGCGGGCGATCGCGCGCTGTTCCTCATGACGATGATTCTGACAGTAGTGAGCAACCTGACGATCGCGATCGCTGTCGGGACGGGCGCGGGTCTGGCACTCCGCTTGTTGCGCAAGGAGGTCGAGGCTGAGGAGTGGGCCCCCGCCGATCGATCGAAGCTCTAGCTAACGGCAGCTTTCCACCCAAAGTTGCCGTGACAGCCTTCGACCCAAAACGGACATTGGCTCACTCCAACTGAGTTGCTGCCGCGGCCAATCATGACTCGCTCCCACAGACCTGATATTCAGACCGCAAAGGGGGATGGATGGCTGATGTTTTCGTCTCCTATGCGCGCGAGGACGAGCAGCAAGCCATCAAGGTCGCAGAATTGCTGCGTTCGCAAGGATATCAGGCCTGGCGAGACGACCAGTTGCCCGCTCATCGTGCCTATGCGGACGTGATTCAAGAACGTTTGAAATCGGCGAAAGCGGTTGTCGTGCTTTGGTCGGCGCAAGCCTCGAAGTCCCAATGGGTCAGGTCAGAAGCTGACGCGGCGCGACAGATCGGAACGCTCGTTCAGGCGTCGCTCGACGCAAGTTCGGCGCCAATGCCTTTTGATCAAATTCAATGTGCAGACCTCATCGGTTGGACTGGGGAGCCAAATTCGCCCGGCTGGCAAAAACTTGTCGCCAGTGTGGCCGCTCTCGTTGCTTCTTCCCCAAGCGAGACGACAACATCACGCCGCCACGTTTCAGCCGAGTTGTCAGTCTGCGTATTGCCGTTCCAGAACATGAGCGGCGACGCCGAGCAGGAATATTTCAGCGACGGCATCAGCGAGGACATCACGACAGACTTGTCGAAAGTCAGCGCTCTGGAGGTGATCGCGCGCAACACTGCTTTCACCTTCAAGGGCCAATCCGTGAATGTGTGCGATGTCGCGCACAAGCTCGGCGTCACGCACGTCCTCGAGGGAAGTGTTCGCAAGGTCGGGGAGCGCGTGCGGATTACCGCGCAGCTGATCGACGGCAAGAGCGGCGGGCACGTCTGGGCGGATCGCTACGATCGCGATCTCACCGACATTTTCACGATCCAGGACGAGATTTCGAAGGCAATTGTCGCGGCCTTGAAGCTCAAGCTGATGCCGGATGAGAAGAAGGCGATTGAGAAACGCGGCACCACCAATGCCGAAGCCTACAACCTCTACCTGCTGGCGCGGCAATATTGGGTCACCGGAAATCATGGAGACCCCAGGCGCGAGGAGCGCGTCATGCGCATCTGCAGCCGGGCGGTCGAGATCGATCCCTATTATGCGCATGCATGGGCCCTGCTCGCCCTCGCCCAGTCGAGCCTTCGTTATGGTTATGGCCAGGACATCGATGACGGGTTCGCCGCGGCCAACGCTGCTTTGGCGGTCGATCCGACCATCGCCGAGGCACATTTGCCCATGTTCAAGCGGCTGCAAGAGCGCGGGCAACCGGAAGCCGCCGCTGCAAAGATGGAAATCGCGATCCGCCTGGGAGCCGACTCCTGGTCGGTAAACAAGGAGGCAGGCCGCTTCTATCTTTCACGCCGGGACGTCCCGGCGGCGACCAGTCATTACGAGAAAGCCGTCGAGCTGATGGAGACGGACTTTCATGCCTGGGCAATGCTCGCGACCTGTTACTCTGCGTTGGGCGAGCAGGCGAAACTTCGCGAGGTAGCGAAGAGAATGGTGTCCGAGTCCCAAAAGGCGGTGCAGCACGACCCGAGCAATGGTGCTGCGCTGGGTATCCTTGCGGGCGGCTACGCGATTCTGGGCGAAGTGGCGAAGACGCGCGAATGGATCGACCGTGCGCTGCTCATCGATCCGGACAACCTCAACATGCGCTATAATTTCGCGTGCATTCTTGCTGACGCCCTGCGCGACAAGGAAGCGGCACTGAAGATGTTGGAATCGGCGATTTCGCGGTCAGGCGCATACCAAGTGATGATCGCCGACACCGATACCGACTTCGACGCGATCCGGGACGATCCGCGCTTTCAGAAGATTATCGCGGACGCGAAGAGGCGTCACGGGATGGATCAAAACGTCAAGGCTGTAACAGCCGCGCAGCCTTGATGATCCTGATCTTGGGATCGAGCATCTGCCCCTTCATGGCGCCTGCACCCA
>Ga0068856_100006027_pt1 | contig 11926 bp, 11 predicted proteins | sample KBSCornC62_FD_66595 | JGI IMG/M metagenome (GOLD analysis project Ga0068856, IMG submission 66595) | Corn rhizosphere microbial communities from Kellogg Biological Station, Michigan, USA - KBS Corn C6-2 | ecosystem: Host-associated > Plants > Roots > Rhizosphere > Soil ...
CCCGGCGGCGGCGTAACCCTCGTGAATCTTGCATCAAGTGTCACCGTTGACGGCTCAGACTCAGTTGCCGCGGGTACGCAGCTACTTAAGAACGCGCTGGAGCAGCCGTTCCGCATCCTGCTCAGCAACGCCGGCCTTAATGCTGACGAGTGGCTGCCTCAGGTGAAGAATGGCAAGCCCGGATTTGGGGTAAACGTGAATGACCCTGCTAAGCTGGTTGATTTGAAGGCCGGTGGCGTGGTCGACCCTGTCGCCGTTACCAAACAGGCTGTCCAGAATGCGACCAGCATTGCTGGCACTGCCATGACAATGGGCGCGCTCGTGGTTGATGTCCCGGAGCCGAAGGCGGCTGCCGGTGCCGACCCCGGTATGGGTGCTATGGGCCTGGGCATGTAGCAGCAGCTGCTGCCAAAACAAAAGAGCTCCCCGCGGGGAGCTCTTTTACTAAGCAGAAGACTTACTAATGGCCTTCTTTGTAACCGCCATAGGCGGATGAGCCGTACCCGGCAGTCGAGCGGCCAAGATGGCCGTTGAGCGATTTGCCGGTGAGCAGCTTGATGAGCGTGCCGAAGCCAAAGATAGAGGCTACGGCAAGCCCAGAGATGCCGAGGAACTCCTTGCGGCTCACTTCCTTCTGCATAAGGGTACCCAAATGCTGATTCATTAATTTTTTGCCTTTTGTTTTGTTTTTGGTTTTGGAGAAATCCAAGCTCATTGTAGGCGCATTACGCTTACGCTGTCAAGCTACATCGGCGTGCCCCAGCCGATGAAGCGCTTAAGCAAGGAACCGTTCAGGGTTGCTGCGGCTCCGGCTGCGCCTGATGCCGTACCGCTGTGGATCAGACTGCCCGCTAGCGACATACTCGCGCCGGCAGCCATGGCAGCGGTATCGCGCCAGATGGTATACCGGAAAGAAATAACCTCTAAGGCAACCTGGCTGGTGTACACATTTGCTCCAGGCGTCTGCGAGATAATTTCTGCCGCCGCCTGACTCGCATAAACATTCCCGCCAGGAGTTTGGGTAATAACTTCGGCAGCAGCTTGCGATGTGCGTACTCCAACACCGCCCGTTTGGGTAATAACTTCGGCAGCAGCTTGCGTAGTTCGTACAACATCAGCCATAAGGTTACTGAGTTATATCGTACCCAGCCTCCATGCCATTTACTTCGGTCTTGGTCCATGTAGTGCCCGTGGCAGGGCTGCTGGGGTAAAGATCACTGCCAGATACATAGGTGAGGCTGCTCGGGATGATCATATTGTTGGAACCGACATAGTCAGTGCCGCTAATCCGGGTTACGGTGGCCACTGTGCGTTGAGGGCCTGAAGTTTCCTTGCGTGCCACAAAGAGAGGCCGAACCCCCAGGATTGTGCCTGTCCCGGACATATCACCCATTACATATGTTTCTTTCGCACCGAGCGCACTGGATTTTAGGTACGTGCCATCTGAATCGGAGGCGAGATCTCCAACTTCCAAGTAATGTGGTGAACTACCAGGGTCAACATAGGCAGGAGTAGTAGAGGTGGTCGATAGAACAAGTCCAGTCAGCCAGTAGGTCGAAGAAACCGAAAATGTGATGATGAGCGCGCACGTAGCAGCAGTAGCCGGAACGATTACCGTATTGGTGGTGACGTTTGCAAAAAACCAAGTCTGGGTGGCCGTGACATTGCCAAAGGAGAGGTCGGAACCAACTTGCGTGCCGCTGCTATCATAGAAACGGACTGAGGTAGTGAACTGCGGAAAACTACTGGATGTGGTGTTGTACCAGCATCCAAAACCAAGCGTCTGGCCGGGCGTGACTGCAAATCCCGATGTGCCGTTGGGGGTGGTTATAATAGCATTTCCGGGTGAGCTGTTGGCAATACTGAGGTAGCTCGTGAATCGGCTGTCGGGGCCGCCTGTAGCAACACGTGTGAGGGTAGGCGTACCGGTTAAGGCTGCCCATCCAGCGGTGCTGGTAGTAAGCCGTGACTGGTTTGTGCTTGCCAAGATAGTGTCGTTCGGCAGACTCCAGGTACTATTTGCACCATCAGCAGTAGGAAGTAATGATTCAATACGCACGTCACCCTGAAAGTCATTGAATGTGGTGCCAGAGCCGTCCATGAAAAGAAGGTCGGCAAAGTTTGTGTTCAGCCCAGAGCCGTTATTTGAGGCTCCCAAGGATAAAGTGGTGGTGTTGGTGGAAGAACCAAGATTTAATGTGGCGCCAGAATCATACAGCTGAGCCGTATCAATACGGAAGACGATTCTACCAACGGTAGCACTCCAAATAACCTTAAATTCGAGATAGTACCATGAGCCGGAACTAAGCGGGGTTGTGGTGGTGTAATAGGTGGTCGTGCTAGCATTGGTGACCTTCAGCTGGCCGCCGGTGGTGTATTCCACTGCTACGGTGGCGGTACCGTTGGTTAGGGTAAAGATTTTGTACCCTTGGGAGTTTGAGCTTTTAATTGCCACGCCCAAGATACTCGTGGATCCACTTAAACTAAGCGTCTGGGTTATGTAACCGGGGTTTCCAAAGCTGGAGTTGCCATTAACATTAATACTGTACGAGCCTGCTCCCCAGCGTCCAGCTTGCTGAAAGGTGACATACGAACCGCCACCCGCCCAGCCTTTTACAATTGCTTGGGTGCTGCCGGAGTTATAGAGCGAAAATCCGTCCGAAACTATGAGTGCCATATATTCTCCTTAATCCAATTGGATGGTTAGGCCACCCGCGTTAATTTGGTAACCGTCGCCCGCCGATGTGGTAATGCTGGAACCCATCTGGACGTAGTACAAGATATTGCCCGCGCTGGCGGCGTCCATAACCGCAACGAAGTTGAGCGTCGCAGCCGGCAGGTTAGAAAAGGTAATGGTGGCGGAATTGCTGGTACCGCCGCCCGCTGCTGCGGCAAAGGTCACCGCTTGCCGGGTATAGGAGCCGCCGGTGAGTTCATTGGTGATAGTGTTGGCTTCCAGCTGAGCAAGGGTAGCGGTAGAGGTGAAGAGCGCCAAGTATACCGTAGCAGGTGGGGTGTATGTCACGTTCCGGAGAGTGTGATCCACCAGCTTGTTCTCTAGGTAGTCACTAAATGCGCCCATTATTTGTCTTCCTCATCAGCAGTTGTATTTAGTATACCGCTCATGCCATTACAACCGTTACCGTTAAATCTGCACCAGGGGTTGTTGAGCCCACTTGGGCGATGTTGATGGTCAGGTATTCGCCGTTGGCGATCGTGGTCACATCTGGTGCGCCCGAGAGGCCTGTATTGCCGGTGGCCGCGATGGTGGGGCGGTTCGAGGTAGTTGTAAAGATGGTAGAACCGTTTTTGAGCACGTCGACAATTATGGATGAGCCGGTGGGGGCGGAGCCTACCGAAGCGCGGGCGGAAGTGATGGAAAGCGAGCGGCCGGTGTCGTTGTACCACCGGTAATCCCCGGTGTAGGTCGCCAGAGTACCTGTGTAGCTGAAGGTGGGAGTAACAGTCCCGCTGCCAAGCTGTACCGTTGTACCGTTTATTTGGGTAAATATACCGCTGCTGGTTGTCCAGATATCACCGTCGACTGGTGTAGTGGGAGCGGTGCCGTGGGGTAAGTTGAGCCGGGCTTTGACCCCGTTGGAGGCTGCGGTGTTCAGCTTGCCTAGAACCATGACAGAGTGGGCGCCTGTGCCAAGCTTAATCTCGTCGGCAGTGCTTGTTGCAGTCGCTTGGCCGCTGCTATCGACACCAATGGCCACTGAGCCCGGCGCCTGGGCTGCAGTACCAGAGCCGATGGCTGTAGAATAATCCCCGCTTGCAAGCGAGTTTCCGCCCAAAGTTGTTGAGTTTTGGCCGGAGGCAAAGGCACCGTTGCCGCTGCTATCGACACCAATGGCCACTGAGCCATCGCCGTTGGCGTGCACGATAGATCCCGTATTCATGGAGCCAATACCGATACTGTTGATGCCGCCCGCAGTTGCGGTACCGATGGAAATCGCCCCATCCTGCTTTGCCCAGCCGGTACCAATACTTATCGACAGGTTACCATCTGCCTCGGCAAAATCACCGACTGCGACTGACTCGCTTCCGCCCGAGAAGCTGCCGTGACCGATGGCGATATTGTTCTGGTTGCCAGCGCCGCTGGTTGTGGCGTTATAGCCTATGGCGACCGTATTATTTCCAGCAGCAGAAGCATTGTCACCGATGGCAACGGCGTTTGTCCCGGCGGTGTTTGAACTGCCGCCGCCCGCTGTGGTTGCGGTAATGGAGGTAGCGGTGGGGTCGCTCTGGGTACCGGTGGTTACATTTGCACTTCCGGTGACGGCTGTGTCGACATAACCTTTGGTGGCGGCATCGGTACTATTGGTGGGGCCTGGCACCGTCACGGTGCCGGTAAAAGTTGGCGAGGCAAGAGGAGCCTTGGCGGCCAAGTCGGCGGTAAGGTTTGTGATGTCACCCTCGGCGAGAGTGACCGCACCGGTTTTGCCCGCCACACTCGTAACAGGTGCGCTTGGGGCAGCCTGGTTGACCCATTTGCTGCTGGCGCCGTTGTAGGTGAGGACTTGATTATTCTGAGGACTGGCGATAGCAACGTCAGTGTCACCGGCAAGGGTTGTGCTGCCCCCGCCCCCACCTCCGCCGCCAGCAACGCTATCAACATATGTTTTGTTGGCAGCCTGTGAGCCAAGCGTAGGGGTAGGGACGGTAGGGGAAGAGGTGAATGTCTTGGTTCCTGCTACTGTCTCATTACCGGTGTTGTGAACTACCGTAGTATCCGTTGCCGCACCCACATCATTGGCAGATAGGCTGACGGTTGGGCCGGCTTTGCCATTGACCGTCTGGACGGCACTGGCAATCTTACCGGCATCTTTGAGGCTACCGTCATCATTCAAGGACACACTTAAGAAGTCGTTGAGGATATCGCCCCAAACATCGTCGTCACTCCCAGGTCGCGGTAGTCGTGACAACCCTTACCCCTCCGTGTTTGTTAAGACCATGGTGCTATTGCTTAGTATAGCAAAACGGCGTGTAAAAAAGCACAACAAAAACTACTGTTAAACGTAGTTTATTTGGTAGATGAGCTTAAGGGTTTGAGTGTTAGTCTTAACAACAGGGGTACCAAGCAGTGAGCGGCTGTGCAGGCTATCAGGCCGAAAGCGGGCCACACGGTTGATGCTGTTCCAGTTGGTGGGCATGGCGAACTGGTAGGCATCCAAAATATCAAAATCCTGTTGGTAGAAAAAACCACTGTTTGTAGACGTGCTATACAGATAAGTAATGCCGGTGCCCGTAAGATCTGTGGGATTGAGGCTGACATCAACTGTTTGGGCGCTACCGCTAGAGTTAAAAGATCGGAGGAACGCTCTTTGCTGATCATTGAAAAAGGAACCATTGCTTGTGGCACACACAATCTTAAGCCAAAGCCGCTGGAACGTAGGTTCCCACGCCAGACCGGAAACCTTATATGCGGAGTCGGTATTTGGCAATGTAGTAGAGAAGTTGGTCATGTCGGCGCCGTTTGTTGCGTTTAGGTTGTACAGAGTTACGGTGCTGGTGCCAGTCGGTTGCACGGTAGCCCATAGGTTCGACCCATCATGAGCCAGATAGGAGTAATTACGATTGGTGAGGGTAAATGGGCCAGTTTGGAGCACACCGGATTGGTTGTACGCAGCAATGGCCTTATTTGCCCCTGAGGTGCCGATAACCCATAGAAAACTGTTAGTGCGATCCCAGGCGATGCCTAATATGGCGCTAAACTGGGTGGCTACACCAAAAGTTGCCGTTTGGCTGTATGTGCCGTCGAGCACGGACACATTGGTGCCAGCTGTTTGGGCAAACGCAAGATTAGTGTTGGCCTGCGCGAAGTAATTCCAAAACGATGGAGTTGACCAGACTTGTTCGACACTTCCCCCTTGATGAACGAGTGAGCGGTTGGGTGAACCTCCCACACTCTCCGAATACACAGTGCGGCCCCACCCAACTGAGCTTATGGTGCCGTTTGCTGCATTCGTAGGCCAGTCGAAGACCCATTTGGTATAGCCAGTTTGCGCATCCAACTGGGAAGAGTTGGGTGTGCCGCGAAGCGTATCCGCGCCGGCGTAGGTTGTTTTGTTTGCCCAACCGAGCAGATTGCCCGGGAAGGTGTACTCATTCGCAGAGTCTTCGGCTAAGGAGCTGTCGGTCAAGAACACAGCATTCGGTGGGCCTGGAGGCGCTGTTGTGTCGCTGTCGGTTGCACTAATGGCAGTGAGCCCCTGGCGATAGAGATAGCGCTGAATCCACTTCATATAGCGAATAGTCGGCTGCCCTATAAAGTTCGTGCCCTCGACGCGCTGGCAAAGCTCACCAGATTTGGCGTCGTAAGTCTCCAAGGTAATTTGTGAGTGGAATAGCTTGCTCATGATGGTTAGCTGTAATTCATTTGGTACGTTATACGCAGCGTTTGCGTGTTGGTTTTAGCAATGGGGGTTCCCAGTAGCGCTCGGCTGCCCATGCCGTCGGCATTGATGGCAGTTACCCTGAAGGTGTTACTGTTGGTTACGGCTAGGCAGCAGATGAAATTGTACTTATCAATAATGTCGAACCCATAAGAATAACTTGACGAGGTGGCAGGGTCCACTAACGGTGTAGAAGGGCTAAATGAATCGTAGGTACCAGTGCCTGCAGTGGGGTAGACCATACCACTGAGAGCGGTAGAGTTAGAATAGGCATAGGATGGCTGAGTCCCGAGCCATGAGTATAGCGTAACCGAGAGCGCTTGCGGCTGACCAGTGTAGCTAAAAGCCTTGAGCTGGTTGGAAGGAGGGCAGCCCCTAGTGGTCCCACTTTCCCAGTGGAACATCTTAACCCAAATGATTTGGTTCGCGGTATCACAGGCCAGGTCTGCAATACTCTCTGACCAGGTGTTGTACACGAATTTGGGCTGAGGAAATGTAAAGCTGCTTACATCACTGCCGGTAGCGGGATTGATGCGCCACAGTATGCAAGAGGGGCCGGCGATATCGCTCATCCACAAGTACTGCCCATCATATGCCAGTGCCCGAAGGGTTCTACCTGCCGAGGTTACTGTTACCGGGGCATCTACTAGGGTGCCGCTTGAATTGTATGATGCGACTTTGTACACACCGGCATTAAGACCGAGTACCCATAACTTGCTGTTGCCGCCGTCCCAGGCAATACCATAAACCCCGTTGGGAAATTGGGTTGCGACAGAGAAGGTTGATGACACGACGAATGATGCATCGAGCTTTGTGACAGTGGTATTACCCAAGTTGCCAGCGTAACAGACCGATGAACTAGCGCGGCTCAGAAAACTATAGGAAGTCGATGAATTATAGACCTGTGTTACTGTAGAATTCGATGCGTAAGAAAAGGCGTTCCCCGTGAGGGAAGTATCCAGGGTGTTATATTGCCCTAAAGTCCCGCCCGTGTAGAACCTTGACCATCCTATGCTATTTATAGTGCCATTTGCTGCGGTAGTCGGCCAGTCGAAAACCCACTTGCAATAGGTGGTGGTAGCTTGGCTCAGGCCGGCATTGGGGGTGCCGCGCAAGGTGTCCGTACCGGAGTATGTGGTTCTGCTTGCCCAGCCGATAGGTTGGCCGTACATATGGGTTTCGTTGGCTGCGTCTTCGGCAGCACTGTAGTCGGTGAGGACAATAGCAGCGTTAGATTTATCGAGTATCTGATAATCCTGCATTAGGGCGGTGTTGAGGGCATAGATCCCTTGCTTAAAAACGGTGCGCTGGGCTTGTTTGAGAAAGGCAATAGCAGACTGCGATACAAAGTTATGCGTTTCTTCGCGCTGGATGAGCTTACCGGTTTTGGCATCGAACAGTTCGGCCGTTACCTGGCCCTCTATTTTCTGCACCAGCTCGTCGCTGTTAAACTGCTCCTCTAACATCTTATCCCTTAGTGTATTAGACTTACGCTCAAATCGCTAGTGATTTACGTTAACGTGTTGCTAGTGGTCTCGGTTGGGTCTGTCTGATAGCTGTAGGTGTCGCTCTGCGTAATAGTAACTGGTGACTGTGCGCCGCCGCCGTTACTTACAGTATCAGCTGTGTCGGTCGGATCTGTAAGGTAGCCATAAGTATCGGTGATGGTAATAGTTGTGGGAGGTACTGTTTCGGATGTGCCCCCAGAGTTCGTATCCGTTGGTGCTGCCACATAGTTATATGTCTCGCTAAGTGTGATAGTAACTGGAGCTTGTGAGCCGGAGTTACTGGTGTCGAAGCTGTCGGTCGGGACGGCAAGATAGCCGTATGTTTCAGTAATGTTGATGAGCGTGGGTGATTGGGTGTTTGAACTCGTGGAGTCGGTAGGATTGTTCTGGTAGAAGTATGTGTCTGCAATGTTGATGAACAGGGCGCTCGCGTCCGAGAAGACCTGCCGGCCGAAGCTGGGTTTGCCTAGGGCTTCGCCCTCGGTGGTGACATCCGCCTGGGTAATCATGAGAGCCGGGTTCAGGACTTGGCCGCTGCGCCGGCGGAGGGGGGCATACTGATCCTGCCAGAGCTGCCAGACCTCGCCGTCGGTGATGACGCGGTTCCAAAAGTACACAGGGCCCACCATACCATCCCAAAAGCTGGTATTACCGCTGTTGTTGCCAAGATAAATGTTGGTAATGTCATTTGTCTGCGCGCCCGAGCCGATGTTAAAGCTCTGATAACTCCCCGGCTGGGCCGGCAATAGTTGTACATTGCCGCTGGTGCGGAGCTGGATAGGCGGCTGGGTGTCGATGCCGCTGAAGGTGGCGACGACCAGGCGCGCGCCATCTGTGGGATAGTCTGCTGCGGGCAGTACCGAGTAAGTGTCGGCTACGGCGCGCTTCTGCCAGCTCCAGAGCCCCGTCTGGTCTACATAGGCGCGGAGATTAGCCTGTGCTGCGCCGCGCAGGTTGAACAAATCCATAGTGTTAAGGCCGGTCGGTACGGTGTCGAGCTTGGTCCAGAAGGCGTATGACCACGTATTAGGGATAGTCTTAGAAAGTGCGGCGCTCGCAACAGAGGAGCTGCCGGTAAAATCCAGCCCCTGAATGCCTTCGCGCCGTGCCCAGGAAACATTGCTGAGCGTGAGGTCTGCGCTGCTGCCCCAGCTGCCATAGTTGGCCACTTTAGTGCCAGCTCCTTCCACCATGGGGTAGGCGAGTAGGAGGCCCTTGGCCATAGACACAGAATAACCATCCGCTTTTCGTAACTGATAAGGTGGGGGAGTGCGTCGCCCGGCCATGCTAGTACTGCTGGATCACTAAGCTAATAGATATATCGGTGGCAGAGTTAAAAAACGTATGACTGGTGAGCGTGGCAAGATAACCATAAATAGTCGTCCCGCTGACCGCTAGGCTTAGGCCGATTGCCGGAACGGTAGCGGCGCGGTTGTTTACAAATGATACGGGAGGCGGGAACGAGATTGCTCCAATGAAGTTCTGCATATCGGCGTCACTAAAGTTAACCGGTGCATTATCTGCCGCTGGTGTGACTGCCTGACTGAACAAGTATAAATCGATGGCTCCTACCACATTGGCGCTATCTACCAGCGTAGCGGTGGCAATGGTACCTGCGCCGGTGGTGCGAAGCGCATTCGTGAAAGTAAGCTGTCCGCCGAGCTGGTCGCCCGCCGTGTAGCCTGGTGAGCCGGTAGACAGGCTGCCCACCGTAACCTGGATTGTCTTGACGACGGGCCGTGGGTCTATAGAGCTGGTGCTACTGCTTAAGCTCATGCTAACCAATCTCCACGCCGGAAACCGTGACCGTTACGGCGCCGCTTGTTCCATTTGTACCGACTAAGAATGCACCGGTGGGCATAACAATGCTGCAGTCGAGCGTGGCCACTCCGTTAGCCGGCACTGCATAGTTCGACAGTATCCGGTTTGAGGCTGAGGCGCTGCCGCCGCTCGGCACTACCGAGATAGTCATGGTTGATTCTGTGCCGGTGGTGTTGGCGAGCACGATGTTCTTGACGATTGTTGATTTAGCACCAGGCACAGTATAAAGCGTCGAGCCGGAGGTGCTCGGTGTGTTGGTTGGGTAGAGTATGGTTGGGATATATGCCATGACGTTGCCCTTATGCTAGATATTCTAGCGAAAGCGGTTTGCTTTACCTAACTTCCTACCTCCATCCAGGTGAGGGCGTAGATGTCTTGATCAGTCTGGGGAGCAGCCCAGGATGCGTTGGTGCCATCAGTCTGAAGAACTTTACCGCCATTTCCGGTCTGGGTAGGCAGCAAGTTATTGAGGGCTCCCTGAGCTGTTCCGGCAGCAGTACCGCCTTGGTTGATGGGCAGGGCGCTGGCGAGGGATGTCGAGGTGACGGTGGGCGCTGTGGCTGTGCCGCTCAGGTCTCCAGCGAGCTGCACGATACCCTTACTGCCGGCGGTTGCATCAGGCGCACTGGGGATGCCGTGATAGCCCTTTGTGCCCGTGCCGTCAGTCCCGTAGTATTGATTATTCCCCGGAGTCGCTAAGTCATTAACGAGCGAAATACTGCGATTGGCGCTGAGGTCTCCGCCGCCGGTGAGCGAGGTTGCGCCGGTTACGGTGGTGCCGGTGCTTGCTTTGCCTGCCAGATCACTCGTCAAATTCGCAATTTTGCTCTGGGCAATGTTTGCGGTAGCAGATACTTTGCCGTCATCTATAGCACTGGCTGCAAGTTCAGTATTACCCACTGCTCCTGCAACGATCTGTGCATTACTTGCAGTACCGGAGAGGTCACCGCCCATGGCGGGATCGCCGGTGGGCAGGGCATGGTAGCCTTTGGCACCAGCACCGTCTGTCCCATAGTACTGGCTGTTGCCCGGTGTAGAAGAATCATTAACCAGCGCTAGTGTACGATCAGCACTCAAATCACCGCCGCCGCTTAGCGAGCCGCTGGTACTGACTTGCCGGCTAGTTCCGACTTTATTTGCAAGTGCAGGCACCGTTGGTACGGAAGCCGTGCCGCCGAGGTCACCTGCGAGCTGGACGACACCTTTTGTGCTTGCAGTTGCATCAGGGGCGGTTGCACTGCTAACTTGGCTATCCACATATCCCTTTGTGGCAGCATCGGTGCTGGTAAGCGGGCTCGGAACGGTTACCGTACCGGTAAACGTAGGTGAGGCAAGCGGCGCCTTAGCCGCGAGATCACTAGTAAGATTTGTGATATCTCCCTCAGCAAGGGTTACAGCCCCGGTCTTACCGGCAACACTGGTAACCGGTGCGCTAGGAGCAGGCTTGTTTTCCCACTTACTGCTTACGCCGTTATAGGTGAGTACTTCATTAGTCGCCGGGCTGGCGATAGCAACATCTGTATCACCGGCAAGTGTGGAACTGCCGCCTCCTCCGCCACCGGCCACGCTGTCCACATATGACTTGTTTGCGGCCTGGGTCCCAGAGGTAGGAGTAGGTACAATCGGCGACGCGCTGAATGTTTTTACTCCGCCCACATTCTCGTTCCCGGTGTTGTGCACCACGCCGCTATCCGCGGCGGCACCCACATCCGCGGCGGTCAGGGTTACCGTCGGGCCGGTTTTGCCATTAACGGTCTGGACGGCACTGGCAATCTTGCCGGCATCCTTGAGTGTTCCGTCGGAGTTATGAGCAACGTCTAGAAAGTCGTTGAGGATATTACCCCAAATGTCGTCGTCACTTCCGGGGGTAGGCAGTCTCGACATTATTTTGTATCCTCTTTTTGTCTTGTAATCGTTAGCTTATTGGTCATTATACAGCTTCCTACAATGTTGCCCATCTTATAGTGACGACCGTCCCCTTGTGCGGTTCGGAATCAAGCAAAACGTCACCGCCCAGGTAGGCCATGATGAGCTTGTCTAGGTACAGGCTGAATCCCATGCCTTCGTGCGAAAAGTCTTCGGCGCCTTCGGCCTTGAAGAACGGCTTGCTAATGAATTCCAGCTTATCCGGCGAAATGCCTTTGCCGTGGTCCGTAATTGTGATTTGCGCTATCTGCTCATGATTCTCAGGCGCTACTT
>Ga0068856_100006033_pt1 | contig 11918 bp, 9 predicted proteins | sample KBSCornC62_FD_66595 | JGI IMG/M metagenome (GOLD analysis project Ga0068856, IMG submission 66595) | Corn rhizosphere microbial communities from Kellogg Biological Station, Michigan, USA - KBS Corn C6-2 | ecosystem: Host-associated > Plants > Roots > Rhizosphere > Soil ...
CCGGTAACCGCGCCGACCCGCGGCTGCGCGCCAACGGCCGGCGCGATCGCGAGCAGCCCGACGATGCCAGCGCACATAGAGACTCGAGCGGCGGAAACGTGGCGCCGCGCCGACGCTGGCTCTCGTGTTGCCGGAGTGTACGGAGAGTGTACGACCTCGTCCGTTCGTGTACCTTGAGTCATGACAGCACGATGTGGACGCGCCAATATGATGCCAGGCACTCAACAAATCCAATCGAAATGAGATCCGTTTCTTTCGTCCTGGTCGCGCTTCTTCCCACCGTGCTTGCCGCGCAAACCGCGCGCAACGATAGCACGTCGGCGCCGATACGCGACGTGCACTACGACGTGACGTACACGCGCGCCAACGCGCAGCAGCGAAGCGTCGAGGTCGCGATGACGTTCGTTCCCTCGGGGACGGGGACGTCGCCGGTCGTGCTGTCGCTCCCCGCTTGGACGCCGGGCGCGTACGAGATCAGCAACTTCTCTCGCTGGGTCGTCGGCTTCGAGGCGACCGGTGACGGAAAGCCCCTGACGTGGGACAAGCTGGATTATGACACGTGGCGGATTCGTCCCGCCGGAGCGAAATCCATACGTGTCTCGTTCCGATATGCCGCGGACACGCTCGACAACGCGATGGCGTGGGCGCGGCCCGAGTTCCTGCTGTTCAACGGGACGAATCTCTTTCTCTACCCCGAAGGACAATCGCTCGACTTCGCCGCGACGGTGGCCGTGCACACCGAGCCGGAGTGGGGCGTGACGACAGGGCTCGCGCCGACGGCGCAGCGGCGCACCTACACCGCGACCAACTATCACGATCTGGTCGACATGCCGTTTTTCGTCGGCCGGTATGACGTCGACAGCGCGCGAATCGCCAACAAGTGGATCCGCTACGCGACGTATCCCGCCGGCGTGGTGGCGGGCGCGGTGCGGAGCACGGCGTGGGATCAGCTCAAGAAAGTGATTCCCCCTGAGGTCGCGGTGTTCGGCGAGGCGCCGTGGGAGAACTACACGGTCATGCAGATCGTGGATTCGTCGTTCGGCGGCGCGAGCGGGTTGGAGCACCAGAGCTCACACGTCGACGTGCTCGCGCCGTCGTACGTCGGCAGCGAGTTCCAGCCGTCGCTGTACGCGCACGAGATCTTCCATTCGTGGAACGTGAAGCGGTTGCGTCCGTCGGAGATGTGGCCGTACGTCTACTCGCGTCCTCAGCCGACGCCGTGGCTCTGGGTGTCTGAGGGCATCACCGACTACTACGCGGACCTAGCCGAAGTGCGGGGCGGCGTGATCGACGAGCACGGCTTCTATGCGTTGACGGCGGAGAAGATCAACGAGGTCAACGCCTCGCCGCCCGTGTCACTCGAGGACGCATCGGTCAACACATGGGTCCATCCGGTGGACGGCACCGGCTACATCTACTATCCCAAGGGATCGCTCGCCGGTTTCATGCTCGACATTCTCATCCGTGACGCGAGCGACAACAAGAAATCGCTCGACGACGTGATGAGGAATCTTTATCAGAGCCATTACAAGCGCGGCCGCGGGTTCACCGCCACCGATTGGTGGAATGCGGTGAGCGCGGCCGCCGGCGGCAAGTCGTTCGCCTCGTTCAGCTCGAAGTACATCGACGGTCGCGAGCCCTTCCCCTGGGACAGCCTCCTACCGATGGCCGGCCTGCGCGCGCGGCTGACCAAGGTTCCGAGGCTCGGCGTCCTCACGCAGCAGGACGCGAACGGCATCGTCGTCATGAACGTGCAGGAGGGAAGCTCCGCCGCCGCCGCCGGCGTGAAGGCCGGCGACTATCTCGTCTCGGTCGGCGACATCCCGGTCGAGGACCAGCAGTTCGGCGCCCGCATGCGCGCGAAATTCGGCGCGTCAGCCGAGGGCTCCGCCTTGCCGATCAAGATCCGCCGCGGCATGGATACGCTCACGCTCAACGGCAAGCTGCAATTCGGCCCCGGGGATACCGTGGTCGAGCCGGATCCGGCGGCGACACCGAAGGCGGCGAGGATCCGGGGGGGAATCCTGAAGGGAACGACGGGGTGACGCGGAAAGGGGCGCCTGTCGGCGCCCCTTTTAGTTCCCCAGCGATCGACCATCAGGGTGGATACTCGGAAGCAAACGCCGCCCACGGTCCATTGATCTGTGTCGTCGCGCGAATCAGCTTGATCACCGTGTTCAAGGCATCGTCGTCGTCGATCGGGATCGAGATACCGGCGACGCGCGACGTGAGGGTCTTGTAAACCAGCGGCTGTTGCGACGCGAAGACGAGGAGGTAACCGCGCTGGTTGAACATCGGCATGGGCAAGCTGTCGCGGCCGAATCCTCCGCGATTCTGCGTCCTGCCGCCCTGGGGACGCGCACCACCACTTCCTCCGGGGATTCGCATCAAACGCGAGGTATCGCTCGGCGTCAGGTTGGCTTGCGCCGTCTGGACGAGATGCGATCCTGCTTCGACGTATTGGCTCGCGGTGGAGTCCGACGGAAAGAGCAGCGTGCTGCCTCGGCCCGGCACGACGTAGAACACGGCGACATTGGCGGGTCGCGCGACCTGCACGGTGAGGTGCTGTGGAATGCGTTCTCCCTGCACGGGCGCGACGCGCGGCGCGAGGTCGTTGAATTCGCCGAAGACGTGCGGCTTCGCACTGGCGCACGCGGCGAGAATACCGGTAAGAACGACGAACTGTTTTCTACGAGAGCGCACTGAAACCCTCACGGAGCGGTAGAGACGATCACATGGTCAAAGCACTTACTAGCGCGCGGTTCCTGCTCGCCGGCGCCGCGACATCGTTGACGCCGGCGGCGCTCGTCGCCCAAGCGACACCCGCGCCCCCCCCGCCGGCCGTCGGCACCTCGATCGCCGCCCGCACCGCGGGCCTCGAACGAAGGGACGGATTCCTTCCAATCTATCTCGACCCTAGGTCGGGTCGCATCCTGCTCGAGCTGCCTCGCGATTCGACGCGCGCGCTCCTCATGATTACCCAGGCAACGGGTCTCGGTTCGAATCCGATCGGCATCGATCGGGGATCGAGCGGCGAGACGTACGTCGCTCGCTTCGATCGCGACGGCGAGCGTGTCCATCTCGTGCTCGAGAACTGGTCCTACCGTTCCTCGTCCGGTGATCCCAATCACGCCCGCTCGGTCGTGGAAGCGTTTCCGCCGAGCACTGTTGCCGCGCTCCCGTTGCTCGCCGACGAGTCGGGAAAGCTGCTCGTCGACGCCACCGACGCCGTCATGCGCGACTGGAACGACGTCGTCGGAACGCTCGCTCGAACCCAGCAAGGGGCGTATACGGTGGCGCGCGACCGGTCGAGCATCTACCGCCCGTATACCAAGGCCTTCCCGGAGAACAGCGAGGTGGATGTGTCGCTGACGTACGCCGCAACGGCGCGCCCGGGCGGGACGGTCGAATCCATCGTTCCGGATGGCCGCGCGTTCACGCTGCGGCAGCATCTGACATTCCTCAAGCCGCCGGATGGCGGATTTCGGCCGCGACCGATCGACCCGTGTGGGCTACTTCGGCATCGCGTTCAAGGACTACGCGCGCCCGGTTCAGGAGCCGCTCACCGTTCGATGGGCCTCGCGGCACCGGCTCGAGCGTGTGAACCCCAACGACCCGTCGTCGCCGATCAAGGAACCCATCCGCTACTACGTGGACCGGGGCATCCCCGAACCCATTCGCTCGGCGACGCTCGAGGGCGTTCGGTGGTGGGAGCAGGCGTTCGACCGAGCCGGACTCAGGGGAGGCTTCAAGGTGGAGTTGCTCCCCGAAGGCGTCGACCCGATGGACGCCCGCTACAACGTCGTGCAGTGGGAGAATCGGAACGAGCGCGGCTGGTCCGTGGGCGGGGCGCTCACCGACCCGCGGACGGGCGAAATGATCAAAGGAATGGCACGTCTGGATTCGCATCGTGCTCGAACCGACTACAACCTGTATGCAGGACTCATGGGCGCGGACGCATCGGCGGCGGATACCGCGTTCGTGCTCGCCCGCGTGCGTCAGGTGAGCGCGCACGAAGTCGGCCATACCCTCGGGTTGGCGCACAACTATATCGCTTCGACTTACGAGCGCGGGTCGGTGATGGACTATCCTCCGCCACGTGTCCGCCTCGACGGCACGGGTCGGATCGACCTGTCGCAGGCGTACGCTGTCGGGCCGGGTGACTACGACATCTGGGCGATTCACTGGGGCTACGGCGTTTTCGCGCCGGCGGCCGAGTCGGACTCACTTCGCGCCATCGTCGCCGACGGACTTCGCCGCGGCTTTCTGTACTTGTCGGACGCGGACGCTCGGCCGGAGTATGGCTCCGATCCGCGCGTAAACCTGTGGGACGACGCCAAAACGCCGGTCGATTTCCTCGTCACGCAGAGCGCGGTTCGCCGAACGGCGATACGGAACTTCGGCGAGCGGAACATTCGGCGAGGCGAGCCGATCGTGCTGCTGCAGGAGCGCTTCGCGCCTGTGTACTTCATGCATCGTTTCGCGCTGAACGGCACGTCGAAGGCGATCGGCGGAATGGAGTACAGCAACGCGGTGCGCGGGGACGCTCAGCAAGCCACGCGGCCCGTGGCCTACGCACAGCAGAGCGCGGCGCTCAAGGCGATGCTCGACGCCCTGAGGCCCGACGAGCTGGCGATTCCAGACACCGTGCTCACGCTCATGGCGCCGGGCGCCAACGCGGTCACGCCCAACGTGGAGCTGTTCGCCAGCCGGACGCGGCCGGCGTTCGACGAGCTTGGTGCGGCGCAGACGCTCTCACAGATGGTCGTGGACATGATCCTCCAGCGCGATCGCGCGGCGCGGCTGGTGGAGTTCGCCACTCGGGGGGCTGGTCCTCACCTCACACTGGCGGCGACGATCGACAATCTCGTCGGCGCGACGTGGACGGCCGCGGTGCCCGGCACGCCGAAGCTCGCGGCGATTCAGCGCGTGACGCAGCGCGTGGTCGCCAATAAGCTGTTGCTGCTCGCGGCGGATTCGGAGGCGACGCCCGAGGTGCGCGCGATGGCGGAGCTCAAGCTCGCCGACCTCCGGTCACGCGCGCGCGCCCGGTTCGCAAGCGCAAAGGCCGACGAGGAGCGGGCTCACTGGTTGTCGCTCGTGAATGACTTCACTCGGTGGATCGAGAAGCGCGAACTACCGAAAATGTCACCATCGCTCGTCGCGCCGCCGGGAGACCCGTTCGGCATCGAACCCGGTTGACCAGCGTCATCCTGAGGAACGAAGCGACGAAGGACCTACTGACCCTGGCTACTTACTCGATTGGGAAAGTAGGTCCTTCGCTCGCGTTGCTCGCTCAGGATGACAATTAGAACATCTCTGCCCAGGAACGGCCCCTGAGCCGTTTCGGGATGCCGGCGCCGACGAGCGCGGCGTCGATGGCGCACTTCGAGTAGTCGATGACCGCATTACCGAGCACGGTGTTCTGCTCGAGCGACACGTCGGCGGCCATGACGCCGCCGTTGAAGTGGCCGCCAGTACCCTGTGTCGTCACGTGGCCGCGAGCGATGACCGGGCCAAACCACTGGAAGCCGCCCTCGACTTCAAGGTCGCCGTCGATGAGCAGGATGCCCTGACCGACGCCACCGGTGATGTGGACCGTCGAGCCGGTGCCGGCGAAGTAGATGATCGGGAAGTAGTCCTCGCACTTGCCGGCCGGCGAGGCGCGGTTCGGGTCGCCCCAGTTTGTGAGCAATGCCGTGTTGCACGTACCGCTCGCGGTGTAGGCAGGCGTGATGTTGTTCAGCGTCCAATTGCCGGAATAGTTGAGGGTGGCCGCCGACGTCAGCGTGGCCCAGTTCGCGTCTGCCCCGTACGTAAAGAACGTGTTGGTGTCTGAAACCGCCGAGCTCACCTGGACCTGCGGATTCCCGACGATGCAACTGAGGTTATTGCAGCCGGATGGGTCGATGTTAGCGAGGTTGTCTGTAGCGATCCCCGGCTGTGTCGCGACGGGAGGGGGGCACGCCCACCCTGGCGGCGGCGTATCCACTCCCGTGGTGAGGGAGCTACCGCCGATCTTGATCGCGCCATGCACCGTGAGCGCGGCGAGGAAGTTGATTTGCGGGTAACCGATGCGGATCGCGGACGTCGTGCGATGGCGCGCCTGTGCGAAACCCGAGCCGGCATACGCCGTCGAGACGATCCAGTAGGAATTGTCGTTGAGGCGCGTGACGCGCACCGTGTCGATCCACCCTTTCGCCGACGAGTCGTGAACGATGGTGTTGACACCGCCGATCGCCAGCGCCTTCATCGTCCCGTTGGACCACGACCCATAGGTGTTGTTGACGCCAAACTCGGCGGCGCGGAAAGCCTTTTCCTGATTCACCGTATTGCGGCCGACGCGGTTCTCCTGCGTCGCGGCGAAGAAAACGCCGGCGAGAATCATTCCGATCACCACCATGGATCCGAGCGCGATCGGTAGCGCGAATCCCGCCCGCGGCCGGCTGCGTCTTTCTCGGCTCGTTGTCATGGAATCAGCTCCTGTTGCGGAGTGCGATGTTCATGCGAATCGAATCCATATACACGCCTCGCTTGAGACCCGAGACGTTCAGCGCGCTGCGCGTTTGCCCGCGCAGCACGATGCTGATGCGCGACACCTGATTCGTGGCCGTCGTGGTTGCGCCCGTCGAATCGAAGTAGGTGATGCGAATGCCGCTCGTATCAGTGCCGCCCGCGTCCGTGTACGCCTTGAACGGACCGGCGATCGGTTGCACGGTCGTCGTGCCGCAGGACGAGCACGAGTAGCCGAGATACCAGTTCCCGTCGTTGCCCGACTGATAGAGACTGTAGTGGGCGCGACGGACGAACCGGATCGGCGCTCCCTGAAGGATCGTGGGGGAGATGCTCCCCGTAGCGACGAGGGCGTATCCGGCGGACGGCGCGTTGTACGCGCCGGCGCAGTTAGCGGCACCCGTCGTCAGCGTGGTGATCTCGTACGCCTTCCACTCGTCATCGCCCGACGATGCCGCGCTGCCCATCTCGTCGAATACGAACGCGGTGTCGCCGGCAGCCGGCGGTGTTAGCCAATTCGTGAGCGTGTTGCCGTTCGCCGACGCCGTGGGCGGAATGATGATGGTGGAGCCCGCCGGTGTCGTGCAGGAGATCGAGCTTCCAATCGTGTAGCGGAAGTCCATCGACGAATCGGTCATCGACACGATGTCGCCGCCCGGTGTCGACATGCTGCGCAAGTCGCTGCTCACGACGGCCTCCGCTTGACGCAGCTGGCTGCGCAGCTCGATCAAGTCGTAGGTGCCCTGATAGAAGCGCTGCTGTTTCGAGACCATGCTCATCAGGCTGCCGCCGACGATGGCGAGCAGCGTGAGCACGATGAGGAGCTCGATGAGCGTGAATCCGGAGCGGCGGTGCTGTCTCATAGGATGCCTCATGCGCATGGAACCACCGACCGCCACGCGACGGTGCGGGATACCCGGGCGCGCGGTACGTACGTGACGCTCTCCGTCACCGCACGCGCCCGCGCCGAAATCCAAACGACGTTCCACTTCTCGGTCATGCCGCGCGTGGTCGCGGTGTTGCTGGACAGCGATGAGCACCCGAGACTGCGAATTGTCTCCATGCGTGCCTGTCCAACGACCGCCGCGAGCGCGGCCTGATTGCCGTCGCGCATCTGCTTGGCGACGCCGGCGGCGCCGGTGGCCAAGGCCAAGACGCCGACGGTCATGATGATGATCGCGACGACAAGCTCGATGATAGTGAAGCCACCGCGCGACTTGAGCGCCGCGCGGCGCCGGGTCACCATCCGCACTTGCGGGCGATCAAACCGACGCGAGAGACGCATATTGAGTCCTTGAGGTTGTTGAGCGTCAACACGTACGTGCGCCGGGTGACCGGCCAGACTTCGAGCCCGCGCGCATCGTACACGATCGAGTCGACCACCGGGCTGCCGCCCATCGTGATGGTCACGTTGCGCGTCCGGAACAGCCGAAGCCGTTGGTTCACGGTGGCAGTCGTACCATTCGGCTGACTGACCGTGGTCCACGCGCTGTTGATGGAGAGGTGAAACTGCGCCGGCTGCGACTGGCGGATCGCGGCCGCGCGCGTTGTCATCAGCAACGTGCTGAACTCCTGCTTGGCGGAACGCAGGTTCATCCGATCGCGCATCCCGGCGAACCGCGGGAGCGCGATGTTGAGCATGATGCCGGAGATCACAAGGACAACCACCATCTCGGCGATCGAGACGCCGCGCCGCGCGCGAAGCCGGCGCGGCGATGCGGGTGGTATGTCAGAATGGGCCGGGCGGACGCCCGTCTGGGATGGGGCGTGTTTTTGAACGAATAGGCGCATGAGAGTCGCTCAGGTCCGGCGGATGGTCGTTCGCGGCAGCGCAGAACTGACCGTATCAAAGACTCAAAGCGGGCTCACCGGGTAACCCGAATCCGCGCCTATTTCAGAGGGAAAAAGAGTAAAAAAAGTTGCCAGTTGTCTCACCTTTTTTACGCTCCCCTTCCGAGTGGCAGTATCTCTTACCACAGGCGTGCAAATCGTGCCGTTCCGTCATCAGAGACGCGGCTGCACCGGGCGAGGAGAGACGTTCGAATGCGAATTCGGAAACTGGGCGTAGTTGGGGCGGGGACGATGGGCGGCGGCATCGCGGCGCTCGCGGCGTCGGCTGGTGTTCCGGTGGTCCTGCTCGACGTGCCGGCCTCGGAGGGCGGACGGGGGGGGGACGCCGTGGCGCGAAACGGTCTCGAACGCGCCAAGAAAAGCAGGCCGGCGGCGTTCATGGATCCCGAGCGGGCGGCCATCATCCGTACCGGCAATACGGAGGATCATCTCCAGCTGCTCGCCGAGTGTGACCTGGTGATCGAGGCCATCATCGAGCAGCCTGAGCCGAAGCGCGCCCTGTACGCGCGTCTCGAGACGACGCTCCCCGAACACGCCATTGTCGCGTCGAACACGTCGGGAATTCCGATCCATTCGCTGCTCGAGGGGCGCGGCACGTCGTTCCGCTCGCGTTTCCTCGGCATGCACTTCTTCAATCCGCCGCGGTATCTCCACCTGCTGGAGATCATTCCGACGCCCGAAACGTCGGCGGAGACGATCGCCGCGGCGCGCCTGTTCAGCGATCGGATCCTCGGCAAAGGCATCGTCGTCGCGCGCGACGTCCCGGGGTTCGTCGCCAATCGGCTCGGCGTGTTCGGGATGGTCCTCGCCATCCGACAAATGGAAAAGCACGGTCTGACGATCGACGAGGCCGATGTGCTGACCGGCGTGCTCACCGGGCGCTCCAAGTCCGCGACATTTCGGACCGCGGATCTCTCGGGCATCGACGTCATCGCGCACGTCACGGCCGGGCTGGGCCAGACGACAGGGGAGGACTTTTCGCTCTCACCATGGGTGCTGGAGCTGGTGAAAGCGGGACGCGTCGGCGAGAAGAGCGGGGCGGGCTTCTACCGGCGGGTCGGCAAAGAGATCCACACGCTCGACTGGCGCTCCGGCGCGTACAACCCGCAGGCGCTTCCCGCCACGCCGGAGCTCTCACGGATCGGGAAGCTGCCGCTCGGCGAGCGGTTCGCCGCGATCCGCGACTGGAACGACCGGGAAGGGGCGTTCGTCCGCGAGTACTTGTTACGATTCTCTCATTACGTCCTGTCGACGACTCCGCTCGTGGCGTACGACCTCACCGCGGTCGATCACTCGATGGAGTGGGGATATGCCTGGGAGGCGGGGCCATTCAAGCAGATGGATCTGCTTGGCGCGGATTTCTTGAGCCGCGGGTTCGCGGAGCTCGGCCTCGACGAGCCCGCGCTTCTGCGCGAAGCACGCGATGGTTTCTATTCAGCGGACGGGACCAGAGTGTTGTCCCTCAGCGGCGGCTACGAGGAGATTCCGCGCGAGCCCGGCGAAATCCGTCTCGCCGAGCTCCATCTGCCGACGAAGCGCGAGCGTCACGTGCTCGAACACTCGAAGGACGCCACACTGCTCGACGTAGGACAGGGCGTCGCGGTGGTCGAGTTCCACAGCAAGATGAACACGCTCAGTGAAGGCGTGGTGACGATGATCAACCGTGCGCTGGACCGTGTGGAGCGCGATGGGATGGAAGGCCTGGTGATCGGCAACGAGGACCCGCGCACCTTCACCGCGGGCGCGGATCTCTCGATGATCGTCGGGCTGTTGCAGGCCAAGGATTGGTCCCGCTTCGAGGCCGCCGTGCGCGGGTTTCAGGAAACTTCGCTACGCATTCGCGGCGCACCATTCCCGGTCGTTGCCGCGCCGTTTGGACTGACGCTCGGCGGCGGCTGCGAGTTCTCGCTCCACGCCGACCGTGTTCAGGCGCACGCCGAGCTCTATATGGGTCTCGTGGAGGTGGGCGTCGGCCTCATTCCGGGCGGCGGTGGAACGACCGAGATGCTCTTCCGCTTCTCCACCGAGCTCGGTCCGTACGCCGAAGCCGATCCGTTCGAAGGAGTGCGGCGCGCCTTTCAGCTGATCGCGATGGGTACGACGAGCACGAGCGCGCTCGAGGCGAGAAAGCTTGGCTTTCTGCGTGAGGCGGACCGCATCACGATGAATCGCGATCGTCTGATCGCCGATGCGGTGGCGCGCGTGAAGGACCTCGCTCCCGACTACGTGCCTCCGCTGCCGCGCACGATCACAGCGATGGGCAAGGACGGTCTCGGTAATCTGCAGTACGCCGCCTGGGCGATGCGCGAAGCCGGGCAAATCACCGATCACGAGGTGCACATCGCGCACGAGCTGGCCTACGTGCTAACCGGCGGTGACGGACCGCCGCGTCCCGTCTCAGAGCGAGACATTCTCGACCTCGAGCGCGAGGCATTCCTGCGGTTATCGGGTACAAAGGAGACGCAGGAACGCATCGCGCACATGCTGAAAACCGGAAAGCCGCTGAGGAATTGATATTATGAAGGACGTGGTGATTGTTTCGGCCGTCCGCAGCGCCGTGGGGCGCGGGAAGCAAGGAGGCGGACTCGCCAACGTGCACGCCGTTGATCTGTCCGCGCATTTAATGAAGGGCGCCCTCGATCGCGCTGGTGTCGAGCCGGGGATCGTGGACGACGTGTACTGGGGCTGCGCGATGCCGGAAGCGACGCAGGGGTTGAACGTCGCGCGACTCGCGTGGCTCCGGGCCGGCCTTCCCGTCGAAGTGCCGGCGGCGACGATCAATCGATTTTGCTCGTCCGGTCTGCAGACGGTTGCAATGGCAGCACAAGAAATCATGAGCGACATGGCCGACGTCGTGCTGGCCGGCGGTGTCGAGATGATGAGCCAAGTGCCGATGTCGGGCTACCACACGCGCCTCGACCCGGACCTCACGGAATCGTATATCGGCATGGGCTTCACCGCCGAACGTGTCGCCGCACGATGGAACGTGACGCGCGAGGACCAGGATCGCTGGGCGCTGGCGAGCCAGCAGAAGGCGGCGCGCGCCTGGGGCAACAGTGCGTTCGAGAAGCAGATTGTTCCGGTCCCGGTAGAGTGCGTATCGTGGAATGGCGCGGAGAAGTCGGCGACGACAACAGCTTTCTTGCGTGACGAGCTGCCGCGCCCGGAGACGACGCTCGAAGGGCTGACCAAACTGAAGCCGGCGTTCAAGGTCAACGGCACGGTGACCGCGGGGAACGCGAGCCCGTATTCCGACGGCGCGGCCGCGGTGCTGCTAATGAGCGGCGACCGCGCGAAGGAGCTCGGGCTCGAACCGATGGCGCGTTTCATCACGTTCGCGGCGGCTGGTGTCGATCCCGACATCATGGGGGTCGGTCCGATCAAAGCGGTGCCGAAAGCGCTGAAGCGCGCGGGCATTCAACTTGGCGACGTCCGGCTCATCGAATTCAACGAAGCATTTGCCGCGCAAGTCGTCGCCGTCGTTCGCGATCTCGGCTTCGACGAAAACATCGTCAACGTGAATGGCGGCGCGATCGCGCTCGGCCATCCGCTCG
>Ga0068856_100006034_pt1 | contig 11918 bp, 7 predicted proteins | sample KBSCornC62_FD_66595 | JGI IMG/M metagenome (GOLD analysis project Ga0068856, IMG submission 66595) | Corn rhizosphere microbial communities from Kellogg Biological Station, Michigan, USA - KBS Corn C6-2 | ecosystem: Host-associated > Plants > Roots > Rhizosphere > Soil ...
GGCCAGACCGCGCAAGCTCAGATAACTGCGCAGGCCGGTTCCCTGATTGCCAAACAACTTATCGTTCATTTCCGAACGAATCGAGCTTTCATCGAACCATGCATGCGTGCCGTCTTGCGGCGTGCGGCGCTCCATGCCAAAAACAACTCAACTGACAAGCTGCTAATCGTTGGCCACACGGACAAGGTCGATACTCCAGAGTACAACCAATCCTTATCCGAGCGACGGGCTCGGAGTGTCTTCGCCTACCTGACTTTTGGTCGCGATCCCGATGCCGCTCTGGCGGAGTGGAATCTGTTACGCCAGGCAAGACCTAAAGGTGAGTTGCCAAGCGTGAAGGACAACTGGGATGTGCCCGAATACCAGTACATGCTTCAGGATCTTGGTTTCTATCCCGGTCGAGTTGACGGCAAGTTAGGCGATCTGACTCGCGATGCGGTCAGTGCTTTTCGCTGCAAGAAGGGTCTACGTCCGGGAACGGACGTCGACGACGATGTTTGGAACGCGCTTATCAAGGACTATCTGGGCCAGGACGCGCTCGCCCTCGGCGAAGGTCAGTTCTTTCCTAATGCCCGCGACGCATGTTCGAGTGGCATCGTCAAGTGGGTAGGCTGTGGAGAAAAAGATCCGGTCAAGAACGTCGAGATCGCCTTTCGCCAAAGCCGGCGCGTTGAGTTGTTATTCGTCAACAACGAAAAATTGCCGCCCTGCGACATAAAACAACCAGTCACGTTTGAGCTGCCGCCACCGCCTCCGGATGCAGCAAAGCCGACCTGGTGTCTCGATCCGAATAAGAAGGGCTTGGAATGCTGCTTTGTTGTTCCAGTGCTTGCCAAAGCGGGTTCAAAGCCGAAGGAAGGCCAGTGGACGCGCACTCCGCTCGAACCCGGGACCATCACCGTCGAAGGCTCGATCACGCGCGAAGATGGAAAGCCGCTCACGAGCGCTAATAGAAAAGTGGCTCTCATCACCTCCACCGGAGAAATCAAGGCGGGCGAGAAATCGAATGGTGAACCTGAACCTGCTCTGGCCGGTGCAGACGGCAAGTTCAAGTTTGCCGACAAGCCGGTCGGAGTTTATAGCCTCGAGATTCAGGATGATGTTTTGATCCGGCTGGAAACACAAAGGGCGACTGATAGTAAAGGCAATTCCGTTTGCAAAACCTTAACCAGTTCAGATGTTCGTTTGGACATAGTCATCCTGCGCGACCCGCTGCTGCGAGAGATCAAACTTCCGGTAGTCGCTCATCTCATGACTGCCCTTCACCCCACCACTCGCGCCATCAGGACGTGCTCGGACGTACTGACGCCTGGACCACCTCAGCCTCAGAAGACTGCGCGTCAGGCGCAGGATGTTCGAGATTTATTCGAAGGCGCAAACGAAGTGTGGCGTCAGGCGCGAATCCACTTCGACGTGGTCGACATCGTCGAAGAAGCCTATGCCGATCCGGCTCATCCGGAATGCGCGGTAGGAGATTTGGAACTGGCGAATCTTCTTTTTAGCAGTTCCTACCCGGACAGTATCAACGTCTTCTTCTTTGGCACCCTCGAGAGCACGGGTGAGGCCGGGGTCGACCTGTCAGCACAAACGGTTGATGACGCCGGGAACGTGCTTAGCCAAGCCGAGGGTTGCGCCATGGGCGATCAGGTTCGGTTAAGAATTTTCGTAAACGCCGATCCTATCCTTGTAACACCTGACAAGGATGAGTCGATTGCGATTCTCAGTCACGAACTTGGACACCATCTGAGCCTGGGCCGGCCCGAGCACGTGCCGGAGACTCCCGCGAACGCCAAGAGGTTAATGTTGGCCACGGTTGCAGCCGAGAACCGAAAGTTAATCAAAGCTGAAGTTGATCAGGCACGGAAGGCGCCGAACACTGCACATCAGTGTCATCCGCTTTCGTTGCGCGTCACTGGCGCGACACAGATCGGAGGAACTCGCAGCTTTGAGTTCATTACTTTTCAAGGCCCTGGTCAGGTAACCGTGGATGCACTTGTTGATGGATCCACCACCATTGACAGAGGGACAGTGACGATGACCGGCGGTCAGGCGGGCGCAAACCCCGGACAGCAGACTGTTGCCACCACCACAAGCGGGATCAATGAAATCGTTGCCGCCTACACGCCGACCGGAAGCACAGGCAGTGTCACGACACGTGTTCGCATCCGCGTGGTGACCTTTACCCTTCGCGTTGAAGGTGCTCAGCCCAATGCGCCCGGGAGTACGACATTCGTAGCCAGGCGGCAGCAGAATCAAGCGGCTACAGTAATTGTCGAACTAAGTTCGCGTCCCTTCATGATCCCGAAAACTCTGGTGACATGGACCAACGGCGATGAGCTTCCAGACCCTCTGCGCCGCGGAGTATCTCTTGGAAACGTCGCGCAGACAACGGTCACCGCTACGATTGGAACAACATCGCGATCCGTCACGATCGTCGTCGTCGAGGTAGTTGTAACGAGTAACGCCGATCCCTTCGGCGCCGCAATCAATCAGGTGCAGATGGAAGGGATTCTAAACAAGGACTTGGGCGATATCGATTTAGGCGACTTGTTCGGTACGCAACGCAATTCCTTATTCCGCTTTCGAGCCGATATCCCGGGTTTGGCTGCGAATGTAAGTGAGTTGCCTGCGACTATAACAAGCAACGCACCCGGGGTTCCGCCTCTCAATATTACTCTCACGCGCACGCCACGCGCTGGTGACAGTTTTCTATCCCTTCCTCTGCTTGCCATTCCTTCAGCTATTCAACAGGCGGAGATAACCGTAAAGGCGCCCGCGACGCTGAATGTCATCCGGGCGCGCGCGTCCGGCAAGTTGACTTTGAGCGTCAACTCACCTGTGCCGCTGGCAAATTTGAATGTCGCTGAAGTTACAGTTCGTGGCCGAGTCGCCCGAGTTTTTGCGCAGGGCTTTGCAGGATCGGGAGCTACGGTCGCATCCCTGACAGCCATGACTAATCGCGCCGCCAGAATATGGGCCCAGGCCGGAATCGAGGTGAACAGTCGCTCGATCACTGCCGACGTTGCGGCTCCGGCTGGTCTTAACGACCTGGACACGCTCGCATTTAGGGTTCCGTTTACAGGCGTGCTATCGGCCGAGGAGCGGACGTTTCTCGGCATCGCTCCTGGAGGTCCGGCACGAAGCGCGACCGCCAACGACATGAACGTCTATGTGTTAAGGTCATTCACCGACCCGGATCCCGCCAGACCCAAACCTCCACAGGGCGGCATTGCTTACGCAACCGAGAGCTTTCCCGTTATCGCTGAACCAGGTCAGTCAGCAATCGCGCTCGTCAACACACTTCCCGACACAGGCCTGGCTCACGAGTTGGGACACCACTTCCTGCGCGGCTGGGCCGGCGACGAGCATAGCAATACAACGGCACCGGGTAGCCCTGCCTGGCCACAAGGAAATGTCATGCATGCTACCGCTTTTGCTAATAATCAAGACCTGGATAGCGCACAGGTAATCAACATTCTCAACGCTACAACGACGAACACACATCCCGTGATCCGGTTAGAACCGTGAGTGGAGTAGACAAGATGGCGGAAAGCATTTCAGAGAAGGTCCGGCGACTGCTACAGCCAACGCATGATTTGGAACGATGGTATGCGGAAGTCGAAGCCTTAGACGTTGAAGAAGCGGTTTCGGTATTGATCGGAATATTGAAGGACGAGGCTGAGCCAATGCAAACACGGAGCGAAGCCGCCACGCTGCTGGGAACCCTCCATGATCCCCGGGCCAACGATGCACTGCTTGAGGCTTTGCGTGCGCCTGATGGTCTCCTGCGTGCTCGTTCCGCCCTCGCCCTCGGACAGATTGGAAAGCAAGGAGACAGGGAGGTCCAGTCACTTATTCAAGGACTCAGTGATGAGGATTATTTTGTCCGAGAAGCTTGTGCCAAAGCGTTGCAGCTAATGAAACGTCTCGAGGCGTTGCCTGCCCTGGAACGCATGAGCACGACTGACAGCGTCTCAACAAACCGGGAAGTAGCACTCAAAGCTATCGAGGCGATTCGAGGAACCACTTAGACGATGCTCAGATCTGTTTACGGATATCAGCGACGGAAAAATACGAACGCCGTTCGAAGATGAGCCATGCCAGCTAAGCCAATGCTCGACGATGTCGAGCTCCAGCATGTCCAGAAAGTCGAAGCCGAGGACCAACAAGTCCTGGCCCAACACGGTGTGCCTGCTCTTGAAGGTGACTTCCTTCAGGACCTTGGACGCCGGGTGACTCGGCTGACCCTCGTAGGAGTGATGACCGGTACCGAAGCCGGAGATCAACTGAAGACCCTGCGCTTGAAGTTTCGTAAGGCCGAATCTGTTTCCTTTGTTGAAGACATCGCAACCGCAACCACGGTAGACAAGGTGCTCATTGAAGAATTCGGCGTGCGTGAGTTAGCAGGTAAACCGGAGCGTTATGAATATGTCCTGACTCTCCGCGAGTTCATTGAGCCGCCACCTCCTACATCTGAGACTCCGCCACCAACGCCGGCCGTTGACAATGAGGTGCAGCAACAGGCGTCGGATATCAGCTCTGAACAGATCGATCAAGCCAGCAACGATTTGGGAACGCTTGAAGTGCAGGTTGAGGTTGGCGACGGTACAGGTTTCCAGGGAGTTCGGATCGTGGTGGAGGGAACAACCTCCGCGGGAGAGCCGCTGTCGACGTTTAGCGAAGAACAGGTCGATGGCGTTTACCGGTTTACCAATATTAAAGCGGGCGACTATTCCGTCAGAGTGGAATTGGCATGAGCAGCGGAACAGCTACCACCACAGTTGCAAGAGTCGGAGTACCCGCGGGAGGCTCCGCTCGTACTTCTCTGGTCATTCCGTCCGTCCATGTTTGCCAGGTGGCAAAAAACATCACCTTTGATACTGCTCGCTCCTTTATTGCACCTACGGCTGATCACAAAGCCGCTCTTGCAGATCTACTGACCAAGCTTCGCATCGGCGGAACCCAGAATCGTCTCTTGATCACTGGTCACACCGATCAGATTGGCGGGCGAACAGCGAATCAACAGTTATCCGTACGTCGCACTCAAGCTGTCCAGGCGGTATTGCAGGGCGACCCGATCGGCACTGCGGTGTGGGAGACGATCTTTAATGCGGAGGGATGGGGTAATCCGGAATTGACTGCAATGGCCACCGAGGTCGGCGAAACGGATATCTCTCGCTTCCGTGGAGCTGCCAATCGAACTGCTCGGCTCGATCTCTTTCGGCGATATTTTGAGCGACTGCTCGCTGGTAGCACGGTACCTCCGATTACTGCGACGACTCCGCCGTTACTTGCCTGCGGGCCGGATCAACCGCTGCACGGGAGCCGCTCCGCCCCTTCGCGAGATACGAGCTTGCCACCGATTACAGGTGAGTTCAGGCCCAACCGGCGATCGGAATTCTTTTTCTTCGACAGCGCATCGTCTCCGATCACCTGTTCGGAATATCCAAATTGGACTGTGGCTTGTTCACTGACGCCTCCAGCGCCAACCGTAACAGTCACAATTGCCCCGATCGACACTGTCCGCACCGGACAGACGATCAGTGTGCAGATCACAGTCAACCCATCGCCTCTGCCTTTTGGAACCCAAGTGAATTTGACGTTGAGGAATACCAGCGGTACGGGCGAAGCGCGATTCGCAGTCAACAACGGGACCACGCTGGCGATCACTTCTTCGGGCCCGGTGACTATTCGCGGAGTCACTGTCAGTAGTGCGGTGGACAACATCAGCCTGTCTGCCACGGTTCTGGGCCAGACAGCAGTACTCGCAGAGGAAATCTTTACGGTGGTCGCAGCCTTTTCGTTTTTTTTGCAATTCGAGGTTTTCAACCTCACTACAAGAACTTTTGAGCCGTTACCGGCCGGCATTGATGTCGACCTGATGGATCAGGATCCGTTAAGAAATGACCTGATAGCGACGAGACCGACACAAGCGGGAGGCCGCGTGGTCTTCAACCTACCCGATCTTTCAGCCTCCGGTGAGACCAATCCTGACATCTTCTTTTTGGTCCACACAAACGGGCGCACGCACGCGGGCAATACACTGCCCGACACGTGGTCTACCACTGGGTGGAAAGCAACTGATGGCACGCCAGGGTTGCAGCGCCGCTTCAGTGGTACGTCCATGGGGACTCCGTCGGCCCCGATCGTTTTTCGAGTCGGTCTGGATTTCCATGCGAGGTTTACTTATCTGAATCCTCTACCTTCCTCTCACGACGAACCGGCTGCCAAAGGTCTTCCGGTCCAGGTACAGTCGGGTGCCATCGGCGCTCCGCCCAGGGCTACTGTGCAAACCGATGCTCAGGGAGAGGTACACGGCCTCCTGTTCAACGTAAGTGCAGGCGATGACTTTTCGTTCACCGTGGACTTTGAAATGACGGATGCGTCGTTCAATCTGCCGCGGGCCCAGGTCAACTCGCCGAGCGGTTGGAACACTGTGCTGGCGGACGCAGACGTAAAGGTCATTGCAAACAACGATCGTACCTCCATTGGCACACCGACCAGTCCCGAAATCTTCCGCGCGACGATCGAAGAGCGCGCTCACTCGTTTTTTATGCTCAAGGTACTCCGTGAATGGAGCATCTTTATGTTCAAACTTACCGGCGGCGCCTGGACTGGCGTCACGGATCTGTTGATGTTCAATACACCGCTGGTCCCATTCGGCAGATCCGTTTCCTTTCCCAGAGGACAGATCCACATGTTCTCCGGCGATCACTTCCGGCCGGATAAGGTTGCCCATGAACTGACTCACGCCGTGATGTGGAAAGAAGCGGACTTTGGTAACTTGATCCTTGCCTACGAAGGACTCTTCGGCAATATCGCCCTATTCCATAATTTCCGTCTCAAATCAAATCCTCAGCAGGCCCTAATCGACGGGTGGGCCGAATTCATCGGTGAAGCGACCTTCGGGACACGCGGTACTCCACCTTTTGCAGTGACCACGGTCGTGGATTCCAGCGGAACATCGCTCCCGCTTGGTCCACCTCCTTTGAACCGTGGCGAAAGTGTAGAAGGTGCATTCGCCAATGGCCTGTGGGCCATCTTCCAAAATCACGTGGTCACGCTTCCGAGGGATGCGCATGTTCCAGACAGTCCGAACGGCAACATCCTGGCCACGGCTGCAGCCGCTTACTTGAACGATAACGCGGTGCGCGATCGCTTTCTGCGGATGATCTACCGGCCGCTTCAGGATCTCAGACCGCTCGCTCGTCCCGACAGCGTCGACATGATAGAGAAGATCAAAAACCGGAACCTGGGCGACTGGCACAAACTTCTCCCAGAGTTCCAGGCCTTTAACCTGGCAATGGTTATTCCCACGATAACGCCACCAATTTCTCCCGTCGGTGGACCACTTGCCGGCGGAACTCTAATCACCATTACCGGGACCGATTTCACGCTTAACCGAACGCTGGTAAAGATTGGGGCGAATTTCGCAACTGCGGTCACCGTCACCAGCAGCACTTCCCTGACGGCCAGAACACCGCCCGGTACGCTGGGTCCAGCAGATGTGATCGTCACAACAGACGCGGGCGACTCAGTGCCTCTTTCAGGAGGTTTCACTTATGCACCAGCGCCGGTTGTCTCGAGTGTGACGGTGACTGGACAGTCACCCGGCACACCTGCGCGTGGCCCAATGGGTCAGGAAACACCAGTCACGATTCGCGGTACCGATTTCCAGGCAAATGCAACTGTCATAATCGGCGGGCAGCCGGCAATTAATGTGGTCCCAATTTCGCCCACGGAGATCACCGCCAGATCGCCCCGTCGTCGTCTTCCGCTCCCCCCAGGCGGCGTGCCTGTTGTGGTGAGAAATCCGGATCTTCAGGAAGGTGTCCTGGATCCAGGCTTCGAATATTTTCTGCTGCCTGCTCCCGTCGTGACAGACGTCATACCAAACACCGGTTCAGTCGTGGCAACCACTGGCATCAGGATCACAGGATCAAATTTCCAGCCCGCAGAGGTGTTGGTTTTCTTCGATAGGATCCCAGCCGTACCACTCCCGGCTGCGATCGATCGTGCAACCTCCTCCGCTACAGCGATCAATGCAGTGACGCCCGCGGTACTTACGCCAGTAACTATGGATGTGCGAGTCGAAAATCCAGACGGTCAATTCGCGATCAAACCTGGAGGGTTTACCTATACACCGTGACAACGGAGCGCGTGATGCTGAACCCGGCTTACAAGTTAACCATCGGTAACAAAGTCGTCGACACCACCGACGAACCGAAAGCCAGCACCGTGGTCGATCTCAAGGTCGCACTCGATCTCGACACACCCGCTGATAGTTTTACGTTTGAGCTCGGCAACGTCGGCAGCTTCAGGCCGGCACGCGATGACCAAACGAAGATTGAGTTGGGTTATGCAGACAACGGCGGCTTTACCCAGGTGATGAAGGGCACGGTGGAAACGAGTGAACCAAATCTGACGACGACGCGCGTTGCCGGCTTCAGCGGCGCGGATGCACTCCTCCGCACTTTCGTCGAGCAGACCTATGAAAGCAAATCTGCAGGAGCCATCGTGCGCGATTTAGCTGACAAGGCAGGTTTGCAAGTAGGTACCGCTGAAGTTGGAATTACTTTTCCAGCTTATGTTGTCGACGGGAGACGCAGCGTCTATCTGCACATGCAGGATCTCGCTGAATTGTGTGGCTTCGATCTCTATATCGATTTCGACGGCAAGTTGACTTTTCAGAAGTTCATCAATGGCCGGACGGTCCACGTTTTTGAGTTTGCCAAACACATCGTCGCGTTCAACGTAGCGCGAACGCCGCCTCTCGCAGGTTTGGTAGAAGCCTGGGGCGAGAGCCCGGCCGGCAGTCAGGGCGAAAATTCATGGGCGTGGATCACCACTGACTTCAGTGGATCGAGAGGCAGCGCAGGCGCCGGAGCATTGCTGCTGCGCGAACGCCCGGCGCTGCGAACAAAAGAAGCAGCTCGCACGGCAGCCGATGCGATCCTCACTAACATTAAGCGTCGCACACTCCGCGGCAAGGTAATGACCATCGGCCGCCCTGAGATCAAACTCGGCGATGCGATCCGGCTGCGTGAAATGGCCGACGACTCACTCAATACAATTTTCCAGGTTCGGAGCGTTACACATCGCATTACCAAACTTGACGGGTTCACGACAACGGTAGGTTTTCGGGCGATTCAAACGTAAGGCGGAATAATCTTGAGCACTATCGTCAACACAATTCAGGAAATCATTCGTCAGGAGTTGCGTCGTGTTCGGGTGGCTGATCTGGGAATCGTAGAGGAAGTTTATCCACACGCCGGCTCCGGAGATGACGACAATTATGGTTGCGACGTGCGCTTGAAGAACAGTGGCCTGCTGCTCAAGCGGGTACCACTGGCTATCGGCCACATCGGAACTGCCGCTATTCCCAACAAAGGCGACCTCGTGCTGATGGCGTTCGACAAAGGTGATGTTAATCAACCAATCATCATCGGACGACTCTACAACGAGAAGCAGCGACCTCCGATAAACACGACAGATGAAGTTATTTTTCGCCTGCCACTCGCTGAAGCTGACGACAAGACGATCACGGGAGCAATTCGCAATCATCCGTCCGCCTCACCACCACGCGAGATCATTTTCGAGATGCCGCCCAAGATCACCGTGCGCGTTACCGATGGCACTGTGCGCGCTACTGCCGGCAAAACGGAAATGAAACTAGATCAACCGGGGGGCAGCGGTGGAACAGTAACGGTCTTCGCCGGCAGCACGAAAATCACTATGAATCAGGACGGCGACGTCACCGTTGAGGCTAACGCCAACATGTCTCTCAAAGCCAACGGCGACCTTTCGATCGAGGCAACCAACGTCAAGATCGAGGGAAAACAAAACACCGATATCAAGGCAGGAATGCAGGCCAGTCTAAAGGCGAGTATGGGAGCAACGGTCGATGGCGGATTGTCAGGCACGCTCAAAGGAGCGACCGTCGCAATCAATGGAATTACTTCATTTTCACCGGCGTAAGGAGAAGGATGCCTGGACCACCAGTCAGCATTGGCGCAATGGTTATGGTGAGCCCGGGCGCGTCTGGGCCTCCCGACACGGGCACGATCATTGTTGTGCTGCCTCCGTTCATCACGGCCAATGGAATGCCGCTGGCAACGAGTGGCTCGATCTGCATGATGATCAACTCGGTGTGGGGGTTTCCCTATCCATTGGTTATCGGGCCGCTGGCAAGCACGGGAGTGAACGTGAGCGGAAAAGCACTCGTTCGCCTCGGCGACAACATCCCCAGCCCGCCGGGAATCCTGACGATACTTGGACCACCAGCGGCTCCATTTATCACTGACAAGTCGCCGCCGTAATCGTCGATCCTGAGGAGTGAAACAGAATGGCAATTGATCCGGAAAGATTTGGAACGGACCTTCGCTTGCTGGGCAATCTCGATCTGATCAAGAGCAGTCGCGATCCGGGTAACGATCTAGCTACACGGGTGCGCATCGACACCCAGATCGACCTCGACATTCTCACCAGGAATGAAAACCTGTACCAGGCTCTTCTACTAAGGTTTCTGACACCAGCCGGCTCACTAACACTGCTGGGCCATCCCGATTACGGTTCTCGTCTTTTTGAATTGATAGGCGAGTTAAATAACGAAACCAATCGCAACAAGGCGAAGTTATTTACCCTCGAGGCACTCCAGGCTGAACCGCGCGTGAAGGAGGTTGTCTCTGTGGTTGTCACTCAGAGTCAGAGAGATCGCACGCAAATGGACATAACGGTCTCTCTGCATCCCATAGATAGTGACACGTTACTCAACTTTGTTTTTCCTTTTTTCCTTTAGCGAGGTAATGAAACGTGAACGCTGAGACTGCCAACTTAATTGAGCGTCCGTATCAAGAAATTGTGGATGACATTCTCACCGCCATCGTCGGCGGCAAAGTAAATGAGCCAATCATCTTCGACGTCAAGACGATTCTGTATACGCTGTCTGAAACGGCTCGGACGATCCGCGGCATCACGGGAATCATCGACTCTGACAAGCCCGGCGGCGATCGGCACACCTTCCAGAATGAGATTGATTTCGAATTCAATGCGGACAAAAACGCCGTCGTCTGGCAGGACGGCGGTAAGAAGCCAAAAGATAACACTAACTTCCTGGTTGATTACTTTCGACCTAATAGTCGCTCGCCGCTCAGCGACATCAACATCGGCAGCGTTACCCGCACGCTCAGCGAGGCGATTGGGCGCGAGATAGCGACCGTCTATCAGCAAATCAATCTGGCATACAGGTCTGGGTTCATTGATACGGCGGAAGGGAAGGCACTCGACTTCGTAGTTTCAATTCTGGGCGTCACCCGCAAGACTAAAGAATTCGCAGAGGGGTTGGTGACCTTCTTTCGCGCACCTGCCAGTACGGGCAACATCACGATCCCGCAAGGCGCTCAGCTATCAACCGAGAAAGGCGAGGTTGTATTCGAGACGACCGAACCACGCACGCTGCAACGTGGACAGGCACGCATCGACGTTCCCGTACGTGCCGGAGAAAAATTCAAAGGAGAGGCGGGTAAGGTTGACGCTGGAAAGATCACTGTGCTGTTGCAGATCATTGAAGGCATTGAGCGCGTCAACAATTTCGAGCCCACTTTCCTGGCGGCTGAAGACGAAAGCGACGACGAGCTGCGGTTGCGCGCTAAGGCTGCATTGCAAAGTATCAGCAAGGGCACGATCGCTGCGCTGCTGCGCACCGCTGCCGAAAACCGCGTCAAGAAAGTCGTCGAGATTTCCGATCCCAACTCACCGGGAGCTAAACAAAATCAGCCCGGCAAGGTCTCGATGGTTGTTGAAACTGAGGCTCCGCGGTTTAAGAGTCTGGTTGCTGCTTTACACGACGTGCGTGCGGCGGGAGTGCAATTGGCGGTAACGGCCAAGTTTGTTTTCGTCACACCCAAAATCGTCGCCAC
>Ga0068856_100006035_pt1 | contig 11916 bp, 7 predicted proteins | sample KBSCornC62_FD_66595 | JGI IMG/M metagenome (GOLD analysis project Ga0068856, IMG submission 66595) | Corn rhizosphere microbial communities from Kellogg Biological Station, Michigan, USA - KBS Corn C6-2 | ecosystem: Host-associated > Plants > Roots > Rhizosphere > Soil ...
CCGCCGGCGCCGCCTCGGCTGAGGTCGACGGCGCCGGCACGGTGCTGTCCGCACCAGGCCCGACCGCGAGCTCACCGACCGTACCGCCGGGCGGGCGAACCACCTGACCGGGAGTCGGAACGAGGCACCCGAGGGCGACCGGTGACGCCGGGAGCCGGTAATGTGATCAGCCTCACGGAAAACGGCTCCGCTCGCAGGGGGCGAAGACTGGTGCTGACAGCAGCGGGTGGAGCGGTCGCGCCCACCCGCTCCGGCAGTAGCCGATGAGAAGCCGGCCTCCCCAGCTCCGGCCGGGTGCGGTCCGGCGGTGGGCCCTGCTGGCGCGGCTCGCCCGGATCGGCCGGGACGTCCGGCTGGTCCTGGTCGTGGCGCCGGCCGGGTACGGGAAGACGACGACGCTCGCGCAGTGGGGTGAGGTCGAGGACCGGCGGTTCAGCTGGCTGCAGCTCGACGACACTGACAACGACCCGGCGGCGATGCTCGGCGACATCGCAGCCACCGCCCGGGCCGACTGGGACCCCGGCGAGCTGGCCCCGGTACTGGCCCTGGCGAAGGAGGGCCGCACGGAGGAGGCGGTCGGCGAGCTCGCGGCGCTGCTGGCCGGCGTCGAGCCCGGCGTGGTGGTGCTGGACGACCTGCACACCATCCGGAGCAGCGCGGCCCTGCAGGTCGTCACGGATCTCGCCATGGCGTTGCCGGCCGGCTGGGTGATCGTCACGGCCAGCCAGTCGCGGCCCCGGATACGGCTGGGCCGCCTGCGCAGCCAGGGCCGGCTGATGGAGTTCGGGCCGGCGGACCTCGCCTTCGGGCCGGACGAGACCGTCGACCTGCTGCGCAAGCTCGGCGTCGACCTGCCCGCTCCGGAGGTCCGGAAGATCGTGGCGCACACCGAGGGGTGGCCGGCCGGGGTCTACCTGGCCGGGCTGTCGATCGCCGCCCAGCCCGACCCGATCGAGGCCGCGGGCGAGATCACCGGCAGCAGCCGCTACATCGTCGACTACTTCCTCGACGAGGTGCTGACCCGCCAGTCGGCGCAGACAATGCGCTTCCTGCTGCGGACGTCGGTGCTGGACCGCATCTGCGGCTCGCTCTGCGACGCGGTGCTCGACACGACCGGCTCCGCCGGGTGGCTCAACGAGATCCAGGCGCTCAACCTGTTCATCATCCCCGAGGACGACCAGGGCGAGTGGTACCGCTACCACCGGCTGTTCGCCGAGATGCTCCAGTCCGAGCTGCACCGGCGCGAGCCCGGGGAGGAAGCCAGGGTCCGCCGCCGCGCCGCCGGCTGGTACGAGCAGCACGGGTATCCCGAGCAGGCGGTCCGGTACGCGATGGCCGCCGGCGACCAGCGCGCCGCGGCCCGACTGATCACCGCGTACACGCAGCGGCTCAACAGCGAGGGGCGGATCCGGCTGGTCCGCGAGTGGCTGGACGCCCTGGACGAGCAGCTGCTGCCGGCCGACCCGCCGCTGGCCGCCATGGCCTCCTGGATCTGGTCGCTGACCGGCGACGGCCCGAGGGCGCTGTCGGCCCTGCACTTCGCCGAGGACGCCGACTTCGACGGCCCGATGCCGGACGGGAGCGCCTCGCTGCAGTCCGCCGTACTGCGGGCCCGGGCCGGCCTCGCCCCGAACGGGCTCGCGGCCATGCGGGCGGACGCGGAGCTCGCGGTCGCCCTGGAACCACCGGGCAGTCCGTGGCACACGATGGCTTCGCTGCTGCACGGCAGCGCCTGCCTGCTGCTCGGCGACCGGGACGCCGCCGTCGTGGAATTCGAGCGTGCCGCCCTGCTCGGACGGGAGGGCGCCCGCCCGGGCAGCTCGTTCGCGCTCGGTCAGCTCGCGCTGCTGGCGGTGGACGACGGCGACTGGCCCACCGCCGCCTCGTGCGCGTACGACGCGCGGGCGATCATCGACTCGGCGAGCCTGGAGACCTCGGTGACCAGCCTGCCCGTGTACGCCGCATCCGCCCTGGTCGCCCTGCACCGGGGCAACGTCCAGGCCGCCCGCATCGACGGGGCCGTCGCGCTGCGGCTCTACCGGCGGCCGTCACCGATCGCCTTCCCCTGGCTCGCGGCGCAGATGGCGATCCGGCTCGGCCGGCTGCTGCTCGCCTTCGACGACGCCGCCGGCGCGCAGCGCAAGGCGACCGAGGCCGGCCGCTACCTCCCGCTGTTCGGCACCGCCACGGTGCTCGCCGAGCAGCACCGCCAGCTGGTCGCCGAGCTGGACCGGGCGCGAACCCGGGCGGTGTCCGACGGAACGGCGCTGACCGCCGCCGAGCTCCGGATCCTCCCGCTCCTGCCGACCCACCTCTCACTGGCCGAGATCGCCCGGCAGCTCGTGCTCTCCCGCAACACGGTCAAGACCCAGGTCGCTGCCATCTATCGCAAGCTGGACGCGACGAGCCGCACCCAGGCGGTGCAGCGGGCGACCGATCTCGGCCTCCTTGGCCAGTAGGGGCCCCGAGAGGATGAGACGGATCAGCCGCCTCCTCCTGTGCTGTGGATGAGGACAGTCGGCGGGTCGGCGCGGTCTCCTGTCAGCGTGACCACCCTCGTCGCAGTCGCGTTCCCGTACGAAAGTACGGCGAGCGCGGCCGCCGAGGATGTTCGCCGGCTGGCGCTCGACGTCCGCGTCGACCCGGACGCGGTCGCCGTCGTCAGCCGCGACCGGGCGGGTGCGTACCAGCTGACGACGAGCCACGGGGTCAGCGGCGGGACGCAGTGGGGCGTCTTCTGGGTCCTGCTCTGCGAGGCCCTGTTCGGCGACCAGCCGCCGGACACCCGCCGCTCGGCCCGCAGCCGCGCGCACGGCCGGCGGCCTGGCGCCGTCGACGACACGTTCCGGCGGAACCTGCGGGAGATGCTCACGCCGGGCACCTCGATACTGTTCCTCGCGGTCGACGGCATCGTCTCCGAGGACGCCGTCCGCGAGCTGACCCGGCTGGGCGGGATCCTCGTCACCTGGGGGATGACGGCCGACGCGCGCCGCGTGGTCGAGAGCGCCCTGGACGGCGTGGCCGCGAACGACGGAGGCGGGCGGCTGTGGCCGGGTGACGACTCCCCGCCCATGCCCGCGTACCTGGCGACACCACCGGTCGCCCAACCGGGTCGGACCTGCGGGTCGGTGTAGGCGCGCCTGCGGACCCACCGGCGGCGCGGGCGGCACCCCGTCGTCCGGGGATCGACCGATGCAATCCCGCCATCGGCCGACCCGCTGCCCGGCCGGACGCCGCCGGGTTCGGCGACAGCGGCGTACCCGGGACAGGGCAACGGCCGGGGTTGCCGCCCTGCGGCACCCCGGCCTCGCCCTCCGGCGCGCGAAGGTCCTACTGGGTCGGGGCCGTGGACGCGGCCGCCTGCTCGCCGTGCAGCGCGGCCTGCAGCTCGGCCTCCTGCTCCTTGCTCAGCGAGGACTTCAGCACCGTGCCGCCGAACCGGGACATGGCTTCGACCGCCTTGTCCGGCGTCACCTTCTCGACGATGAGGAACAGGGCGGACGTCCCCGGCTGGACCATTTCCCGGACCTGTTCCTGGAACTGCCGGTCGATGCCGCTCTTGGTGATCTTCCCCATGAGCGCGCCCATCCCGGCGCCCAGCGCCATGCCGAAGACCGGGATGAAGAACAGCAGCCCGAAGAGCAGGCCCCAGAACATGCCCCAGGTCGCCCCGGCGCCGACCGCGTGGTGGTTGGTCGTGACGTGGTACTTGCCTTCGCGATCGCGACGGATCACCGCGATCGCGTCCGGCTGGATGATCAGGTCGCCGGCGAGCCGCTCGGCCTCGTCCGCGGCCGCGGTCGCCGTCGTCTCGTCGGGATATCCGATGGCGATCAACGTAGACATGGGCGCAGTCCCCTTCCGTTGGACGACCCGGAGCGGTCCGGGCCCGCTCGTCGCCGGACCGGCGTGCCCCTCCAACTCACACCCCCGGCAGGGGCGTCACCTCATCCCATGAGGATGACCGGCAGGAGGATCGGGCAATCCGCCCGAAGGCCCCGAGATCGGAAGTGGCCTCAACCGGGCCAGGCCCGCCCCTGCCGACACTTTCCGGACACGATCAATCACCCAAGGTGGGCGATGCCTGGTCCCCCATGCGGGACCACACTTCGGTCGGGGCAACTGCTGGGGTCGGGCGCGGGCGACGGGGTGGTCTGATGCAGTACACGATCGAGCGCGCAGGCACGCTCGACATTCCTACCGGACCCACCGGCGACCCGTTGATGCTCGCCAAGCTGGACCGGCCGGCGCTGCCGTCGACCATGCTGCGCCGGCGGCGCCTGCTGGACCGGGTCACGACCGGGACCGAAGGTCGGCTCACCGTGGTCTGCGCTCCCGCCGGCTGCGGCAAGACCACCCTGACGCTGTCCTGGGTGGAGGCCGGCCTCGCTCCGGGACCCGTAACCTGGATCAGCCTCGACGCGCTGGACCGGCAGCCGGGGATCTTCTGGTCCTACCTGCTGACCGGGCTCAGGCGGGCCGGGGTGGCCCTGGAGGGTGTGCCGGCGCCCGACCACCCGTACAAGCTGGATCCGTCGTTCCTGATCCGGCTGTCGGCCGCCCTCTACCAGCGGACCGAGCCGGTCGTCGTGGTGCTCGACGACGCGGACGCGGTGGCCGACTCGCCGCTGTGCGGCCAGCTTGACTTCCTGCTTCGGAACGCCGGGCCGGCGCTGCGGCTGGTCATGCTCACCCGCGACGACCCGGCGGTGTCGCTGCCGCGCTACCGGCTGGCCGGCACGGTGACCGAGATCGGCGCCACCGACCTCGCCGCCACCCCGGCCGAGGCGACCGAGCTGTTCGAGCAGCAGGGGCTGCCGGCCGGGGCCGACACCATGGACGGGATCTTCCGCCGGACCCGGGGCTGGATGGCCGGCCTCGTTCTCACCGGGCTGGCCTTGCGCGACCCGCACCGGACCCCCGGCGACGTCCCACCCGGCGCCGACCTGGACGAGTACGTGGACGAGGAGGTCCTGGCGACGTACGCGCCGCCGGTGCGGCGGTTCCTGGTCCGGACGAGCATCGCCGACCACCTGCCCGCCGGTCTCGCCGAGGAGCTGGCCGGCCACCAGAGCGCGGCGCGGCTGCTCGCCGACCTGGCCCGCCACAACGCGTTCGTGACCAGCTGCGAGGAGCACCTCGACTGCTACCACTACCACCCGCTGCTGCAGGAAGTGCTGCGCGCCCGGCTCGAGGAGGACTCCCCCGGCGCCGGCCAGCAGCTGCACCGGCGGTCCGCGGCGTGGTTCCTGCGCGCCGGCGAGCCGACCGAGGCCGCCGTGCACGCGGCCGCGGCCGGCGAGTGGCGGGCGGCCGTGCGGATGCTGGTGGACGGGCTCGGGATCGCGAACCTCCTGGCCGGGCCGGGGTCGGGCCGGCTCGCCTGGCTGCTGGCCGACCTGCCGGACGACGTGCCCGGGGCCGAGGCGGCGGTGGTCCGCGCGGCGGTGGCGCTCGCCCGCGGCGACGTGATCGGGTGTGCCGGCGAGCTGTCGACCGCCGAAAAGCTCGGGCAGCGCGCCGGGTCGGACCCCGAGCCGGCGCTCGCGCTGAGCAGCAACCTGGTCGCGGGCGGGCTCGGCGCCGCTACCGGTGACACCGAGGCGACGCTGGCGACCTCGGCGACCGTGGAAAAGCTGCTGGACGAGCTGCCGCCGTCGAAGGAGCTGGTGACCAGCCACATGCTGGCGCTCTCGTACGGCGCCCGGGCACTGCTGCAGGCCGGCCGTCCGGAGGCGGCGCTGGTCACGCTCGACGACGCCCGGCGGGTCGCGGCGCCCTGGTGCGATCGCCTGCTGGCCACCTGCGACGGCCTGGCCGCGCTGGCCGAGGCGATGCGCGGCCGGCTGGGCCGGGCGGCGGAGCTCGCCGCGCCGGCGTCCGGGAGCGGGCCGCCGGCCGACCAGACCACTCCGGCCGCACGGGTCGCGCTCGCGTGGATCGCCTCTGACATCGGCGATGCCGCGCTCGCGCGCAGCCGCTCGGCCGCCCTCACCGACGCAGACCTGCAGGACCCGCTCCTCGCGGTGACCATGGCGGTGCTGCGGGCCCGGAACGCCCGCGCCGACGGCGACCCGGCCGCGGCGCTGGCGACGCTCGACGCGGCCAGGCACGGTGAACTGCCGACCTCGCTGGACGGCCGGCTCTCCGCGGAGGCCGCGGCCACCTGGACCGCGTCCGGCCGTCCCGACCTCGCCGTGCGCGCGCTCGCCGAGCTCAGCCCGGCAGCGAGCATCGAGGTGACGCTGGAGCTGGCCCGTGCCCGGCTGGCCCTTGGCGAGGGGGAGCCGGTCCGCAGCGCGATCACCGACCTGCTCCGGCACGTCGACCTGCCGCTCGGCCTGCGGGTCGAGGCGCTGCTGATCCGCGCGGCCGAGGCGCTCGAACGCGGCGACACCGCGGCGGCGAAGGCGGCCGCCGACCGGGCGTTGCGGACGGCGGCCCCGGAACGGCTGCGGCGGCCGTTCCTCGAGGCACCCGCCCGGCTGCGCGGCTTCCTCCGGCACCACGGCGACCTCTCCGCGCGGCACTCCTGGCTCGACGACGCCGAGCCGCCCCGGCCCCCGGTGCCGGCCCGGCTCACCCCGCCCGATCCGCAGGCCGCTCCCTCCGTACTCATCGAGCCGCTGACGGAGAAGGAGCAGGAGGTCCTGGTGCACCTGTCCGAGTTGCTCTCGACGGAGGAGATCGCCCGCCAGATGTACGTCTCGGTCAACACCGTGCGCACGCACGTGCGGGCCATCCTCCGCAAGCTCGCGGCGAGCCGGCGCAACGAGGCGATCCGCCGGGCCAGGGACCTGCAGATCATCTGACCGGCGGCGCTCATCCGACGCAGACGAGCCGGTCGGCGGGATCGAATTCCTAGCCTTACTGGCAGAGGCAGCACGCTCCGGACGTCGGCGAGGGCAGGGAGGTCCCGTGCACCCGGATACCACCGGCCGCCGGGCCGCCGGCCAGCGCCGCCGGTACTGACCGGTGGCCCGGCCGCGCTATCTCAGCCGGCTCGGTCTCGGCGGCACCTCGGAGGAGAGCACCGCGGCCGGCATCTACGGGGTGATCGTCGCCTCGGCCGTGATGGCCGCCTCGCACGCCGCGACCGCGACAGCGGCGACGGTCGCGGTCCTGGTCACCCTGGTCATCTACTGGGGAGCCGAGCGGTACGCCCGGATCGTGGCCGAGCGGATCCACTCCGGACGCCGGCCGGACCGGCGGGAGCTGCGGCACCAGTTGACCACCGGCTGGGCGATGATCACCGCCTCGTTCCTGCCGCTGGCCGTGCTCGACGTCGCCCGGCTGCTCGGCGTTCAGCTCAGCACCGCGCTGCTGGCCGGGCTCAGCTGCAGCACGCTGCTGCTCGCAATCGCCGGCTGGGAGGTCGGCCGGGAAGGGAAGCTCACCACCTGGGAGCGGCTGGTGTCCGCCGCGGTCGCGGCCGCGTTCGGCGGCGTAATGATCGTGCTCAAGATGCTGCTGAAGTGAGCGGGCTCGTCCCGCGGGGGTGATCCGCGCGCCCGCGCGGCGGGCCACGGTATCTACGTGCGTACCAGGGCGGCGACGTGAGGGGCGTGCTGTCCGCCGTGCCCGGGTTCCGGGCGGTCGCCTCGTACCGGCGGGAGTGGCTGCTCAAGGACCTCGTCGCCGGGGTGGTGCTGACGACGCTGCTGGTCCCGCAGGGCATGGCGTACGCGCAACTGGCCGGCCTGCCCCCGATCACCGGGCTCTACACGTCCATCCTCTGCCTGCTGGCGTACGCGGTCTTCGGCCCGTCGCGGATCCTCGTGCTGGGTCCGGACTCGTCGCTGGGGCCGATGATCGCGGCGGCCATCACCCCGCTGATCGTCGCCGGCGGCGACCCGGAGCGGGCGGTCGCGCTGGCCTCGGTGCTCGCCCTGATGACCGGCGCGATCATGGTCCTGGCCGCCGTCGCGAAGCTCGGCTTCATCGCGGACCTGCTGTCCAAGCCGACCATGATCGGTTACATGAACGGGCTGGCGCTGACCATCCTCGTCGGACAGGTGCCGAAGCTGCTCGGGTTCTCGGTCGACGCGGACAGCTTCATCACCGAGCTGACCGCGACCGTCAAGGGCATCGCCGGCGGCGAGGTGGTCCCGGCCGCGGCCGTGGTCGGCGTCGCCGGCGTCGTGCTGATCCTCGTGCTGAACCGCTGGCTGCGCGCGGTGCCCAGCGTGCTCGTCATGGTCGTGCTGGCGATCGCGGCGGCGTCCGTCTTCAGCCTCGCCGACCACGGCGTCGATCTCGTCGGCACCCTTCCCAAGGGCTTCCCGCCGCTGACCGTCCCGCACGTCGAGGCGTCCGACCTCGGGCCGCTGTTCGCCGGCGCGCTCGGGATCGCCCTGGTCTCGCTGGCGGACACGATCTCGACCGCCTCGGCCTTCGCGGCCAGGACCGGCCAGGAGATCCGCGGCAACCAGGAGATGATCGGCATCGGGACCGCGAACCTGGCCGCCGGCCTGTTCCAGGGCTTCCCGGTCAGCACCAGCGGGTCGCGCACCGCGGTGGCCGAGCGGGCGGGCGCCAAGAGCCAGCTCACCGGCGTGGTCGGGGCGGTCCTCATCATCCTCATGCTGGTGCTGGTGCCGGGGCTGTTCCGGAATCTGCCGCAGCCCGCGCTCGCCGCGGTCGTCATCACCGCCGCCCTGTCACTCGCCGACCTGCCCGGGACGGCGCGGCTGTGGCGGCAGCGCCGGGCCGAGTTCATGCTGTCGATCGCGGCGTTCCTCGGCGTCGCCCTGCTCGGCGTGCTGCCGGGGATCGCGATCGCGGTCGCGCTGTCGATCCTCAACGTCTTCCGGCGGACCTGGTGGCCGTACGAGACCGTGCTCGGGCGGCCGGACGGAGTGCCCGGCTACCACGACGTCCGGTCCTATCCGCAGGCCGCCCACCTGCCCGGCCTGGTCATCCTGCGGTTCGACGCGCCGCTGATCTTCGCCAACGCCACGACGTTCCGGGACCGGATCCGGAAGCTGGCCGCGGCCGAGCCGCGGCCGCGCTGGATCCTGCTCGCGGCCGAGCCGCTGACCGACGTCGACACCACCGCCTCGGACATGCTCGAGGACCTCGACCGGGACCTCAACGACCAGGGCACCAGCCTGGTCTTCGCCGAGCTCAAGGACCCGGTGCGGCGCAAGATCGAGCGGTACGGCCTCGACCACTCCTTCGAGCCGGACCATTTCTTCCCCACGCTGGAGGCGGCCGTCGCCGCGTACCGCGCACAGACCGGAGCGGAGTGGGTCAGGCCCGGCGACGGGACCACCGGCTCGGCCGGCGCCACCGCCGTGGCCGACGAGCTCGCGACCCGGCCGCCGGCCACGTAGGGAGGTACGGACCATGTCATCAACCGCACAGCACCGGCCGGCGTCCACCGAGCGGTGGCTGGCCAGGCTCGCCCTGCTCGCCCTCCTCGCCGCCGCGATCCTGCCCGTCGTCGCCGGCGGGTGGCGCGGTCTGCTGCTTCCGTTCGTGATCCTCGGCCAGGTGGTGCTCGTCGTCATCGGCGCCTGGCTGGCGCTCGCCCACCGCGGACCTCTGCGGGCGATCGGCATCGTGCTGGCCGTCGCCGCCGTGGTCGCCGCGGCCGTGCTCGTCATCCGGGCGAACCTGCTCTGGGTCGTGATCGTCTGCGCGGTCCTGCTGGCGCTGTCCGCGATGGCCGGCCGGGCCGCGCTGCGACGCGGGGTGCTGCAGCCCCACCGCACGCTGGAGTTGGCGGTCGAGCCGCCGAGCCGGCCGTTCCTGATCATGAACCCGAGGTCGGGCGGCGGGAAGGTGGTCCGATTCGGCCTGCGGGAGAAGGCGGAGGCGCTCGGCGCCGAGGTCGCCGTGCTCGATGGCCCGGGCACCGTCGACGTCGCGCAACTGGCCAGGGACGCGGTCGCGCGCGGAGCCGACCTGCTCGGGGTGGCCGGCGGGGACGGCACCCAGGCGCTGGTGGCCGCGGTGGCCGCGCAGCACGACGTACCGCTGCTGGTCATCTCCGCCGGCACCCGCAACCACTTCGCGCTCGACCTCGGGCTGGACCGGGAGGACCCGTCCACCTGCCTGGAGGCGCTGCGGGACGGGGTGGAGATGAAGGTCGACCTCGGCGACGTCAACGGGCGGCCGTTCGTCAACAACGTCTCGTTCGGCGCGTACGCCGCGGTCGTGGAGCGGCCGGAGTACCGCGACGAGAAGCTGAAGACCACCCTCGACCTGCTGCCGGACCTGCTCACCTCGACCACCGGACCGCGCCTTGTCGCGCATACGGACACGGTCACCGTGCAGAGCCCGCAGGCGCTGCTGGTCAGCAACAACCCCTACAACACCGGCGACATCGCCGGGCTCGGCCGGCGACCCCGCATCGACGGCGGAGTGCTGGGCGTCATCGGCGTGCGGGCGGCCAACGCCGTGCAGGCCGCGCGGATGCTGCGCGGTCGCAGGGCTCCCGGTCTCACGCTGATCGTCACCGAGGAGGTCGTCGTCGACGCCGAGGCCGGCGACATCCCGGCCGGTGTCGACGGTGAGACGGTGCGGCTGACGACCCCGGTGCGGTGCCGGGTGCGACCGGGGGCGCTGCGGGTGCGCGTTCCCCGCGTGCGGCCAGGGGTCCCGCCGCCCACGCCGACCCTGCAGATGTCGGCAGTGATCGAGCTGGCCGTCCCAGGCCGGGGTGACAGGCGGGCACCAGCGGCCCCGGCACCGGCGGAGGGCTGACCCACCGTGGATGTCGACCCGGCGCCCCCGGCCCGGAGCCACCGGGTCGGGTCGCTCCCGCGCGGGACGACCGTCGTCCTGACCGCGGCCGGCGCCGTGCTCGTGATCGCCGGGCTGCACGAGATCGCCGGGATCCTCGCGCCGATCTTCCTCGCGCTCGTGCTGACCGTCGCGGTGCATCCGCTGGACGGGCTGCTGCGGCGGTGGGGAGCGGCGCCGTGGGCGGCGCTCCTGCTCACCCTCGCCACGATCTACCTGATCCTGATCTTCCTCGTCGGGGCGGCGGCGTTCTCCGTCGCTCGGCTCGCGACGCTGCTGCCGCAGTATCAGGGTCGCGCCCAGGAGCTGCTCGACAACGCCAGCCAGGCGCTGTCCCACCTCGGCATCGGCGCGCAGCAGATCAGCGCCGGGCTCAGCGACGTCAACCTCGACAAGGTGCTGAGCGCGCTGCTGGACGTCCTGAACGGCCTGCTCGGGGTGACCGCGAACCTCGTGCTGGTGGTCACGGTGCTGTTCTTCATGGCCCTGGACGCGACCGGCTTCACGGCCAGGCTGAACGGGATCCGCCGTAGCGACCTCGCGTCCGCGCTGTCCGGCTTCGCCAGCGGCACTCGTCGCTACCTCGTGGTCTCGACGATCTTCGGACTCATCGTGGCCGTGCTGGACACGATCGCGCTGGCCCTGATCGGCGTCCCGCTGCCGGTGGTGTGGGGCCTGTTCTCCTTCATCACCAACTACGTCCCCAACATCGGCTTCGTCATCGGGCTGATCCCGCCGGCGCTGCTCGGCCTGCTCGAGGGCGGCCCGTGGATGATGCTCGCGGTGATCGCCGTCTACTGCGTGATCAACGTGATCATCCAGTCCGTCATCCAGCCGAAGGTGGTCGGCGACGTGGTCGGCCTGACGGCCACGCTCTCGTTCGTGTCGCTGGTCTTCTGGACCTGGGTGATCGGGCCGCTCGGTGCGATCCTGGCCATACCGCTGACCGTGCTGACGAAGGCGGTGCTGCTGGACATGGACCCGGCCGCGCGCTGGTTGTCGGTCCTCGTCTCGCCCGGATCCCCACCCGCCGACCCGGCCTCAGCCGGCGCTCCATCCGCCGACGGCCAGCCTGCCGGTCCTTCGCCTGCCGGTCCTTCGCCTGCCGGTCCTTCGCCCACGGCGGGTCAGCTGGCCGGTCCTTCGTCCGCCGCCGATCAGCCGGCC
>Ga0068856_100006038_pt1 | contig 11910 bp, 10 predicted proteins | sample KBSCornC62_FD_66595 | JGI IMG/M metagenome (GOLD analysis project Ga0068856, IMG submission 66595) | Corn rhizosphere microbial communities from Kellogg Biological Station, Michigan, USA - KBS Corn C6-2 | ecosystem: Host-associated > Plants > Roots > Rhizosphere > Soil ...
CATCCCCCGACTGGATGCAGCGCCGGCTGAAAGCGGCGGGACAGCGACCGATCTCGGCGCTGGTCGACATCACCAACTATCTGACGATCGAGCATGGCCGTCCTGCGCACGTCTATGATATCGCGAAGCTCACCGGCGGCCTCACCGCCCGCGCCGCAGCTAAGGGCGAAAAGGTGCTGGCGCTGAACGAGAAGGAGTATGAGCTCGAGCCGTTCATGACCGTCATCGCAGACGACAAGCAGGTCCACGACATCGGCGGAATCATGGGCGGCGAGGATTCGGGTGTGAGCGCCGACACGGCCGACGTGATGCTTGAAGTCGCATATTTCACGCCCGAGCGAATCGCTCGCACCGGCCAGGCGCTGGGCCTCACCAGCGATGCGCGGACTCGGTTCGAGCGCGGGGTCGACCCGGCGTTCCTCGACGATGGTCTCGCGATCCTTTCCGGACTGATCCTCGATATCTGCGGCGGCGAGCCCTCCGCCGCGCTCAATGTGGGAAAGCCGCCGGTCGAGCGTCGCACGATCGCCTTCGACTTCGCCCGCACCAAAGCACTCGGCGGCATCGACGTGGCGGAATCCCGCCAGCGCGAAATTCTCGAGAGCCTCGGCTTCGAGGTCGCCGGCAACCAGGTGACGGTTCCGACCTGGCGCCGCGATGTCGAAGGGGCGGCGGACCTCGTCGAGGAAGTCGCCCGCATCGTCGGCTACGACGAGATTCCTTCGACGCCGCTTCCCCGCCAACCCGGTGTGGCGAAACCGACCGCCACGCGTTCGCAGCTGACGGAGCGTCGAGTGCGCCGCACAGCCGCCGCCCGCGGCCTAGACGAAGCCGTGACCTGGAGCTTCATCTCGGAACCCGAGGCGAGGGCGTTCGGCGGCGGCGACTGGATGCTCGCGAACCCGATCAGCGAGGAGATGAAGGTCATGCGGCCCTCACTCCTTCCCGGCCTCATCGCCGCCGCCCGCCGCAATCTCGACCGCGGAACTTCATCGGTACGCTTGTTCGAGATCGGCCGGCGCTATCTCGGCGATGCCGAGCACGCGACGGCGGGTTTGCTGTTCGCAGGCGAAAAGCGCGGGCGCGACTGGCAATCGGGCAAAGCTCAACCGTTCGATGCTTTCGACGCTAAAGGCGAAGCGCTCGCTTTGCTCGATGCCGCCGGCGCTCCGGTCGACAACCTGCAGGTCTTCACAGATGCCGGCCCGACATGGCATCCCGGCCGCTCGGCCACGTTGCGGCTGGGACCCAAGACCATCGTCGCGGCGTTCGGCGAGCTTCACCCGAAGCTGCAGAGCGAGCTGGATGCGCCGGCCGGCGCTGTCGCTGCTGAAATCTATCTCGACGCGATTCCGGCGCCGCGAGGGGGCCGCACTCGCGCCGTCTATGCTCCGCCGCCGCTGCAGGCGATTAGGCGAGATTTCGCCTTCATCGTACCCGCCGACGTCAGCGGTGACACTCTGCTTCGAGCGATCCGCGGCGCCGACAAGCAGGCAATCACCGCAGCGCGGCTGTTCGACCGCTTCGAATCCGGCGACGGCCTCAGCCTCGCGTTCGAGGTGACGCTGCAACCGATCGAAAAAAGCTTCACCGACGAGCAGATCGGCGAGATTTCGAAGCGGATCGTGGCCGCCGCCGAGAAGCTCGGCGCGCGGCTCCGGAGCTAAGTGAGCGAGACAGCGGTCCGGCAGGCGTTCGCCGAACAGGCCGAGGTCTGCGCCAAGCTCGGCTCGGCTTTCACCGGCCTGCTCTGTGGCGTCCTCGGTCGTGCGCTCGATAGGAGCACGGCGGTCGGCCGGCGAGTTCTCGATTGGCCCGGTCCGCCCGATGCGCTGCACGATAATGTCCCGCTTCGCCTGACCGGCGGGTTCCACGCGCTTGTGCGGAGCGGCAAGGCAAGGTCGCTCGCAGCGCTCTATCCTCCTGCTCCGCTCCCGGACGAATCCACGTTGGCGACCGCCGTTTCGCAGACGCTGTCAAATGCGGAGGCCGCGCTGCTGCCCTGGCTCGACCGTACCCCGCAAACCAATGAAGTCGGCCGATCCGCCGTCCTGATGAGCGGTCTCCTCGCGATTGCCGAACGATTCAGGCTTCCGATGCGCCTTTACGAACTTGGGGCAAGCGCGGGACTCAATCTGCTGCTCGATCGCTACGGCTACGATCTCGGCGGAAGAATTTACGGCGACCGTCATTCCGCGCTTCAGCTCCATCCACGGTGGGAGGGAGCATCGCCGCCCGACTCGAACGTTCCGATCGTCTCTCGCGCAGGCGTCGATCGTGACGCGCTCGATCCGTTGCGCGACGGAGGTTTGCTGCTCGCTTATGTCTGGCCGGATCAGCCGGAGCGCCTCGCGCGGCTCGAGGCGGCACTCACGATCGCGCAGTCCGATCCGCCGAACGTCGAGAATGGTGACGCTGCGGATTGGATTGAGCAGAGGCTGGCCGACGAAGCCGAGCGCGGTGTCACGCGGGTTATCCTGCACTCGATCGCATTCCAATATTTCGCACCGGAGACACAGGAGCGGGTGCGCAGCCATATCGAGAAGGTCGGGGCTGCCGCGACCGAAGAGGCGCCGCTCGCGTGGCTGCGCTTCGAGATGCTTCCGGAGGATGGGAAGCCCAGCCTGCGGCTCAGGACCTGGCCGGGCGAAAACCGTCTGCTGGCCTGGGCGCATCCGCACGGCGCCATCATTCAGTGGCTGGAGGGTTAGGATTCGAGCGCGTTGATCGCAGCGTGGACCTCTGACTCGATCTTGTCGCGCGGCAGATGCGCCGGAAGAATATTCCCGATGCGGAAGGTGATCGTTCCGCTGCGGTGAACGAAGCCCCTGCCCCAGATGCGGCCGCTGTTCACCGCGACCGGCACGACCGGCAGCGCGAGCGCCCGGTAGAGGGCGGCAAATCCGGACTTGAGCGGCGGGGTTGAGCCGACCCGAACGCGCGTGCCCTCGGGGAAAATGATGACGGGCCGCCCCGAGACGACGGCGGCCTTGCCTGCAGCAACCATCGTACGGAGCGCTTTTGCGCCGGCTGTGCGCTCGATCGGGATGACGCCATAACGTCGTGTCAGCAAGCCGAAGAGCGGGATGTCGGAGAGCTCCTTCTTCATCACGATCACCGGCAGGCGCGACAGGCGGACCATCTCCAGAGTCTCGAACATCGACTGGTGCTTGACCGCGATGAGATGGGGACCCGGCGGAATTGCGCCTTCGATGCGAAGTCTTATGCCGAGCACGTTTTTCGTCAGCCAATGGTGGAAATCGGCCCAGCTCAGCACGAGGGCGAGCGTAGGCTTGTGTCCGAAGAGCGTCGCAACCAGACCGGTGAGCACCCACAGCACTGTCGCGGGATAGAAGATCGCCGCGTAGAGCAGCGAGCGAAGGAAACTCATCAGATGTCGGCCCAGACCGCGAGCCGGCGCAGCAGATATTTGTTGTACTCGCCGAACAGCGTGAGGAAGCTCGGCTCGGTGCGCACGGCGTCGGTCACGAGGATATATTTGCCGCCGAGAGCCTTCCCGAACTCGTAGCGGGCGCGGCGCATGTGCCAGTCGCTGGTGATCAGCCGCACCGAATGGAACTGGCCCTTCGCGAGCCACCGCCCCGCTTCCTCCGCGTTCGAGCGCGTGTCGACGGATTCGCTGCCAAGGTCGACGCAGCATTTGAGGAGGTTGCGGCTGCCCGGAATGCGGCGCGCCAGATCCGCCTTGGTCACCGACGGGTCGGCTCCGGCAATCAGCATGCGCCTGGCCTTGCCGGCGCGAAGCACGTCGATCCCATGCTCGATCCGGCCGCTACCGCCGGTAAGCACCACTGCGGCGTCGACGGGCTTGGCGTCGGCTGCGGCCGGTTTTCCGAGCGTGAACGCGAAAATGACGAAACCGAGCGCGTAAAGCAGCAGCAGGAGCGACGCGAGACGGGTGATCATAGGGTCTGGCGCAATGCCGCGAGCACGGCTGTTCGGGCAACCCACGTCGCAAGCAGGGTGAGCGCCAGGGGCAACAAGGCCAAGACGACGATGTCACCGATCGTGAGAAGCGCGCCGCCCGTAAGATCACCGGCAAACGCGGCGCCGGTGGCAAAGAAGATGAGGACCAGCGTCGCGGCCGCCGCCCCGGCAAGGCTGCCGATGAAGGCGTCGATCGCAATGCGACGCTGAAACAGATGCGTGAGCTGGAGATCGGTCGCGCCGATGCCGTGCATCACCTCGATCGTGAAGCGATGGGTGTCGAGAGCGCCCCTGGCGGCAAGAACCACCGCCGCCGCCGCCGCGACGCTGAGCAGCAGGACGAGGCCGAACGCGACCCACTGAAGCACGGAGAGCGAGCGCAGCAGCGGCGCCAGAGTTTCGCGATGCGCCGAGATTCGTGCTCCGGGCGCAATCGTCTGGACCCGTCGCTGGATCGCGCCGATATTCGTGCCGGCACGCGCGTTGAAATTGACCAGGGCCGGCACGGGCAGGTCCTGGCTCTGCGCTTCCTGGCCGAGCCAACGTTCGAGCGTCTTGCGCATATCCTGCTCGGGGACCGGCTCGACGGAAGTTACTCCGGGCGACGATCGGATGGCCGCGACCATCGCATCGAGATTGTTCCCGCCGTTCGGAACCTGGACCGAGTAGCGCGCCTCAATGGCCCGCGTCAGGACGCCGGCGGTGCTCGCCAGCGCGAGGCCGGTCGCGGCGATGATCATGATGGAGAAGCTCATGATCGCGATCACCCACGGCGTCGGCCCGCGCAGCCGCCCGGTATCAAGGAGCCGCGCGTCGGCGGACGATGGGAAGAGCCAGCCCAACATCACTTGTCCGTCACCGGCGACCGCGGAGGGTTGCGGAGGGCGCCCGTGGGATCGACCAGGCCGCCATTCTCGAGCCGGATCAGCTGCGCGCCCGGCACCGCGCTGATCAGGCCGATGTCGTGGGTTGCAACCACGACAGTCGTCCCGAGCCGGTTGAGAGCCGTAAACAAATGCATGAGGCGCTTGGCCATTTCCGCATCGACGTTTCCGGTTGGCTCGTCGGCCACCAGCAGTTCCGGGCGGTTAATGACCGCTCGCGCAATCGCGACGCGCTGCTGCTCGCCGCCGGACAGGGTCGCGGGCCGGGCGCTTGCGCGGTCGGCGAGCCCGACCCAGGCGAGCATTTCGCGCACCGGCCCCTCCACTTCTTCCTCGCGAGCACCGGCGACCCGCAGTGGAAGCGCGACATTGTCGAATGCGGAGAGGTGGCGGACGAGACGGAAATCCTGGAAGACCACGCCGATCCGGCGGCGGAACATCGGCAGTGCTTCCCTCGGGGCCTCACAGAGCTCCTCGCCGAACAAGCGGATCCGGCCGCGGGTCGGCCTCTGCGCGAGATAGAGGAGTTTCAGAAGCGAGGTCTTGCCCGCTCCCGAGGGGCCGGTGAGGAAATAGAGGCCGCCACCCCCGAGCCGGAAGTCGAGATCGCGCAGCACTTCGCCACCCGTGCCGTAGCGCAGGCCGACGCTGTCGAATTCGGCGATCGCTGGCAGCTTGTGCGTCCTCCCCGTTTCTCGCCCGTGCACCCGGCAAGGCCGCGCGCCTTGCCAATCCCCAATCATTCCTGTTTACCGTGCGCTCGGCGTCCCGGAAGAGGGCTTTTGCAGCAATGATCCTGACCTGCCCAAGCTGCGGCACTCAATATGTGGTGAAGGACGGCGCAATTCCGCCCGGCGGCCGGCAGGTTCGGTGTACCGCGTGCAAGCATCACTGGCACCAGGATCCCGAAGGGGTTGCTGGCGAAGTGGAGGAGCTGCAGCCTGAGGCGACCGCCGCCGCTCCGGAGCCGGAGACGGTGCATGACGATGAGGAAAGCGTTGCCGAGGCTACGCTGATCGAGCCGCGCAGCGGCCCGGAGCTGGAAGAGCGCGCATTCGAGGAAACGTCGTTCGAGGAGGCCCAGGAGCCTTCAGTGGACGCCCTTCCAGAGGAGCAAGAGGCGGACTCGGGCACTTACTCGAACGCCCAGTTCGATATTACCCGCAAGGACGAGCCCGCCCCCGTGGGGTCCGAAGACTATCGGGAGCCGCCTCAGGCTGAGCCGCAGGACGACGAGTTCAGTCCCTTCGCAGCACCGGACGAGGAGCAGCCGCGCAAGCGCAGCGCTCTCCTGACGGTGCTGATCGTCGCCATCCTCGTGATCGCAGTCGCAGCAGCCTTCTGGTTCCTTGCGCCGCCGCAGTGGAAGGCCGAGCTGGGCCTCGGCGCGGCGGGAACAAGCCCGCTCGCGCTGGTGACGACGCATATGGATCGCCAGCGGCTCGAAAGCGGAAATGAGCTTCTCACCGTCACGGGCCGGGTGATCAATCCCACGAGCAAGGAACAAAGCGTTCCGCCGCTCCAGGCGCAGCTCAAGACCAAGGCTGGGAAGATCGTCTACAGCTGGACGATCGCTCCTCCGGCACGCTCGCTTCCGGCGGGCGCGAGCGCGAGCTTCAATAGTGCGGAAGTGAATGTACCCCCGGGCGGCGACGAGCTGACGATCAGCCTCGGCTCAGGAAACGGCTAAGCGCCACTCACTCGAATTCGATCAGACGAGCCCCATGGGCTTTGCCGTCGGTATGAACCACAGCTTCATGCGCCGCGGGCACGTCGCGGTTGGCGCTTCCGTCGAGCTTCAGCCGAACTCCCGAGATGATCCGGACGCTCACGCGCGCCTCGGCAACGGCCGGCCGCGGCCCCACGGTTGCGGGAGCGGCGGAAACGAACGCGGCGGAGGCGGCGAGAAGCAACATGGCGTGATGCCATAACGGTCTTTGTTCATAATGGTAAACGCCGCTTTAAGGATTGTGCCATTATGGACCGGATTGGCCGGGCGAGCGCGGCATTGCGCCGCGAAAGTCGCTTTGCTAGGGGCCGCGCCTTGCCAGTGCCGGCGCTCCAAGCCGGCTCATCAACATGACGTGCGGTCGTGGCGGAACTGGTAGACGCGCAGCGTTGAGGTCGCTGTGGCCGAAAGGCCGTGGAAGTTCGAGTCTTCTCGACCGCACCAGCACTCCCGGCCGGCATGCCGGGGACATGCTGGACCTCGTACTCAAAATCCCGGAATTTGCGTGACTTAGGGCGCTGCCGGAGCGAGCGCGGCAGACGCCATCTGCGGCTGCGGTGTCGCCTTGATCGATCCGAGGCGGACGATCGACTTGTCCGGCGTGACCTGAAGATTGACCCCGAGCTCTCGCTGGATTTTGGCCGCGGTCGCCGACTGGCTGTCGACCCGGATCGTGTATGAGCCGTAGGCGACGCGATCGAACAGGAAGAATCCGTCGAAATCGGTGCGGGTTTTGGCGACCGCCTTGCCGGCGGAGTCAACGAGCTCGAGATCGACGCCCTCGAAGCCCAAACCACCGCTCTTGACCAGCGAGCCTTCGATATCGCCGCCGCCGACAAGCCCGATCTGGACCTCGGCCGGAACGCCGGGGCGCGGGACGACGACCTGCAGCGCCTTTTTCGGCACAAGCATGGGATCGGCAAGGCTGGTTTCGTCGAGGCCCACGGTGATCGGCTGGAACGGAGAGAGGCCGCCGACGATCACCGATCCCTGGCCGTCGGTGGGACGCTCCGCCTGCCTCATTCCGGTGGTGACGAGGGCGCCTTTCTCGAGCGGCTCGTTGGCATCGCGCACGCCATTATCGTTGAGATCGCGATAGACGACCGCGTGCACTTCGCCGGCCTGGGCGAGCGGCTGCCGCGACAGGCTGAAGCCATGCTGCGGGTCGAGCGAGAAGTTAAGATTGAGGCCGAATGCCACGGACCCGTCCGAAGCCGCCTCGCCGGTCAGTGCGACCGCCATCGTGCTGAACCGGCGGATGTGGGACATCCTGGCCCGCGCGCGATGCTCGAGCGCGTCGTAAACGAGATCGCCCTCCCAATCGACATTGTCGCTCGCCGACCAATATGCGTCGATCTCCGCCGAGCGGAATCTTGAGGAGGGGGCGAAATCGAAGCTGCCGGTCCCGCGCAGGCGAATATCATGAATTCGGCCGCTGCCGATCAGGTTCATGGTGAGCTGGGTCGCCGCGGATTGACCGGGCGTGGATTGCCGGCGGTATTGAAGCTCCGAGCCAAGATCGAACCGGTCGAGCTGCGCTGAAAGCCGCGCCGCCGCGTCGACTTCCCGAGTGCCATTCGGGCGCTCGGTGAGGTGCACGTCCGCGTGCGCGGGAAGGACGATGCGCCCCGCCTTGAAGGGCGTGTCGAGCGCGAGGCTGTAGTCGTGCAGCGTCTCGAGTGTCGTCAACCCCTGCAAATGAAAATCGTTCGCGATAAGGGCTTGCGCGTTGACGTTCACAGGTCCGATCTTGCCGAGAATCTGCGCGCGGGCGGCGGTTCCACCGTTGGATTCGCGCGAGGCCCCCGCTTCGATCAGGGCAAGCCCCACCGAGCGACGCACCGAGCCCTCGACAAAGGTCACCCGCTGGTCGCCAATCAGCATCATGCGCGCGAGCGCGGCCACCGACGTTCGATCGTCGAGGCCGTGTTCGAGTGCCAGCGTTGCCTGCGCCTTGGGCAATTCGCTGGAATCCGGAGGTTTTTCGAGGCCGACCATGTCGCGGCCGGGCTCGTTCACGCCCGCCCAGTACCAGGTCTTGCCGGGCGGCGCGTTGTCCTGGCCGACATTGACCAGTTCTTCGCGCGTTCGGATTTGCCCCTGGGGACCGTAAAGAACGATCCTGATCCGGTTTTCCCCGTAGAGGAGTTGCACGTTATCAAAGGCATAGCGCTGATCGGATGTCGGCTTGGCGAAGGCCAGCAACTCGTCGTTGCGATACAGCTCGGCTTCCCATCCGCTTGGAAGATCGCCTTCGAACCGGCTTTGGTCGAACGCGGTCTGGGCCGTCAACGGACGGTTGGTGATCACCGCGCCCCGGCCGAAGGCCAACGAGCCGGTCAACTTATCGTCGTAACCCTCAACATCCCCGAACCCAAAGTGCGTCGCCTTCGCTGGACCGAGCAGGCCTCCGTCGGGGTCCGAGCGATAGGCGCGCAGGCGCAAGGCCGTCGGAAGTCCGTGCTGGTTCGTCGTGATCTGCGCATCGTAGGACAAATGGGCGATCTCGCCCGCGGCATAGACCGATGACTGGCGATCGACCCGCACGCCGTCGCTGGCGCGGTAGGTGACGCCGGCACTGACGACGAAATCGAGGGCCGGGGCGCGCCACATCCGGTAGGGGATGCGCACCTGGGGCAGGCCCGACAGGTCGAATTTCGCGGGCTTGATTTGAGCCGCCCGCGCTTCACGCTCCATCGCGAGCTCAACCGGGAGCTTCGTATCCGACTTGAGGAGTAGCGCCGAGCCGGCCGTCATCGGAGTCACGCCGATCCCGAACCAGCGCGCCAGCGCGCTCGTCTGGACGCACCAGCCGTCGGGGGTTTCGCGGATGGTCCCCGGCGCGATCGGCTCGCTCTTCGTCGCGTAACTCGCGGCTCCGGCGCCGTAATCGATTGTAATCCTGTTGGATTCCTTGAACGCCCAGCCGCTCGCCTTCTTGGCCGACAAATCGATGTGCATCGGCACGTCGAGCGCCGTCAAAAAGTCGCCTAAGACGACACACGTGCCTTCGGGCGTGTTGTAGGCGCGCACGCCGTCGCCGAGACGGTATTGGTGGATATCGACATCGAGGAGGAACTGGTCGTCGGGATTGGCGGTCCAGGCCGCCGCGCTCGGGGCGGGCGCCGATGCGCCGACGCTGCCGGCGGAGAGCACCAGCAGCAACAGCGCTTTGCGCAGCCACGCGATCCGGCCGGCGGACACGGGTTAGGACCTTTCAGCCTCGCCCTGGCTTACCGAAGGACCGCCTGCGTTTCGGCGAGCTTCTGAATGCCGTCGCGCGATGTCTCGAGATATTGCACGGTGACCGGTCCCGCGACTTCGCCCGTGTAGCTGCCGTCGAGCGGGATCGCGACATGGCGCGAGCCGATTTCGGTATAGACGGCAACGCCCTTTTGGACCGCGATCGGATCCTTGACGCCGGCCTTCAGCACCCGGACCTCACCGAAGGTCGAACGCTCGCCGGAGCGGCTAAGGTTGAGAGAAATCAAAGACCTACCGTCCTTCTTCTCGAGCTCGACGTTGGAGATCGCGGCTTTGGCCTCGAGGTTGCCGAGGCGGACGATCACCGGGATCGTGACGCCGTAGACGGGGATCAGCTGAAAGCTGAGGCCGCTCCCCGCGGAGGGCGCGTCCTTGGCGACCGGAATCGGCTGCGGAATGGCGCGGAACAGCAGGTGGACTCGATATTCGCCGTCCGGAAGGCCCTGCGGCGGCCGGGCGGCGATACGGATGCTCTGCGGCTGATGCGGCGCCAGGGTGACCCGGCGCGGCGCATAAACGATCATGTCGGCGGCCGCCTTCTCCTCGGCATTGGGATCGGCGACGTCGACGAGCGTGCCCTCCGGAGTCATCCGGCGGAATTCGACGGAGATGCGATAGGTGGCGGGCTCGTCACCGATATTGTTGAGGATGATCTCAGTGCCATGCCGGCCGTCGAGCACGACCCGCGTTGGAGCGACGAGCAAATCGCCCACACCGGCAGTCGCCGGTCCCGGCAATCCCGCGATCATTGCGGCCGCGAGCGCGAGCGGCGCGATCTTCCTGGTCAAAGCAAACATCCGGCGATCCCCCATCTTGCTTCCTTCGGAAGCGATCGCTTTCGTCTTTGCTCTGGAATGGTTGATTTTCGGTCAACCATGATTGGAAATTCGCCCTGAGAAGGGGCTTGGATCACTGATAATCGACAGTGACGTTCAAAATGCCCGAGTAATTGCCGTCCGCGGTGGTCGAGTTGAGCGTCAGCGTGCCCCCGATGTTGAAGTCGACGCCCTTGGTTCCCGAGTTCGGGAGGGCGATCGTTGCCGGAGCGTCCACCGTCAGCACGAGCGTCTGGCTGGAGTCCGCCTGGTTCACGAGCGTGACGTTTGGCGCGGTGACCTTCACCGTCTGGTTGTTGGTGCCACTCACCGTGAACTGAGCGACTTGCGGTGCTCCCGTGCAGGTGACGTTCGCGTTGCACGTGAACGTGCCGGTCTTTGAAATCCCGACCACGGCATTCGACCAGGTGCCCGGTTGCAGAGTGAAGGTGCCGAGATCGAGACCCTGGACCGCGGTCAACGTCAGCGGCTTCACCACGGAAGCCTTGACCGTGACGGTTTGCGAGACGGCGTGCGCCGGCACGGCCATGCCGGCCGTGGAGAGGAGCAGCAGTATTTGTCGAACGTTCCGGGTCATCTCTCGAGCTTTCGGCTGCTAAGGAGCAACGCAGCTCTTTCGACCAAAATGGTTGATTTTCGGTCAACCATGGCTGTTCAATGCACAAAAAAGAGGCCGCCAGCAGTGCCGACGGCCCCTCGTTCAGCAGCGCCGCGAGGCGCGGCCGGGATACGCTTACTGGTAGTCGACCTGGACGGCGAAGTCGCCGGCGTAAACGCCGTCGGCCTCACCCGCCGGGATCGTCAGCTTGCCGCCGACGCCGAACGCCGCGTTGCCGCTGGCATCCGTCGCAAGCGAGGCAGGCAGGTCGCCCGTCAGGTCAACGGTCATGCTCGCGCCCGGACCCGTCAGCGTGACGCTCGGATCGACCGTCAGCTGCAGGTTCTGGCTCGGCGTTCCCGTCACCGTGAACTGCGCCGCGCCGACGGTGGTGCCCGAACAGGTCACCGTGGCCGGGCAGGGCAGGCGGGTGCCGGCCGAGGTGACTTCGATCACCTCGCCGTTGAACGGACCGACGATCGTTCCGAAGTCGAGATCGGCACCGGCAACCTTGGTCAGGGTGAGCGGCGACACGATGTTGACGGTCGCATGGCCCTGTGCCTGGTTCGAGGTCGCGGCCAGAGCCGGATTGCTGAGAGCCAGCGCGGCGAGCGCACCGGCGGAGATCAGAAGCTTATTCATTTGCAATTT
>Ga0068856_100006040_pt1 | contig 11906 bp, 5 predicted proteins | sample KBSCornC62_FD_66595 | JGI IMG/M metagenome (GOLD analysis project Ga0068856, IMG submission 66595) | Corn rhizosphere microbial communities from Kellogg Biological Station, Michigan, USA - KBS Corn C6-2 | ecosystem: Host-associated > Plants > Roots > Rhizosphere > Soil ...
AGACTCTACCGCGGAATAATTGTCCCAACACTGCCGCAGTACGTGTTGCTCGGAGAGGAGACGAATTCTACTGACAATCTCTTTTACGATTCGAAGCTCTCCGCAGACGCGCGCACGGCAACCCATTCAGGCCAAAAAGATGATCGTCTGGTCTTTACTGAAGAAAACCCGGGCCACGAATACAAAGGTATCGCCGCGCTCGCGATTGCCGGTCGCGTGCTGCAAAAATTCAACCCCCAACTTGCGAAACAGAGCATCGACGCTGCCGAGGAACTTTGGAAACAGAATCGCGATCCGAGCAAAGGCTTCGACGAGCATGTCAGTGCCGCAGTAGAACTTTGGTTGACCACGAGAAAGAGTGAGTATGAGGAGTTCCTTCTGACGAATCGCAAAGAGATCGTCTCACGGGCGGACCGGTTAGCCTGGGCAGTTGGAAAGGTACTGCCCCTGATTAAGGACAAGAGTTTTATTGAAGCACTGCGAACTGCTGTCACAACGAACTTCGCGAAAACCGTTCAACTGCAAAAGGAGACGCCGTTTGGTGTTCCGTATCGGCCGCATATCTGGGGCGCGGGTTGGGATCTACAGGAGTTTGGAGTCCAACAATACTATCTGCACCGTGCCTTCCCCGACATTGTTTCAACCGAGTACATGCTCAACGCTCTGAACTTTGTTCTTGGAGTTCATCCTGGTGAGAACACAGCTTCGTTTGCGTCAGGTGTTGGTTCAAGATCGATGACGACGGCGTATGGGATTAATCGCGCGGATTGGTCGTACATTCCCGGAGGTGTCGCATCGGGCACAGCACTGATTCGTCCCGACTTCCCCGAGCTCAAGGACTTTCCATTTCTTTGGCAACAAGCTGAGTATGTGTTGGGAGGCGGGTCATCGAACTACATGTTTCTCGTATTGGCTGCGGACCAGGTATTGAATGGGAACTAGTGTCCGACGAACTTTAGTTTGTCGTGCGTGGAATGCAGCTACACGGTGACAACAACGACCCAAATACCAGGCTCGACAAACTAAAGTTCGTCGGACACTACTTCAACTCAACTTGATGCGCCTGCCCATCACCGGGTGCGGTCACAATTTTAGACACATGCTCGTAGGATGGAACTTGGAACCTGAATGTTCGCTGACCCGGGTTGTAACTTCCGTCGGCAGCCTGGATATCAATCACAACACCTCTACCGGTGCGCCGAACAGCAACGGGGGTTCTGCGATATTTCCCTTCCTTGTAAGCCGGCGAAACTCCATCGTCCTCATACAACGACGTCGAAGCCGTTCCGTTTGCATCAAGATAAATATTGAACGTGATTGGATCCGATGGCTTTTCGCCAACATATTTCATTGGGGCGACGCTCGGAATGATTGCTCCACCTCGGACAAACATCGGCACAGTGTCGAGTGGCGCATCGATGCTGATAGTCTGATTACCCTTGTATTGTTTGTTCGTCCAGTAGTCGTACCAGTTGCCACGCGGTAAGTAGACCAAACGGCGAACAACATCCGGCTTAAGGATCGGGGCTACGAGTAGATCGTCACCGATCATGAACTGGTCATCGAGATTGTAAGTGTTTGGATCGTCCTGATAGTTCAGAACCAACGGTCGAAACAGGGGCACGCCAGTTCGATGTGCTTCTTCAAGCGTGGTGTAGAGAAACGGCAGCAGTGCGTATCTCAGTTTTAAATATTTACGGATGATGTCCTCGTAATAAGTTCCGAACCGCCAGGGTTCCTGATCATAACCACTGAGCTCTTTGTGATTGCGACAAAACGGTGCGAGAAAACTTATCTGATACGAACGAACCAACAACTCACCGTTTCCCCGTCCGATAAATCCTCCGACGTCGCTACCAACAAAAGGTTCGCCTGACAATCCCAACGTCGCAAACATCGGAATATTAAGTGCGAGCGATTCCCAGGTACTGTTCGTGTCTCCGGTCCACATTGTCGAATAGCGTTGAATGCCGGCATACGCAGCCCTAGTAATCACGTACGGACGGCGATCAGGTTTCAATCGCTCGAGTCCTTCATAGGCAGCGCGCGCCATCAACAATGCGAAGGTGTTACGGTTCTTCGCGTGTGTAGTCTTGTCGCCCTCATCGTAACTAACCACATCCATCTGGTTCTTACCCGTTTGATCGATGAAATCAGACGGTTCATTCATGTCGTTCCAGATGCCGGAAATGCCGTTATCCAAATAGAACCGGTGCAGATCGCCCCACCATTTGCGCGCTTCGGGCAGTGTGTAATCAACAAAAGCGCTGTCGCCTGGCCAGACTCTTGGAACAAATAGATTGCCGTTGCTGCGCCGTTGGAAGAAGTTATTTTCAACGCCTTGCTTGAAGACGTAGTAATTCTCTGAATCTTTCTTAACGCCCGGATCGACGATCGTTACGACCTTTACACCATCGCGACCCAAACGATCCGTTAGACTCTTAGGGTCCGGAAAACGATCCGCGTCAAAAGTAAAAACTCGATATCCCTTCATGTAGTCGATATCGAGATGGATTACGTCCAAGGGCAAATCGCGCTCTCGATACTGATGCACCACTTCTTCAACCATGGTGTCCGGGTAGTAACTCCAGCGGCTCTGTTGATTTCCGAGCGCCCACAGCGGCGGCATTGGCATGTGCCCGGTCAGATCGGCATAACGACTAAGGATCTTTTTGATGGATGGACCGTAAAGGAAATAGTAGTTGAGCTCGCCACCTTCTGCTCCAAACCAAACACGTTGTTGCGACGAGTGTCCAAAATCGAAATAGCTCTTATAACTGTTGTCAAAAAAAATCCCGTAGGCGATGTTCTTCTGTAACCCAAGGTAAAATGGAATGGTTTGGTAAATGGGATCTTTTCCTTCAGTGTAGCCCGGGGTGTCTGAGTTCCAGTTAACAAAGGAGCTGCGGCGCTTATCAAGATGTGCTGCTTTTTCACCCAGCCCATAGAAGTGTTCGTCAAAGCCAAACTTCTTTGCGGCGGCGACAAAGATTCCGGCTTTAGGATCAAATTGCAGATCTTTGCGCAAGCCTTTCGCGTCGTAAACCATAGGCTGTTGATCTGCATTGATGACTGCATGAGTACGAACATCACGAAAGTCGATTAGCAGCGGTGAGCGATTAACGAAAACTTCAACCTCGTCAGTGGTGATCGATATAGAAGAAACGTCCTCACGCAAATTCCAATTGACTTTAGGCCAGGTGGCATTTGCGATAGCCCACGAGTGATCTCGCTCCGGTATCTGACGGTTGAAGACGGTTCTGACACGAATCAAGTCGGGAGCGAGGACTGTTAGTTGCACGTGTGAGTTATCCGTGCACGTGAGGATTACTGCTTTATCGGTTCTTTGTACCGAGGCAACTGCGCCGATTTTTTCAAGTGAGGTGATGTCCTGCGCGCCGGCGTAGGGCATTTGCCACAGAAGAGCGACAGTGATTGCAATTAGTTTTTTCATGATCAATAGGTCCTATTGGTCCTATAGGTCCTATACTTCTACTGATTTTTCAAATCCCAACCGCGCTGCCCCCAGCAGTCCGGCGTCGTCACCGCATTCTGCCTGAACAATCTGAACGCGAGCAGCCAATAGTGGGAACGCCCGCTCAGCAACCTGTTGCCGCATGCTCTTGTCAAAGAGTTCCCACCCATTTGCCACACCCCCACCGATAACGATCATCTCCGGGTTCAGAATGTTTATTAAGTTGGCTATTCCGATCCCAAGATACACACCCATCCGTTTGAACACTTCCAGCGCGAGTTCATCTTTGTGTTTGCCTGCACAGAAGATCGCTTCTGACGTCAACTTATTAATGTCCAGACCAGAACCAGGATGGCGCGGGCTTGCCTCTCTCGTCATCCGCACGATTGCTGTTGCCGAAGCATAGACCTCGAGACAACCACGGCTGCCGCAACCGCATGCGACACCGCCAAACGGATCGACACACATATGACCGATCTCTGCAGCAGCGCCATCAACTCCCCGCCATAGTTTGCCGTTCAAAATAATGCCGCCGCCGACTCCCGTTCCCAGTGTGACGCAAACAATAGCGCTGCGTCCCCGACCGGCACCCATCCACATCTCGCCAACTGCCGCAGCATTCGCATCATTTTCAAGTACTGAACTATAACCAAGTTGCGAAGTTAACTGTTCGCTTAAATGAAAACCATCAAGCGCCGAGAGATTTGGAGCCTTGACTACGATTCCTCGATCCACGTTGACGGTACCAGGAACAACAACAGAGACCGCAGAAATCCGTCTGCCACCGTTCTGTTTCGCGTGTACCTCGCATTCCCTCACTGCACTCACCAACGACCGCATGATTCCATCAGGACTCGCTTCCTGCGGCGTGCTTTGCTTCAAACGGAAGTGGATGTGTCCAGCGGAATCAACTACTGCAACACGAAGGTGCGTGCCCCCAAGGTCGGCAGCACAAACAAGATTGCACGCTTGTTCAGACATCAATTTGTTATTGGTTTCCGTCATTTCTCGTCCGTTGTTTCAGTGCATATCGTGAGGCTACTATCTTGGGCGTTTCGCTGTTTCTCTTTCTACTAAGATTCATTGCCAACCGAATAAACTGTGCCATTGACCATGCCAACGGCGTCGCGGACCCGGTGCCGGTTCCGATCTTCCCGCGATCCCACACTTGTTCCGGTATCATGAGACCATCGTTTGCAAACCCTGACATGGTTTTCAACAAGAGTCGCGCGTTCTGAACACGACCAGCCGCAAGCTCATATTCTCCTCGCTCGCCAGTAAGCAAAGTCCACAACCGGCCAATGCCCGCTCGTGCATCATAAGGAAGACCATCAGCTCGTTCACCGTATGCATCGTGGTTATATCGATACCACCCTGGACCAGAGGGAGTGGTGAGCTTGATAGTGGCATCAATCACTTGCAGCGATTTGCCGATTAGAGGATCTTGGGCAGCGCGAAGGCCAAGCCTGACTAACTCGAGGAAACCCATATCGACTATGGTCCGTTGATCGTATCGTCCGCCTCCACTGTTGATTTCGAGTTCATCCGCCTGATCGGGATTTCCAGCTACAGTCAACCGCAGAAAATAGTTTCCACTTCCAAGAGGTCCGGTTGTAGTAACGGTCCAGCGCTCGATGTTTGTTTCCCAGTCGTCGGCTGTTTCGAGATAGCGGGTCGCCGACGACGGATCATTGTGTCTGCGAGCAAATTCAGCCGCACAGACCAGGCCGGCGACTTCAGCGGCCAATGTAGACGGTGAATAACCCCTCTTTTCCTCCCAGCGATCCTGTTCCGTGATGGGTCCGTGAGTAACGATGAAATCGGCTGCCGGCTTAACGTGCTTGAGCCACGTTTCGCGATCGTCACGATTCAATTGAAGTGCTAATACAATTGGCAGAGCGACCTCGTCCATCTGCAACCCGCCACCAATCGGACGACCATCGACCCAGGTGTTTTGCGGAAAACTTCCGTCTGGTCTTTGTTGAGTTTTAAAGAGATAGTCGAGTGCCCGATCGGCAGCAGCGCGGTCGCCGATGGCGATTAACGCGGTTGCGACTTGATAGAGATCACGAGACCAAACAGCGTGATAGCCCGATATGGTGGGCTCGTTTGCGTTTGGGCCACCGCCCCAAGGCGTGGAAGGTGAGGCGATGATTGCCCCACGATACGTCTTGTCTTCCAATGCTTTCAGAACCATGGCCGCCATCTTCAGTTGTGGCTCGCCTTGTTTTAGTGTCGGTAAGGATTGAAGGTAGTTGTGCCAACCAGCCACGTACTGTTTCTGGCAGGAAACGAATCCCTTGCGCAGGGAACTTCGTGCATGGCTGAGTGCTTCGGCCGGTGTTGCACCAAATGCGAGTGCAATTGTGAGTTTCTTTGTTTCCGGGAGTTTTGCGATTTGAACGACGTTGCCGTTGTCAGCTCGTTCGCCGCGCGGGAGCGTAAAGAAGTGGATATCTTTACCAACAAAAGTGTTGCTAATCGATGCGAACCGTACGCTCGCTACCAAAGCGCTGGCGACGTTAGCTTCTGAGGCCAGAAGTGCGCCGCTGTCGGTCCAGGCGCTGTCGTGCATTCCGCTGTTCTTTAGCGATGGATCGTAATAGAGAAAGAGCGCCGAGTTCGAGACACTCGAGTTGATAACTACATCTATCAAGACTGTCGCACGATCGGGATCGGTCGTGTACGTCTTTGTGATTGTGATGCCAGAGGCGCTGTTGACCTGTTGGAAATTTAGTGAGCGGTCATCGACAACACTCAATGAATGCGACATCTCTTCTTCAAACTGACAAGATTGACCTCTACAGAAGACAAACTGAAGTGTCTGAGTGTTGGGTATGTCGATGGTTGGATAGAAAACTTCCGTCAAGGTTCCTTTCGCGAGTGTGAACCAGACCTTTGATGTTAGTGAGGTAGAAGTACCAAATCCGTTCTTCGCCGCAGTGGGCCAATGAGCATCAATGCCTGGCGCAACAGTCACTTCTTTTGTCGGCCTGGCCAACAAAGTGTGACAGGCAACGGCAGCAGTAACGAAGATGGATAGTAGATGCATCGATTAAAAAAAGGACCGGTCACGGGACTCTTCTCTGCGTTTCCTCTGCGTTCTCTGCGTCTCCGCGGTGAATGATTGGGACGTGCCAGGAAAAACCGCAGAGACGCAGAGAACGCAGAGAAGGCGCAGAGAAGAATTCATTTTGTGACTCTGCGAAAGATCCGATACCCCCACGCATCCAGCTGTAGCGCGGGCAAACCGACCATTCGTTTACTAAGTCTCTTCTCTGGCGCGGGCGCATCAGGCGGCAGTGGCGCGCTGATGTCAGGGGTAACTTCAACGTACGTAGCTCCATTTGCAATCTCGACGCTGCCAAAATAAGGCCGACTCGACAGATTAATTGCTACCAACATTTCTTCGGTCGACGTTCGTCGAACGTAAGTGATCACCCTGGCTTCGTCAGAATTGCGCACCCATTCAAGCGAGCCTCTCCTCAACGCTTCACTCGATCGACGCAGCGCCACCATCTCGTGATAAAACCTTCCAAACTCCGGCCGCCGTTCACTGATTAACCAGAAGATCGGCAGTTTCTCAAACAACGCAGGCGCGCCCGATTCAGTGGTATCGCCAACTTCCATTCCGTTGTAGAGCATCGGTACACCATCAAGAGTAAACACGAATGCTGACGCCGCAAGCGATGCAGGTTCACCGAACCGTGCAATCGCCCGACGCTCATCGTGATTATCAGAGAATCGCATGTGAATGGCGCCGCGCGGTGATTCTTTGACTTCCTCTTCCCAAACGCCTTTCAATTGAGACGCGGGCGAACGCCCTTGCAGAACATCCGTAAGAGCGCTGTGCAAAGGCCACGCGTAATCAAGATCGAATGCTTTGACGAGTAGTTCAGGCTTGTGAGCTTCAGCAAGCATTACGATGTCCGGGCGGATCTTCTCAAGTTCGACTCGCGCGTTCTCCCAAAAGTCTGTTGGCACTTCAGCGGCAACGTCACAGCGGAACCCATCAAGGTGGAAGTCGCGCAACCAGAACTTCAGCATGTCCGTCATGTACGAGCGCAACTGCTGGTTTGTGTAATTCAGTGCGGCAATGTCGTACCAGTCGTGTGGATATGTGATGTTGCCTTGAGCATCGTGCTTATAGAACTCAGGGTGCTTCATCAAAACGCTATCCCACGAAGTGTGGTTGGCAACAATGTCGATGATGACTTTCATACCGCGTCGATGAGCTTCTGAGATTAATTGTTGAAGATCCTGCTTGGTGCCGTAGTCAGGATTGATAGCGTAATAGTCGCGAACGGCGTAAGGACTGCCGATGCTTCCCTTCTTCTTTTCCTGACCAATCGGATGAATAGGCATCAACCACAGAATTGTGACACCGAGTTGCTTGAGATCATCGAGTCTGGCAGTGACACCTTTAAAATTGCCCTCTGCTGAGAAAGCACGCGGATAGATTTCGTAGATAACACCATCACGAACCCAGTCACCAGTTGGGCGAGCGGATTCTTTAGAGACGTCGCGAACTGGTGTTTGCGCAATCGCGGATGAGGACTGCCCCACCAGACAAAGAAATAGCAGGATAGCGAGACACACTTGGATGAAGTCAGTACCACCTCGCGGTAGCGGGTTGGTGCGGAAGTTGTACGACAGGCTGTTAGCCTGTCGTCGCGCTTGGGACCACGATTTGTGCGGTACAGCCGTGGAAGCCAACCCACGACAGGCTAACAGCCTGTCGTACAACCTCCGCACCAACCCGCTACCGCGAGGTGGTACTGACTTCATCCAAGCTCGATCTGTGTTACTTCTCATCAATCAACCCCGTGCTCGGTACGGCCTGCGCAGACTCCTGAACAGTCAGGTGTTCCGTCGCATCCGCCGACAAAACTTCACGAATGGGAACCGGAGCATGCACATCCTTCACGATCACTACCGAAGCTGCAGCAACCAGCAAGCTAATGCCACCCAACACGACTGCTTTGCGTGGATCAGCACCAAGCACACTGTTGAAAATACTCGGCACGATCAGCGACATGACGATCTGCGGGATCACGATGAATAGGTTGAAGACACCCATGTAGACACCCATTCGCGCTGGCGGTACCGCGGTGGACAACATGACATATGGCATGGACAGGATCGATGCCCAGGCGATTCCAACCCCCGCCATACTTGCAAACAACATCCATTTGTTACTTATGAACAAGACTGAAATGAGACCAAGCCCACCGCAGATCAGGGAAATAATGTGAACACTTTTTCGACTCGTCGTTTTTGCCAAAGACGGCAAGAGAAAAGCGACGACAAAGCACACAACGTTGTAAACGGCGAAACACAAGCCACCCCATTCAGTTCCCTGAGCAAACAATGGCGAGCCTTCATTCGGTGCGAGGAACACGTGCCGCGCGACAGCAATTCCAAAAAACTGCCACATGCAAGGTAGCGCGAACCACGTGAAGAACTGGACGACTGCAAGTTGCTTCATCGTCGTTGGCATCTCTGCAACCGATGAAAAGATTTCGGTGAAGCCAGCGACGACTCCCTTGCGCTCACGCTTCATTCGTTCGAATGCTTCCAAATCTTCCGGTGGATATTCCTTAGAGGTTGTAACGGTCCACATGACAGCAAGCAAAAATACGACTGCCCCTATCTTGAAGGAGTATTCAACGGACAGCGGAATTCCACTCGCCATAACACCAACCACACCGAGTGCCGTGAATAAATAAGGCAGAGCGTTCGCCAATGTTTGACCAATACCGATAAAAAAACTCTGCATCACGAAACCAAGAGTCCGCTGCTCCTCAGGTAGCTTGTCAGCAACGAACGCACGAAACGGCTCCATTGTTATGTTGATGCTCGCATCGAGAATCCAAAGCATCCCCGCAGCCATCCACACTGCGGAAGAATTTGGCATGAAGAACAAAGCACTACTCGCGAGAATCGCGCCACTCAGAAAGTAAGGACGTCGACGACCAAGTCGATTCCAGGTGCGGTCACTCATCGATCCAATGATTGGTTGAATCAACAAACCAGTTATGGGTCCAGCCAGCCAGAGATATGGAAGCGAGCTTTCTTCAGCATGCAGGTATTTGTAGATCGGACTCATGTTGGCCAGCTGCAAGCCCCAGCCAAACTGAATGCCGAGAAAGCCAAAGCTCATGTTCCAGATCTGCCAGAAACTCAGGCGTGGTTTACTCATGCAATCCTCCGATCTCTGCGTCTCTGCGTTCTCTGCGTCTCTGCGGTTTTAATAGGTCTGGGCCAACCTAAGCCGCAGAGACGCAGAAAACGCTGAGACACGGAGATGTCTCAATTCTTACTCGGCACCAAGATCGATACCGACCGGGGCGGTAGATTCAATGCAATTCCGCCCACACCAACAACACTGGAACCATTACCCAGTCGATCATGCAGTCTCGTTCCATTTATCAGTCCAACCTGCGACACATCGAACGCGAACTGTTCAGCTTTCACATCATTACTGAACGCAACTATGACGACGCTCTTTCCAACAACTCGCGCGTACGCATATTGTTGTGGAGACACATAAAGATTCACTAAACGCCCACTCCTCAACGGCTCAAGCTCGTGACGCAAGCGCGTTAGCTTCCGGATGAACTCAAACACTTCTTGTTCTTCCGGCGTGCGGCCCTCCCGCGTGAACGCATTTCGCGCGTCGCCAGGGAAGCCGCCAGGAAAGTCTCCACGCGTGGTAGGCTCATCCGCGCCGGTCATCGCGATCTCGTCACCGTAATAAAGCTGCGGAACGCCGCGCGTCGTTAAAACAAAAGCGTTTGCCAGTTTCAACCCGGCGATCGTTGCACCGTGTTCACTCATGAACCGTCCATCGTCATGTCCTCCGAGCAACGTGACAAGAATATTCGGGTTCGTGTAGAGGTAATCTTTCGCCAGAGTTTTTGGCACTTCATCCAATGGTTTGCCTTGACCAAACGCATGTCGAATTGGGTAGAAGAGCGGAAAGTCCAATAACGAGTCCAGACCTGAATCGACTCCATCAAAGCGGACGGCGCCGCCTTGAAAGAACGACGTGTGCACGACGTCGCCATCTTTCACTTCACCGACGACTTTGAAATTTGGAAACTCTTTCTTTATTGCGGCTGTCCACTTTTTCCAGAACGAATTTGGAACGTACTGCCACGTGTCCATGCGAATACCATCGAGACCCGTGGTTCCAATCCACCACAAAGTGTTCTGAATTAAATAACGCGCGACTTCTGGATCAGACTGATTCAGATCCGGAAGAAAGTTGAGGAACCAACCTTCCATTGTTTCGCGTTTCAGTAATTCGACGGGCCGTGGATCATGCAATGTCCAGGTCTGAAATGCGTTGTTCAGGTGTGACTGCTTAGTACCGTTGAACCAGGTCGGCGTTGGTGGATCATTTACCCACGGATGATAAGGACCGGTGTGATTCATCACCTGGTCCTGAATGATTTTGATGCCAACACTGTGAGCTCGATCGACCAGTTCACGCAATTTCTGTAACGATCCAAAATGTTCTTCGACAGCATAAAAGTCCTGTGGGTTATAGCCGTGAAAGCCTGTGCTCGGTTTGTCTTCCTTCAGTTCGATTTCATTCGGGTGGTCGTAGTTGTCGTACCACGGCGTCAGCCAGATCGCAGTGATGCCCAGGTCCTTTAAATAGTCGAGACGATTGATAACGCCCTGCAGGTCGCCACCGTGGTAGTAGAACTTATTGCTTCGATCGTAAAGTCCGCGCGACTGTGGCGGATCATTGTTGCTCGGGTCGCCGTCGCTGAATCGATCGAGCATGATCAGATAAAGAACATCTGAGGGCGAGAATCCCTGGAAACGATTTTGTCTGACGAGAGGAGGAAGAACTTCGAACGACGCACGAGCGACACCATGTGGCGTCCGAACTCTAAGTTCACGTTTGCCACGAGGTGCGCCGGGCGCGATTGCTAAGTCAACAAACGCATATGTACCGCGCTCGTTCACCTTGGGAATTCCAACAAAGCGAAGGCCTGGACCATCAATTAAGACTTGCGAGTTCTGAAAGTTTCTTCCTCGAATAAGCAGCCGAATTGGCCCTGCTGAGCTTCTGACCCACCAACTTGGTGGATCGACCTTGAGGATCTCGGGTGCGAGTGATTGCGCGTGAGTGTGAGCTGAAGCCCATAAAATCAAAATACCGAGGAGGGCAACAACGTACAAAACAAAGCGCAGTAAGGAAGGGCGGTTTACCCCCGCCTGCCTGCCAAACAATCGCCGAAGATTCATTTGATCTGAGCAAGCGGGGGTAAACCGCCCTTCCTTACTGCGCTTTCCAGGTATGTTCCAATTGTGCGACGTCAATCCTGTCACGCTTTTCACTCGGTCCAAACTGTCATTCTCAATCTGCATGGGATTTCTAAGACGCGACGTTAAGACTCTCTTTCGCGCGGCC
>Ga0068856_100006044_pt1 | contig 11900 bp, 6 predicted proteins | sample KBSCornC62_FD_66595 | JGI IMG/M metagenome (GOLD analysis project Ga0068856, IMG submission 66595) | Corn rhizosphere microbial communities from Kellogg Biological Station, Michigan, USA - KBS Corn C6-2 | ecosystem: Host-associated > Plants > Roots > Rhizosphere > Soil ...
TGCCCATCCGCTCGTCCGGTCAGCGGCCTACCAGGCGAGCGACGCCGCCGACCGCCGCCGTGTGCATCATGCTCTCGCCGACGCAACCGACGCAGATGCCGACCCGGACCGGCGGGCCTGGCACCGTGCCCGCGCTACCCCTGCGCCCGATGAGGAGGTCGCGGCCGAATTGGAGCAGTCAGCCAGCCGGGCCCAGGCACGGGCCGGGCTTGCGGCCTCCGCCGCCTTCCTGACCCGCGCGACCGAGCTGACCCCGGATCCCGGGACACGGACCAGGCGGGCGCTGTCCGCCGCCTTCGCGAACGTCCAGGCGGGTGCCTTCGAGGCGACCCGGACCCTGATCACGATCGCCAGAGAGGGGTCGCTCGACGAGATGCAGCGCGCCCAGATCGACCTGGTCCGCGCGCAGCTCGCGTTCGCGTCCAGCCGGGGCAGGGAAGCCACGCTGCTGATGCTGGCCGCGGCACAGCAGCTCCAGCCGCTGAATCTCCAGCTCGCGCGCCAGACCTACCTGGACGCCTTTTCTGCCGCCCAGTTCGCAGCCCGCCTGAACGGGGGCGTCGGTACCGCCGAGGTAGCCCTGGCCGTCCGGTCCGCGCCGCGCCAGCCAGATCAGGTGCCCACGCCCGGCGACCTGCTGCTTGACGCCCTTGTCGGGCTCACCGACGACTACGCCGCGGCCGTTCCGCTCGGCCGGGGCGCCCTGGCCAGGCTCCGCGGCGACCCGGGCTCGGCCAGGGAGCACCTGCGCTGGCTGTGGCAGGGGTGCGTGCTCGCCCTCGAGCTGTGGGACGACCACAGTGCGTACGACCTGTCCGGCCACCACCTGCAGATGGCCAGGAAGACGGGTGCCCTCAGCGAGCTCCCGCTCGCGCTGGGTTCCCGCACGCCGATCTTCGTGTTCTGCGGCGAGCTCACCGCGGCGGCCTCGCTGGTCGAGGAGTCACGGTCGGTACACGAGGCGGCCGGGATCGCCGAGGCACCGTACGGGGCGCTGGTCCTCACCGCCTGGCGGGGCCAGGTCCGGGAGGCCACAGAACTGATCGACGTGGCGATCGATGGCGCGAGCGCCCGCGGCGAGGGCGTCGGGGTCGCGATCTGCGAGTACTCCCACGCTGTTCTGTGCAATGGGCTGGGCCAGCACGAGGAGGCTCTCGCCGCGGCCCGCCGTGCCTGTGCGGATCCATCGGAGATGGTCGCTCACAACTGGGGCATGATCGAGCTGATCGAGGCCGCCACGCGAACCGGCCGGGCCGACCTGGCTGCGGAGGCCCTCGGGCGGCTGACCACGAAGGCGCACGCGTCCGGGACCGATTGGGTGCTCGGCATCGAGGCGCGCTCGCGAGCGCTGCTGAGCGAGGGGGACACCGCCGAGCGCGGTTTCCGCGAAGCCATCACGCACCTGCACCGGGCCCGGGTGCGCGGCGAGCTCGCCCGCGCTCACCTGCTCTACGGGGAGTGGCTTGGCCGGGAGAATCGCCGGGCCGACGCCCGCGGCGAGCTCACCCTTGCCTACGACATGTTCACCGCCATGGGAATGGGGGGTTTCGCCGAGCGGACCCGCCGCGAGCTGCTGGCCACGGGCGCGACCGTCCGCACGCGCACGGCCGAAGCCGTCGATCAGCTCACGGAGCAGGAAGCGCACATCGCGAGGCTCGCCCGGGACGGCCTGTCGAATCCGGAGATCGGGGTCCAGCTGTTCATCAGCGCCCGCACGGTCGAATGGCATATGCGCAAGGTGTTCGCCAAGCTCGGCGTCAGCTCCCGGCACCAGCTGCACACGGCCATGGCCCATCGTGGCCGGCCGGTATCGACGGCTTAGGGAGCTGCGCGACCGGCCGCCCGCCTGCCGGGTCAGGGCAGGTGGGCGGGCGCGGTCAGCTAGCGGAGGGACCTGAACGCGGCCCGGACCTCGGTCGCGAACAGCCCGGGCTCTTCCCAGGCAGCGAAGTGGCCGCCCCGGTCGGCCTCGTTGTAGTAGCTGAGGCTGGGATACCCGTGCTGGACCCAGCTGCGCGGGGACCGCCAGATCTCGCCGGGGAACGTGGTGAACCCGACCGGGAGCTTGACCTCGGGGCGGGGCTGCCCGGCCGCGAGAGCTTGGGCTCGCCCGTTCTCCCAGTACGAGCGGGCGGCCGAGGCGCCGGTCCCGGTCAGCCAGTACGTGGTGATGTTGTCGAGGACGTGGTCCCGGGTCAGGCCCCCGGACGGCTGCCCGTCGACGAAGGCGCGGGAGATCTTGTAGTAGGCGTCGGTGTCGTGGTCGAGCATCCAGGCGGCCAGGGCAACGGGCGAGTCCAGCAGCGCGTAGCCGATCGTCTGCGGTCGCGTGGCCTGCTCAAGGAAGTAGCCGAAGCCGCTCGTCCTGAATGTGCTGATTGCGTCGGCCGCCGCGCGTTCCTGCTCGGTTTCCACTGGCGGCATGTCGCCACCCAGTGTCGTCACGAGCAAGTTCATGTGGATGCCGACCAGCCCCTCGGGCGCCTGGCGGCCCATGGCGTCGGTTACGGAGGCGCCAACGTCGCCGCCCTGGGCGACATAGCGGTCATAGCCGAGGCGGCGCATCAGCTCTGCCCAGGCTGCGGCGATGCGACCGACGTTCCAGCCGGGCTCGGTCGGCTCGGCGGAGAAGCCATACCCGGGCAGCGACGGGACGATCAGGTCGAACGCGTCTTCGGCCGCTTCGCCGTCGGCGACCGGGTCGGTCAGCGGCCCGATGACCCCGAGCATTTCGATGACGGACCCGGGCCAGCCGTGTGTGATGATCAGCGGGAGCGCGTCCGGGTGCGGCGACTTGACATGGATGAAGTGGACGTCCACCCCGTCGATTTCGGTCATGAACTGCGGCAGCGCGTTCAGTCTCGCCTCGCACGCGCGCCAGTCGTAATCGGCCGCCCAGTAGCGGGCGAGTTCCTGGATCGTCGCCAGCTGCACGCCTTGGGACCGGTCGGCGACGAGTTCCTTGGTGGGCAAGCGGGTCGCGGTGATGCGCCTCCGGAGGTCGGTGATCGCTTCTTCTGGCACGCCGACCCGGAAGGGACGGATATCGGTCTGGCTGGACATGGGACCTTCCCCTTTCCGCTGGATGGGCTGTCGAATGCCGCTGGCCAGCTAGACGCCGGCAGCATGCGCGCTGGGGTTCTGCGCCCCGGGCGCTGCGTCCCGGTACGGGGCCAGGAACGCGGTCACCGCGGCCAGCAGCTCGTCGGGAGCCTGCTCGGCGACCCAGTGGCCGCAGCCCGGGATGACCATGGCCTGCACGTCGTCCGCGGCGAGCTTCATCGTGTTGCCGACCCCCTCGCCGGAGCTTTCCCCGCCACCGATGGCCAGGACAGGCAGGGTCAGCCGCCGCTGCATGCGCTGCTGGTTCTGCGCGATGGTGGTGGGGATCGCGCGGTAGAACTCGAAGCTGCCACGCAGGGCGTCGGGGCTGGCGGCGAGGGTGTCGATGTAGTACCTGACGGCGTAGCCGGGCAGCTTGTTCGTCCCGGCTGAGGCGTCGAATTCCGCGCCGAAGAAGATCTCTTCGCGGCCGGTGACGAGCTGTTCGTTGATCTTGGGAAGCTGGTTGAAGGCCAGGTGCCAGAGCCGGGCGTTGAGCGCCGGGGGCAGGAACAGCGGCGGTGACGGGGAGATCCCCGGCAGCGGGGCCTCGGAGACGATCAGGCGCTCGATCCGGTCCGGGTGATCCGCGGCCAGGGCGTAGGCGATCGGCATGCCGACGTCGGTTCCGTACAGGGCGAACCGCGGGTGGCCCAGGGCGTCCATCAGCGCGACCAGATCGCTGGCCAGGGTGGCGGTGTCGTACCCGTCCTCGGGCTTGCCGGACAGCCCGATACCCCGCTGGTCGACCGCGACGACGGTAAAGTCCCTGGCCAGCTCCGGCATCAGCATGCGCCAGGCGTACCAGGTCTGGGGCCAGCCGTGGACCAGCAGCAGTGGCGGGCCGCCGCCGCCGGTGACCGCGTGCAGGCGCACTTCACCGGTGTCGACGTACCGGCTGGTGAACGTGCCGGTGAACCCGTCAGGAAGGTTGGGTGCTCCGGAGGCCGAGCCAGGGCCTTCCGGGATGGGCAGATCAGCGGACAGCGAGCTCATCGGGATCCCCTTTCACGAGGTGGTATGACCCCACCCTCGCGTGCCGGGCCGCGCAAAGCGCCCGTGACGTCCCTGGGGTATCCCTGGCCCGTGGCCCCGGGGCCCGGGCCCGGGAGGAGCGCCGGCCGGCTAGGCGGGCTGGGCGTCGCCTCCGGACTTGGCCAGCGCGGCGTCCAGTTCCCGCCGGGAGCCGATGCCGAGCTTGGTAAAGACCTTGCGCAGGTGCCATTCGACCGTGCGCGCGCTGAGGTACAGCTGCGCGCCGATCTCGGGGTTGGTGCGGCCGTCGCGGGCCAGCCGGGCGATCAGGTCCTCCTGCGCGGTCAGCGTGGTGGTGGCCTCGACGCTGCGGCTCCGCGCGTTCTCGCCGGTAGCGATCAGCTCCCGGCGCGCGCGTTCGGCGAACGCCGCCATGCCGATTGCGGAGAACATGCCGTGGGCCTGACGCAACTGCTCGCGTGCGGCGAGCCGGCGGCCCTCGCGGCGCAGCCACTCGCCGTACAGCAGGTGCGCACGGGCCAGTTCCGGGGGATGCCCCGCGCGGCCGAGCCGCTCGATCGCCTCGCGGTAGCAGGCCTCGGCGGCCGGCGGCAGGCTCACCAGGGCGCGGCAGCGGGCCTCGAAGCCCAGTCCGAAGTCGGTGCCGCCCGCCCGGGCGGTCTCCGCCAGCCGGTCCAGCGCACCGGCCGCGGCCTGGCCATCGCCGGACCGGACGGCGGCCTCGATCAGCTCGGGCAGTACCCACATCGAGACGAACAGCGGGTCCTGGGTGGCCAGCTGGGCCGCGGCCAGCGCGTCGGCGTAGCGGCCGAGCCCGTTGTACAGCACGGCGGTAACCCAGTGCGCGCTGGTCACCGCGGACCCCTGCCCGGAGGCTGTCGCCGCGGCCTGGCCGGCCTGCACCAGCGGCGTGAGCGCGGCCTGGTCGCCACGCAGCGCCGCGAGGAACATGGCGGGGAACGGCGCGACCCGGCTCCCGGTCACCTCGGCGATCGCGTCGGCCTCTGCCATCAGGGCCGCAGCCGCGTCGAAGTTCCCCCGCCACGCTTCGTCGATGGCAAGGGCGATCAGGTCAACCGGCAGCTCCTCCAGCAGGCCGACGGCGCGGGCGAAGCGGATCCGGTGTGTGATGATCGCGCGCCCGGCGTCGGCGTCCCACAGCGCAGTGGCCGCCATCCAGCCACCCGGCAGGCCCTCCTCCCCGGTGATAGCCCCGCTGGTGAACATGTCCACAGCCCGCCGCAGCGGCACCGCTGCGGCCGTCGGCCCGTCGGTGACCAGCAGGGCCACGCCGTCCAGGATCAGGTCGACCGGGCGCGGTCGGTCGGTGAGCGGCGGCAGCGCCCGGACCGCGCGCGACACCTCGGCCATGTGGCCGGCCCCGGCCAGGTGCGAGGCCAGGGACGCCGCCCGCCAGGCGTTCAGGTAGGTGTCCCGGGCCAGGTCAAGGTTCAGCGGCTCCAGCCTCCTGGCCGCCTTGAGCAGCAGCGAGGGTGCGTCGCTGCCCAGGTTCGAGGCGAACGCGAGCTGCCCGCGCAGCAGGTCGGCCCGGGCGCTGGCCAGCTGATCCAGCGGCCCGGCCTCCGCGCTCGCCAGCAGCTCCAGGGCCTTGCCGAACGCGCCGGCCTGCAGGCTGACCTGCGCCGCCGCCAGCGCGCGCCCGGCTTGCCGGGCCGGGTCGGCGGTCAGCAGCACCGACCGCTCAAGGAACGCCGCGGCCGCGGCCAGCCCGCCCCGGGCCTGCGCCCGGCCAGCCGAGCGCTCCAGCTCCGCGGCAATCTCCTCGTCCGGCCCGGGCGCGGCCTGGGCCCGGTGCCAGGCCCGGCGATCCGGATCCACGGCCGGGTCGGTCACCTCCGCCAGGGCCGCGTGCAGCTCCTGCCGCTCCGCGAACGGCGCCGACTGGTACGCCGCCGAGCGCACCAGCGGATGCCGGAACCGGACCCGGCCGCCGAAATCGGCCAGCCCCGCGTCCGCGGCCGGGGTAGCAGCGTCGGCGCCGATGCCCAGTCGGCCGGCCGCCCGCCACACCAGTGACCTGTCCCCGGACGGATCGGCGGCCGCCAGTTGCACCAGCCGCCGGGTCTGGTCCGGCAGGGCCGCCAGCTGCCGGGCAAAGCTTTCCTCGATCCGGCCCGCCAGAGTGTCGGCCCCTGGCAGCCCGAACCCGCCCGCCAGCTCCGCTGGGCTCAGCTCGCGCGGCATCACCAGCAGCGCCAGCGGGTTCCCGCGGGCGTCGGCGATGATCAGGTCGCGGACGCTGGCGTCCAGCGGGCCGGCCAGCGCCGCCTCCAGCAGCGCCCGCGCGTCATCGTCCCGCAGCCCTCTGACGTCCAGTTTGGGCAGCCCGGCCAGGTCCGGGCCCGGGTCACGGGCCGCGAAGACCAGCCCGAGGGGATCGGCGCCGAGCCGCCGGGCCGCGAACCCCAGCGCCTGGGCCGAGGCCCGGTCCAGCCACTGCTCGTCATCGATCAGGCAGATCAGCGGCCGCTCGGCAGCCACCTCGGAGAGCAGGTTCAGCACGGCGAGCCCAACCAGGAACCGGTCCGGCGCCGGCCCCGCGGCAGTGCCGAGCACAATGCTCAGCGCGTCCCGCTGCGGAGCCGGCAGGCGCTCGGCGCGGTTCAGCATCGGCGCGCAGAGCTGGTGCAGCCCCGCGAACGCGAGCTCCATCTCCGACTGCACCCCGGTGGCCCGCGCGACCCGGCACCCTGAGCCCGACGCCTGCCCGGCCAGGTGATCCAGCAGCGCGGTCTTGCCCACACCTGGGTCACCGCGCATCACCAGGGCCCGGCTTTCACCGGCCCGGACCGCATCGGCCAGCTGGCCGAGTGCGGCGCGCTCGCCGAGCCGGTCCGTCAGCCCCGTCACGCGGCCCGGCCGGCCAACACCGGCCGCCATGAGCATTCACGTAACACCCACGGCAGCGGTTGGTCAACACCGCGTCAAGTCATCTTTCGTGCTCCCTGTGCGGCTCGGCTGGCCCTGGCGGGCGGACCAGCCATCACGGCTGCGTAAACCTAAAATCTGGCGGTGCTGCTCACGACGGGTCCAAGGCTGGTCTTTGGGCAGTCCGCCACTGCTGATTTAGGAGTACGGAAGGTGCGCAGCGGACCGGGCCGTACCGGGCGGCCCCGGCGCAGCGGGCCCTACCAGGGCGGCTGTGGTGTCAGGCCGAGGCGAGGACACCCAGGGCAGCGCTCAGGGACGCGATGATCGCTCCGCCGACGGTGACCGCGAGGAACGACCGGGCGAAGCTGGTGCGGAAGAACTTGTGCCGCAGCCAGGCCAGGGTGAGCAGTTCGGCGCCCACGACGACGATCGCCGCGCTGATCGCCGGGCCGTAGCCGGGAATCAGGAACGGCAGGGTGTGGAAGATGCCGCCGGTGAACGTCCCGCCGCCGGTGATCGCGCCGCGCAGCGCGGGGCTCCCGCGCCCGGTGAGGTCACCGGTATCGGACAGCCCTTCGGAGAAGGCCATGCTCACTCCTGCGCCCAGGGCGGTCGCGGCGCCGGTGTAGAACGCGGTCAGCGGGTGGTGGGTGGCCAGCACCACCGCGAATATCGGGGCCAGCGTCGACAGCGATCCGTCCATCAGCCCGCTCAGCGCGGGCTGGACGCGCTTGAGCAGGAACGACTGGCTGCCGGCGGTGGCCGGGGAGATCTCAGCGTGCGCGATCGTGGTCATGTCAGGGTCCTTTCTCAGGTCAGCTGGGCCCAGGCTTGCTGGCACCCGGGTGAGGCGGCGTCACACCGCCGGGTGATCCGGAGGCATCGCCGGGAAGACGCCGGACCTCGAGCAGCTCCAGTCCGAGCGCCCCGATCTCGGCCAGCACCCCATGCAGCGCGGCCTGGTCCGGCAGGAAGCCGGTCAGCAGCGTGTCCCCGTCCTCGGTGCTCGCGTGCAGGGCGGGGAACGCGGTGCGCATCGTCCGGCCCAGCCGGCCCCGGACACGGATCTGGTAGCTCATCGGCTGCCGCCCGCCGGGGCCACGGCCCGGGCGATGCGGGCGATCGAGAACAGGCACAGGATCGCGAGCAGCACCGCGAACGCCAGCACAGCCGGGAAGGTCCCGGTGAACTCAGACAGCACCCCCACGCCGAGCACGGGAACGATCAGGCCGGCGTAGCAGGCCACGAAGAAGGCGGAGATGGCCTGGCCGCGCCGCCCGGCGGGGGCCAGGCGGTTGGCGGTCGCCAGGCTGCCCAGGAAGATGGCGCCCACTGCCACGCCGCCGGCCACCGTCCCGGCCAGGAACAGGCCCATTCCGGCCTGGGCCAGGGCCGCGACGATCAGGACGAGTGCGGCCAGGAACAGGCCCAGGCCAGCCAGCACCACCCGGCGACTGCTGAACCGCGACAGCGCGACCTGGGTGACCGCTCCCACCAGGAACAGCCCGGACACGACGGCGCCCTGGACGGCGTGGCTGCCCTGGTGAAGCACCCCTGCGACGAAGCCGGGTATCAGGGAACTGAACAGCCCGAGCAGGGCGAAGGCCGCGAACACAGCCACGGCGGCGGCGACGAACTCGCTCCGGCCCCGTTCGGGGACGCCCAGCCCGGCAAAGCGCAGGGCCGGCCGGGTGCGAGCCCGCACGGTCTCGGGGACGAGCAGCACGATCAGGGCCGCCGCCGCCAGGACCACCAGGTACACCTCGAAGACCAGCGTGGTGGGGTGCGGCGCGTACTGGGCGAGCAGCCCGGCGGCCAGGGGGCCGAGGCCCAGGCCGGCCATGTTCGCGACCGTGGCCACCAGGGACGCCCGGCGCGTGGCCGGGGCCGGGACCAGTTCGGTGAGCGCGGCCGTCGCCGTGCCCGTCATCAGGCCCGCCGACAGCCCGGATATGATCCGGGCCGCGATAAGCGCGCCGACGCCGGGGGCCAGGATGAACACGACCGTGCTCAGCGCGCTGGCCGCCAGGGCCACGGCCATGACCGGCCGACGCCCGGCCTGGTCCGAGGACCGTCCGGCCAGCAGCAAAGTAGCGAGCACCGCAACGGCATAGACGGCGAAGGTCACCGTCGTGGTGACCGCGGAGAAACGCCAGCGGCCCTGGTAGATGACATACAACGGGGTCGGCAGGGTGGTGCCGAGCATGGTGACGCCCAGCACCAGCGCCAGCAGCCAGAACGCGGCCTGCCGCGGGACGGCCAGCGCTGTCCGCCTGGCCGGCGACGGCCCGCTGGCGCCGGGCCGGCTGCGTACCTGCCGGGGAACATGCGTGGTGGTCATGTCAGGTCCTTTCGTCCGTGGGCGAGGCGGCATCAGCCTCACGGCCGGCCGGGTGAGCCGGCGTCACACAGCCGGGTGATCCGCGGATCAGCCGCGGCCCGCGCGGGTGGGGAAGGCGTACGGTGAGAGCGGGCCTGCCGAGGAGAGCCGCCGTGGAGCCTGCTGCCTGGTCCGGGGCCGATGGCCCGGCCGTCCGGGACGGCGTCGTCCTGCGGCCCGGGCTGTTCGAGCGGCTGACCCGGGCGCAGCGCGTCGTGCAGGTGTCGGCCCCTCCGGGAAGCGGGAAGACAGTTCTGCTCCGGTCCTGGATCGCCGCGACCGGCCGCGCCCCGTGCACCGCCTGGGTCCCGGTGCCGAACGGGGAGCGTGACCCGCAGCGGCTGTGGATCTCGCTGGTGAGCGCGCTGCGCGACACGGCCGCCGGGGCCTCGCTGGTGCGCGGGCTGACGGCGGCGCCTGATCTGGACGGCTGGACGGTGGTCGAGCGGCTGCTCGAAGACCTCGCCTCGCTCGAGGACCGGGTCTGGCTAGTGATCGACGACCTGCACGAGCTGGGCTCGGCCGAGGCGCAGCGCCAGCTGGAATTGCTGATCATGCGCGCCCCGGCCGCCCTGCGGTTCGTCCTGGTCACCCGGCACGACCTGCGGCTGGGCCTGCACCGGCTGCGCCTGGCCGGGGAGCTCACCGAGATCCGCGTGGATGACCTGCGGTTCAGCCGGACCGAGGCGCGGGCCCTGCTGGCCGGAGCCGGGGCCGGGGCGGGGGTGACCGACGCCGCGCTGGACCTGCTCTGCGACCGCACCGAGGGCTGGGCGGCGGGGCTGCGGCTGGCCGCGCTGTCGCTGGCCGGGCACCCGGAGCCGGAACGCTTCGCCGCCGAGTTCGGCGGCAGCGAGCGCACGGTCGCCGAGTACCTGCTGGCCGAGGTCCTGGAGCGGCAGCCGGACGAGGCCCGGCGGCTGCTGCTGCGGACCTCCATCCTGTCCCGGGTCAACGGCGACCTGGCCGACCTGCTGACCGGGGACTCCGGCGGGGAGCGGGTTCTCCAGCGGCTCGAGGAGGCAGGCGCGTTCGTCATCTCGCTGGACGCGCGGCGGTCCTGGTTCCGCTATCACCAGCTCTTCGCCGACCTCCTGCAGCTGGAGCTGAGGGGGACCGATCCCGCCGGACTGCCCGCGCTGCACGAAGCCGCCGCCGGCTGGTTCGCCGGGCACGGCTACCCCATTGAGGCCATCCGGCACGCGCAGGCCGCGCAGAACTGGGCGCTGGCCGCCCGCGTTCTGGCGGACCGCTGGGTCGGCCTTGGCCTGGCTGGCCTGGGCAGCACCGCGCACGAGTTCCTGGCCCGCTTCCCGCGCGGCGTGATCGCCGCCGACGCCGAGCTGGCGGCGCGGGTGGCCGGCGTCGAGCTGGCCCGGGGATCGCTGGAAGAGGCCGAACGGTATCTGGCGCTGGCTTCGCGCGCGCTGGAGTCGGTTCCCGCGGACCGGCGCGGGCGCTCGCAGGTGGTGCTCGCCGTGGTGCGGATGCGCCTGGCCCGTCAGCGCGGGGACATCACAGCCGTGGCCGAGGCCGCGCAACGGCTGCTGGCTCCCGCGATGGCCGCCGAAGCGGATCAGCCGGGGATAGGGGAGGACCTGCGGGCGCTGGCGCTGCTGAACCTCGGCATCGCCGAGCTGTGGACGGCTCGCTTCGACGAGGCAGGCAGGCACCTCGGCGACGGGGTCGCCGTCGCCCGCCAGATAGGACGGCCGTACCTGGAGGTCACCGGTCTGGCGCACCTGGCCCAGCTGGAGAGCTGGCGGTCCTTCCCGCTCGGGGCGCAGCTCAGCCTGCAGGCGATCGAGCTGGCCGGGCGGCACGGCTGGGCCGATGAGCCGGTCACCGGCGTCGCCTACCTGAACCTCGGCGTGGCGATGACCGCCCAGGGACGGATCGAGGAAGCGGAACGGGCGCTCGGCCAGGCGGAGCGAACAGTACGGCCCGAAGCCGACCCGGCCGCCGGGATGCGGCTGCGCGCTGGCCGCGGCATGCTCGAATTCATCAGCGGCCGTTACGACACCGCGCTGAGCGCGTTCCGTGCGGCCGAACGGCTGGCCAGCTCTCTCGTCACGGAACATACGCTCGCCCCGCGGCTGCGATCGCACCTGCTGCAGACGCTTGTGCGCACGAGCCAGACGCACCGGGCCCGGCAGGCCCTCGCCGGCCTGGACGGACCAGAACGCAACCGGGGCGAGATCCGCATCGCTGAGGCGTCACTGCGGCTCGCCGAGGATGACCCAACGGCGGCGGCGGCCGTGCTCGCGCCCGTCACCGACGGCTCGGTGACGATGCCGAACGCCCATCTGTGGGACGTCCAGGCGTTCCTCCTCCAGGCCATCGCCTGCGACGCGCTCGGCGACGCGGGTGCGGCGAGGCGGGCCCTCGAGCAGGCTCTCGACCACGCCGCGCCGCAAGGGCTGCTCTTTCCTTTCCTGTTCGACCCGGCGCCCGGGCTGCTCGATCGCCACCGCCGGAGCGGCACCGCGCACGCCAGCCTGATCGCCGCGATCCTGAACGTGCTGGCCGG
>Ga0068856_100006045_pt1 | contig 11898 bp, 11 predicted proteins | sample KBSCornC62_FD_66595 | JGI IMG/M metagenome (GOLD analysis project Ga0068856, IMG submission 66595) | Corn rhizosphere microbial communities from Kellogg Biological Station, Michigan, USA - KBS Corn C6-2 | ecosystem: Host-associated > Plants > Roots > Rhizosphere > Soil ...
GTACGGACAGTCGCGAGATCGGCTGCATGCGCCGACCCCGTCGCTGAAGCAGATGGTGACGGCCGGGCTGTTGGGCCGCAAGAGCGGCCGCGGCTTCTACACCTACGACGTCGCTGGCTCCCCGGCCGTGGTGGCTGACGCGCTGACGCCGACCGCCGCCGTCGCTGATGATCACGCCGCTCGAGACGTTCGGCAGGTCGGCGTGGTCGGCTCCGGCACGATGGCGGCCGGGATCGTCGAAGTGTTCGCGAAGGCCGGGTATGACGTGACGTTCGTGGCGCGCTCGCAGAGCAAGATCGACGGGCTGCTCGCCGGGGTCGGCCGGTCGCTGGAGAAGGCGGTGCAGCGGGGCAAATCCACTCCCGCTGAACGCGACGCCGCGCTGGGACGCATCCGCGGCACCACCGCTCTGGACGAGCTGGCGGCGGCGCAGCTCATCGTCGAGGCGGTGGTGGAGGACCTCGCGGTGAAGCAGGCCCTGTTCTCCAACCTTGACGAGATCTGCCTGCCCGAGGCGGTGCTGGCGACCACGACCTCATCGCTGCCGGTCATCGACCTCGCCGTGGTCACGAGTCGCCCGGCCAACGTGATCGGGATGCACTTCTTCAATCCCGCGGCGGTGATGCGTCTGGTGGAAGTCGTCTCCACCGTCGCCACCGCGGCGGATGCCGAGGCGACCACGCTCGCCGTCGCCGCCCGCCTGGGCAAGCACGCCGTCCGCTGCGGGGACCGGGCCGGCTTCATCGTGAACGCGTTGCTCTTTCCTTATCTCAACGACGCGGTGAAGATGCTCGAAGCGCACTACGCCACCGCGGACGACATCGACGCCGCCATGAAGGTGGGTTGCGGGTACCCGATGGGGCCTTTCGAGCTGCTCGACGTGGTGGGCACCGACGTGTCGCTCGCCATTGAGAACACTCTCTTCGCCGAGTTCCGCGAGCCCGGATTCGCGCCCGCCCCGCTCCTTGAACATCTCGTCACCGCCGGGCGTCTCGGCCGCAAGACGGGCAGCGGATTCCGCGACTACAGCTGAGCTGTCGAACTTCTCGGCTCGCCCGGCGAAAGCCGCTGATCCGGCCTTCGCGCTGATACCGTTCGAGCGTGCGCCCGGGTAAGCGTCAGCTCGGTGGGATCGCGTTTCTGCTGTCCCAGCTGGGCCAATGCGCCACGGAGCAGTTCGCTGCCCGGATCGCGGATCTCGATCTCACTCCTCCGCAGGCCGGCATCCTGCGGGCGGTCGCGGTCGCTCCCGGGCGAAGCCAGCAGGCGCTCAGCGACGAACTCGGGCTGGCTCCCAGCCGCGTCGTCGCGTTCGTCGACGATCTGGAGGCTCGCGGCTTGGTGGAGCGCCGGCGCAACGTCGAGGACCGCCGCCTCTACGCCCTGCACCTCACCGGTCATGGCGGCGAAGTCATGCGGGAACTGGCGGCTCTGGCGACTGCGCACGAGGAGGAGTTCACCTCGAGCCTGACCGCCGCCCAGCGCGACGATCTGTCGAACCTTCTCGGGAGTTTGGCCGGAGCGCCGGAGCCGCCGCCGGGCGTTCATCTGCGGTTGCGGGCATTGGTCGAGCCCGAGCGCGAGCCCGAGCCCGATCCCGATCACGTCGCCCGCCGAGCTCGCTCCTAGAAGACCTCTGGCGCGGCTCATCCGCGTATGGTTAGGTAAGGTATGCCTAACCAAGACGACGCGTGGTCTCCGGCCGAGTTGGCGCGTGCCGCGCGGACCATCGTCACGGCCGCCACTGTCGGCGAGGTCGAACGCGGTCGTCATCAGCGCGTGCGCTGCACGGTGATCGACCACGACGGCGAGCCGATCGTCGCTGTCGTGGCCGGTCAGGGGCTCACGGCCGCCTCGGTTCGGCTGCGGCTGCGCGGGGAGGGCGACATGGGTGTCTGCCTGTCCGGACGGCTGTCGCCTCTGCCGAGCGGTACCTGCCCGTCCGGCGTCAGCCGCTGGGCCGCCAAGGTGCTACAGGTCTGTCTCGACGGCGGAGCGACGTTGTCGCGGCTGACCGTAGACACGGTCGTGCTGACAACGGCGCACGAGGCCCAGGGCGCCGTCCGCGTCGACCTGTTCGAGTACGCGCTGGCTGAGCCGGATGTCGTGGCGGCGCACGGCCCGCGTATCGCCGCCCATCTCAACCACGCGCACGCGGGACCCGTGCGAGCCGCGGCCGCCCAGGGCGTCGGGGTCGATCCCGATCGGATCATCGGCGCGGCGATCAGCAGTCTGGACGCGGACGGCGTCGACCTGGCGGTGGTCGACGCCTTCGGCGCGCGGTTCGTCCGTTTCGAGTTCGGACGGCCGGTCACAACCGTCGACGAGCTCGCCGAGGAACTCCGGGCCGCGTTGGTCGCTCCCGACCATCGGACAAGAGCGCGACCGCCGCAGATCCCGACCGGCGGAGATCCCGGCCGCTAAGGCTCCATCAGGGCGGACTTCTGCACCTTGCCCATGGCGTTTCGGGGCAGTGACTCGACTATTCGCACCTCGCGCGGCCGTTTGTGGGCCGACAGCTCCTGGGCGACGTGCGCGATCAACGTCTGCGGATCGGCCAAGGGCCCGACGACGTAGGCGACGATCCGCTGGCCCAGATCGGGATCGGCCGTGCCGACGACAGCGGCTTCGGTGACGCTCGGATGGCCGAGCAGAGCGGCTTCAACCTCGCCGGCGCCGACTCGGTACCCGCCGGTCTTGATCAAGTCTTGGCTGACCCGTCCCACGATGCGGTGGTAGCCGTTCGCGTCGGCGACGGCGGCATCCCCGGTCCGGAACCAGCCGTCCGAACCGAGGTCCGGCGCGGGCAGACCGTGGTAGCCGGAGAAGACGGTCGGGCCGCGAACCTCCAAGACGCCGATGGATTCTCCGTCTGCCGGGACGCTCGACCCGTCGTCGCCGACGAGGCGGGTTTCGACGCCCGTGATCGGTGTCCCCACCCAACCGGCACGTCGCTCGCCGTCGGCGCGCAGAGCGAGCGTGATCAACGTTTCGGTCATGCCGTAGCGCTCGACCAAACCGTGGCCGGTCAGGGTTTTGACGTCGTCGAAGACCGGACGCGGCAGGCTGGCGCTGCCCGAGACGAGCAGTCGAGCCGGGCGAAGCGCGCGGGCGCAGCCCGGGTCCGCGGCGATTCGCCCCCATACCGTCGGCACGCCGAAGTACAGGGTTCCGCCCGCCGCCGCGTAACCCGCCGGATCAGGACGGCCGGTGTGCACGAGTGGGCTGCCGACCCGCAGCGCGCCGAGAACGCCCAGGATCAGCCCGTGGACGTGGAAGAGCGGAAGTCCGTGCGCAAGAGTGTCCTCAGGTGTCCACTGCCAGGCGGCGGCGAGGCCGTCGAGACCGGCGCGGATCGCCGACCGGTCGATCGGCACGCCCTTCGGCGGTCCGGTCGTCCCCGAGGTGTACATCAGCAACGCGACACCGTCTTCGGGCTCATCCCGAGTCGAGGTTGAGCGACCGTCGACCGGCACGGTCTCAAGATCAACATCAGGTCGCGGCGAGCCGATCCACAGCTGAGCGCCGGAGTCAGCGACGATGTGCTTGCGCTCGAGTGGGCCGGCGTCCGGTGGGACGGGCGCCGCGGTGACGCCGGCGAGCAGGCACCCGGTGATCGCGACGACTGTGTCGAGCGAGTTGGCGGCCTCGACGGCCACCACGTCGGCGCCATGAACCCGGCCGGCGACGGCGGACGCTCGGGCGTGCAAAGCCGCGCGGGTCAGGGTTTCGCCGCCGATGGTGACCGCAGGGCGGTCGTCGGGCTCGCCCAGCAGGGGAGCGGGCACGCTCGTCAGGGCCTGTGAAGCGGCAGGACGGGCGATGGGTTGCCGATCAAGAAGCCCTGCGCCTGCTTGCACCCGAGCGCCCGCAGGGCCGCGAGCTGCTCCTTGGTCTCGACGCCCTCGGCGGTAGTCGTGATGCCCAGCTCGCGGCACAGCGAGATCACGCTGCGCACGATCGCGATGGCGTTGCGGTCGCGCGTCAGCGGAGCGACGAAGCTGCGATCGATCTTGACCGCGCTTACCGGCAGATTGCGCAGCAGCGACAGCGACGAGTAGCCAGTGCCGAAGTCGTCGAGCGCGACCTGGATCCCCATGGCGGCCAGCTCGTGCACCTCGGTGATCGCGTCGGCGGACGCGTCGACGAGGGCCGTCTCGGTGATCTCGATGTGCAGATCGCTGGGGCGGATGTCGCTCTCGGCCAGAGCGCGGGCGACCATCGACGGCAGTTGACCGCGGCCGAGTTGGCTGCCGGAGACGTTGACCGCTATCCAGCCGGGCTGATCGCTCTTGCGCAGCTCGCGGACGCCTTCGCAACCGAAGTCGAGCATCATCCAGCCGAGGGGGACGATCAGGCCGGTCTCCTCGGCCAAAGGCAGGAACTGGGCCGGATCGAGTAGGCCGCGCGTCGGGTGCATCCACCGCACCAGCGCTTCGTAGCCGACGATCGTGTCGTCGTCGGTCAGCGACATCACCGGCTGGAAATGCGGGATGAAGTCGTCGCGTTCGGCGAGTGCCGCGCGCAGGCTGCGTTCGAGTTGCAGATCGGCGACCGTGGCCGAACGGTCGAGGCGCGGGTTGTAGATCTCGACTCGGGCTCGCCCGCGCTTCTTCGCGTGCAGCAGCGCTTGGTTGGCCTCGCGGAGCAGCTCGTCGGCGTGCTCGTGCCAGGTGCCGCTGGTCGTGACGCCGACGCTCAGGCCGACGGTGTGCTCGTGGCCGCGAACGACGATGGGGTCTTGCAGCGCGACGGCTATCGACCGGGCGAGTATGAGCAACGGCTCAGGCCGGACCTCGTCGGGCACGACGACCACGAACTCGTCGCCGCCGACCCGGCCGAGTGTCGCGCCCGCAGGCACCACGGTCTGCAGGCGCCTGGCGACCTCGATCAGCAGGTCGTCGCCCGCGTCGTGGCCGAGGCTGTCGTTGATGATCGTGAAACGGTCGAGGTCGAGGTAGAGGACCCCGGTCGGCCGACGCGCCGCGATCGCGCTGTTCAGCTCCCTCTCGAGTACCGCGCGATTGGGCAAATCCGTCAGCGAGTCGTGTGACGCCTGGTGGGCCAGGAGGCTCTCGGCCAGTTTCTGGTTGGTCGTGTCGATGATCTGAGCGACGATCGTGTCCCGGCCGGTGCCGCCGAAGTCGTAAATCGCGCCGACGTAGCTGCGTACCCAGACGCTGTGCCCGTCGGCATGGAGGAACCGCTTCTCGGACTCGAACCGGTGGACCCGTCCCGCGTAGAGGTCTTCGTACAGTTCGCGGTCGATCTCGAGGTCGTCCGGATGGGTGAACGCGCTCTGGTCCGGCATCGCCCGGAGCTGCTCGCGGGAGTAGCCGATCAAGGACAGGAAAGCGTCGTTGTATTCGGTGTAGGTCCCGTCCCGGGAGCCGACGATCGTCGCGATCGGGCTGTTCTCGAACACCAGCTGCCAACGGCGGGCGATAGAACTCCGGCTGTCCTCGAGAGCTCGCTTGGACTCGACGTCGCTGAGGGCCCGCGCGGCCTGCGACGCGAAGACTTCCAGGACGCCCTGTTGGCGGGCGTCCGGCTGCCGGCCGGACTTGGGTTGATCAACACTGAGGATGCCGAGCAGGGTGCCGTCGCCGCGACGGAGGGGCGCGAGCAAGGAGTCGTCCGGCTGCCACACGTCCGGCCCGGTCAGGTCGGGCGCCGCGGGCGTCCAGTTGGTGATCCGGTCGATGACGGCCTGGTCGCGCTCGTGGCTGAAGTAGAGCAACGATCCCCATGGCTCGGCGAGGCTGAAGATGTCGAGCCAGTACTGGACCGGGCTCTGCGCCCCCAGCAGCTGATCGAGCTCGGCTGGTCCGGCCACGCTGGCGACCCGCACGGTGTCGCCTTCGACGATGTTGATCGCCGCCGCGCCGAAATCGAGGACGTCGACGACCCCGTTGACGATGATGTCGAGGACCTTGGCGGAGTCGGCCGTCTCGCCCATGCGGCGCACGACGTCTAGCAGACCCTCCAGCCAGGTCTGCTCCTGCGGCGCCTTCACACCTGAATCGTCCCACAATTGGGTGAGATGAAGGCTAGGTGCGCTGGAGCGCTTCGGTCAGCTGGGCGACCGTCTTGTCGGCGATTCGCTCCAGCGCCGGCTTGATGAACGGCCCGACGAGCTTGGCGAAACCATGGAACTCGAAGTCGGCGCGGTAGGTGATCGTGGTTCGGCCGCTGTCGCCACTGAAGGTCAGGTGGTCGGTAGCGCGTGCGGTGCGGTTGACGCCGGAAAAGACCAGACGCTTTCCATGATCGAGTTCGCGCAGGGTGTATTCGAGCTCGGTGCGCCGGCCCATGAACTCCGACACGTTGCGGAACCTGCTGCCCACAGCCAGCGGCCCGTCGTCGAGGCGGGTGGTGCTGACCGTCCCCGGGTCCCACTGCTCGGTGTGGGTGAAGTCGGCAAGGTAATCGAAGACATCGTCGAGCGGCGCCACTACTTCGAAGGTGCGTTCAACGCTAGGCATGTCCGACTCGTACCCACCGGCCGCGGGGGTTACACGAGCAGTCGCCTGTGCGAACTGGCAGAATGGCCGGCACCGGCGGTGGGGCTCGCCGGACCCAACCGTTGCCGTCGCGGCAGCCAACAGTCCCTACCCGTTCCGACGCTGACGCGTCCTGCCGGTAGGAGTCGTGCATGGTTGAGGCCATCGAACCGATCGATCCTGATGCCGACGTTGTCATTGTCTCGCCGGCTCGGGAGTTGCAGACCGTCGCCGTCGTCGCCGTGGGGGGAGTGGCCGGGGCGGTCGGACGTTACGAAGCCGGGCTGCGATGGCCGACAGGTGCGACGGCGTTCCCGTGGACGACGCTAGAGATCAACCTGCTGGGCAGCGTGGCGCTGGCGGTGCTGGTCGTCCTGGCTACCGAGGCATGGCCGGCCCGGTGGTGGCTGCGGCCGCTGATCGGCACCGGAGTGATAGGCGGCTTCACCACGTTCTCGACATTCGCCGTCGACATCAGGCGTTTGCTAGCCCACGGGCACGCGGGCATAGCCCTCGCCTACGTCGCGGCGACGCTGGGTGGTTGCGCGGTTCTGAGCTGGGCGGGCCTGGCGTTCACCCGACGTCTCGTGCAGGCGCGATGAACCTGATCCTCGTCATTGTCGGCGCCGCCGTCGGGGCTCCGCTGCGGTACGTGGTCGACCGCACGGTGCAAGAACGGCACCGCGGCGTCTTCCCGTTCGGGACGTTGACCGTGAACCTGATCGCCTCGCTGGTCCTCGGCTTCGTCACCGGCGCGGTCGGTTCGGGGGCCGCGTCAGCGCACCTCCAGGCGCTGATCGGGATCGGGTTGTGCGCGACGCTGAGCACGTACTCCACGTTCTCCTTCGAGACGGTGCGCCTGAGCGAACAGGGCTACGCAGCGGTCGCGGTCGCCAACGTCGTAGGGAGCATCGTGCTCGGCGTCTTGGCCGCGTACGCGGGGGCCGGATGCGCCAGCCTGATCTGGGGATGAGTGTCCGTGTCCGTGTTCGTGCTGTGCGAGGGTGCGCGGAACAAGTTGCGGGCATTGGTTAGCCTGAAGGCCCGACGAGGGCGTCCCGCTCGGCGCGTCCCGTCTTCTGGGGCGGTAGCTCAGCTGGTTAGAGCAGGGGACTCATAATCCCTGGGTCGTCGGTTCGAGTCCGACCCGCCCCACAAGGCTTCTGCGTCACTTCGGCTGACACGCGCCGATCTGCCTTCGGGCGAATGGTGTCGGTGTTCGGTTAATGGTTACGCCTACTTCGCCAGCTGACCGGATCAGCGCCATCGTCGCGGGCTCCCGCCTCGCCGCCCGCAAGATTGCCCTGGATGAGCACGTGTCCCCACACGGCCAGCCAGCAGTCCCGCTGACGACTAATGACCACAATGCGGGGATGACGGTCCCATCGCCCGTTGGCCCAAACTTCCACCTCGTTCGTGCACGCCGATCGGCGTGAAGGGCCAGCTTGGTCGTCCGCTAATCGGCTGGCGCCTCGCGTTGACCGTGCCGCCGAGAAGACCGTCCTGGCATGCGGCGGGACGAGCCTGCAGCGCATAATCGCCCCATGGAATCGCCTGGACTGCAGCGCATCCGTTACACGAAGAGAGATCGTGTCGCCCGGATCACCATCGATAGACCGGAAGTGCGCAACGCACTGGACCAAGAGGCGCACCGCGAGCTACGAGCAGCGTTCGAGGATTTCCGGGACGATCCGGAGGTCTGGGTCGCCGTGCTCACCGGGGCCGGCGACAAGGCGTTCTGCGCTGGCTCCGACGTCAAGTACCTCAGGAAGCTCACCTCGGGGGAACTGATCCACTCCACGCCCTATGGCGGCATCACCAGCGACTTCGAGTGCTGGAAGCCGATCATCGCGTCTGTCAACGGCTTCGCCTTTGGCGGTGGCACCGAGTTGGCGCTCGCTTGCGATCTTGTGGTTGCGGCGGACACGGCCACCTTCGGATTGCCGGAACCGTATTTCGGCATGATCGCCGGAGCCGGCGGACTCCTTCGTCTGCCTCGACAGCTACCGCAGAAGCTGGCCATGGAGCTCATCCTCACGGGGCGGAAGATCGACGCCGCCACCGCCCTCTCGATGGGCCTTGTGAACCGCGTCGTCCCGGTGGCCGACCTGGCAGCCGCGACCGACGCTCTGATATCGGAGATCCTGGCGTTGTCGCCTGCTGCTGTGCGGCACTCGAAGCGAATCGCGTTGGCGACGATGAACTCCACTCTCGCCGAGGCGGAAGTTGTCCAGCAGGAGCTGGTCTCCGAGCTCATGGCGACGAACGACGCGAAGGAGGGCTTGGTTGCCTTCCTCGAGAAGCGACCGCCCGTCTGGACTAATAGCTGAGCCGGGCGTGCCGTCGGCCGCGCGTCAGCGGCAGTCGCGTCAAACAAAGAAGGTGCCGGGAACCGAGGCTTCGCTCTCTATCCTGTACAAGTTGAGGTAGGCACTTCACCGAGCCGAGGAGCGGAACATGACGCAGCGCGACGTAGAGGTTCCGACCCCGGACCGCACGGCTCGGGCCTCGCTGCACGTCCCGGACGGCGATGGTCCGTGGCCGGCCGTGCTGATGTTCCCCGACGCAGGTGGCCTACGTCCGGCCATGCAGCAAATGGCCGATCACCTAGCCGGGCTCGGCTACGTCACCCTCGTACCGGACGTCTACTACCGCAGCGCGCCCTGGGAACCGTTCGATATAGCTACGGCCTTCTCGGACGAGGCCGAGCGGGGACGGCTCATGGGCCTCATGCAATCAGTGACGCCGGACAAGGCGGTGAGCGACGCCCGCGCATACGCCGAGTTCCTGCAGGCTCTCCCGGAGACCACGGGCGGCCCGATCGGCACGACCGGCTACTGCATGGGTGGTCGGCTCTCGCTCATCGTCGCCGGCCGGCTCGGTGAGACGATCGGCGCCGCCGCGTCGTTTCACGGTGGCGGGATCGCCTCGGCCGATGACCCGAACAGTCCGCACCGCCGGGCCGACGCGATCACGGCTCCGGTGTACGTCGCGGGAGCCATCGAGGACGCGTCGTTCGACGAGGAGGCCAAACAGCGGCTTGAGGATGCGCTGAAGGCGGCCGGCGTCACGCACACCGTCGAGACCTATCCGGCCCATCACGGCTTCGCGGTCCCTGACAACCCGACGTTCGACGAGTCGGCCGCGGCCAGGCACTGGGACGCCCTGGCCGGCCTCTTCGGAAGCGCCCTGGCCGGAAAATGACGTTATGAATAAACCTCGACGATCAAGTGATTTACGGTTCGATTACCTTAACGGTGGCGCTCGCGCGCGAGTGGATGATGCGGAGACCGGGAATCTGGCGATACTCGACGGCGCCCTCCCACAGCAACCCGTCGACCACTCGCCGCACGTCGTTCGATGACAATGGGTTCGATGACATTAGGTAAGGAAATGCTATGAGTCGGGCCCTCGTCGTCGCGTTCAATGGTAGCCCTGTGCAACTGTAAGTAGTTTTGGAGCAGGCGTGCCGCGCCCGACGGCTAGCTCAGACCGATCGGATGGAGGAGCGGACCATGGCCTGCCTCGAGGAGATCCGGTGAGCTTCGTGCTCGCCCGCAAAGCCAAGCGACTCGCGAAGCCCCTGCGCGACCGCGCGGCGACACAGGTCCGCCTGTGGGTGGACGGCGTGGACTGCGTCTACCCCGAAGACCCGCGCCGCCGGATCAACGCCGATCCCACCTCCTACGCCAACATCCGCCTCCTGCAGTTCAGCGACACCGACGGTGAGGCTGTGACAGTGGGCAAGTACTGCGCGCTGAATCACCGGGCGGTCGTCCTGCACGGCGGCAACCACCGCACCGACTGGGTCGGCATGTTGCACGTCGACTACGCCGGCGGCGGGTCGAGCCGAGGTCCGGTCGTGATCGGAAACGACGTCTGGATCGGCTACGAGGCGCTGATCATGTCTGGCGTGACCATCGGTGACGGCGCCGTCGTCGCGGCCCGCGCCGTCGTGACTCGATCCGTCGAGCCCTACGAAATCGTGGGCGGAAACCCGGTGCGCCACATCAGGTACCGCTTCGACGAGCCCACCCGGGCCGCGCTGCTGCGCATTCGATGGTGGGACTGGCCCGACGACAAGGTGCAGGCACACCTCGACGAGATCAACTCACCAGACATCGCGAGCTTCATCCGCCGGCACGACGTCCCGTGACCTGACCACGCGAGGCGAACTGGGGAATCAGGCGAGTTCGGGTAGGTGCTCCTTCGCCCATAGCGCCGCCGACGTGCGGTCGCCGACGCCGATCCGCCGGAACACGTTGCCCAGGTGGACCTTGACCGTGCGCTCGCTAATCCCGAGAGCTCGTGCGATCTGCTTGTTCGCCATCCCCGACGCGGTCAGAAGCAGGACCTCCCGCTCGCGGTCGCTCAACGCTTGTGCCGGCGCGGCATCCTCCCGACCGGGTAGGAGCGCGCCGGCCACCCGAGGATCGAGCGGCGCGTGTCCAGCCGCGGCAGCCCTAACCCCGGCCAGCAGCTCGTGCGATTCGCAGTCCTTCAGCAGATAGCCGACGGCGCCCACCGAGAGCACGTCGGTGACTCGCTGCCGATCCGCGAACGAGGTGAGCGCCACCACCCGCACGTCGGGCTGCGCCGCGATGAGTAGCCGGGTCGCGAGTACTCCGTCCACGCCCGGCATCGAAAGATCCATCAACACCACGTCCGGGCGCAACCGGGCTGCGGCGTCAACGACTTCCGAACCGTCCGCTGCTTCGCCGACGACCTCGATGTCGGGCGCGGCGCTGAGCAGTGTGGTCAGTCCGGCACGCACCAGCCGGTGGTCGTCGACGACAAGCACCGCGATCACGGACCTTCGCACTAGTTCCACGGCGCCCCTACCGCTGCGCCACTACTACGGCGCTCCTACCGCCGCGCCATTACCGTTCCGCCACGCTCGAGCGGGGCAAGCCCGCACACTCCGGCAAAATGGCGGTGATGTCGCTCACGAGTTCTTGGGCCGCATGGGCGCAGGATTGACCATGTCTGGGAGGACTGGTGACGGGCGGCGTGACCACGATTGGAGTCAGGGTGATCCAGCGCACGATGTTCAGCGCCAAGATCCATCGCGCGACGGTGACTCACGCCGACCTGCACTACGTCGGTTCCATCACGATCGACGCTGACCTGCTCGACGCTGCTGACCTGCTGGCAGGCGAGAAGGTGTCGGTGGTCGACGTGACGAACGGCGAGCGGTTGGAGACCTATGTCATCGAGGGCGAGCGTGGCAGCGGTGTCATCGGAATCAACGGCGCGGCAGCCCACTTGATCAAGATCGGCGACCTGGTGATCGTGATCGCGTATCAGACGATGAGCGACACAGAGGCTCGTGCATTCGTGCCGCGCGTCGTCCACGTCGATTCGGACAACCGCGTCCTCGAGGTGGGTTCGGACG
>Ga0068856_100006046_pt1 | contig 11897 bp, 8 predicted proteins | sample KBSCornC62_FD_66595 | JGI IMG/M metagenome (GOLD analysis project Ga0068856, IMG submission 66595) | Corn rhizosphere microbial communities from Kellogg Biological Station, Michigan, USA - KBS Corn C6-2 | ecosystem: Host-associated > Plants > Roots > Rhizosphere > Soil ...
GGCATCGAATCCAGCGGCTGTTGAAATCCTTTGACGAGGAGGCTGTTGTTCACAAGTTCATCGAGCCGAAAGATAATCACGGGGGCAAGCTGGTTTGCGCCGGGAAGAACGAAGGTCATTTGGCCCGGGTCAAGCTTTTGCTTGAGGCCGTTCAGGAATTTAACCTCCACTTTGCCTTCCAGAGCAATGACCTTGAACCCGCCATTGGGCGTGGTGGTGACGATAATGGTCGTGCCCAGAACGGACGCCGTGGCCGAGCCGGTATGGATGGCTCCCCCACCCTTGCCGTGAGGCGCGTGGAAGAGCAGGCTCCCCTGCTTCAGGTCGATGGTGCGGTCAGCGGGATCAAATGAGAAAATCGTATTGGCTCCGACGCGGGTGACTGTTTGATCCTGTGCGACTAATTCAGCGCGGGAAGATGCGCCTGTGCGGAGCACATCGGGCATGGCGAAAACATCGTTGACCTTCGCGCTGAGCTGTTCCTGCTTGGCGGCCGAAATGATTTGGACGTCGTTGACGACCTCGGTGATCTTTGATTGCTTCAGGTCAATGGCACGGCTCGTGGCACTGGTGACCACGACACTGAGACACACGGAGAGTACGGCAAACTTCTTCATAGCGTTCCTACGGGAAAAACTGCGCCTTTAATCCACGCCTGCGCACAACATATGTTGCACACAACTGAGCCAAATATGTCCAAAAATAACACACCAACCCAAACCTGCAAGGCTTTTCGCGAAAAAAGACGGCCTATTATTTCTCCGAGAGAGTGAAGGAACCGTCCCAATCTTCAGGTGGCGGGCTCAACTGATAGGCTTCGCAGCGAGACAGGTACATTTCACAGAGAAAATCGCCGCCATAAATCTGCAATTGCACGCGCTTGAAATGCCCGCTGGCCGCCTCGAATTGACGGTGCCGATACTTATCGACGGCCTGGTGGTATTCGTCCAGCCAGTTGGGCGGCGGAATGGACCGGTCGCTGAGGAGGGCAAAGACTTCGACTGGCTTGGTCTTGCCTTTGACGGTGAGTAGATCGACGGTGCGATAGATGAAATCGTCGCGAGTCAATTTCTCCACTCCTTCGCCGATGAGAATGTCTGTGTGAAATTGTTTCGTGGCGCTTTCCAAACGGGCGGCGAGATTCACCCCGTCGCCCAGAACGGTGAACTCCATGCGCTGACGGGCACCGATGTTTCCAACGATGACTTCGCCGTGGTTGACGCCAATGCCGATGGCGAGGCGGTTGCGGTCAGAGTTATCTTTCCACGTACTGTCGTTTAATTTTTGCAGAGCCTGGCGCATGCCTAGAGCCGCGTTTACGGCTCCGCGGGCGTCGGTCGCGTTGCCGAGACTGTGGGTGTCGCCCCAGACGGCCATGATGGCGTCGCCAATGAATTTTTGGAGCGTGCCGAGATTTTTGTCCTGAATGATGTCCACCATTTCGGCGAAATATTCATTCAACTGGGCAACAAGTTTATCGGCGTCTGCTTTCTCGGTCATGGTGGTGAAGCCGCGAATGTCCGAGAACAAAACGGTGACCGGCTTTTTGCGGCCCTTGAGGGCTTCCACGAAGGAGCGGCGGTCTTCGAGAATGGTTTTAGCGACGTTTTTGGAGACGTAGCGGTCGAGGACGTTGCGGTAACGGCGACGTTCCAGTTGCTCCAGCGTGTACTCAAACATGATGCCGAACGAACTCGTGGCCAGGAGGCAGAACAAGGGCGGGAGCATGTCCACGACGGTGTTGTTGAAAGTAAACGCGATCTGGCTGCCTGCCGCCAAAGCGACGACGGAAACGATGAGCATTAAAGTCTTTAAGAACGCCTGAGGAATGGCGAGGCAGATAAAAAGAGCGATTGCCACCGACCCCAGCGCGAGCCAGAAGTTTGCGGCATCGCTGGTATCGGTAAGCCACCGCCCTTGTAACAAAGCGGCAATCGTTTGAGCATGGATTTCAGGGCCCGGCATCTCACCGAAAGGGGTCGTGTGAATGTCGTGAAAAATCTCGGCCGTTGGACCGATAATGACAATTTTGTTCGATACGGCCAGCCCATCCTTAAATGGTGGTGCCTTCCAGAGCTTGTCCACAAACATGTTTTCCACCGGCCAGGGACGATAGGTGCCGGCCTTGCCCTGAAAATCGATGAACTCTTTTTTCTCCGGGGAAGGGAGGGGAATTTTCCCGCGAAATTTTTCGACCGTGCTGGCGGAAATCTGGACCAGGTTATCAGTTATTTTGCCGTCGTGAATGGCCTTTATATAATACCGGGCAATTTCCGGGGCCACTTTACCGCTCTCCAAATCCTCGCGTTCGAGAGATGTTCGGTAGCGGGCGCGGCGAACTATTCCATCGCCATCTTGCCAAGTATTTACCAGCGCGGGAACCGTATCGGAGCCCGGCAACAACAGTCGCTTGTTGGGCATGATCAGCTTCTTGGTGTCGCCGGAGCCCTCGGAATCCTGGATCGCTTCGCCTATGACGACGCGGTCCTTGTACTTAAGCAGGTCTTTGGCAAATTCATCATCCCCGGCGGTTTCACTGGCAAAGACGAAATCGAACATCACGACCTTCGCCCCTGCATCCATCAGCTTTTCCAGAATGGCAGCGTAAACGGTACGATCCCATGGCCAGGGTTGTTGCATTTTCTGAAGCGTAGGCGAGGCGGCAATTTCGTTGGTGGACAAAGCGTCCAGTTGGAACGAGGTGTCGCCAAGACCAATCAACTTAATGCGAGGGTCCGGGAGGTTCTGGCCGCGAAAGCGGTAGCAAAAGTCAATCAACGTGCCATCGGCTTTGAGCCAGATCGGCGTGCTGGTAAACCACTCCTTCTGCGTGAGCCAGAAGATCAGCAGGCCTACGACCACGACAATCCATTTAGGGCGATGGATGAAAAATTTGAGCATTTAACGCGCGTTCCGTATCTGTTAATTCGCAAGGTCCCGCAGGGAACTCAAGCAATAAAACGCATGTGTTGAAACTCCCGTCGCGTGGTGGACAGAGTTGCGCTGCGACTCTGTCTGCCCGCCAGAGCGGGCACGTGAGGCGTTTGCCAGACATCAGGCCCACGAACGGAACCGACGCCCATGCTTCGCTGGGCGCCGGAATGGCCGCAGCGCGACCATTGCCACCGCCTCGTAACATTGTTGCCGGATTGCCGCTTCAAATTTGTGGCGCGAACGTTTATTTTGCCGGTGATGAGATGGTTGTTCATGGCCGCCGTCATTCTGCCGCTGTTGTCTGTTCAGACGAAGGCGGGGCAGATTTTGTTTTCCGAAAACTTTGCCCATGGCGTTCCCCGATGGGAAAACGTCGCGTTCTTGAAAAAGCAAACCGATTATCAGGTTCAGCAGGACGGGACGAATTATTTTCTCGCGGGCTTGGCAGACAAGACGTGCTCCGCTTTAAGCGTGAAACTCGACATCGCTCCCCCCGAACATTTGGTTCTCCGCTGGCGGTGGAAGATTGGCGGAGTAAATACCAATGCCTCTGAAAGAGATCTCTCGAAGTTCGACCATGCAGCGCGAGTGTTTGTAGCCTTTGACACACTGATCGGCCCGCCGCGCACGCTGAATTATCTCTGGGCCAATGTCGAACCCGCGGGCCGGGTCCTGGAACATCCCAAGTCCGGCCGCGCGGAATTGTTCATGGTGGAATCAGGCAACTCCAAGGCCGGTAAATGGATTGCCGAAGAGCGTGATGTGACCGCTGACTGGAAGAGAGCATTCCCCGATAAACCCATGCCGAAGATCGTGGGGCTTGGTGTCATGACCGACAGCGACAGCCTCGGGGAAAAATTGGCCGGCGATTACACGGATATTGAACTGATCGCGAAATAAAAAAAGAGCGCCCCGCCTGGGGCGCTCTTCACTAAAGCGACTGCAATTACTTGGTGCCGAGGATCGCGTCCTTGGCGGCCTTGGCCACGCGGAACTTCACAACGCGCTTGGCCTTGATCTGAATCTGTTCCCCGGTCTTGGGGTTACGGCCGACGCGGGCAGCGCGGTTCTTCAAGACGAGCTTGCCGATGCCAGGAAGCGTGAAAGTGTCTTTCGCGTGCTTGTAAGCGAGCGCGGCGATGTAATCGAGAATCTCAACCGCCTGTTTCTTCGTGATTTGGGATTTCTCAGCGACGAGCGCGGCGATTTGAGCTTTGGAGAGTGCTTTTGCCATATTCTTTATGTCTAGGTTTGTTGTTGTTGTTGTTAATTTAGTCCGAAAATGTCACCAGACTTGATGCGAGTAAAAATCCAATGCGCCCGCCAAGCAAGCGAAAAAATCAAAAAAAATGAGGTTTTTTTGTTGCCTGCCCGTTGAGAGACTTGACTTCACGGGCCAATTGCCGACCATGCGGTTGTGGCGCTCTTCACCATCCAGAACGAATTCCGCTACGAGATCGTCCGCAAGATTTTTGAGGGCGGCATGGGAATCGTGTACGAAGCCGAGCAACGCGGCGCGCGTGATTTTGTCAAACGCGTGGCCATCAAAATCATCCGCCCGAACTTCGCCAGCCAGAAGATGTTCATCGAGAATTTCGTGGGCGAGGCGAAGCTGGTGGCGGACTTGATTCACACGAATATTGTTCAAACCTACCAGCTCGGCGAAGCGAACGGCGTGGCGTTTATTGCCATGGAACTCATTCGCGGCGTGAACCTTGAGCAGTTTACCCACCAGCTCCAGGAAAAGCGCCAGATGCTGCCCAAGGAGCTGGCGGTGTTCATCACCAGCCGCGTGGCCCGTGGACTTGCCTACGCCCACGCCAAGACGGACAAGAACGGCAAGCCGATGGGCATTGTGCATCGCGACGTCAGCTTCAAGAACATCATGATCGCGTTCGAAGGCGATGTGAAACTGACTGATTTCGGCATTGCCAAGGCGAAGGGCTTTCTGACGGACCAGGAGGGCGAAGTGGTGGCCGGCAAGCCCGATTACATGAGCCCTGAGCAGGCCGATTTTCAAGTGACCGACAAACGCTCGGATATTTTTTCTGTTGGCGTGGTGCTGGCCCATTTGCTGTTGGGCAGGAACATTTTTAAAGGAGCGACGGCGGAAGAGTCGCGCAGCCGGATCTTGAACCAGCCCATACCGGATTTTCGCACGCTCGATCCACGCATTGACGACAAGCTCAACGACATTCTTCATCACTGCCTGGCCCATGACCCGGACCGCCGGTACGCCAACGCGAATGACTTAATGTACGAGTTGGAGTATTATATCTACGGTGCGGGATACGGGCCGACCAATGAGACTTTGGGCAAGTTCATCCGCGAACTGTTCGGCCAGGAGCCGCCCAAGGCGGCACCGGTGGACGCACACTTCAAGACCATTGTCCTGGAAGAGACCGCCCGCCTGAAAGAACACAACACCTGAGCGCCATGGAACGCGCCAAATCCCAAATGGTAAAATTGGGACTCATCCAGTCTGCCTGTGATGTCGATCCCAAGAAGAATTTAAAGCGCACGCTGGCGCTGGTCGAAAAAGCCGCCCGTGCAGGCGCGCAAATAATCTGTACCCAGGAGCTCTTCCGTTCGCAGTATTTTTGCCAGAGCGAGGACCACAAGAATTTTTCGCTCGCGGAAAAAATTCCCGGCCCCACCACGGACGCATTCTGCAAGCTGGCGAAGAAGCACCGCATTGTCATCATCGCCTCGCTCTTCGAGAAGCGGGCTTCCGGCGTTTACCACAATACCGCCGCCGTAATTGACGCCGATGGCTCCCTCATGGGCACGTACCGGAAGATGCACATTCCGGATGACCCGCTCTATTACGAAAAGTTTTACTTCACACCGGGCGACCTCGGCTTCCGGGCCTGGCAGACGAAGCACGCAAAAATCGGGGTTCTGATTTGCTGGGACCAATGGTACCCGGAAGCGGCGCGGTTGACGGCCATGCAGGGCGCGGAAATTCTTTTTTATCCCACCGCCATTGGCTGGCATCCGGACGAAAGGCGGAAATACGGAGTCAAGCAGCACTCGGCTTGGGAAACAATCCAGCGCGCGCACGCGGTGGCCAACGGCTGCTATGTGGCGGTGGCCAATCGCATTGGGCACGAGACCATCAAAGGCGTCGGCGGCAAGGGAATTGAATTCTGGGGCCAGAGCTTTGTTGCCGGGACCTCGGGCGAAATCATTGCCAAGGCCACCTCAACCGACGAGGAAATTCTCATTGTGCCCATCGATCTTGGCGAGGTGGACACCACCCGCACACACTGGCCGTTCTTGCGCGACCGGCGAATTGATGCGTACGGGAATTTGACCCGGCGCTTCGTGGATTGAGTCCGGCGTGTTTCCCCGGCGCGGATTAATTCTTTGATTTCTTGTCGTCCCGCGTTTCATCCTGCCATTTCTTTATCAGCGGCGCATGGGCTTCCACCTCCGCCATCGCCACTTTGGCATCTTCCATCGTGCGGATGATTCTGGGGCGCAGAAAAACCATCAGCTCCTGATCCTGTGTCGTTTTATTTTCCTTGTTGAAGGCCCACTTGAGCACGGGAATGCTGCCCAGGATCGGCGTCTTGCGCAAGGTATTGGAAACCTGCCTTTGGATAATGCCGCCCATGATGAGCGTCTGGCCGTTCGTCGCGGTGAGGTCGCTGCGATAGTTAAATGTGTTGAAAACGTCTCCGCCCAGCACCGTCTGGCCGGGCACCACCGACGAAGATTCGGCGTGGACCTTCAATTCGACTTCACCCGAGGAATTGATGTGCGGCGTTACTTCCAGCACGACGCCCACATCTTTGTACGTAATGGAGGTGTTTTGCGAGCCGACGGAGGAGATCTGCGTGTTGTTGGGCACTGGCACCTGCTCGCCCACGAACACCTTGCCGGTTTCGTTGTCCCGGATGTTGATTTGCGGTTCGGCCAGAACGGTGGCGTCGGTCGTGCGACGCAGGAATTGGACGAGAAAATCCATGCTGAGCGTGCCAGACAACACGCCCGACCGTAGCGATGCGAGCGACTGGGCCACGGTGGAGGGTGATGGCGTGTTGACCGTGGTGTTTGGGCCATAGCCGCGCGTGTATTGCGCCGTGGCATTCGCCAGGACAGAATTGTCATAGTCATCGGCCGTGAAGACCTGGCTGCCGTTAGGCGACCAGCGAACGCCCAGGGCGTCCAAGTAATCGGATGACACCTCCACCAACCGCAAATCAATCAGTACCTGGTCCGTGGGGGCATCCAGTTTGTCAATCAACTTCAGAATTTGCGGGAAGAAATGGACGTTTGCGGAAATCAACAGCGCATTGCTGCGGTCGTCGGCAACGGCGCGCACCCGCCCAATGAGATCGCTGATTGGCTGGACGGTATGCGTGTCGCCGGAGCGCTGGGTGTCGGGCTGGCCGCCGAGCCAGGGGAAATAACCTTCGATCTTGGTTTCGGTGGTCAAATCAAAACCCGTTTCAGCCGTGGAAGAATTTTGCTGGTTCTGGTTCTGGGGCGTCTGCGGGTTGTTGTTGTTTTGCTGGTTTTGCTGTGCATTGGGGCGCAGCGGCGGCGAACCGTTTTTGGCGAATAAAATATTGATCCCATTGGCGAGGTCGGCCGCTTTGGCATATTTCAGCGGGATGTGCAACGTGCTTTCGGCAGCTTCCGGCGAACGGTCGAGCTGGTCGATGATTTGCTCCACCGCTTCCAAATTTTCCTTGGAGTTGGCGGTCACGATGAGCGCATTTGAATTGGGTTCGCTGGTGATGCGTACTTTGCCATAGAGACGGCCAACGTCCCTGTCGGCGCTGGAGCTGTCCGAGCTGTCGTCACCAAAAAAGTCCCAGTAGGAGCGCTGCGGTTGTTTCTTCAAAAACAATTCGTTCAACACGTCTTCAATATCCGTGGCGTTCGCGTATTTCATGGGATAAATGCGAGGCGCGAGGCTGTTGTCATCCACGGGAGCATCCAGTTCGGTAATCATTTTCTCGATGGCCTGCATTTGTGATGGCGGGGCCTGGATAATCACCGCGTTACGGCGCCGGTCGGCCACGACCGTCATCTTTTTAGATTTGTCACCGGACGAAGTGGAACCGAAATTATAATAATAACGGGTGCTGACGCCTTGTTGCTGGTTCAGGTCCTGCAACTGTTTGGCCACGTCCTGGGCGTCGGCATTCTTCAGCGTAAAGGTGCGCATGACTTTTTCCTGGGCCTCTTCGGTGTCCAGGGAGCTCACGAACTGCTGGATGACTTTGAAATTGGCCTCGCTCGATAAAACCAGCAGCGTATTGGACTGCTCGTCGGCGGTCACCGATACGGTGTCCTTGAGCGATTTGCCATTCTTCTTTTCATATAACGGCCCGATTTCCTTCATTAAATCGGCAGCCGACACATTTTTCAATTGAATGACTCGCACGGTCACATCTTCGGGCTTGTCGGTATCCAGCGCGGCAATCAATTCGCTGGCGGCACGGATATTGTCGTTGTAATCGGTGAGGATAATCTGGTTGGCCTGTTCGTCCACAAACACCGCGGCCTTGTCCGAGAGCGCCGTGCCAATCCTCTCTTTCACATCGGCGGCCTTCATGTGTTTAAGCTCAAAAACTTTTACCAGGCGCTGGCGACCCTCGGGGACATTGGTCTGTGTGTTGCCCAGCAACTCGGGGCTCATGCGCGGCTCTTTGTCCTGGGGAACGATCAATATGGAATCGGAAAATTCAATGGCCGAAAATCCTTCAAGTGCCAGGGCGCGATACACGAGATTGATTGCCTCGCGCTGGGAAACCTTCTTTGAACTCGTAATGGTCAACTGGCATTGCACCTGTGGATGTTTCAGCACGCTTTTGCCCGTGGTCTGCGAAAGCCATTGGACCACCATGTCAATGTTTGCGCCCTGAAAGCTCAACTGGATTTGGTCGGTGGAGTTGGTGCCGCCAGCCTGGTTGGTGGACGTCCCGCTGGAGAGAGGAGCGGAGGGAATCCAAGGGCCCGTATCTTTGCTTCCCGATTCAGACTTCGACGGCGACGAGTTATCCGAACTCGGCGGCGGTGGCGGGTTAAAGGGCACGCCAGGCGGCATTGAAAAATTTCGGATAATTTGTGCCGATGCCGGCATGGCCATTAAACATGCCGCCAGCATGGCGATGAGGACGGAAGATTTGATCGTCATGGAAAATTCTTCGTTTTTAAGGGTGAGCATTTTCATTGGGGGAATCCTTGGGAAGAAGGCTGTCGCCGCCGTAACCGTTAAAAATCATCAGCTCTTTCTTCTGTCCATTCTGTTCGATTAAAACCCGGTTAACTCCGATGCGCAGCAGTTTGAGATCGGCCAGGGAATCACCTTCTTTTACGAGACCGGTTTGGCCGCTGTCGGAGCGGAGGAAGGCAAATTCTCCGGCGATTCCCAGCAGCGCCATGGGCAGCGGACGCATCACCGGGCCGAGAATTTCGCTCTCGGTGATGCGATCAACACGCGCCTTTAATGCGGGAGGCAAATCCGGCCCTTGCATTCCTGGCGGTCCGAAAGGATTAAAACCTATTCCAGGCATTCCGGGCATCCCAACCATTCCGGACATGCCGGCCATCTCTGGCATAGGCCCGCCATTGGTTCTTTTCTTCTTCGGTTTTGACGTAGCGGCATTGGTATCCGAAGTGGAAGAAACCAGCGTTAGATTTGTTCCTGCATTCGTTGAGATCGACGGGGCAACCATATTTGTGCCGCCCGGTTTTACATCCGATTGCGTGATGGAATTTGTCGGCGGATTTGTTGACATCACGGCAACAGAATTGGATCCGGCCGGTAGAACTTCTGTTTTAACAATTGAATTGCTTGCGGCCATCGAAGGCACCGGATGCGCTGCTGAATTCGACATGCCCGCCAGCGCCATGTTGGTGCCCGTCTGCTGGAGAAGCGCGTTCGTTCCCTTTTGCGTCGTATTCGCCATCAAATTCGTTGCATGTGGGGCAGACGACGGCCCGTTGGTTGCCACGGTCAACGTCGGAAGTTCCGGCACCGCCACGCCGCGAAATGGATTCCAACGGATTGCGACCCCGGCCAATTCATACACCACGAGGCCAGCCAGGATGATGCAGACGATTCTGGCAATCTGTTCGGCGCGCTGGCGAAGCTCACGCATGGGATGCCTCCTTTGCTTCCTTTTGGTGGTCGAAGTCCAGGATAATAATCGTAAGACTCATTTTGATCTGGCCGGGGCGGTTGTCGGAACTGAACTGCACGGAATCGACGATTAGCGGATAGCCAATGGTGTTCAGGCTGGCGAGAAAGGACAGGGCCGCGGGAATTTGCCCGGAAGTTTCCAGTTGCAGCGTCGCGAGCGACGCTCCCGAGCCGCGAACCGGCGCTTCACGGACCGAGCCAAGCGCCAGCCCCCCGGAGCGCGCTGCTTTCTGGATGGCCGCGTTGGCCTCGGACACAACCGATTGTCTCTTCAATTTGGCCGGGTCCAGGTGAAATTCGTCCATCATCTTCTTGACCACCAAAACCTTGTCCTCATACGACAACGTCTTCTTCTTCAATTCCCGGGCTTCCTGCGCCAGATCGCGGTACTCGGCGCGCTTGCTTTCAAAGAATCCCCACGTCTTAAAGCCGCCGAACAGGACAAGATATACGGCGATGCCAATGGAGCCATAGCGCACCAGCCGTTTCTCCCTGTCGGTCATTGGTCTTGAACGGCTCATTTGGATTCCTTTCTCAAGACCGCTGGTGCCGGCGGAGAACCGGCGGGCATTCCCGGTATTGTCGGCACGGCTTCTTTATTTCCGTCGTTCATGGCGAGCCGGGCCGATGCCGCCTGCAATTCGCCGGCGCTTTTTTCCTGCGCGGTCATGCGCACGTTCACTTTCTGGTGATCCATGCTGGGCGTTTGTTCTTCGACAACCACGTTCGTAAAGAAACCCGAGGTAATCAATTTGTTCCGGAAATCCGCGAGCTGCTGGCCATCGCGGAATGCGCACCGCATGGAAACTTCCCCATGGCTGTTCATGGACAATGAATCAAACTTGGTGCCCGGTGGCACGGATTTGGAAAACACGTAGAGCAAATCCAAATAGGGCGGCTGGTTCAGTTTAAGACCGTTCAGAAAATCCATTTCACGGTCAATGACCTTCAGGCGTTCAGCCTCGGCCTTGAACTCGGTGACTTTCTTTTCCAAATGCGGCTTCAGCGCCAGCGCCTCAACGTACGGCAATAATAACGCGGCCGCCGCCAGCGCGCCGGCCCGTTTACCCCATAACTTCCAATCGAGGTTGACTGAACTTGCGGCGGCGACACTGGCCTGCTCGAGGTGGATGGCCAAAGTTGGAGCACCCCCTGCGGCCACCAATCTTTCAAGGCCTGAAACCGCCGGCGAATTCCCATCCGCTGGCGTCACTTCCAAACGCTGACACCGGCATCCATTGCCAATCGAATGGGCTAGCCGATCCGGAAAATTCTTTGCGAGACCGTTGCCGGATAAGAAAAGATCCGAACCAGCCAGGCTGCCTTTGAAAGCCCGCACGAGGGCGTCCAAGTCAGTTTCTGAGGGATTGGACGCGTTCTTTCCATCCCAAAAAACGATTCTGGATACGGCTGGAACACCATCTTCAAAAATCGTTAGTTCCGACTGCCGGGCTCCAATATCCAGCAGGGCAAAAGATTGCGCCGGATGGCTGATCAAGTTCTGTCGCGCGGTAGCCGCAAGCGTAAATACCGGTTCGGTCCCACATGCGCGCAAGATTTCGTAATACTCCGCAAGCGATTCCTTCTTTACGGCGGCCACCAGCAAGTCGTGATGGCCCACCGTGCCGTTGGCCGGCTTTTGCGGTCCGACTGGCTGGGAGCCCCAAGCCAGTTCTTCCGGGGGCAGTGGAAATTCTGCCTCGATTTGCAACAGCAACCGCTGGTGGAAATCCTCTTTGCTGCCTCCGGGGAATGAAAGGCGCCGCAGGGAGATTCCTCGTGAGCTGATGGCGCACCATGC
>Ga0068856_100006048_pt1 | contig 11892 bp, 7 predicted proteins | sample KBSCornC62_FD_66595 | JGI IMG/M metagenome (GOLD analysis project Ga0068856, IMG submission 66595) | Corn rhizosphere microbial communities from Kellogg Biological Station, Michigan, USA - KBS Corn C6-2 | ecosystem: Host-associated > Plants > Roots > Rhizosphere > Soil ...
ACAGCACTACTCTTCAGCCTCTCTTGCCCTATCTCTTCATTTCTCCCATATCGATATTCGCAGGCTACTTGATTTATCGCAGCACCGTTTCGCGATTAAAGATAAAAACAAGCGAGGTTGAAGCACTGAGCAAACTTCATCTCGCAACCGCTGAAGCACTCGCGACAGCAATCGACGCAAAGGATCAGATTACGCATTGTCACGTTCGCCGCGTGCAGGTTTACGCCGCGCGGATGGGCGAGGTTTTTGGCCTGTCAGATGACAAGATTTCAGCCTTGAAAGCTGGTGCGCTGCTGCACGATATCGGCAAACTCGCGGTTCCTCCACATATTTTGAACAAGCCCGGGAGGTTGACACCCGCAGAATTTGAGAAGATGAAGATTCATACGGTTGTGGGTGCGCAAATCCTGAGTCGGGTGGACTTTCCTTATCCAGTCGTGCCAATCATCCGCCATCATCACGAACGCTGGGACGGACGTGGATATCCGGATCGCCTAAAGGGTGAACAGATCCCAATAACGGCAAGAATCATTTCTGTTGTTGATTGCTTTGATTCGGTTCGTGAAGACCGGCCGTTTCGTCGTGGTATGACAATCGACGAGGCCACTGCATTGCTGAGACGTGGTTCCGGAATTCATTTCGACCCTCACGTCGTGGACCGGTTCCTAACACATCTGTCCGAGTTTGACGCGGAAATAGCAGCTCTTGGTCTACAGCCGGCATCGACCGGCTCAGTTCACGATCAGCCGCTGCCTCTCAGTGACGTGGATATGACACAGACACGAGAACGCGGCTCATACATGGCCTACGATCAGATCAAGAAAGCCCACGGCGAGGTCTACGCCCTGTATGAGATTGCGCGAACCTTCGGAACGTCACTGGACCTCGAACACACGCTGGAGAGTATGGTCGATAAGGTTGGACACGTCGTTCCTTTTGATACTTGCGTTGTCTACTTCTACGATGAACTGAAGGGCTACGCGACTGCACGTCACGCTGTGGGAAAATACTCAGAGCTGCTTAAGGGTCGATGTATTGCTCCAGGCGAGGGCGTGACAGGTTTTGCTCTCGCAAATCGTAGTGCTGTCAATCAACTTCATCCCAGTCTCGACTTTACCGATCTGAACCCGGCCGCCGGAATCAAATTCCAGGCGATGGCTTCATTGCCGTTGTTTAAAGATGATTTGCTGCTTGGTGCGCTGTCGGTCTATTCAAACGATCTCGAGCAATACACTCACGATCACATGCGCCTGCTCGAGACTGTCACGAGACTAGCATCCGATGCTCTTGCCAACGCAATGCAACACGCCGAAGCCGAATCGCATGCACTTACCGATGCGATTACCGGCTTACCAAACTCTCGCTCTTTATCAGTTCGTTTTGAGGAGGAGGCTGCGCGTGCACGACGAACGGGACGTAGCTTCCAGGTTGTAATGCTCGATCTGGACGAGTTCAAGAACGTCAACGATAGCTATGGCCACAAGCTTGGCGACAAGATGCTTCGAGAAGTTGCCTCGTTGATTCAGAATCAACTTCGCGAATACGACTTTCTCTGTCGTTATGCGGGTGATGAATTCGTTGCGCTTGTGCAGGAAGTTGTCGGTCTGCAAGTGGACGAACTCTGTCTGCGCATCGAAAATGTCGTTTCCAAGTTTTCTTTACCTGTTAGCCGCAATCAGCAGGCGCACGTTGGCATTAGTATCGGTACGGCGACCTTTGCCACCGACGGCGACACGTTGGATCAGCTACTCAACGCCGCGGACGATAAGATGTACAGAATGAAGTCGATCCATCGCCTCGAGCGGAATATGCCGCCATTGCCACCGGCCTCAGAGCCGAATGAAGTATTGCCAGCGTCATGATAGGACCTATTGGACCTATAGGACCTATTCTACTGACTACTGACCACTGACTACCGTCCAACCCCGATCATTCATCTTGACACAATCCGTCCTCATCGCTTTCAATCGAGCCTGAGCACTCTTTCGAGTGCTTGCCCCGTAGGGATCCTGCAACTTCTTAGCTCCGGCCCGTTGAAGCATGGCAGCTCCTGCCGAAAATCAAGGCGCCACTCTCCTAATTGTTGACGACGACCAATCGACTCGGGAGAGGCTGCGCGAAATCTTCGAAAACGCCGATTATCGCGTTGTAACCGCGACTGAGGCGTCGTCTGCTCTACGTGTGCTGAAAGGCGTTCGGTGTGATCTTGTAGCGCTTGACCTCGAAATGCCGGGAATAGACGGCCTCGCACTCTGCAAGCTACTTCGTGCACAGCCCATCACTGGCAAACTGCCGATCATCGCGCTATCAGAAAGCGATGACGAGACTCGCAAAGTGCAGGCATTTACCGCGGGCGCCGACGACTACATCACTAAGCCCTCGACGCCTGGCGAACTCCTCTCCCGCGTCAGCCTCCATGTTCGGACCTCGCAGCGAGAATGGGCGCTGATTGGAAGCAATCGTGAACTGCGATTTCTGTCCGACCTTGGGCGTGGGCTATTGCGCGCGTTGGAACCGGAACAACTAGTGAGACGTGTTGCCGGTGCTACCTACGACGCTATGGACGCATCGCTGTGTGCCGCGTATGTAAATGTCGGGCGCGACAAACACGTGGTTTGTGTTTTCGATCGAGAGGGAAGCGCCGACGATCCTTCTCTACTAAACGATGGGGGCTTGCATGACTGGCTGAGGTCTTCAAGTTCAGCGAGCTCATTAATGTTAACCGAAAAGAATGAGCTGCTACTTCAGGATGAGCTGCATGCGATCGAGTATATCGCGCCGTTTCGATTCGCGGGTCGCGCAAAGGGGGCATTGATTGTTGCTTTCGATCGGCGTGAAGACTGCAATGAAATAGAGCGGCGATTGATTGATGCGGCCGCTCAACAGACTTCACTCGCCGCACATATCTGTTCACTCTATCAGGCGGCGCGCGACACATCGTTCAGTCTCGCCAAAGAAGTTGAAAGACGAACTGCTGAGAGTGAAGCGCAGAAGAGATTCATTGAAGCAATTATCGACAGCCTTCCACTGTCGCTCTATGCCGTCGATCGTGATTACCGTGTGGTCGCATGGAACCGCAATCGCGAACTTGGTGAGCTCGGTATTCCTCGTGGTTCAGCGATCGGTCAAAACGTTTTCAAAGTCTTGACGCGCCAACCACGAGGCGTTTTGGAAGAGGAATTTTGTCGTGTCTTTGAGAGTGGCGAAATCGAACGCATCGAGCAGGAAACCACAACGGCGAAAGGCGAAGTAAGGTACTGGCTGATTAGTAAGATACCGATGTGGGCGGATACAAGCGGCGAAGTTACTCACGTGATAACCGTTGGCGAAGAAGTAACGGATCGCGTCGAAGCAAATCGCGCCGTTGCCCGTGCGGAAAAATTGACTGCCGTTGGCCGTCTGGCCGCCGGCGTGGTCCACGAAATCAATAATCCGCTAGCCACAATCTCAGCATGTGCCGAATCGCTCGAGTCTCGTTTGAATGAGGGTGCATTTGATAACTCGCCGGAGGTTGAGGATCTACGTGAGTATCTCGGTTTGATTCGCAGTGAAGCGTTTCGTTGCAAGTCGATCACTAACGGACTTCTTGACTTCAGTCGGACTCGCGCGTCCGATCATTCCTTCGTCAACCTGGGTGAAGTAATTACCTCTGCAATTCGGCTCCTGTCGCATCAGAAACGTAGTTCAGCCGTCGAGTTCAAAGTCGAAATCGCCGAGAATTTGTTACCCGTATCCGGTGATTCGGGCCAATTGCAACAAGCGATCATCGCGCTCGCAACCAATGCGCTTGATGCGATGGTCATCGATGGCGTGCTAACTATCGTTGCAAAGAACAGTGGGAGCAAAGTCGTAGTCGAAGTAATCGATAATGGTGTGGGTATCGAGGCAGAAAACCTTACTAAGATCTTCGAGCCCTTCTTTACGACGAAAGAGATTGGAAAGGGAACTGGTCTCGGCCTCGCTGTGTGTTATGGTATCTTAACAGAGCATGGCGGTACGTTGGACGTGCAATCGACCCAGGGTGTTGGAACCACATTCACGATTACTCTTCCCGCAATTGGTCTAAACGAGGAATAGAAGGCTTGAGTGAACAACAACAGCCGCGAATTTTGATTGCCGAAGACGAAGCCAATCTCAGGCTGGTGCTGCAGAAGGAACTCGAACGATTGGGTTATCGAGTTCAAGCGGCGCCGGACGGTGAGGCAGCTCTTAGAAAGCTCGAGGAGAGTAATGTTGATGTGTTGTTGTGTGATATCAACATGCCTCGTATGGACGGGATGGAGCTTCTACGACGAGTCCATGAGCGGCCGAATCCCCCTGAAGTGATTATGCTCACTGGTCAGGCTACTGTTGAAACGGCAGTGGAAGCCATGAAGCTGGGAGCTTACGACTACCTCACAAAACCATATCGAATTACTGAGCTCGACGTTCGAGTCAAGCAGGCAGCCGACAAGCGTAAGCTTCGCGTGGATAACGTGAGGCTTCGTGAACAACTCGCCCGGCAATCAGCGTTACCGGAAATCGTTTCTGTCTCGGAAGTCATGAAAGAAGCGATCCGATTGATTGAACGAGTTGCTCCCTCTGAAGCGTCGGTGTTGATTACGGGAGAGTCAGGAACTGGTAAAGAACTGGTGGCGCATGCCATTCACCGTCTGTCCAGTCGTTCCGATGCTTCCTTTGTGGATTTGAACTGCGCTGCTTTTCAGGAATCGTTGCTTGAATCGGAATTGTTTGGCTACGAAGCAGGCGCCTTTTCCGGAGCGAAAGGAAGAAAGCTTGGTCTCATTGAGCTTGCGGACGGCGGCACGTTGTTCCTGGACGAAGTTACCGAACTGCCCGCTCAGCTTCAGGCAAAACTCTTGCGGGCCATTGAGACGCGCACGTTCTTTCGTGTAGGTGGAGTTCGGAAAGTTGAAGTGAATGTACGGATTGTTGCGGCCACGAATCGCAACCTGGAAGCGGTTGTTAACGATGGTATCTTTCGATCGGATCTGCTTTACCGCGTCAATGGATTTCAGATCAGCCTTGCGCCTTTACGCGAGCGTCCCGAAGACATCGAACCACTTGCTCGCCATCTTCTTAAGCAAGTCGGGGGCACCAATCCGCCAGAACTTACGCCGGACGCCTTTGCCGCGCTACGTGCTTATAATTGGCCGGGTAACGTTCGACAGTTGAAGAACTGTCTGGAACGTGCAGTGATTCTTTCGAACAACGGCAGGATTACTGTCTCAGAATTGCCACCGGAAGTCCTCAGGCCGGTTGTAGCAACACCGGGAGCGGTTGCTGTTTCGGCTAATGCGGAAGTTGCGGTCGCCCCTGGTTCCGCTGCTCCAGGTTCTCTTCGCGAAGTTGAGCGTCAGCAGATCCTTTCTGCTCTCGAACAAACTGGCTGGCACCGCGGCAAGACCGCTGAAATCTTAGGTATCTCTCCTTCAACACTCTACCGCCGACTCCGAGACTACGATCTGGAGCGGCGAAGATAGATCATTGAACTTAGTTCTTAGTGCTTTGTTCTTGGTGCTTTGCCTTACAGCGTGAACATTAGGAAGCACAAAACACAAAGCACAAAGCACTACATCCGCTTGAGTTTCTTCCGATCAGTCTTACCGCGATCGTTTTTGGGAATGCTCTCGATAAATTCGATCCAACGCGGATACTTGTATGCCGCGATTCGCGTCTTCACGAAAAGTTTGATCTCCTCAGCTAACTCTTCATTGGCAGCATATCCTTCCCTCGGAACAACGAACGCCTTCGGTTTGGTCAATCCGTCTACTTCATGACCCACTACGGCGCACTCAAGAACGGCCGTATGCTGTAGCAAGCAGTTCTCAATTTCGGCGGGTGCGACGTAAATTCCCGACACCTTCAGCATGTCGTCGGTACGGCCGTGATACCAGTAATATCCATCACGATCCACGTGAAATTGATCACCACTTGTGCACCAGTCACCAGCGAACGTCTCTTTTGATTTTTCATGGGCCTGCCAGTAACAAAGAGCCGCTGAGTCGCCCTTTATCTTCAACGTGCCCATCTCTCCTACACCTACTTCGGTTCCGTCACCGTCCACTATCTTTGCCTCATATCCTTCGACGATTCTTCCCAGGCTGCCCGGCTTTATGTCGCCTGGCCTGTTCGTTATGTAGATATGAAACATCTCGGCTGAACCAATGCCATCACAAATCTCTACGCCGAACGTTTTGGTCCAACGTTCATACAGCTCAATCGGCAGTGCTTCGCCGGCTGAGTAACAGAAACGCAAACTCTTAACGTCATCAGCCGATGCGTTGTCTACATTCAGCATCGAATTGATCATTGTCGGTACGGTCGTAAGGATGGTGGGTCTGTAACGTTTGATAACTTCAAACATCTTCTCGGGAGTAGAACGCTCTGCAAACAGTGCAGTGGCTCCGCCGACTGCAAATGGAAACAAGAGGTTCGTGCCTGTTGCGTAACCGAAGAATAGTTTCGGTACTGACACTGTCAGATCACTAGCGTTAACGCCCATCGTGGCTTTTGCAAACACTTCTGTGTTGTAAGGCAAATCGTGTTGTAGATGCACCGCGCCTTTTGGGTGGCCCGTCGATCCTGAAGTGAAAAGCCAGATCGCAATATCGTCGCGGCGCGTATCGGCTCGTCGACACTGATCACTTGCGGAATTAACCCATTCGTCAAAGTTTGCCCACTTGTACGACAGGCTGTCAGCCTGTCGTTGGGCAGTGCCGCCAACCACGAGCACAGCACGCAAATACCGACTATCTTTCACCGCTTCTGCAAATGTTTCGGCGATTGAATGATGGACAACAGCGACTCGTGCTCGCGTGTAGTCGAGATAGTATTGATAATCGCTCGCCGGAAGCATTGGGTTCACCATCGTGATAACTGCTCCAATGCGAGCCGCTCCAAACCACGTCCAAACAAATTCGGGACAGTCCGGCAGAACGATCAGGATTCGTTCCTCGACGTCGAGTCCGAAATCACGCAGCACGTTTCCGGTCTTGTTTGACAAAGACGCAACTTCACCATAGGTCCATTTGCTATCTTCAAAGTACAGGCAGATTTTCTCATTACGACCTTCATCAAGATTGTGATAAAGGAAGTAGTCGGACATGTTGAAATGTTCGGGGAAGGTTACTGGCATAGTTTTTGGACTTTAATGCGTTTTGTTCTTGGTTCTTTGGTTGTACCGCGAAGCGGTTGCGTCCCAGAGCCCAGGGTTGCCTCAACCCTGGGATAAATCCGCGTGCTTGATCGCGACACATTCATTCATTTTGTTGGAGTTGGTGGTGGACTGACCGCAACCGCGTTGCGGTTGTGCCGTAGGCGTTGGTGCTACCCAGGGTTGAAGCAACCCTGGGCTTTGGGACGCAACCGCTTCGCGGTACAAATCGAAGAACAACGAACAAAGCTCACGACGTCGATTGTTGCGCCATGTAATCAGCCAGCAGTTTTTCATCCTCGTCAGAAATGGAATTGAATCTAACCGCAAAACCTATTTCGGATGCGGCCTCAACAACCTCGCACCAGATATGAATCCAGGGCTGATTCGGCAGTTGAATCTCCAAAGAAATCAGCTCGCGTACCTCAACGGCACCGCCAGTTAAAACGAAACATCCATTAACACTCAGATCCGTAACGTCGGCCTCGGTGCGGTTCAGCACGCCTTCCCAACGGGCAGGCAAATTAACGCGAATCCGTGGTGCGGATCTCCTGTCCTTATTCATAGTCGTTTTCTCTGATCGAATTCACTGACTTGCAAAAGGGCAACCGCTCTTGCCGTGATTGAGGTCGAGGTAAGTACGCGCTTCCCAAAGTTCAGGGAAAAACTTTTTGTCGAGCGTTGTCTTTAAGTAACCGATGCCTTCAGACCCGCCTGTCCCCTTCTTGGCGCCGACCATTCGTTCAACCATCTTGATGTGGTGCGATCGCCAGAGCGAAAAGTATTCGTCATGTTCTAAAAGCGCTTCCGTTAATTGAAACTCTTCGTAGCGTTCCTCGAAGTGTGTGAGAATTTCGAGTATCGCCTCCGTTCGCTTGCCGTAATTGCTCCTTTGCGTGTTTGGATCATCTCCGACATCACGAGGCACGTTGAAGCCTCGTCTTTCCAGTGTCGCAAAAAACGCGTCAGCTAGTGAAGGATTAGCCGCACGGATCTTCAGACGTTCGTACGCAAAGCTATCTCGCGCAAACTCCTCGAGAATGTGCTGGTCCTTCAAACCGGATGAGAACTCGATTTCTCTGAACTGCATTGATTGAAAACCGCTCGCAGGGTTCAGTTGATCTCTAAACGCCAGAAAACTAATTGGGGTCATACTCTCAAGAATATGGATCTGGTTCACGAGCAGCTTTTCAATATCGATCACTCTTTTTATGGCGCGTGTGGCAACAGGAATACGATCATGGTTGAGTGAAGCAATTGCAGCATCGAGTTCGTGAAGAATCTGCTTGAACCACAGCTCGTAGGCCTGATGGACGGTAATGAAAAGCAGTTCGTCATGATGAACTGGATCTGAGAGACAGTTCTGGAGGTTAATGAGATCCGCAACGCGCAAGTACTTGTTGTAGCTGAGTGGTGGATTGTTGCCGTAGTCTTTAGGCATTTGGTTCGTGGTCTTGGACTAGGATCTCAGATCCCAGATCTCAGATCCCAGATAGAACTCCGAAGTATTTTTTAGATCTGGGATCTGGGATCTGAGATCAAAACGCTGCTCCAGCAGTCTCGTGCAGTTCAAACGCGCGAGTTTCTCGAATCTTCTTCATCTCCTCGATCACCAGCCTTAACTCCTGGTCTGTCGTATAGAAGTGAGGCGAGATTCGAACACCGGCGCCGGGCCGATAGTCAATGACGAATTCGCGTCGTACAAGTTCTTTCGCCATCGACGATGCACTTTCGTGCGCAACAGTAACGGTGCCTCCGCGACGCGCCGACTCTTTCGGACTGGTAACCTCAAAACCTGCTTCTTCTGCCAGCGCGATTAAAAGATCCGTCTGACGAACACTCTTCTGTCTTATGCGATCGAGGCCGATCTCATTAATGATTTTGTAACCGGATTGGGCTGCGTACAAAGCGGGAATCGCCGGCGAACCATGGAGAAAGCGAGTGATGTTTGACGCATAACGCAGCGAGGTGTCGAATGCGAAAGGCGATTCGTGCGCCATCCATCCAGTTGTTTTAGGCTCGAGCTTTTGCTGCAAATCCGGCCTGACGTAAAGATAGCCAGCGCCCGGGCCACCGCAAAGCCACTTAACAGAACCTCCAGTAGCAAAGTCAGCATTCAATTCTTTGACACTAAATGGAACTGTACCGGCTGACTGGTAGGTATCAAGAACCACCATCGCTCCCACTTCATGAGCACGGTCGATAATAGCCTTTGCGTCCTGAAGGAACGCGCTCTTGAAGAGAACATGCGAGAAGGGGACAAGCAGGGTCGATTCATCAATCGCTTCCAGCATCCGCTCGAGCGGTATCGTAATTCCATCATCCGATTTGACTGTTTCAATGCGCAACCTGCCGTCCTGAGCATGCGCCTCGTACACGTACATCACGGAAGGGAAGTTGAGTTCTGAATAAACGATCTTGTTCCGCCGAGGTGTTGGCTCGAGACATGAAATAATCAATGACTGGCAAATAGAAACGTTCTGATGCATCACCACAGTGCCGGGATCGGCGCCGATGATCCGAGCGACTTCATCACCTACCGTCACTGGCATGTCCCACCAACCTTCAGCCCATGCACGCACACCGCGCGTTGCCCAAATGTCGGCGTATTCGTGTAGCCGATCGTAGGTTTCCCTGGGCATAGCTCCGAGGCTATGCGAAATCAGGTAGACAGTTTTATCGAGGATGGGAAACTCGCGTCGCCAGTGTAAAAGTTCGTCGGTCAAAAGGGTGCCTCCTGAGCTTTACTTTAAATGCGCAGTCGGAACGGGGCAAGTGTCGAATTAGAATGGTGAACCCGCCGTGGAACAGAAGCCTCAATCCCCTAACACACGAAAGCCCTTCTGTCGGAGCGCGTCCGTCCTCGGCCGCCCCCATCGAATAGAACCCACTGCTCGGTTCCAGCCCGGTAAGAATGAGTGGGTTCTATTCAACGGGGGCGGCCGAGGACGGACGCGCTCCGACAGAAGAGCTTTCGTGTGTTAGATGTGACTTCTGTTCGACGCCTGCTTAGGGTTCGGATTCGCGTCCTTGCAATGAAGCAAAACTCAATCGATCGATGTTAAATTGCTTGTGATCCTATGTGGAAGTTTCCCAAGCCCATTCGTCACTCGATTCCAGATACAGTCTGGCCGACGGTTGAAGAGGCAGCCGAGTCGCTACTCTTTCAACCGATTCAGATTGGACATCTGACTGCAAGAAGTCGAACCTGGGTTCCAGCGATGGTTCCGTGGCGGGCAACGGATGATGGGTTTGTGACTCGCGAGAATCTCGATTGGTATCGTCGGTTCGCCCAGGGCAAACCCGGAGTTCTGGTGGTTGAAGCAACAGGCGTTCGCGATATTCCCAGTGGCCCTCTGCTTCGTATCGGAGATGACCGGTTCCTTCCTGGATTACGCAAGTTAGTAGAAGTTGTTAAAAAGGCCAGCGATGGAGAAACGTTGCTGTTTATTCAGATCATCGATTTCCTTGCCGTGAAGAGGCGCCCCGAGAAAGACAAGTACTTCGATCGTTTTCTGAAGATCAATGACTCGCATCGAGAAGCGTTGGGCCACGTGAGCGGTAATGAGGAATTGCAAACAGCTTCAGACAGTGAAGTGCGAGAGTTTCTCAAGAACGCTTCAGACGACATCCTCGATCAGGTTTTGAGCGAACGAGAGATCGAAGCGCTCAGATTTGGATATCGAGAGCGGGTTACGGACACTGATCTCCCACACATTAAGAACCTTCCAAACGAGTTACCCGCGATCTTTTCAGCGGCAGCGGAACGCGCGCGGTTCGCCGGCTTTGACGGTGTTGAGCTTCATTACGCGCACGCTTACACCATGTCAGGATTCCTCAGCGCTCAAAACAACCGTAATGATGGATATGGCGGCTCGCGCGAGAATCGAGTTCGCTTGCCGATAGAAGTTTATCGTGAGGTGCGTAAGCGCGTCGGTGACGATTATGTGGTCGGTGTTCGCTTTCTCGCGGACGAGGTGATCACCGGAGGAAGCCGGATTGAAGATGCGGCGTTTTATGCGGTCGAGTTTGCGCGTGCGGGCTTTGATTTTCTTTCACTCTCTAAGGGTGGCAAGTTCGAAGACGCGCAACAGCCGAAAGTTGGACAGGCGGTTTATCCCTACACGGGACAGAGTGGTTACGAGTGTATGCCGACGGTGTTGTCAGATGAAAGAGGTCCATTCGGAAGGACTGTTCCGTTAGTCGAAATTATCAAGCAGCAGGTGAACAATGCTGGCTTTAGAACTCCAGTTGTCGCGACAGGCGGAATTGGGACCTTCGAGCAGGCTGAATCAATACTCAGAAACAAGCAAGCTGACATTGTTGGCATGGCCCGGCAAGCGCTCGCCGATCCCGATTGGTTCATAAAAGTGAAACTGGGACGCGGCGATGAAGTGCGAAGGTGCACTTACACAAACTACTGTGAGGCGCTCGATCAAGCGCATCGCCCCGTGACATGCAAACTGTGGGACCGTGTTGATCTGAAAGAAGAAGGAATAGCGCTGATTGACGATGGCCGCCGCCGATTGGAGCCGCCCAGTTGGAATTCGCTTCGGCGGTGAATTGTAAGTTGTTAGCTCGCTGCCAGAATAGAACAAGTGAGGAAGCGTCGTTTACCCCCGCTTTTGCCGATGTGATTCGTCGGGGAACAGCGGGGGTAAACCACCTTCCCTCACTTGTTCTTCGTCCAAATTGAGTTCATACGCAGCGACGAATTCGGGATCTCGCTTCTTCAA
>Ga0068856_100006052_pt1 | contig 11889 bp, 9 predicted proteins | sample KBSCornC62_FD_66595 | JGI IMG/M metagenome (GOLD analysis project Ga0068856, IMG submission 66595) | Corn rhizosphere microbial communities from Kellogg Biological Station, Michigan, USA - KBS Corn C6-2 | ecosystem: Host-associated > Plants > Roots > Rhizosphere > Soil ...
CGCGCCGCTCGAGCGCGAACCCGACGCCGCGGCGTGATGGGGTCGCGCCGGTCGCTCCGCGCAGCCGCATCGGCTCGCGTTCGAGATCCAGGAGCTCTTCCGTGTCGACCTCGCCGCCGACCTTTTCGATCGCATTGAGCAGCTTGCGTTCGAGCGGCGCGAGCTCCTCGACCTCGCGCTCTAGGCGCTTGGGATCAGCGAAGACCTCCCAAGCGGGCTCGAGGCAGAGCGCGACCGGTGGCGTCGCCGGGCGACCGAGATAGTGACTCGCGATGCTGCTCGCGACATCCGGATGCAGCTGCGCGAGCAGCGCGCGGGCGCCGCGTGGATCTTCGCCCTCCCAGGCCCGCAGCTGGATCATGTGCGCGATCGGCAGCAGCAGCTCCACCCCCTTGTCCCGGCCCCGAATGAAGACGATACCGCGGGCGACGAGCGGCTCGACCGCAGGGGGCAGCGTTTGCGCGAACAAGACGCCCTTGGCCTCCGCCACGCGGTACAAGAGCTCACGAGTGGGGCCGGGCAGAATCCCCGCATCGCGCATCTCGGGCAGCTGGAGCAGCATGCGCGCCACTTGCGAGGGCACGTCGATGCGTTTGGCTTCGTCGATCCGGATCTTGAGGCGCGCGATCAGCGAGCCGAGCTCACGCTCCGGTAGCTGCCGCAGTACATCCACCAGCCGGATCGCTCCCATGCTGCGTGACTCTTGGTCTTTTCGGGAGGGCATGGGATCGTCCTAGCAAACCGCGAAAATGGCCTTCTGTCCAGGCCGGCTCGCGTTCATTCTGGGGCCCCACGAAGAATGTTTCGGCTCTTTTAGCCAGTCTTCTAACTAGTCTTCGGGGTCAGTCTTCGGGGTCAGTCTTCGGGGTGGCGCGTTACTCGTCTCGGTCTCATCACCGCCAACAGTCTCCGCGCGCCCGCGCTTTCGCTCGAGCCTCGACCTAGATGGCGGCTTGCCGTCTTATCCCCAGAGTCTCCCTCAAGACGTCTACTCATCGACTAGTACCGGATTTTCGAACCACTGTCTCGCGCTCCGTCTCGGCTCCAGGCTCTTTTTTGCGGCGAGCGTTTTTTGCCTCGTTTACATGTCGCGCCCGCTTTCTTCACAAATCATTTTGAAAAATGATCGTTTCCGAACTGGGCAGACATGCGCGGCGAGGACGCCGAAGCATCCCTCTGGGTGATAAAGCGCCACAGCTTCTTTCGACAGGGCAGGACCGCCCGACCTTTGCTGCGAACCCGAGCCCCAACTGTCTCCCATGGCGCCGCCCTTGCGCGTCCGCAATGGCTGACCCGAGTTTTTGTTTGCTGGGTCGGCGCTTCGGACCGCGCGGCTCGAGCTGGGGACGCCTCAAATTGCGACCACAGCGATAATTCCCAGGTGTTTCGCGAGCATGCTCACGCCGCGCCAAAACCCCCGGTCCAATGTTGATACACTCCGCCGCCTATGATTCTTAGAGACCCCGTCCACGGCCTCGTCTCCTTCGAGACGCCCGAGGAAGCGATCGTTCCGGCTCTGCTCGAAACTGCCGAGCTGCAGCGTCTCAGAAGGATACGTCAGACCGGGCTCGCATCGCTCGCCTATCCGGGCGCCGATCACACCCGCTTTGCGCACGCCGTCGGCGCGGCCTGCGTGATGACGCGACTGATCCGGAGGCTTCGCAGTTTGCACGACAGCTTGCCGTTTTGGCAGCGGCTGACCACCGAGCGCGCGCGGGACGCGCTCGCGGCGGCGCTCCTGCACGACGTGGGACACGGTCCGTTTTCGCACCTGTTCGAGCAGGCGCTGCCGGACAGCAAGAAGCACGAGGATTGGACGACCCGGATCGTGCTCGACCCGAGCACGGAGGTGCACGCGGTGCTCGAGCGCTTCGATCCGGGGCTGCCGGAGCGCGTGGTCGACCTCGTGCATGGCCGGCATGAGCTCACGTTCTTGGCGCGCGCGGTCAGCGGCACGTTCGACGTGGACCGCTGCGACTATTTGCTGCGCGACGCGCACGCGACCGGCGTGACCTACGGATCCTTCGATCTCGATTGGCTGCTGCGAAGCCTTTGCTTCGGCGTCGCCGAAGGCGGCCAGGCGCCGCCCCTGGCGATCGACGGCGCCAAGGGCATTCCCGCGATCGAATCGTTCATTTTGGCGCGGCTTTTCATGTTCCAGCAGGTTTATTTTCACAAGACCGAGCGCGCCAGTGAATGGATGCTGGGGCGCATTTTCGCCGAGGTCGCGAAGATGCTCGCCGACGGCGAGCGCTTGCCCGCGACGCCCGCTGCGATCGTCTCCTTGGCCCAGGGCGGGGACGCGACGCTCAGCGACTATCTGGAGCTCGACGACGCATCGCTCTGGGTTGCGCTCAGCGCCTGGCGGAGCTCGAAAAATCCGGTGCTCGCGGATTTGTCGCGCCGTTTTCACGCGCGCAAGCTGTTCAAGACCTACGAGCTGTTCGACGAACGCGCGACGCCCGATGCGCGCGTGGAGGCGCTCGACATTGCGCGCGAGATCGCGGAAAAGGCCGGGCTCGATCCGCAAATTTACGTGGGGCTCGACGCGGCCTCGACGGTCGCCTTCGACGACCTTCGCGACCCATTGACGGTGATGTTCCCGGGCGGAAAAACCCGGGCGCTGGCCGACGTTTCCTTTTTACTCGGTCGCTTGCGCGGCGAAAAAATGTCGCGCGTCCGGCTCATCTTCGCGGGCGAGTTGCGCCCTGAAATCATTCGCGCGCTCGCGCCGAGCTAAATGACCTTGGCTCGTTCCCGATCGCAAGCCGTGACTCAGCGCGTCGCCGCCATCGCGTTGCTGAGCGCCTGCGTTTCGTTCTCGAGGCCCACGCGGGCGGAGGGCGCGAGCGTCGCGCGCACGCTGAACCTCCGCGCCGACAGCTCGCGCGACGGTGTGTATGACCGCTTCGACGGCGATCTCGAGCTCGGGCTCGCGCTCGGCGCGGAGCTTGGCTCGGTGGGCACACCCGCGCCGATGATCGGCGCCAGCGCTCACTATTTTTCGATGGCGGGGGTGTACGCCGCAGGCCGGTTCAAAGCCGGCGCGGATTCGGCGCCGAGCTTGCTCGATCTGGGCGTGGACGTTCGGCCCTTGTTCGTCCCGCGTTGGGCGAAGGGTTACGAGACGGGCCCCGCCTTCTTCGACCTCGCTCTCGATTCGGCCTCGCTCTCCCTGGGCGCCTTCTGGACGGCGAAATCCGACAGGCGAGCGGCAGGGCGGGGCTTCGAAGCCGGGCTCGGCTTTGGCCTGCCGTTATTGTCTGCCGCCGCGGGTCCCTGGCTCGAAGTGCGCGGCCTGCTCCGCTATCCCGATGCCGGGCGTCATGAAGAAGCGATCGCCCTCGCGCTCGCCTGGCATGGCTTCTTGCTGACGCCGCTCGTCGCTTCACAGTCGGAATAGCGCTTTGTTCGCTCGCCTCAGGCCTGCAAGCGGCGCTTGATCCAGGCGGCGGCACCCGGGCTCGGGCTGCTCGAAACGATCTGGCCGTCGCGCACGAACACTTCGCTCGCCAGGGCTCGCCCGTTGTACTCGCTCGCCATCGTGAAGGAGTACGCGCCCGCGTCGCGGATCACGACCGCTTCCGGCGCGGTCGGACCGAGCGGGTGGGCGCCGAAATCGTCCGAGCTCTCGCACACCGGGCCCACCACTCGCCACTCGGGCAGGCTCGGTTCCCGCTCGAGCGGCTCGACACGGTGCTTGGCGCCGTATAGGGCTGGGCGCAAAAGATCGTTCATCCCGGCGTCGATCATCAGCCACCGGTTGTCGCCACTGAGTTTACTCTGCACGACCTGGGCGAGCAGCACGCCATGCGCCCCGACCAGCGAGCGCCCGGGCTCAGCCACGAGTGTGAGCTCGGACAGGCCCTCGCGGCCCAGCAGTTCGACCGCCTGGCGCGCAAACTCCGCGGGCGGCGCAGTTTGGCCGGCGCCATAATCGATGCCGAAGCCGCCGCCGAAGCTCAGGTATTCGAGGCCCGGCTTGCTGGCTCGGCGCGCGCGGGCGACGTCACACACGTGCTGGGCCGATTTCAGGTACGGCGCGACCTCCTGCAGCATCGAGCCGATGTGCGTCGAAAGCCCGACCGCGCTCAGCGTCTCGCCGGCCGAGTCGACCGCTTCGAAGGCGCGCCCGATGTCGGCGCGGGCGATGCCGAATTTGGCTTTGTCGTGACCGGTCGAGATGTGCGCGTGGGAGTCGATCTCGACTCCCGGATTGAGACGAAACGCAATCCGGGCTTGGCGCCCGAGCGCGCGTGCGCGCGCGGCGATCCGCCCGATTTCCTCGACGCTCTCCGCTTGAATCGCCAAAAGCCGCGAGGCGATCGCAAAATCGAGCTCCGCGTCCTTTTTGGCGACGCCGCTCATCACGATCTTGGCCGCGGGAATGCCGCAGCCGAGCGCCACTTCGAGCTCTGCCGCAGACACGACATCCGCCCCGGCGCCCTCGGCCGCCAACGTCCGGACGACCGATCCGGCGGAGTTTGCTTTGATGGCGTAGGCGATGACGTGGGGCGCGCTGCCATAGCCTGCGATCAGCGCGCGCGCTTCCGCGGCGATCGCGGTCAAGTCGTAGAAGTAGACGGGCGTATCCAGCGCTGCCGCTCGAAGCAGCTCGGACAGGGGAGCTTCCCCGAGGCAGGCCTGGCCTTGCGCGTTGCGTCGAAAACCGAACATGCGGCAGTCCTTACCAGGCCGCTCAGTCGACGCCAACGGCGAGAAGCGGCTTTCGCGGCGAGCCGCGGCGCCCCGAAATTCCACGACTACTTCCCCGCGCGACGCGACTACCCGAGCGGGCTCCCCCTGTGGCATGCTGCGCGCACCTTCGAATCTTGAGGCTTCGGCGTTTGGCCGGAGCCCAGCCCACGGACCAACAAGTAATGATCGCTCGCCGCGCCAAAATCGTTTGTACCCTTGGACCTGCCGTCGGTAATCGCGACGCCATTCGCGGATTGATCGAGGCCGGCATGGACGTTGCGCGGCTGAATTTCTCCCACGGCACGCACGCTGACCACGCGCACATGGTGGAGATGGTCCGCGCCGAGAGCGCCGCGCTCGGTAAACCCGTAGCATTGCTCCAAGATCTGTGCGGGCCCAAGATCCGCACCGGCAAAGTCGGGCCGGCCGCGCTCAACAATGGTGACACGGTCGATCTGATCGCCGGCGATACCGGTGACGAGCGCACCATCGCCATCGACTACGAGCCGCTCAAAGACGACGTGCGCGTCGATGACCGCATCCTGCTCTCGGACGGCCAGGTCGAGCTGCGCGTGCTCGGCATCCGAGCCGACCGCGTGGAGTGTCGCGTCGAGCACGGCGGCCCGATGCGCCCGCGCATGGGCGTGAATTTGCCGTCCTCCGGCCTGCGCCTCGCCGCGCTGACCGAGAAGGACAAGAAGGATTTGGATTTCGGGCTCGAGCTCGGCGTCGATTACATCGCGCTCTCGTTCGTGCGTCGCGCCGAGGAGATCCAAGAGCTGCGCGAGATCTGCGAGCGCAAGGGTCGGCCCACGCCGATCATCGCCAAGATCGAGACGCCGTCCGCGGTCGAGCGGCTCGATTCGATCGTACGTGCCGCCGACGCGGCCATGGTCGCGCGCGGGGATCTCGGCGTGGAGCTGCCGCCCGAGACGGTGCCGGTGATTCAGAAGCAAATCATCGGCACTTGCCGGATTCACAGGAAGCCCGTGATCGTGGCCACCGAAATGCTGCAATCGATGGTCGATTCGCCGCGCCCGACGCGCGCGGAAGCGAGCGACGTGGCCCACGCCGTGTTCGGCAATGCCGACGCGGTCATGCTCTCCGCCGAGACCGCGAGCGGCAAGTTCCCAATCCAGGCCTGTCGCATGATGGACCGCATCATTCGCCAAGCCGAGGCGAGCCGCTTCTTCGCGCCGGCCGCGTCCGAGCCCGACCACACCACGCCCGACTCGATCGCGCATGCGGCGTGCGCGATCGCGCGCGAAGTCGGCGCGAAGCTGATCGTGACACTGACCGAGTCCGGCCTCACCGCGCGCCTGGTCTCGAAAGCGCGCCCGACCGCGCCGATCTTGGCGTTCTCCACCGACGATCGCACGCTGCGCCGGCTGGCCCTGTACTGGGGCGTCTCTCCGCGCACACTCGTGGCGAGCGCGCCCAGCCTCGAAGAGCAGGTGCAGAACACGAGTCAGATCTTGATGGACAACGGGCTCGTCAAATCCGGCGAACGGTACGTCATGGTCTATGGTGCGCGCGTCGGCGTGCGCGGAGCGACGAACGCCGTGCGCGTGGAGCAGCTGCCGTGAACGAGCGAAGCCACCTCATCACTGAGTTGGCTTCGCTTCTGTGGCGGGCGCGCTTTCGCGCCCGCGCTCGGCACGTGCGCGGCGTTGGCTTCCGAAGCGGCGCGCGCCAAAGCACATCATCGAGGGTGCCCTGTTAAGCGCGCTCTCCGGACGTGACCCCGAGCTCGAAAAATACGAGCTGATCGAGGAAATTGGGCACGGCGGCATGGCCACCGTGTACCGCGCGCGTGACAAGCGGCTCGGCCGCGAGGTCGCGGTGAAGGTGATTCACCGACATTTGCGCGAAAACCAGGAGGTCGCGGCGCGCTTCGTGAGCGAGGCGCGCGCGGTCGCCAAGGTCAAGCACCCGAGCATCGTCGAGGTGTACGACGTCTCGGATACCGACGAGCCCGAGCGCTATTTGGTGCAAGAGCTCGTGCGCGGCACGACGCTGCGCGAGCTGCTCACCCGGCGCGGCTTTTTGTCGGCGGAAATCGCGGCCGCGATCGGTGTGGAAATTGGCTCCGCGCTCGAGCACGCGCACGGTCTGGGCGTCATTCATCGCGACGTGAAGCCGGAGAACGTGCTGCTCGAGCTACCGACCGAAGCGCAGACCGAAGCGGAATCGGCGCTCGTGCCGCGCGTCAAAATCACCGACTTCGGCATCGCCAAATTGCTCGACGTGCAGGGCGTCACGTCCACGGGCCAAGTGCTCGGCTCTCCCGCGCACATGGCGCCCGAGCAGATCGAGGGCGGCGACGTGAGCGCGTGCGCCGACGTGTTCGGGCTGGGCGTGCTCTTGTACGAGGCGATGGTCGGCAAATTGCCGTTCGACGGCAAGAACCCGGCTCAAGTTTTGCGGCGCGTGCTCGACGGGGCGTTCACGCCCGCCGATCGCGCGCGGCCGACGGTGGGTTCCGCGCTGTCACAGATCGTGAGCAAAGCCTTGGCCCGCGACGTCGGCGATCGTTATCCGAGCGCGCGAGCCCTCACCGATGCGCTCAAGGCCGAACTCGGTAAGCTCGGCTTTGCCGAGCCGCGCCGAGAAGTGTTCGCTTTTTTGCGCGACCCGGACGCTTATCAAAAGGCGTACGAGCCGCGCGTCGTGAGCGAGCTGGTCAAACGCGCCAATCTCGCCCGTGCCAGCAAAGATTTCGTGGCCGCAGCGGCCGCCTTCAACCGCGCGCTCGCGTTTCGGCCGGACGACACCGATTTGTTGCGGCAGGTCGCGCAGATCGCGCGCGGTGAGCGTCTGCGCGTGGCCCTTACGCGCGTCGCGGCCGGCGTCGTGGCCACGACCCTGCTCGTCGGCGTCGTATTCGGCGCGTTGGCTTGGCTCCGTTCGCGGCCCGCGCCGCGCGTCGCGCCGCCCGCGCGTTCTGCGGCTCCGATCGGCGGGCCCCCGGGTCCCGCTTCGGCACCCCACGCCGAAGCCGAGCGACCATCTCCGCTCGACACGGCAGGCGCGCGTCGTCAGACGACCGAGGCCGCGCGTCACATCGGGCACGTTCGTCCGCCGCCGTCTGCGACCCCCGTAGCCGAGACCGCGACGGTGCGCGTGCTCGTCGATGGGCCGAAGAACGCCACCGTCAAGGTCGACGGCCAGGAGATCGCCTGGTTCGGCCCGCCGCACGAGCTCACGGTGGGGCCGCACACCTTCGAATTCGTGCCGCCGAACGAGGAGTGTTGCGTCGCGCCGCAGACGATGGTCGTGAACGTCGGCCGTCCGAACGAACCGGGCGAGGTCCAAACCGTGCGCGGAACGATCGAATTCAAGCCCGCGCTGCTCGATTTTCAGGGCCTACCGGGCACGACCGCGAGCTGCGGGGAGCTCGGGTCGTTCAGCGTGCCTAGCCAGCAGAAAATCCGGATGAGCACCGCCGCAATGCACGCCCATTGTACGCTTTTGGCCCCGCCCACCAGCGGGGAACCGCCAAAAGAATTTGACGTGACGCTGAGCCCCGGTCGACTCTTCAGTATCCCCGGGTCATAGTCGTGGCCCCGGGGGGTACCGGATGAGTCTGTTTCGCCATTGTGCATCGAGCGTCGTTCTCAGTCTGGTGGCGGTGCTGTTTGCGACGTCGGCCGCGGCTCAGAAGGCCGCGCCCGCGGTCTCGGCCGCGGCGCCCCCACCCGAGCTCAATGATTCGGCGGAGCTCGCGCGCGTCGTCAGTTTGTACGAGGCCGGCAAATATGGCGAGTGCGCCGATTCGCTGCACCGCTTGCTGAGCGAGGACAGCGCGCGACCGCTGCGCGATCCGGACGTGGTGGAGAGCGCACGCATTTATCACGCCGCGTGCCTGATCGGCAGCGGGCAACCGCTCTTGGCGGACGAGCCGCTACGCGCTGCGATCCGCCAGAACCCGCAGATGAAGCCGCCGGACAGCTTGGTCTTTCCGCCGCAAGTGATCGACCGCTTCTTGCGCGTGCGCGAGACCATGTTCGACGTGATCAAAAAGGCGGAGGACGAACGCGTCCGCCGCGCGCAAGAGCTCGCGAAGCAACAGGAGGAGCGCGTGAAGCGGGAGCGCATTCGCGTGGCCGGGCTCGAGCGTTTGGCGCAGCAGGAGACGGTGATCCGCGAAAAATCGCGCTGGTTTGCGCTGGTGCCGTTCGGCGCGGGTCAATTTCAAAATGGCAAAGACACGCTCGGCTACGTGTTTTTGACGAGTGAAGTGCTGCTCGCGGCGAGCACGCTCACTTCGCTCGGCATCGAGACGCATTTGGTCCTCGATGCGAACCGCTTGGTGGCGGACGGCAAAAAGCCGGTGCCGTCGACGAACGACACGCTCGTGACGTGGAACACGGCCATGCGCGTGTCGTCGTACGCCTGGCTCGGCGTGTCGGTGATCGGCATTTTGGAGGCGCAGATTTCGTTCGTGCCCGAGCAGCGGCGCGTGCAAAAAAGGCCGTTGCCGGTCGAGCTGCGTCCGTCGGCGGAGGCCGTGCCGGGCGGCGCGGTGTTCGGGCTGAGCGGCAAGTTCTGACGCGCCTCGGGCGCGCACCGCAACCCGACGCCGAAGGCTGGGCCGCCGCGCGCCGAAACGCGTGACCATCAAACCAAAGAAAACGAGTCGCGCGTCAGCCGCGTTTTTCGAGCGCGGCCACGTAAAAGCCGGCGAACACGCGCAGCGGCGAATCGCACAAAGCGTGCTCGGCGGCGCGAAATACGCGGCGCCCGAAGGCGGTGCGCATGACTTTGGCGGTCGGCGTCACGATCCGCACGCCGCGGGCGCCGACTTGCACGAGCCCACGCGGCAAGAGTTTTTGAATCGCGAACGGCGAATCGAAGCGCGTGTAGACGTGGCTCTCGTTGGCCTGCTGCGCGATTTTGCCGGCGGGCCCAAAGCGCTTGAGCAGGCCGCGCAGGCTGTACGGATTGTAAAACTCGGCCAGCACGATGCCGCCGGGCCGCGTCACGCGCGCCATCTCGGAGAGCGCGAGTTCGATCTCCGGCACGTGCGCGAGCACTTTGAACGAACACGTGACGTCGAAGCGATCGTCCTCGAACGGCAAGGCCGTGGCCGAGCCGAGCACGACCTCGAGCCCGCGTGCTTTGGCTTTCTCGAGCATGCCCGGCGACAGATCGACGCCTTGCGCCGAGCGCGCGAAGCGCTGAATGCGCGAGAGCACGAGGCCCGTGCCGCAGCCGACCTCGAGCACGTCGCGCCCGGCGCCGTAGCGCCGCACGTACTCGGCCTCGAGCTCGTCGAGCAAATCGTGATAGCCGCCCGGGTCGTTCGGGCCGCGCCGCGCCTCGTAGCCGTGCGAAAAAGCGTCGTAATAGGCGCGATTGGCCTCGTGCGTACCGGAGCTATCCATGCGGGGAGCCGGAACTTGTCGTGAAATTCCGCGGGGTGCAAGTTTTGGTTGCCCCGAGCGTGCCACGGCGCGGGACGGCGCGGCGTGCTCGCTCCGCTGCGCGCGCCGCGGGCCCCCAAGCGTCGGCTCCGCCGCCGCGGAGGCCCAAACGACTTTGTCGGCGTGGCGCGGGGTCGTCGAGCGCGTCACTCGAGCTCTCGCTTTGCGACTTCGGTCGGGGAATTGCGATCCGCGCGCAGCGAGCAACGCGAGCGCGCGAACGGCCGCGCGGATTACCCGTCGTGCTCGGTGTCGTCCGAGCTCTCCTCGGAGTCCAGCTCGAGCGGCACGCTGAGCTCTTCGAGGGCCGCGCGCGCCAAGGCCGCCGGATCGTGGGCTTGGCCTGCCACGAGGCCGCAGTTTTTGCAGATTCGGAGCTCGTGAATGCCGAGCGCGGGCAGGGAAGCGCCGAGCGCGGCATCGCGCGCGATCAAAAATACGTTCTCGCCGCAGGCCGGGCAGCCGCCGTCGATGGAATGCATACTCGGCCGGCCGGGTCCGAGCACAGGCGAGAGCGTCAAGCTCTCCGCCAGCGCTTCGCCGATGCGCACGAATTCCTCACGCTCGACGCGGCGCAAGCGGCTGCGCATCACGTAGCCGACGACCAGCAGCAAGGAAGCCGCCCCCGCCAACGCTTGAAACCAGGCGCTCACCGGCAAACGCGAGAGCGCGGCGAAGGCCATCGCTCCGAGCAGCACCGCGAGCACGATCAAGTCGCGCGCTCGGCCGCTCTCGGCCCGGCGCGCGAGATTTTGTTCGAGCTCGCTCTGCTCGGCTCGAAGCTCGAGCGCGGCATCCGAACCGTAGGGCGGTTCACCCACGTGGCTGATCAGCTCACGCGCGACGCGCGCCAGCGCCGGCGCTTCCGGGGCGCTGCACGCGCTGAGCGCGCGCGACCGCTCTCCCGAGCGCAGCGCGCGCACCAGATCAGCGGCAAACGGCGGGAGCACCTTGGTTTCGTTGGCCACGACCAAGGTCCGGATCACGAGCGCGAGGACGCCCAGCGCGGCGACTGCCTCCAGGGTCGGAAATTCATCAGGCATGCTGGCCGCCCGATAATTAGACCGAGGCCGCGCGAAACCGCAGAAAATTCTTTGGGTCCCGGCCGCGGCGGCCTTTCCCCGGCCGAACGACCTTGTAGTAGCGTCGGGCTGCGTGACCCGGAGCGCACCCGAACCGCTCGTGATCGGCGTGACCGAATACGTCGACCTGCCCGAGTGGCGCATTTTGTCGCTGCGCGCGAAGATCGACACCGGAGCGCGCTCGAGCGCGCTGCACGTGGAAAACATCCGCGAGCTCGGCGCCAACCGCGTGCGCTTCGATGTGCGCTTGTCGCGCAGCCAGAGCGAGCGCCGCGTGACGATCGAGGCAAAAATTGCGCGTCGCGGCGGAGTGCGCCCGTCGAGCGGCGAGCTTCAAGCGCGCATTTTCGTGTCCACGCGCGTGCGCATCGGCCCGGTGGAGCGCGAAATCGAGCTCAGCTTGGTCGATCGCGGGAGCATGATTTTCCGAATGCTGATCGGCCGGCGCGCACTGGCGCACGCGTTTCTGATCGATCCGAGCCGGCGCTACGTGCTGAAAAAGCCGCGCCCGAGAAAGCCGTTACCGGAAAAGGCCGCGCCGAGCACGCCCAGCAAGAGACGGGAAAGGCCGCGCGCTTGTTGAGGATCGCGATCCTGTCGTGCAGCGCGGGCGCGTACAGCACGCGACGTTTGCGTGAGGCGTGCGTGAAGCGCGGCCATCACGTCAAAGTGCTGCACACGCT
>Ga0068856_100006053_pt1 | contig 11887 bp, 6 predicted proteins | sample KBSCornC62_FD_66595 | JGI IMG/M metagenome (GOLD analysis project Ga0068856, IMG submission 66595) | Corn rhizosphere microbial communities from Kellogg Biological Station, Michigan, USA - KBS Corn C6-2 | ecosystem: Host-associated > Plants > Roots > Rhizosphere > Soil ...
GGCTACTACGGCGCGCTGAAGGCGAACGTCCAGACCGTGATGGTGAGCTACTCGAGCTTCACCGATACGTCGACCGGCAAGAGCTCGGGCAAGATGCACGGCAACCGGCATCTCATTACCGGCGTGCTGAAAGACCGGCTCGGTTTCAACGGGTTGGTCGTTAGCGACTGGAACGGCGTCGGCCAGGTCCCGGGCTGCACGAACTCGCATTGCCCCCAAGCCATCAACGCCGGGATCGATCTCGTCATGGTTCCGGATGACTGGAAGCAGTTCATCTCGGCAACGATCGCCGATGTCCGCGCCGGGCGAATTCCAATGAGCCGAATCGATGATGCCGTGTCCAGAATCATCCGCGTCAAGCTCAAGGCCGGTTTGTTCGACGCGTCGCCAGCGGCCGGGCCGCATCCCGATGCTTCGGTCATCCACGCCCCGGCGGTCCGCGATCTCGCCCGTCAGGCGGTTCGAGAATCTCTGGTCCTGCTGAAGAACAACCGAGGCGTTCTCCCCCTTCGTGCGAAGGGCAAAATCCTTGTCGTCGGGGCGGGTGCAGACAGCCTGCCGATGCAGGCTGGCGGATGGTCGCTGACATGGCAGGGCGACCAGACCACCACCGCAGATTACCCCTTTGCCGACACATTGCTCTCCGCACTGAAGAAATCGCTTGGCGAAAGCCGCGTGGACTACAGTCGGGACGGCGCCGGAGTGAACGTGCACAATTACAGCGCGGTGGTGATGGTCGCAGCTGAGAAGCCGTACGCGGAGGGTGCCGGCGACATCCCATTCCCCGCGTCGATGCGTCACACGAGCCGCTATCCCGAGGACCTTGAAGCCCTGAAGCGAGTCAGCGGAAAGGGTGTGCCGCTCGTGACCTTGCTCTACTCAGGCCGGCCGGTTGGCGCGAACGATCTCATCAACCGGTCCGACGCGTTCATCGCGGCCTGGCTTCCGGGCACGGAGGGCATGGGGCTCGCCGATATGCTGATTGCCGGGGCCAATGGGCGCCCCAAATTCAACTTCACCGGGCGGCTGCCCTTCGACTGGCCGGCAGGCGATTGCCTGCCGAAGTCAGGCGGGATCCAGTTCCACCGCGGCTACGGCCTTTCCCTGTCGAGCCGATCGAATGTCGGTCATCTTCCCGAAACGGCACCCGTCATGGCTTGCCCAGCGGAAAGTCGGTAATCGGCGACGTCATGCGGAAAATCTTGATCGTCGGGGGCGGTACTGCGGGCTGGATGACCGCGGCTCTCTTCGGCAAGCTGTTCCAGGGCCTCTACGATATCGAGCTTGTAGAGAGCGAGGCGATCGGCACCGTCGGGGTCGGCGAAGCCACCATTCCGCCGATCAAGAAATACAATGAGCTCATCCAGCTCGACGAGGCCGAGTTCATGCGGCGCACCCAGGCGACGTTCAAGCTTGGGATTCAGTTCGTCGATTGGACGCCGGGCGAGACTTATATTCACGCTTTCGGAGTCATTGGTCAGGACTGGGAATGGCTTCGCTGCCATCAGTACTGGCTTCGCGCGAACCAGCGTGGCCGAGCCGCGGACTTCGCCAAATATTCGATCAACGCCTCCGCAGCGCTTGCCAACAAGTTCATGCATGCCCGGCAGGAGATGAAAGAGTCTCCGATCAGCCATATTATCCATGCATTTCAGTTCGACGCGTCACTTTACGCAAAATATCTGCGCTCTCTCGCAGAGCAGCATGGCGTCGTTCGGACCGAGGGTAGAATCGTCGATGTGCAGATGGCCGAGAACGGTGACATCGCTTCGGTGACGCTCGAAGGCGATCGCAAGATTGAAGCTGATTTTTTCATCGACTGTTCCGGCTTTCGGGGCCTGCTCATCGAACAGACTTTGAAGACTGGTTACGAGGATTGGAGCCAGTGGCTTCCATGCGACCGGGCAATGGCAGTGCCCTGCGCTCGAACGGACCCGCTCTCGCCATTGACGCGCGCGACGGCTCGAGAACCCGGATGGCAGTGGCGCATCCCGCTCCAGCACCGCACCGGCAACGGCCTCGTCTACTCGAGCAAGCACATCGACGATGATGCGGCAGAGAAACTCCTGCTCGCCAATCTCGACGGCCAGCAGCTTGCCAATCCAAACCGACTGCGGTTCACCAGCGGTAAGCGCCGCAAGATGTGGAACCGCAATTGCGTCGCGCTCGGCCTTGCCGCCGGCTTCCTCGAACCGCTCGAGTCGACGAGTATCCACCTCGTCCAATCGGCAGCGATCCGCCTGGTCAGGCTCTTTCCCGACGCCGCGACCGACCAGGCAACAATCGACGAATTCAACCGGCAGTGCGATTTTGAATGGGAGCGCGTGCGCGACTTCATCGTGCTTCACTACTGGGGGAACAAGCGCGACGGCGGCTTTTGGGAATATTGCCGCAAGATGGAGCTTCCCGAGACGCTGCAGCGCAAGATTGACCTGTGGCGCTCGAACGGGCGAGTTTTCCGCGAGAACGAGGAGCTGTTCACCGAAGACAGCTGGATCCAGGTCTTCATTGGGCACGGCATCCTACCCCGCGGCCATGACCCGCTGGTCGCGATCAAGAGCGACGTCCAGATCGAGCAATTCCTGGGCAACATCGAGACCACGATTGCTCGGTGCGTCAGCGTCCTGCCCGAGCACGCCGAATATATCAGGAAATACTGCCCCGCGGATCCAATCCCGTGAAGCGGATCGCCGCGGTTATCGTCAACGCGTTGTTCGTCGCCGGCTGCACCACCGTGCGACCGACATCGCCCGCGCCGGTGGAAATGTGGCTGACGACAGCCGACCAGACTCTGAAACTCGCTGCTCAGCCCCTCCACCACGCGCTTGGTCCGGCCGATGGCGACGAATCCGTCATGATCGAAACGTCAAAGCGTTTTCAGAAGATTCACGGTTTTGGCGCGGCGATGACCGACGCGTCGGCGCAGGTGATCAGCAGCCTTCCGGCCAAGAAGCGCCATGCGCTCATGGTCGAGCTGTTTGGCCGGAAAAACGGTGGGTTGGGTCTGTCGTTCACCCGCCTGACCGTCGGAGCGTCGGATTTCTCGACGCACGATTACAGCTATGATGACACGCCCGGGAACGTCGCCGACCCGGGGCTTCGCTATTTTTCGATCGACGCGGCCAAGGAATACGTGCTGCCGCGCATGCGCGAGGCGCTGGCGATCAACCCCGATCTCAAGGTGATGATCAGCCCGTGGAGCGCGCCTGCGTGGATGAAGACGACGAAGAGGCTGATCAAGGGCTCGCTCGTCCCGCAATTCTATCCCGCGTTCGCCGATTATCTCGCCAAGACCGTCCAGGCTTTCGGCGCCGAAGGCGTTCCGGTCTCAATGCTGACCATCCAGAACGAGCCGAACTTCGAGCCCGATAATTACCCGGGCGAGCGCGTCGATCCGCCAGCGCGAGCCGAGATCATCGGCCGCTATGTCGGTCCAAGGTTCAAATCGCTCGGCATTCGAACGCAGATTCTCGATTGGGACCACAACTGGGACCATCCGGAAATGCCGCTCGCCGTCCTGTCGGACCCCGTCGCGCGGCAGTACGTCTCGGGCGTCGCCTGGCATTGCTATAATGGCGATGTGCCCGCGCAGACACCGGTCCATGATGCTTTTCCGGACAAGGACGCCTGGCTGACCGAATGTTCGGGCGGCGAATGGTCGCCGAAATATGCCGAAGTGCTCGGATGGATGACCGACAAGCTGATCATCGGCGCGGCCAATAACTGGTCGCGCGGGACGTTGCTTTGGAACCTTGCGCTGGATCCGAAGCATGGTCCGCATACGGGCGGGTGCGAGGATTGTCGCGGCGTCGTGACGGTCGATCCCGCTAGCGGCGCGATCACCCGAAATGTCGAATATTACGTGCTGGGCCACGCGAGCCGCTTCGTGCTTCCAGGCGCCTATCGCGTTGCGAGCGACATTCGGAGCGCGGACGTCCACGCCGCCGCGTTCGTCGACCCGGACGGGAGCCGCGTCGCAATCCTTTGGCGCAAGTCCGGCAACGGACCCATTTCGATCGCGCTAGATGGCGTGCGTTACGCGGTGATCATGCCTGAGGGTTCCGTTGCGACCCTCCGCTGGGGAAAGAAGCGGTGATCGAGACGCACCGGGGGAAACGCCGTGCAATCGCGTTTGCGGCGGTGACGACGCTCTTCTTCGCCTGGGGCTTTATCACGTCGAATAACGATCCGCTCATTGTCGCGCTGCGTGCCGCATTCCATCTCGATTATACCGAAGCGCTTCTGACGCAGATCGTCTTCTTCGTCGCCTACGGGCTGCTGTCGCTGCCGGTCGCCTGGCTGACGAGCCGCGTCGGCGCGGTGGACATGATCCTCGGTTCGCTCGGCATGATGGCGCTTGGCTGTCTTCTCGTCGGCATCAGTACCCACGCCGTCGATTTTCGACCCATTCTTGCGGCGCTTTTCGTGCTCGCCGGAGGGTTCACTGCCTTGCAGGTGGCGGCGAACCCGTTGGCGGCCGAGCTTGGATCGCCTGAGCGAAGTCACTTTCGCCTCAACTTCGCTCAGGCATTCAACTCACTCGGGGTGGTGCTCGGCGTTCACTTCGGATCGCTCGTGATGCTCGGAGAACCCGCGCTCCGGACCGTCTCGAAGAGCGTCATCGACGTCGGACGCCGCACGGAGCTTCTTCACGCAGTTGAAAGCGCGTTCCTCCTCATGGCTGCGATGCTTTTCGCATTGTTGGTCTTTCTGGTGTTTCTCCGCGGGTTCCTGATCAAGGCGGTCCCCAATCATCGAACGGTCGCCCCTGCCAGGATGTTCGAAGCGCTGCGCTCTCCCTGGGCGGTGTTCGGTGCCGTGGCGATCGGTCTCTATGTCGGTGCCGAAGTGTCCGTCGGCAGCATCATGATCAACTTCCTCAATCAGGCGAGCATATTGGGTTTGCCGCTCGATGATGCGGGAGCATATCTCGCAAATTTCTACTGGGGCGGGGCTCTGTGCGGCCGGCTCGTCGGGACTGCATTACTTACGCGCGTTCGGGCGACGCCGCTCCTGGCAGCATGTGGCATTACCGCCGCCCTCCTTTGCTTCGCGGTACTGACGATGCACGGGCCTGTTGCCGGTTATGCCGCTCTCGCGATCGGATTTTTCAATTCGATCATGTTCCCGACGATCTTCACGCTGACACTCGAGCGGTCGGGCGTGTCACAGAGCTCGACGTCGGGGCTGTTGTGCGTTGCAATATTCGGCGGCGCGGTCTTACCGATGGCGGTTGGGCAAATAGCCGACCGCTTCGGTCTCGGTGCATCCTTTGCCGTCCCACTTATTGCCTATGTCGTGATCGCTTTCTTTGCACTTGCTCCGCGCGATCTCGGAAGGACGGACGATCTTGAGTTCGATCCACCGGCGAGCGCTTCGCCGATCCCCTAACCGGAGGCCAGTACATGCATCCGTTGTTGTTGTTCTTCGCCGCCTCGTTCTTGCCGGCGACGCACGCGCCCCGATCGATCCTGTTCATCGGCAACAGCTTCACGTTCGGCGCGATGTCCGACGTCATGACCTACAGAAAGGATAGCGTGAACGACCTCAATGGCGACGGCATGGGTGGCGTACCGGCGCTGTTCAAGCGCTTCGCCGACGAAGAAGGGCTCAACTATCGCGTGTCGCTCGAGACCGCTGCGGGCCAGACCCTCGCCTGGCATCTCGCCAACAAGCGGACCCAAATCGATCTTCCGTGGGATGCAGTCGTGCTCCAACAATATAGCACGCTGGATCCCGACAAGCCCGGCGACGTGACCGCCACCATCCCCGCGGCGCGCGGTCTCATCGAGCTGCTGCGAGGTCGCAATCCGAAGGTCGACATCAGCCTCGTCGCGACGTGGTCGCGCCCCGACCTTACCTATCCGAAGGACAAGCATTGGTCCGGCCAGCCAATTCAACAGATGGCGCTGGACTTGCGTAGGGCGGACGATCAGGTGCGCGCCGCCGTCCCGTCACTCGCCCGCATCGTTCCGGTGGGTGAAGCATTCAACTGCGCGATCGTTCGCGGCATTGCCGACGCAAATCCCTATGATGGCACCAGTCCGGGCCAGATCGACCTGTGGGCATCCGACAATTACCACGCGTCGAGCTACGGCTATTATCTCGAGGCGCTGACGGTCTTCGCCGCGATCACGCAGACCGATCCCCGGCGTCTTGGTCGCGGCGAGGCGGCAGCGCGGGATCTCGGAATTCCGCCAGGCAAAGCGGGTCGATTGCAGGACGTTGCGTTCAGGCTCGTGATCAGGGGTCGCTGCGGGGCACGTCGATGATCGCAGCGTTCCTGAGGAAGATTCTGCAACTTGCGCTGGCCGTCTGCTTCGGCGTTGCGTTCTGCCAACCGTCGGCTGCATCTCATCTGGTCACCGGCAACGGATTTGGTTTCGCGGTCGTGGCTCCCGAGAGCGGAGTCGCGACAAAGTTCTACCCGCATCCGTACAGCTTCGTTCGCTCCGATCCCGCAAAACCGCTTGGAGAAGGGATCGAGACGGCAAATTTCATCAAGGCACTCGGCTGGGGGAAGACCGGCGCCCGGCCGACGGCGGACTATATCGACGATTCGCAGGTTATCCGGATCCGGCGCCGTGGCGGTAGCGCGATACTCTTCATGCCCTTCGGCCTCGATCGGCCGGCGCTGATCATCAGGCTGGAGGCAGCGGCTTCGTGGCATGTCGAATGGGACAAGCCGCTTCAATCGAGGAAAGACTTAGGCGGCGGGTCGCGGCTTTTGCGGTTCGAGGGCATCGACGAACCACTACTTCTGATCCCCTTGGCCGCGATCCGCAACGCTCCCGCTGGCGAACCGCTGGCGGCGAGCCAGTCATGGGCGTTGATCGCCCTCGAGAACGAAGGCGAAGCTGACGCAGCTATCGGCGACGTCATGCATTGGCGCGCGGGTTTATCGCCGAAGCAACTGGTCGACCGGGAACTCGCCCAGTTCGAACAATGGCGAGTGAAGCCGTCGGTCCATTTCAAGAATGAAAAAGAGCGGCACCTTTGGCGGCAGAGCGAGACGATGCTGCGCATTGCGCAAAGTCGCGAGCCGAACCGCCCGGACCGGCACGGTTATGGTCTGATCGTCGCTGCATTGCCCGAAACCTATGCGACCCCTTGGGTGCGCGACATGGCATGGTCGACGGTGGCGCTGGCTCGCATGGGGCATCAGGCGGAAGCGCGGGCGGCGCTGCTCGCCTATTTCAACGCGCGGCCGACCGGCAAAATGCGGGCCGAGGTCAATGGTGCGGACTACCAGATCTCGGTGGTGCGCTACTGGGGCGACGGCGCCGAGGAGCCGTTCTTCACGCAAGAGGGCGCAATCAACATCGAATTCGACGACTGGGGTGAAGCGCTGTGGGCGCTTGGCGAATATCTGCGCAAGTACGACGACCCGGCGCTGCTCAAAGCTGCGACCTATCGGGGACCGCTGTACGCGAGCGCACGCGACTTCATCGTGAAGCCGCTCATCGCGAACATGCAGAAATATGGCGATGGACTGATCGTCGATGCGGATACGTCGATCTGGGAGGAGCACCAACCGGACAAGAAGCACTTCGCCTTCTCGACCGCCATGGCGATCGTCGGGCTAAGCGAGTTCGGGCAAGTGGCGCGGCTCGCGGGTGACCAGGCAGCGCGCAGGCAAGCACTTGATACGCAGGCGTTGCTCCAAAAAGGATTCGCTGCAGCCTTTGTTCGCGGCGGGAAGCTGCACGGCACGCTCGAGCCTTACAAGAAGAACGATATCGACGGAGCGCTGCTTCCGATCATCAATTTCGGGGTCGTTCGCGATCCCGGACCGATCCGCGATACCGTCGACAGGATGAAGCTGCTGAAGGTTCGCTCAGGCGGTTACCGGCGCGTACGCAGCAACTACACCGATCCGAAGATCTTCGAATATTGGTACGAACGGGAGGAGTTCCTGTTCGTCGACCTGCACCTTGCCGAGCTCTACCGGCGGATGGGCAGGAAAGCCGAGGCCGATGCGATGCTGGACCGCATCGTGACCAAGGCGGCGGCTGACCACAACATCATTCCCGAGATGTACGTCGCGCTGCCGTGCAAGCTCTTCCCGGGCAAGATCGGCGATCCCACGGGCGCGATCCCGATGGTCGGATATGGTGCCGGGGCTTACGTCTTGCATCTGCTGGTTCGGGAGGTGGCCCCGTGAACCGAGTGATGCACCGCTCACTTATGGTGCTGGCAGCCCTTGCGCTGTCGATCATTAGCTTGCCTGCAACGGCCACATCGGACAGCGCGCGCACGGTCGATCTTGCGCTCGCCGCAGATGACGTGATTCCCACCGGCAACGACTGGATCGCGCTTCCGTCCATTCGCGCGTCCGACGGCGCGCTCGAGAATTTCAACGTCATTTCGATGCGGTATCGCGGGCTGCTCGAGGTAGCCGGCGTGGCCAACCGCCCGCTGATGGCGCCCTTCATCGAGATTGCCGGCGTTCGGCACCCGCTCGCGAATCTCAAATGGTCGCTTCGCGATTACTGGATTCCCACGGGGACGATGGAAGCAGATGGGGTTCGCGTGCGTCTCACGTACGTCGCCCCGCCGGACAGCCGCGCGGCAATTGTGCGATTTCAGGTCGCCAATCTGCGCGGCGCGCCGTTGCGGGTTGCGCCCGGTATGGATCTAGACTGGGGCAAGACGAACCGAGTCACCTATTCGCCCGAACCGCTGAGCGGAAAGCGCGCGATGTCGCCGACGCCGATCGACACCGACATGGAGGTGTTCCAATACAAAACCGACGACACGCAGATGGCGTGGGGCTTCGCCTATGTCGGCTCACAAGGGACGCTCCACACCGGCACCGACAATCCCGGGCTTACGGCTCGCCATGAGGCAGAGCTCGCGCCCGGCAAGACGCTCGACATGCACTTCATCATCGGAGTTGGGCTCGACGAATATAGCGCCGCTTATGCGATGCGCGTGCTGAACAAGAAGATCGACCGCTACGGGCTCGACGGAGTGATCGACCAGGCCGGATACGACGCGCACCGGCGCACGCGCAGCACCGGCGACCCCGACCTTGACCGGATCATGAACCGGAACCTCCTGTTCACGACCTATTATGCGTGGGGACGCGCGATCGACACCGAGCAGTTCGTCGGCATGACCTCGCGCAGCAACCGCTATTACGTCTCGGCGGCTTATTGGGATCGGGATGCGATGTTGTGGAGCTTCCCGGCGCTACTCGACAGCGATCCCGCGCGAGCGCGCAAGGCGCTCGATTATGCGCTGGGCATCCAGGCGCGCGACGCCGGTATCCACAGCCGCTTCATTGATGGCATCGTGCTCGAAGACGGTTTCGAACTCGACGAGCTGGTCGCGCCAATCGTCGCGCTAGGCTCTTACATCGATAAGACGCACGACATGGCGATGTTGGAAAGCCATCACGCGGTCATCGATACTTTGCTCACGCGTCTGCGCGCGGAGCGCGATCCGATGACTGGGCTGTACGCGACGTTCCAGGATTCGCAGGACGAATATGTCCGCAAACCCTTCTCGATTTACGACAACGTACTGGCGTGGAAGGCGTTCGGCGATCTGGCGAAGCTCGCCGCGCTCGAGCGTCGGCCGAAGGAGGCGGCTGAGCTGGCTTCGGAGGCTTCGAAGCTAATGGCCGCTATCGATCGCTATGGCGTCGTGAACGGCGCCGAAGGGGCGGCCGGACCGATCTTCGCCGCGCTGGTCGATGGCAGGGGTGGCGACTTTGTCGATGTTCCTCCTGGCTCATTGATGAAGCTGCCCGCCCTGGGCTTCGTCGCGGAAACTGATCCGATCTTTCGGCGAACCTACGCCTGGCTACACTCGAAAAGCTACCAATACAGCTATGCCGCCCAGCCTTACGGTCTGCCGGGCAGCTATCGCCTGCCGTTCACCACCTCTTGGGAAGTCGCGGATCACCTGCGGCTGGCCGGCGGCCGGGCGCAGGCGCTGAAGATCCTCAAGCAAAGCCCATGGGACGGCGGAATCATTACCGAGGGCGTCAAGGCCGACACCGGCATTCCGGACCAGCAAGGCCGCGCGTTTGCCACCGCGGCCGGCTATGTGGCTCACGCAATCTGCGAACAGTTTTGTAACGATCGAAAGTAGGCTTCGCCGTCCGCGAGCTAAACGAGGTTGACGTATGTCGTATAAGGCCGATCCCGCAGCGCGGTGAAAGGCGCAAGCGCAATCGGACCCGCGACCGCATTGGCCTGCCATTCCGTAGGGCTTAAGCGCCCGGCATTCAGGAGCGCGGAACGGCTCAGGGCAGGTACGGGGGCGTCGATGTCGGGCTTGACCGCCATCAGCACCAATGGGCCGCGGACCAACGCCACCGCATTGGGATGGCGAGGATCGATCGGTTCCAGCCACATCGTCATCGGCAAGAGCAGCTCCACGCGATCGCCGTTTCGCCAGCGGCGTCGTACGGCCGCGAACCGTCCCGGCACCGGGGCAGGCTGCACCTGACCGTTCACGCGGAGCTCTGCACCGCGCGCCCAGGCTGGTATGCGGAACTGCACCGTCATGTCAGTTGGCTTTGAAGCGGCGAGGGAAAACGCGATCCGGCCCTCATAGGGATAGGCGCCAGTCTGGGTCATCGACAGCTGCGCGCCGTCTTCTTCCCAACGCAGCGTCGAAGGCACGTAGAGGTTCATGTAAACCGAGCGGGGGCCGCGTAGGTACAGGTTGATCCGATAGTCCGTCGCGACCTGCGGCAGCGTGCCGGAACAACAGGCCCAGCGCGCCACCTTGTAGACCCGCCGAGCGTCGAAATTGTAATCGGAGTAATAGAAATTGTGGCCGTCGGCCTGCAGCGGCAGGGCGCCGAGAACGGTGTTGTACATCACCCGCTCCATGCTGTCCCCATAGCGGGAATCGCCTGTGGCGCGCAGCAGATAGCGGGTCAGCTTGAAATGCGCGTAAGAGCCGCATGGCGTCTCGAAATGCGCATGCGTGTTGGTGAGGCTGTCGTATAGGGCGTCGCTGGCCGGCCCGCGGAGTTGCTCGTCGGGACCCCAGCCGCCGGTCGCATAGCTTTGCGCCTGGAGCATGGCGAAGCCGTTGCGCGCGGCGAGCAGATGCTTTTCGCTGCTCATCGCGAAATAGGCCATCATCGCCGAGCACAGCGAGTTCACATAGCTGTAGGCGTGACGGCCGCTGAGCACATGCTCGTTTCGCGACAGTGGATCGAACCAGGTCTCGTCATCCAAAAACCGACGCCCAAGTTCGAAATAGCGCTGACCCGCTCCGCGCTCCGATGCCAGGAACATGTTCTCGGGCAGGGTATAGGACTCGTCCCAGTTCCACGAAGCGTCGTCGGGGTCCTTGTCCATCCGCCAGCGCCGGTCGTGCTCGATCGCCTTGGCGGGAAGATGCGGTAGCGCAGTGTCGGTCGTTCGCTCCAGGATGGAGAGCGCTTGCGGATCGTGCGCCAAGGTATGGGAATCGAGCAGCCCAATGGTCAGCTTGTCGAACGTGTAGGCTGGAAAGCGGCTCTTCTCGTAGAAACCGCCGGAGATGGCGTCGGCATAAAGCCGGTTGAGTCGCAACACCCTTTCCCGCAGGGCATTGTCGCCGCTGATCGCATAGCCGCGCGCGAGGGCCGAGACCCACTGGCCGAAGTGGCAGCCGGGCGCGAAGCCCACATCGAAGTTCTTCCGATAGTCGTAGTCGGGGCGCCAGGCGTACCAGCCGCCCAGCTCGACCCCGGGCGCCGGGAGGCCCGCCATCTGCCGGAACGGCATCAGCAGGCTGTCCTCGCTTAATGACATCAACACCGATTGGGTGTTGCGCAATTGCGCTTCATGCGCGTCGCTGGCGATGGAGACGGCTCCATAGCCGAACTCACTCAGGGACTCTGGCGCACGAGAGCCGTCTCGCCAGGCAAGAGCGG
>Ga0068856_100006054_pt1 | contig 11887 bp, 8 predicted proteins | sample KBSCornC62_FD_66595 | JGI IMG/M metagenome (GOLD analysis project Ga0068856, IMG submission 66595) | Corn rhizosphere microbial communities from Kellogg Biological Station, Michigan, USA - KBS Corn C6-2 | ecosystem: Host-associated > Plants > Roots > Rhizosphere > Soil ...
GCGCCGCGAGAGAGAGTGAGAGTGAGGCGCCGGCGAGCGCGAGGACGCGCGTCAGGCGGCAGATGCGGAGATCTCGCGGCACGGAACGGCTCTGGGAAGGAGGTGCGCCAACATATCCCCGCGCGCGCGATTCCGGCCAGCGCGATCGTTCGAGTTGGCCCTCGACGCGGCGGTCGCAGCGCATCACCAACGCGGCATCGCGCGTGGGAGGCTCGGGGCAGCGACGTCCCGATCGTCACAGAAGCCCGACCGCCGCACGCGAGCTTGCCATTGTACGTCTGTACTAGTACAATCGATCATGTTCGCCGTCGACTCCGCCGACCCGACACCCATCTACGCGCAGCTCGAGCGCGGCATCCGGGCGGCGATTGCCGCCGGACGCCTCCGCGCCGGCCAACGACTCCCCACCGTACGCCAGCTCGCCGTCGACCTCCGCGTCAACGCCAACACCGTCGCCAAAGTGTACGCCGAGCTCGAACGCGCCGGCGTCCTCGCGACCCAGCGCGGCATCGGCACGTTCGTGCGCGACATCCCTCCACCCACGCCCGCGGCGACGAAGCGCGATCGCGACCGCGATCTCCGCCCCCTCGTCGAGCGGCTGCTCGCCGACGCCGCCGCGCTCGGGCTCACCCTGCGCGACGTCGTGCAGTACCTCAAATCACTCGAGACGCGATCCGGCAAGGAGAAAACCTGACATGCCCAGAACTCCGATGGCGTCACGCGACCCGCGCGCCGCCGAAGGGACGGCCGGGAATCCGCGATTCAACATCGTCGCGTTCCTCATTCTGCTCGCCTCCTGGATCGCCGGCGCGATCGTCACCGTCGCGGTGTCGAACGGGATTCCGTTCATCATTGGAATCGTCCTCGGCATCGTGCTCGCGCTCTCGCCCAAGATCGCCAAGCAGTGGGAGCGCGCGGTCGTGCTCCGGCTCGGCAAGTACCGCGGACTCCGCGGACCAGGATTGTTCTGGATCGTGCCGCTGGTCGATTCGATCACGGCCTGGATCGACCAGCGCGTGATCACGACCAACTTCAACGCGGAAGAGACGCTCACCTGCGACACGGTCCCGGTGAACGTCGACGCGGTGCTGTTCTGGATGGTCTACGATCCCGAGAAGGCCGCGCTCGAGGTGCAGGACTATGCGCGCGCCGTGAGCTGGGCCTCCCAGACCGCGCTCCGCGACATCATCGGCCGCACCTCGCTCGCCGACCTGCTGAGCGGCCGGGAGCGGATCGAGGGCGAGCTACAGCAGCTGATCGACGAGCGCGCGACGCCGTGGGGCGTCACGGTGCAGTCGGTGGAGATGCGCGACGTCGTGATCCCGACGTCGCTCCAGGACGCGATGTCGCGCGAGGCACAGGCGTCGCGCGAGAAATCCGCGCGCATCATCCTCGGGCAGGCCGAGGTGGAGATTGCCAACCTGTTCCAGGAGGCGGCGAAGTCGTATCATGATAATCCCACGGCGCTCCACCTTCGCGCCATGAACATCCTGTATGAAGGCTTGAAAGAGAAAGGTGCGCTGATGCTCGTGCCGAGCACCGCGGTGGAGTCGATGGGACTCGGCGGAATGCTCGGAGCCGCGGCGATGATGCAGACGAAACTGAGCCAGGGCGAAGGCTCGTAGTATTCGCTCTCCCACCTCCTTCCTCCCTCCCTCCCCCTCCACCCGCGATGACTGAATCCACCGCAGCCGCCGCCCCCAAGCCCACGCAGCCGTCGCTGTTCGACGACTTCCTCGAGATGTTCTATCGCCCCGCCGACGTGTTTCGCCGCCGGCAGAACAGCAGCGTCTGGCCGCCGCTGCTGATCGTGGCGATCTCGATCGCCGTCATCTTCATCTTCACGTACAACGCGCTCCAGCCCGTGTTCGACGCGGAGTTCACGCGCGCGACGACCGCGGCGATGCGCAAGAATCCGCAGATCACGCAGGAGATGATGGACAAGATGCGCGGCGCGCAGGAGAACATCGCGCGCTACGGCCTCGGCGTCATCATGCTCGTGACGATGTGGGTGATGGGTACCGTGGCGTGGCTCGTCGGAAAGCTCGTCGGCGCCAAGCAGTCGTATCACGCCGCGCTCGTCGTCGCCGCGTGGTCGTACGTGCCGCGCATCGTCGGCGTCCTGATCAACGGGATCGAGGGGCTCGTCATGGATCCGTCGAAGATGACGGGGCAGCTGGCGCTCTCGCTCAGCCCCGCGCGCTTTCTCGATCCGGACACCGCGAACCCGCTCGTGCTGCAGCTGCTCGGCCGCCTCGATCTCATCACGATCTGGGTGACCGTGCTGCTGTCGATCGGACTCTACGCGACGGGGAAAGTCTCCAAGGGCAAAGCGGTGACGTTCGGGATCTTGATCTTCATCATCGGCTCGCTGCCGGCGCTGCGGCAGGGATTCGTCGCGATGTGATTCGAAGCGAGCGGGCTGCACGAGCGACGGCACGCTGGGCGCTCGTGCATCCCCCGCGTCGGAGAACGACCCAGCGTCGGATTCTCCGTCGCGCGCCGTGCTCCCGGTAGCACGGCAGCTCGGATGGTGCGGGTGTGAATGCGCGACAATATGCGTGTCGCGCGCGCGAGCGAAAGGTGCCGCGCGTCACTCCGCCAACGCGAACGTCGACCACGGGGGCGTCGCGTTGGAGCGAATGCCCGGCGCCCACATCACCACGCGATCGCGGCCGAGTCGCTTGGCGACGTACAGCGCTTCATCCGCGCGCGCGCGCAGTGCGCCCGCGATGTGCGGATCGATCACCTGCTCGGCGGCGATGCCGATGCTCACCGTGACTTCGTGACGGCCCCGCACCGTGCGAAAGCGATGCGCGCGCACGGTCGCCATCACGCGCTCGGCGACCACGCCCGCCATCTCGCTGTCCGCGTTGGGCAGGAGAATGACGAACTCCTCGCCGCCGACGCGCGCCACGACGTCGCCGACGCGCGACGACTGCGTGAGCAGGTCCGCGACCTCGCGCAGCACCGCATCGCCGGCGAGGTGGCCGGCGGTGTCGTTGACCGCCTTGAAGTGATCGATGTCGATGGCGAGCAGCGCGAGCTCGCCGCCGCGGCGCATCGCCGCCGCGACCGTCTGCATCAGCACCTGCTCGAAGCCGCGGCGGTTGAAGCAGTGCGTGAGCGGATCGGTCATCACCATCGTCGCGAGCTCGGAGCGCAGATGATTGTAGGCCCGTCCGAGCAGCGTGATGCCGTCGGGCTCGCGATTCCGCTCGTCGACGAAGGTGCGCGAGAAGTCGCCGCGCTGCGCGTTGGTGAACAGCTCGACGAGCGACGCCAGGCGTCGGTTGGCGCTCGCCTGGAGCGCCATGCCGTTGAGCGCCACGAGGAGATAGAGCGCCAGGAGCCACGCTTGCTCCGTCCACTCGACCGGCACGCCGCGCGAGTGCGCGGTCGCGAGCAGCGCGGCGTAGGCGGCGACGGAGCCGACGACGACGGTGAGCGCCGGCGTCCGGCCGAAGAACATCTGCGTGAACTGTAATGCCAAAAGACTCAATAGCAGCGCGCGCGCGTAATACGCCGCGGGCGTCATCAGCGCGACGGCGGCGAAGATCGTGACGACGTCCGCCAGCGCGAGCGCGAGCAGCGCGGCGCGCCCGACGCGGTGCCGCCGCTCGATGCGAAGCGTGAGCAGCGCGACGAGCGCGATGTACGCCGGCACGATCACGAAGATCGGCCACGCCGGTCCGGCGATGGTGCCGGTCGCGCGGAGCACCGCGGCCACCACGCCCAACCCGAGCGCCATGACGAGACGGCGACTCGATTGCCAGACGATGATCTCGGAGTTGTTGAGCAGCCCGGCGCGTGTCGCGTGAGGCGAGCGGCCGAGCATCCGGCCGAACGACGCGGGAGTGGTATGATGCCCCATCGCTTTGTGCGAGTCAGGGGGCGAAGGTCGTGCGCTGGAGTACGACAATCGTGTCCGGTGACTAGTGAGACCTGCGATTATACACGCAAGTCGCACACCGGCTGTGACCGATCCCACAACTTCGATTGACGCGGAACGGCGCAATTGGCAAGAAATTGTGCATCGGTGATGCACAATTTGCCACACTGTCCCCAGGTCAGTGCAGCACGCTCGCGAGTACGGCGAGACGTCCCTGCTTCACCTGCAACAAAACGGCGTGTGTGCCGACGCGATCGCCGAGCGAATCGAAGTAGATCCTGCCCGTCGCGCCGACGGGTGCGTGCGCGGCGTCGAGTCGGTCGAGATAGGTCCGGATCGCCGACCGGTCCGGACCGACCGCGCGGAGCGCCGCGAACGCGGTGAGCGCGCCGTCGTACGCGAGCGCCGCGTCATGGCTCGGCGCGTGGCCGTACCGAGCCTCGAACCTCGCGGCGAAGCGCGTCGCCTGCGGGCCGCCGTCGTCGGAGCTGAACGGCGCCTCGACGTAGATCTGATCGGCGCCTTGCGATCCGAGGCGGAGATCCATCGAGCCTTCGGACGCGAGAATCGCCACGTGCAGATGCCGATCGAGCAGCGCCTTTCGGAGCAGCACCGGAATCTTGCTGCGCCCCGCCACCACGAAGACGACGTCGGGTGCGAATTGGCGATAGAAGCGAACGAACGTCGAGAGATCCTGGACGTCGGCGGGCACGGGATCGCTCGAGATCACGCGACCGGGAAAGTTCGCGCGGTATGCGTCAGCGAGCCCGCGGCCGTAGACGTCGTTCTGATACAGAATCGCCGCCGATCGCCAGCCGCGCTGCGCCGAGAATTGCGCGAGCTGCGCACCGGTCACGGAATCGCTCGACACGACGCGGAACACCCACGGCGAGATGCCGGACAGCATCGGCGCCGTCGCCGTCGTCGCGATCGCGGCGATGCGTCCATCGTACACCGGCGCGGCGGCGAGCATCGCGGTCGACGTCGTGTGTCCCACGATCACCGAGACGCGCCGATCGGCGACCAGCTCGTGTGCGACGCGCGCGGCGGATTCGCCAATGCCGCCGTCGTCGTGGATCACGAGGCGGACCGCATGGCCGTCGATGCCGCCCGCGGCGTTCACCTCTTCAGCGGCGAGCGTGACGCCGCGGAGATTCTCGCGCGCCGGTTCGCTTCCGTCGAACTGCCCCGCCGCTCCGACCCAATACGGCGCGTGCGAGCGACAGCCCGCCACCGCGGCGAGCAGCGCGCCGAGCGCGCCGAGCGCCGCCGCGCGGACGCGGCTAGACCGATGCACGGACCGTCTCCTCGGCGATGGCGACGAGCGCATCGGCGGTGAGGGGTTTGCTGAGCACGCGACAGGAGGAGCGCGCGACGAACTCGCGCACGTCGTCGGAGACGAGGTCGCCGGAGAGGAAAACCAGACGCTCGAGCAGCTCCGGATCCTGCTGCGCGAGGGCGTCGTGGAGCTGAATGCCGGACATCACCGGCATGCGGAGGTCGCAGAACACGAGATTGTACCGCTCGCCCGCGAGCCGGCGGGCTTCGATGCGCGCCAGCGCCTGGAGCCCGTCCGAGGCGCGGTCGACGACCCATTTGCGGCGCGTGAACAGATGATGTACCAATTTCTGAATTACTATTTCGTCATCGACGACGAGCAGCCGCGGGCGGCGCTCCGCGCCCTCGTCCAGCGCCGGCGCATCGATGGGGCCTGACGCGCGGGGCGACGGGTCCGCCGCCGGGGCGACGGCTTGTCCGATGGGCAGGAATACGCGAAAGCGCGCGCCGGTGCGCGGGCCGCCCCAGTGCGGCTCCGCCGTGAGCGTGCCGTGCATCAACTCGATGATCCCGCGCGAGACCGGCAGACCGAGCCCCGTGCCCTTGCCGACCTCCTTCGTCGAGAAGAAGGGCTCGAAGACGCGCGAGAGGTGCTCCGGCCGAATTCCCGGTCCCGTGTCGTCGACCGTGATCTCGCATCCGCCCACGCAGCGCGCCGCGCGCACGTACACGGTGCCGCCCTCGCCCGCCGCCGACGCGCCGTTGCTCACCAGGTTGGTGAATACCTGCGCCAAGCCCACGCGATCGACGATCAGCGGAGGCAGCGGCCGCACCACGTGGAAGTCGAGCGTCGCCCCGTGCCGCGCCGCCAGTCGCGCGAGCTCGCTCTCGAGGGCGGGGAGCGTGGTCTCGAGCGGCGCGGTGTCGCGATGCGCGTTCTCCTGACGCACGCTCGTGAGCAAGTCGGTGATGATCGTGCGCGACCGCGCGACCTGCGTGCTGATGGTCTCCAGCTCCGAGAGCACGTCCGGATCGCGCGCGCCGGCTTTGAGAATCTCCGTCTGCAGCAGGATCGTCTGCAGCGGATTGTTCAGCTCGTGCGCCACGCCGGAGATGAGCGTGCCGATCGCCGCGAGCTTCTCCGCATGGTGCAGCGCCGTCTGCGCCTCGGCGAGCGACGCGAGCGATTCGCTGGCGTCGTTCATCGCCGTGGCGAGCATGCGGAATTCGCCGGGCATGCCCGTTTGATCGGTGCGCGTCTCGCGCTCGCCGCGATGCAGCGCCTCCGCGTGGCGCACGAGTCGCTGCAGCGGCTGCGCGATCGACCGACCGATGCCCCACGCGAGCGCCGCGATGAGCAGCACGGCCGCGAGGAGGAGGCCCGCCAGCGCCAACGAACGTTCGGTCGCGGCGTGCATCGTTGACGCGCCGAACTCCACGACCCGTTTCGCCTGATTCGAGCTGAGCTCCGCGACATCGTCGCGAAGCTTGGATTCGGCGAGCCCCGGCTCGGCCACGACGATGCGTGCGCCGGCGATGTCGTGGAGATCCACGAGACGGTGCGCCCGCGCGTACATGTTTTCGATGGCCGAGAGCTCGCCGTCGATGCGCGCGACGAGCTCGGCGTCCGAGGCGCTGTCCCGCGCCGCCGCGGCGAGCTGTGAGCGCACGAGCACCGCCTGCACGCGATGCGCATCGCGGCCGCGATCGACGAACTCGCGCTCGAGCTGTGGACCTGGATCGACGATGTACGCTTCGCCGGCGCGCAGCTCGTCGGCGACGTCGAACGCGAAGCGATTCGTCAGCGCCTGGACGCGCGCGGCATCGGCGATGCGACGCTGGATGTCGCTCGAGAGATGCCGCACCGACCACCACCCCAGCGACGCGGCGGCGAGCAACACGACGGCGATCCCGGCGGTCGCCAGGCGCAGACGAGCACGGATTGTCGTGAATGACATCGAAGCAGCGGCGCTTCTGGCTGGCGGATAATCGGCGGTGCGCGGAGAATGGGATGCGCCACGCAACCGAACCGCCGCCGACTACTGCTCCGCTCGCGCCAGACGCTCGAAATACCGGCGTTTGAACTCGTCGAATACGTCGTCGGTGAACAGCTCGTCGGCGATCGCGGCGATCTCCTCCGCTTCGCGCCACGCGGCATGCAGCGCCTCGAGCTCACCGAGCAGCGCTCGCCGCTCGATGTCCTCGTTCGCCGCCATCTCGAGGGCAAGACGATCGACCGCAGGGAGCCGATACAACGGTGTTTGCTCGTCGCTGCCGGTGCCGCCGCGACCCCAAAACGAGCGGCTCGCGAGCTGGAGCGCCAGCCGCTCTGAAAACGATCCTTTCGCCGGCAATGTGCTTTCGGCGGGCGCGTTGGGGAATCGTCCCCACGATGTGCGCATCGCGAGTGAGGCGACGCGCGTGAAGTACCCCTCCGGATTCCCGGCATCGTCCAACTTGGCGATCGCGTGGTCGACCTCGGACTGGCTCGCTACGCCGAAGTTGAGTGTCGCGAGCATCTTGCCCGCGACGCGCAGCGCCGCCGACTCGGCGAGTGTCGCGACTCCGGTGTCATGATGCAGGCGCAGTTGCCATGGCGCGTCCCTTACCGGACGTACGAGCTCGGCTTCGCCGAGGTGGCTGTAGCGCACGATGATTGGAAGCCCGTGCTCGTCGCTGGTGCGAAGCAGCACGCCGGCGCCGCGGCGGAAGGTGCGCATGCGAAGCACCGTGTCGTCGCTGAAGCCGACCGAGTGCGCGTAGCGCACCAGCGCCGACGCCGTCGCCCGGGCGATGAGCTGCGCGCCGCGCACGAACAGGCCGCGCGACTGCTCGTGCTCCGGCTCGAAGCGGGCGAGTCGCGTGCCGTAGCGCCAGGACGCGATCTCCGGGAGGAGCGCTGGCCCAATGCGCACGAGCTCGAACCCGCCGCGGAGCTGCGCGAGACCGACGTTGTCGGTCGAGAGTCTGAGGCGCGTGCCGCGGAACAGCCGCTCACACTCGTCGATCGCTTCCCAGCGCTCGTCGAGCGGCGTGAGGTTCCATCGCCCGCACCGCGTGCACACCACCCAGAGCCGGCCTTTCTTCGGATCGAACGCGAGCCGCCGGCCGACGGGAAATGTCGGCAGGAAGTGATTCGCGTTGAGATCAGCGTGGCAGAAGAGGCAGGTGGTGTACGTGGGAAGGTTGGAACGGGGGACGGGGGACGTGGAACGTAGACCGTGGGACGTGGACCGTGGACCGTGGACCGTGGAACGTGGAACGTGGAGAGTTGAGAGAACGGGGGCAGTCAGCCGCACAGCTTGCAGTTGCCAACCTCCAGCCTCCAGCATCCAGCCTCCCTCCGCCGTCTCCACTCTCTACTCTCTTCTCTCCACTCTCAGGAGACCACGTGTTCGCACCTTGTAAGCCTTCACTCGATCACACCCCACCGGGGACGATGATGGCCTTGATCGCCGTCTTCGCTTCGACGGCGGCGAGGGCTTCGTCGGCGTGCTCGAGGTCGTAGCGGCCGCTGACCATCTCGCGCCACGGCTTTTTGTCGCCGTGACGCGCCGTGAGCTCGACGGCGCGGTGAAAGTGGTCGTATCGCGATCCCCAGCAGCCTTTCACGTCGATGTGCTTGCGATTGAGCTGCCAGTGCGGGTTGATGTCGACGGACCCATTGTCGGTGTACTGGCCGCAGACGATCACGCGTCCGCCGTCCCGCACCATGTCGAGCGCCTGCTTCACCGCTTCGGACGCGCCGCTCGCCTCGATGACGACGTCGGCACCGCGGCCGCCCGTGATTCCGCGCACGCCTTCGGTGCGCGCGCTCGCCGGGAGATCCAGTCCGAGCGCCGCGGTCGCGCCCATGCGGCGGGCGAAATCGAGTCGCTGTCGCGGTGCGCCGACGGCGATCACCTCGCCTGCGCCGGAGAGCGACGAGAATGCGACGCACGATTGTCCCACGGGACCCACGCCGAGCACGGCGACTGATTCGCCGAGTCTGAGCTCGGCCATGTCGACCGCGTGAAGCGCGGTCACCAGCCCACAGCCGCCGCCGATGAAGGTCTCGGGCTCGAGCTCCTTTGGGAGCTTGATCATCTTCACGCCTGGCTTCATCCAGATCGCCTGCGCCCAGCCGCCGAGCAGTCCATCGCGCGCGCTGTAGGTGATGCCGTACACCTTGCGGTGCGGACAGCGCGTGGGCTGGCGCGCGACGAGACAGTAATAACAGTTGTTGCACGTCTCGTGGACATCGAGAAAGGTGACCGTGTCGCCTTCCTTGATCGCGTTTCCGTAGATGTCCTTGAGCCGTCCGCCCGACGCTTCCACGACGCCGACAGACACGTGTCCCGGAATGATCGGGAACGGGACGTCGAGCTTTCCGTGATGGATGTGCACGTCCGTGCCGCACACCTCGGAGTAGAGTGTGCGAAGGAGCGCCGCCCCGGGTTCGAGCGCGGGAGTCGGCAGCTCCTCGATCCGAAGCGGCTGATTCGGACCGGGCATGATCACGGCGGCGTGACGCATGAAGGCGGAGGTTGGAGGTTGGAGACTGGAAGTTGCTCGGCGGCGTACGACGATAGAAGCGGGATTCACGCCGCGCCAGCGAGCACGGAGCGCCGTCCCAACACTCGCATCCGCCGCCTCGTAACTGTAATGTCTTTCTACGTTCTTGCCGGAAAGTCTCCCCACTCAGCAGGCATCGCTATGCAACGACCCCGTGTGCTCACCGCCATCGCCGGTGTCGCGGCCGCAGTCGCTCTCGCCGCTCCCGCGTCGGCACAAATGCTGGATTCCTCAGTCGTCGCCGCGTTCAAGTGGCGCAACGTCGGCCCGTCCAACTTCATGGGCCGTGTCTCCGACGTGCAGGGCATCCCCAGTCCGTCCAAGACCCTGTACATCGCCGCCGCGGGCGGCGGCATCTGGAAGTCGACCAACAACGGCATCACGTGGCGGCCGATCTTCGACGACAAGGACGTCGTCGCGATGGGCATGCTCGCGATCGCGCCGAGCGATACGAACGTGATCTACGCGGGCACGGGCGAGCCGAACTCGCGCAACACCATCGAGCCGGGCGACGGCGTGTACAAGTCGACCGACGGCGGCATGCACTGGACGCACGTCGGGCTCGAGACCTCGCAGCACATCGGCCGGATTCAGGTCGATCCGCGCAACGCGAACGTCGTGTACGTCGCCGCGCTCGGTCCGGCGTGGAAATCCGGCGGGGAGCGCGGGTTGTACAAGTCCACCGACGGCGGCCAGACCTGGAAGCAGGTGCTCAAGGGGAAGAACGACTACACCGGCGCGATCGACGTGCAGCTCGATCCGTCGAACCCGGACGTCGTCTACGCCTCGCTGTGGGAGCGGTACCGCACGCCGTTCTCGCTCAACTCGGGCGGCAGCGGCACGGGCTCAGGTCTCTTCAAGTCCACCGACGGCGGCGCGACGTGGACGGAGATCAAGGGCAACGGTTATCCCGAAGGCCCTAAGGGGCGCATCGGCATCGCGATCGCCCGCAGCAACCCGCAGGTCGTGTACGCACTCACCGAAGCGGCGTCCGAGGCGCCCGGTCCGATGCAGTTCCAGCGCGACCCCAAGGCGAACGGCCTCTATCGCTCCGCCGACGGCGGCAAGACCTGGCAGCACATGAACAACATCGACGTGCGGCCTTTCTACTATTCTCAAGTCCGCGTCGATCCCAAGAATGAGAACCGCGTCTACTTCTCGTCGACGACGATGCAGGTGTCGAACGACGGCGGCAAGACGACGATGGACGCGACCGTCGGCGTGCACGTCGACGACCACGCGCTCTGGATCGATCCGAACGACGGCGAGCGCTGGGTCGTCGGCATGGACGGCGGCATCGCGATCACGTACGACCGCGGCGGCAACTTCTGGTATCCGCGCAACATTCCGCTCGGCCAGTTCTATGACGTGACGTATGACTACGCAGTCCCGTACAACATCTGCTCCGGCGCGCAGGACAACGGCGCGTGGTGCGGACCGAGCAAGCGCCGCACGACGCCGGGCAACAACACGTACTGGTACACGATCTCGGGCGGCGACGGCTTCTACACCGCGCAGGATCCGACGAACCCCGACATGGTCTGGGGCGAATCGCAGAACGCCGGCATTCAGCAGACGAACCTGAAGACGGGCGAGCGCGGCCGCGTGAACAAGCCCACGTGGCAGGAGCGCTACCGCATGTGGGAAGATTCAATCGCGATCGTGCGCGGCGATCCGATGAAGCCGGCGACGGCGGAAGAGCAGCGGAAGATCGAGGCCTATCGCACGCAGCAGAAGAAGGACTCGGCCGATCTCCAGATCCGCTACAACTGGGAATCGCCGTACTTCCTGTCGCCGCACAATCCGCAGGTGTTCTACCTCGGCGGCAGCCGGGTTTTGAAATCTCTCAAGCGCGGCGAGGACCTCTATCCGATCTCGCCCGATCTCTCGGTGAAGAGCGACCCGGCGCAGGAGCGGATCGTCCAGGCGCGGCTCGACACCGTCGCGCACTACACCGGAGGCATCACGCTCGACATCACCGGCGCCGAGGAGTACGGCACGGTCGTGTCGCTGGCGGAGTCGCCGATCAAGCCGGGGCTGCTGTTCGCCGGCACCGACGACGGCAATGTATGGATCACGCACAACGACGGCGCCAACTGGGAGAACCTCACGCCCAAGTTCGCGCCGCTCGGCGTGCCGTGGGACGCGTACGTCGTGCGCGTG
>Ga0068856_100006058_pt1 | contig 11883 bp, 10 predicted proteins | sample KBSCornC62_FD_66595 | JGI IMG/M metagenome (GOLD analysis project Ga0068856, IMG submission 66595) | Corn rhizosphere microbial communities from Kellogg Biological Station, Michigan, USA - KBS Corn C6-2 | ecosystem: Host-associated > Plants > Roots > Rhizosphere > Soil ...
GAAGGACCCGGCCGAGCAGGATGCGGCGCTCGACAAGGTGTTCCAGGACTACCCGGACAGCGACAACATCGTCACCGGCGTCGTCCTCACGGCAGCGCCGACCCAGGTACGCGCCGTGCTTGCGAACGGCGATCAGGCAGAAGTGACGGGCGCGGGACTCAAGTTCGCGCAACGGGCGCTCGCCGACAAGGCGCCGCCGAACGAGAAGATCCGTGCGGGCGCCGTGATCCGCCTGACGCTCGACGACAAGGGCCGCTACGCGATCACGCAGATGCCGCAGGCCGAAGCGGCGTTCGTCGCGGTGCGCCCCGACGACGGCGCGATTCTCGCGCTGATCGGCGGCTTCGATTACGACCGCAACAAGTTCAATCACGCGACGCAGGCGTACCGCCAGCCGGGCTCTGCGTTCAAGCCGTTCATCTACTCGGCGGCGCTCGAGAAGGGCTTCACGCCGGCGACGATCATCAACGACGCGCCGTTCTTCGTGCCCGCCGAAAAGGCCGGCGGCGAGGCCTGGGAGCCCAGGAACTACGACGGCAAGTTCGAGGGGCCGATGCGGCTGCGGGTCGCGCTCGCCCATTCGAAGAACCTCGTGACGATCCGCGTGCTGCAGGCGATCGGCCCGCAATACGCACAGGACTACATCGCGCGCTTCGGATTCGATCCGAAACTGCACCCGGCCTACCTGACGATGGGCCTCGGCGCCGGCGCCGCGACGCCGATGCAGATGGCAACCGCGTATTCGGTGTTCGCGAACGGCGGCTACCGGATCGCGCCGTACCTGATCAGCAAGATCACCGACGCCCGCGGCGAGACGCTCTCGAACCCGCCGCACGTCGAGGCCGGCAAGGATGCGGAGCGCGCGATCGATCCGCGCAACGCCTTCATCATGCAGTCGCTGCTGCGCGAGGTGATCGCGACGGGAACGGCCACGCGCGCGCTGTCGCTGAAGCGCCAGGACATCGCGGGCAAGACCGGGACGACGAACGACGACGTCGATGCGTGGTTCTGCGGCTTCAACGCCGCGCAGGTCGGCATCGCGTGGATCGGTTTCGACCAGCCCAAGTCGCTCGGCAACAGGGAGACGGGCAGCCTCGCGGCATTGCCGATGTGGATCGCGTACATGGAGAAGGCGCTGAAGGGCGTGCCCGAAGTGAAGCGCGACCCGCCGCCCGGCGTCGTCTCGCTGCGCATCAACCCGGATACCGGCCTGCGCGACGACGCGAGCAACTACGCCGACTGGTTCATGAACGAGTACACGCCGCGGATGGCGCAGGACGCCCTCGCGCCTGCGCTGATGCCCGGCTCGCCGCCGGCGCGCGACGTGCGCAACCAGTTGTTCTAGCGAAAGACGGGCAGCGGAACGCAGGATGGCTTATCGACGCGACCGCGAGACGTACGGCCGCGACGCGCAGAACCGCGCGCGCATCGCCGATGTTGCCGCGCGACTGATCGCCGAGCACGGCCTGTCCGATTGGTCGCTTGCGAAGCGCAAGGCGGCGCGGCAGCTCATGCTGCCCGAGCGCACGACGCTGCCGGGCGACGACGAGATCGAAAGCGCGCTCGCCGCGCATCACGCGCTGTTCGGCGGCGAGGCGCATGCGGCGATGTTGCGCGGGCAGCGCGAGGAAGCGCTCGCGTGGCTGCAGGATCTCGAAGGCTTCGAGCCGACGCTCGTCGGCGGTGTCGCGGCCGGCTGGGCGACCGCGCACAGCGACATCCGTATCGAGCTCGTCGCCGACGACTCGAAAGGCGTCGAGCTTTCGCTCATCAACCGCAATGTCTCCTACCGCGTGGCGCCCGGCGTCGCGCAGCACACCGCGCCCGAGCTCCTCGTCGACACCGCGCGCGGGCGCGTGCGGCTGATCGTGCGCACGCGATTCGCGGCACGGCAGCGCCGGCGCAATGACGTCAGGATGGATGCGGTGGCACTTCGCGAGTTGCTGGCGAACGAGGGTCCGAGGTCGATCTAAGTCGACTTCTCGACCCTAGGCCCGTTCCCGATCCACGCCGCCGCGTCGAGCGCGAAGTACGTCAGGATCGCGTCCGCTCCGGCCCGCTTCATCGCCGTGAGCGCCTCGAGCACGCAAGCGCGCTCGTCGAGCCAGCCTGCCTGCGCCGCCGCCTTCAGCATCGCGTACTCGCCCGACACCTGGTAGACGGCGGTCGGCACGCCGAATTCGTCCTTCACACGCCGCACGATGTCGAGGTACGGAAGTCCCGGCTTCACCATCACCATGTCCGCGCCTTCCTGGATGTCGAGATACGTCTCCCAGAGCGCCTCGTCGCTGTTGCCGGGGTCCATCTGGTAGGTGCGCTTGTCGCCGCGACCGAGGCTCTTCGCGGAGCCGACGGCGTCGCGAAACGGCCCGTAGAACGACGACGCGTATTTCGCCGAGTACGCGAGGATTCGCGCATGGATGAAGCGCTTCGCGTCGAGCGCCTCGCGCAGCGCCGCGATGCGTCCGTCCATCATGTCCGACGGCGCGACGACATCGGCGCCGGCCGCCGCATGGCAAAGCGCCTGGCGAACGAGCGCCTCGACGGTCTCGTCGTTCATCACGTAACCGGTGTCGTCAACGAGGCCGTCCTGCCCGTGGCTCGTATACGGATCGAGCGCGACGTCGGTGACGACGCCGAGCGCGGGAAATCGCGCCTTGACGGCGCGCACGGCGCGCGCGACGAGGCCGTCGTCGTTCCACGCTTCGGCGGCGTCCTCCGACTTCGCCGCCGGCGGGATGACCGGAAACAGCGCGATCGCGGGGACGCCGGACGCGACACAACGCTCGGCGTCAGCGAGCAGGAGGTCGATCGACTTCCGCGCGACGCCGGGCAGCGAAGGCACAGGCGTCGCGCGCGGCTCGCCGTGCACGAACACCGGATAGATGAAATCGTCGGCTGACAAACGGGTTTCGCGCGCGAGCCGACGCGAGAAGTCGTCGCGCCGCATCCGGCGCGCACGCTTGGCCGGAAAGCGGCCGCCATAATGAAACGTCATGAATCAATCCTTTTCGGAATCGTGGCGGAACTCGCGTTTGGGGAGGACGGTCACAGAGTGCGGACGGTCAACGTCTCCCGCTTTCCTCCCTGAGCGGGTGCCCGCGCCGGTTCGTACCGGCGCAGGGCGTTTTGAGGCCCCGCGTCACTCCCCTTGACCGCGGGGCCTTTTTCTATCGGGCTCACGGGGCGAGCGACCCGATCCACTGCCCGAGCACATGGTCGGCGTCCTCGACGCCCGCGTGCGACGCCGCGGAGAAACCAATCACGCCGACGAGCGCGGCCCGCTCGCCGAATGTCTGCAGAAGCGCCGCGCGAATGCCGCCGACCGCGCGCCGGCGCTCGGCCACGTTCAACTTGTCGCTCTTCGTCGCGAGAATCAGAACGGGCCGTGCCGACGGCAGGAACGCATCGAGCAGCTCGATGTCGAGCGGCTTCAATCCATGCCGGGCGTCGACGATCAGCACGAGGCCGATCAGCGTCGAGCGCGAGGTCACGTACGTCCACAGCAGGTCCTGCCATGCGCGCTTCTGCGCATGCGGCACGGCGGCGTAGCCGTAACCGGGAAGGTCGGCGACGAGCGCGCCGTTCCGCAGCCGGAAGAAGTTGATCTCGCGCGTGCGTCCGGGCGTGCGGCTCGCGTGCGCGAGGCGGCCATGACGCGCGAGCGCGTTGATCGCGCTCGACTTGCCGGCGTTCGAGCGACCGGCGAACGCGATCTCGGGCGCGCCTTCGCGCGGCAATTGCGCCGCCGCCGCGGCGCCGATTACGAACGACGCGCCCTCGAGCGGACCGGGGATATGCACAGCGCCGGCTTTGGCCGCGTTCGGCGAGTCCGCTACAATGTCGCGTTTTTTCATCAGCAGGATGCATCGTCGTCGCGCGCGGCGTCGCGCGCGCCGGTGGCGCTGCACGATCTCCCTTGGAGCCCGAGTCCATGACCCGTACCTGGCGTTACGCCCTCATTGCCGCGACCGCCATGATTCCCGCTTTCGCATTCGCCCAGGAAGGGGCGCAACCGCAAGCGGCGGCGCCGGATCTGACGAAGGCGAAGCAGATCGTCACCCAGGTCTGCGCGGCATGCCACGGCGCGGACGGCAACAGCGTCGCGCCCGCGAATCCGAATCTGGCGGGACAGGGAGCCGACTATATCACCCTGCAACTGATGCACTTCAAGGCCGGCGTCCGCGCCAATCCCACGATGAAGGCGATGGCGGCGCCACTGTCCGACGACGACATGCGCGCGCTCGGCGTTTACTTCGAACAGCAGAAGCCGAAGGACCTCGGCGCGAAGGACCCGAAGCTCGTCAAGGCGGGCGAGCGCGTATGGCGAGGCGGCGACACCGCGACCGACGTTCCGGCCTGCGCGGCGTGCCATTCACCGACCGGCGCGGGCATTCCGAAGAACTACCCGCGGCTCGCCGGCCAGTATGCCGACTACGTGTACGCGCAGTTGAAGGCCTTCAAGTCCGGTGCGCGCGGCGCCGATCCGAAGGACGCGAACGGCCATGTCATGGCGACGATCGCCGGCGAGATGACCGACGAGCAGATGAAGGCAGTCGCCGACTACGCATCCGGCCTTCGCTAAACCGAATCAGCGTCAGAGACGACTTTCGCGAAAGTCGCCTCCGACCCTTACGACCCGATCGGCGCGCACATGATCACGTTGTCCGGTCCGTAACCCTCCGGAATCCAGGTCGCCGGATCGGCGCGCATTTCGTCGCGCGTGGTGTGATCGATCACGTAGCGGTGGTTCGTGGTGCGTTGATTGAAGAAGCGCCACACCGGCTGCGTCGCGTTCGCGCAGGCGCCCGTCGTCGGGTCGGGCAGCGCGATGTAGAACACGTTACCGCTTTCGTACGTCCACCCCGGATACAGGTCGGGATGGTCGATCACGTTCTGGCATTCGGACGGGCTCGCCGAGTAGAAATGCGAGTCGCCGAAACCGGGCGTGCGGTAGAAGCGGCAGACCGGATTGGTGCCCGCCACCTGCGTCTGATACGCGAGGAATCGCAACCCGGTGCGCTCCCAGCCCGGATGCACGCCGGAATCGAGGTCGCTGATTTCGGCGGGACTGATCGTGATGAAGTAGTGATCGAGCGCCGCGTTGTAATACTCGACTGCGACGGCCGTGTTCGGCGTGCCGGGCGAACCCGGCGTGAGGTACTGGCGCGTCAGCTTGAGCATGCCGTCGATGCGCGAGTACTCGTCGGTACCGCCCGGATTCCCGCAGGACGCGCTCCCGCGCCACAATCCGCCGCGGAGCTCGTAGTAACCCGCGTTGTTGAAAGTCAGCAGGCCGGCACCGCTCGACCCGGGCTCCGTCGATCCCTGGCCATAGATCACCTGCGCGAAGCTCGAGCCGTCCGTGTACACCTGATAGCCCTGCGTCGCGCCCTCGCTCCACTTCTTGAGATCGCCTTCGGGATGGTGCAGCACGGTGACCGCGGTCTGTGACGGAATCGGATCGATGCGCCACGCCGAGAACGTGACGCCCGGCGGGGGTGCCGCGTTGAGGCGGACGAGCGACCAGTCGAAATCGGGACTGCGTGCGAGCATCGTCGCGCCGGCGCTCTGCTGCACGTACGGCGGCACCGCCTTGCTGCCGCACGCGACCGCGTCGAAGAACCAGTACTCGTTCAGCGTCCGCGCGGCCATCGCCGAGTCGAGGCAGTGCTGCGCCGAGAAGAAGTACGGCGTATTGCTCGCGACCGAATCGTTGAGAAGTTGCCCGGTGCAAAGATAGGTGTAGCCGTCCTCCTGCGTGAATTCGATCGCGGCGACGGCCCTCTTGCTGCTCGCCAATGCATCCGTCTGCGTCACGCACGCGACGTCGATCTCGCACGCAGCCGACGTTCCGATGTCCTCGACCGCCTTCGAATCGAGCTTGTCGAGCGTGGCCGGCGCGACAACCTGATGCGACACGCGCGCGATCGAAAGCGGCACGCTCGGCACGCTGGCGCCGGCCTCGGCGTGAAGCTCGATCGTCGCGGTATCGCCGTCGAGCACCGGCGACCAGAACACGCCGAAGCGCTGCGCGTCGCTCGCGATCGTGTTCGCCGGAATGGGACCGAAAACGGATGCACGCTCGCCGTTGCCTGCGAAGCGCACGTCGATGCCGGTATCGACGGCAGGCAGCGCGAGCGCGACGCGCAAAGCGAGCGCGCCCGGCGACGTCACCTGGATCTTCGCGGCACGGCTTCCGTCGGCAAGCGCCTGCCACTGCAGCGCTGCGAGCGGAATCGATGCGCTGCTCGCCGGTACGTCGCGCGGAAACGCGAGCGCGAGCGGCCCCTTGAGATTGCTCGTCTTCGCGCCGCCGCCGGTCGCTGCGTTGCGCGCCTTGAGGAGCGCGCGTTCGGCGTCGGTCGGCGCCGGCAACGCGATGCGCAGTCCCGGCGCGGCGGCGGGCAGCAGCAATTGCGCGGGGGCGGCCTTCTCGACGACGTTCGGGTGGTACTCGGCCGGCGGTACCGCGGTGATCGGGTCGGCGGCGAGCGCGGGAAGCGCCACCCCAATGGCGACCGCGGCGAGCAATCTACGGGCTTGCGCGCGCGGAATGGACGATGTCATGCACGACTCCCTGAAGGTTTCCTGCGTCGGCGCCTGGCGACGCACGCCGGATGCATTGCCGCGCACCTTGCTTGCAAGTGCCGAGCCACGGGGCGGTCAGTGGACCGGCGACGACCCGCGCGGTTCCGCGTCCGACTGCATGCACTCGTGTAACAGAGTTTGCCAATCGGGAATTGCGAAGCCGAACGTCCGCGCGAAATGCGACGCGTCGAGCACGCCGTACGCCGGGCGCCGCGCCGCTGTTGGATAGTCGCTGGTTGCAATGGGCGTCACGCGCACGCGCTGGTCTTGCAACAACGCGGACGCGAAGGCGTACCACGTCGTGCTGCCGGCTGCGCTCAAGTGGTAAAGCCCCGCCCGCTCGGCGAGCCCCGGGCCGGCGTCGCGGATCAGTCGCGCGGTTGCGCGAGCGAGCGCGCGCGCCCAGTTCGGAACGCCGATCTGATCGGCGACGACCCGCACCTCGCTTCGCGAAGCAGCTAGTTTTTGCATCGTCGTGAAGAAATTCTGTCCATGCCGCGCATAGATCCAGCTCGTGCGCAGCGTGATCGCGGCCGCTCCCGACGCGGCGATCGCACGCTCGCCTTCGAGCTTGCTCGCGCCGTAGACGTTGACGGGGCGCGGGGATGATGCCTCGTCGTACGGCGTCGTCGCCTCGCCGTCGAACACGTAGTCCGTCGAATAGTGAACGAAGATCGCGTTCGCGCGCCGCGCCTCCGCTGCGAGGATGCCGGGCGCACGGCCGTTGATCGCGAACGCGGCATCGCGCTCCTGCTCGGCGCGATCGACCGCCGTGTAAGCGCCGGCATTGACGATCGTCCGCGGCGCGACCGCCCGCACGACGTCGACGATGCGATCGGGGTCGGCGAGGTCCAGCATCGCGTGATCGCAGGCGACGACGTCGCCGACGTCGCGCAACGCCGCGGCGAGCTCGCGGCCGAGCTGGCCGCGCGCACCGGTCAGCAGGATCGTGTTCGCGGCGCTCGTCACGCGCAAGGCTCGATCACGCGTACGTCTCGGCCTCGGCAAGCAGCGCGCCCGCGGCGTCCTTCGGCGCAAGGATCGGCGCGACGTCGGCGGGCCACGCGATGCCGAGCGCGGGATCGTCGAAACGCAGCGTGCGCTCGTGCGCGGGGTACCAGTAATCGGTCGTCTTGTAGAGAAATTCCGCGGCGTCGGAGAGCACGAGAAAGCCGTGCGCAAACCCGGGCGGAACGTAGAGCATCCGGCGATCGGACGCGGACAGGCGCATCGCGACGTGACGGCCGAACGTCGGCGACGAGCGCCGCAGGTCGACCGCGACGTCGAGCACTTCCCCGGCGACGACGCGCACGAGCTTGCCTTGCGCATGGCGTATCTGGTAGTGCAGACCGCGCAGCACGCCGCGCACGGAGCGCGAATGATTGTCCTGCACGAATTCGGCGTCGATGCCCGCCTCGGCGAAAGCGCGGCGGTTATAGCTTTCGAAGAAGAACCCGCGCGCGTCCTCGAACACGCGGGGCTCGATCATCAGCACGTCCGGCAGCGACGACGCGGTTGCGCGCATGCGATCGACTACGGCAGAAGCGGCTCTTCGAGCAGGCGCAGCAGATAGCGGCCGTAGCCGTTCTTCTTCATCGCGTCGCCGAGCCGAGCGAGCTGCGCCGCGTCGATGTAGCGCATCCGGTACGCGATCTCCTCGGGGCACGCGATCTTCAGTCCCTGCCGCCGCTCGATCGTCTCGATGTACTGCGACGCCTCGAGCAGCGATTCGTGCGTGCCGGTGTCGAGCCACGCCATGCCGCGGCCCATCACTTCGCAGACGAGCTCGCCCCATTCGAGGTACCGGCGGTTGACGTCGGTGATCTCGAGCTCGCCCCGAGCGGACGGAACGAGCGCCGCTGCGACGTCGAGCACGCGATTGTCGTAGAAGTAGAGACCCGTCACCGCGTAGCGCGACTTGGGCTCGCGCGGTTTTTCCTCGAGGCTCGTCACGCGCCCCGTCGCGTCGAACTCGGCGACGCCATAGCGCTCCGGATCGGCGACCGGGTACGCGAAGATCGTCGCGCCCGTCGTGCTGGCGCTCGCGCGCGCCAGTTGCGGTTGCAGGTCGTGACCGTAGAAGATGTTGTCGCCGAGCACGAGCGCACAGGCATCGCGTCCGACGAATTCGCGCCCGATCACGAATGCCTGCGCAAGGCCATCCGGCGATGGTTGCACCGCGTACGAGATCGAAAGTCCGAAGCGCGCGCCGTCGCCCAGCAATTGCGCGAAGCGCGGCGTGTCTTCGGGTGTCGAGATCAGCAGAATGTCCCGGATGCCGGCAAGCATCAGCGTCGACAGCGGGTAATAGATCATCGGCTTGTCGTACACCGGCAGCAGCTGCTTGGAGACGACCTGCGTCACCGGATGGAGGCGCGTGCCCGAGCCGCCGGCCAGAATGATCCCTCGCCTTTTCATCGGACGCTCACGCGTACTGAAGATCGACCCACTGCCGATACGCCTCGTTCTGGACGCCGGCGAGCCAGTCGCCGTTCGCGACATACCAGTCGACCGTTCGCCGCAATCCGGACTCGAACGTTTCCGCCGGTGTCCAGCGCAGTTCGCGGCGGATCTTCGACGCGTCGATCGCGTAGCGGCGATCGTGTCCCGGGCGGTCCCTGACGAACGTCACGAGGCCTTCACAGTCGCTGCCCGGACGGCGCGCCTGCACGAGCCGGCAGACCGTGCGCACGACGTCGAGATTGGTCATCTCCGCATTGCCGCCGACGTTGTACGTCTCACCCGGCCTGCCGTGCGCGAGCACGCTGCGTATCGCGCTCGCGTGGTCGCCGACGTAAAGCCAGTCGCGCACGTTGCGCCCGTCGCCGTAGACCGGGAGCGGCAGGCCGGCGAGCGCGTTGACGATCATCAGCGGGATCAGCTTCTCGGGAAATTGCCGCGGCCCGTAATTGTTCGAACAGTTCGTCGTCACGGCCGGCAGGCCGTACGTATGGTGATATGCGCGGACGAGGTGATCGGACGCCGCCTTCGACGCGGCGTAGGGACTGTTCGGCGCATAGGGCGACGTCTCGCAGAACGGAGGATCGTCGGAGCCGAGCGAGCCGTACACTTCGTCGGTCGACACGTGCACGAAGCGGAAGGCCGCGCGCTCGGCGGCCGGCAACTCGCTCCACCATCCGCGAACGCAGTCGAGCAGCGCGAACGTGCCGGCGACGTTGGTTTCGACGAACGCCGCAGGTCCGTGGATCGAGCGGTCGACGTGCGTCTCGGCCGCGCAGTTGACGATCGCGCGGGGCCGGTGGCGCTCGAGAAGCGAGCGTACGAGCGCCCGGTCGCCGATGTCGCCGCGCACGAACGTGTGCCGCGGGTCTGCGGCGATCGATGCAAGGCTTTGCAGATTGCCGGCGTACGTCAGCTTGTCGAGATTGACGAGCGGCTCGCCGTTCGCGGAAAGCCAATCGAGCACGAAATTCGAGCCGATGAAGCCGGCGCCGCCGGTGACGAAAATCATGTCCGCATCTGGAAGGCGTTTGGCGCGGCGAGTTTAGCACCCGCGCGGCATCACGCCGGGACGCCGTAATGGTCGCGATACCAGGCGACGAAGCGCGCGAGCCCGTCGTCGAGCGAGGTGCGCGGCGCAAAGCCGGTCGCGCGCGCGAGCCGCTCGATCGACGCGTACGTCGCGCGCACGTCGCCCGGCTGCATCGGCCGTGGACGGCGAATCGCATGGCGTCCGAGCAGCCGCTCGAGCGTGTCGATGAAGCGCGAAAGCTCGACCGCTTGATGATTGCCGATGTTGTAGATCGCGTACGGCGCTGCATCGGCGTCAGCCGCGGGAGGAAGGGCGAGCACGCGCACGACGCCCTCGACGATGTCGTCGACGTACGTGAAATCCCGCTGCATCCGTCCTTCGTTGAACACGTCGATCGGTTGCCCGTCGAGGATCGCCCTGGCGAAGAGCATCGGCGCCTGGTCGGGGCGCCCCCACGGTCCGTACACGGTGAAGAAACGCAGGCCCGTCGTCGGCAACCGGTAGAGATGGCTGTAGCTATGCGCCATCAACTCGTTCGCCCTCTTCGTCGCGGCATAGAGGCTCACCGGGTGATCGACCGGCTGGTCCTCGGAGAACGGCAGCACGTGATTGGCGCCGTACACCGACGACGACGACGCGAAAACCAGGTGACGCGCCGGATGGTGGCGGCAACCTTCGAGAACATGACCGAAGGCGACGAGATTGTTGCGGATGTACGCCTGCGGATTCACGAGCGAATGGCGGACGCCCGGCTGCGCCGCGAGGTGCACGACCGCGTCGAAGCGACGTGCGAAAAGCGCCGACGCTTCGCCGGCGTCCGCGAGATCGACGCGCTCGAAGGCGAAGCGATCGAGCCCGCGCAGCGCGTCGAGCCGTGCCTGCTTGAGGGCGACGTCGTAATAGGGGTCGAGGTTGTCGACGCCGGTGACGAGCGCGCCGGCTTGCGTCAATGCGCGTGCGACGTGCATGCCGATGAAACCTGCGGCGCCAGTCACCAGCATGCCCTGGCCCGCAAACGACGGCAGGGGCGCGCTCACCGGTCCGCACCCCGCGCTTCGCGCTTCGACGCCGGCTCCGCATGGGGACGACCCCGTGCGTCGGTCCTGCGTTGCGCACGCTCGAGCGCGCAAAGCTTCGCGTGCTTGAGAAAGCTCGCGAACGCGCCGATCGCGATGTGCGCGAAACCGGCGGCGCCGTCGAGAAAGCCGAGCTTCAGCACGTAGAAGCGCAGGAACCGCGCGATCGGCGCCGTCGCCATCGCGAGCGCCGAGCCGCGCCGGCCGCTCGCGTGCATCGCGTCGGCCTGCAGCGTCGTATAGCGATTCTGCTTGGCGATGTAGCGCTCGAGCGATTCGGCCGATGCGTGCAACAGGTCGCCTTCGAGGCGCCCGACCGGTCCTTCGGCGATCACGTGCTCGTGCACCGGATCGTCGCTCCAGTGCGCGCGGCGACGATCGAAGAGCCGCGTCGTCCAGTCGGGATAGCCCTCGCCATGCGCAAGCCAGCGGCCGAGAAAGCGGTTGCGCCGCGCCAGCGCGTACGCGGCATGAGGCGGATCGCCGGCTGCGAAAAGCGCGACCATCGCATCGCGCAGCGCCGGCGACAATCGCTCGTCGGCATCGAGGCACAGCACCCAATCGTGCACCGCTTCCTGGACGGCGAACTGCTTCTGTCGGCCGAAGCCCAGGAATGCGCGCGTGATGACGCGCGCGCCCATGCGGCGCGCGATTTCTACGGTATGATCGCCGCTCCCGGAATCCACGACGAGCGCGTCGCTCGCGAACGGCGCCGACAACAGA
>Ga0068856_100006059_pt1 | contig 11883 bp, 10 predicted proteins | sample KBSCornC62_FD_66595 | JGI IMG/M metagenome (GOLD analysis project Ga0068856, IMG submission 66595) | Corn rhizosphere microbial communities from Kellogg Biological Station, Michigan, USA - KBS Corn C6-2 | ecosystem: Host-associated > Plants > Roots > Rhizosphere > Soil ...
GAGCTCGCGGCAGACGTGGACGTCGTGCTGACCTCGCTGCCCGACGATGCGGCGTTCGAGGCCGTCGCGGCCGAGATCGTCGAGTCGGCGCAGCCCGGCACCGTGCTCGTCGACGTGAGCACCGTCTCGCCCGCGGCGTCCGCGCGCGTCGCCGCGATCGCCGACGACGCGTCCGTTGCGTACCTACGCGCACCGGTCAGCGGCAACCCGACCGTCGTGCGCGCGGGGAACCTCACCTTCATCGTGTCGGGCGCGCGCGAGACGCTCGAGCGCGTCGAGCCGGTGCTCCTGGCGATCGGGCCGACGATTCACCACGTCGGCGACGGGGAGCAGGCGCGTGTGGTGAAGCTGGCGATCAACCTGATGGTCGCGGGGCTTGCGCAGCTGATCTCCGAGGCGCTCGTGCTCGGGGAGGCGTCCGGCGTCTCGCGCGAGGCGCTTCTGCGCGTAATGGCGAGCTCGGCCGTCGGCGCGCCGTTCGTCGAGTACAAGACGGAGCCGCTCCTGCGCGATGACTATTCCGCCACCTTCACGACCGCGCTGATGGAGAAGGACATCGACCTCGTCCTCGACTCCGCCGGCGAGGCGGGCGTCCAACTGCCGCTCGCGCGCGACCTGAAGGAGCTGCTGCACTCGGCGATCGGAGCCGGGTACGGCGACGACGACTTCATGGCCCTCTTCCTCAACCTGCGCCGCGAGACCCGGCAGGAGGTCCTCCAATGACCATGCGAAGCATCGGCTCGCCCGACGCGACGCGCGCCGTCGACTGGGAGCAGCGGATCGACTTCCCGCGCCTGCGGGCCGAACGCTTGCAGCGGGCGAAGGCCGCGCTCGATGCCTCCGAGCTCGGCGCGCTGCTCCTCTTCGACCCGAACAACATCCGCTACGTCACGAGCACGCACATCGGCGAGTGGGCGAGGGACAAGAACGCCCGCTTCACGCTGCTGATGCGCCGCGCCGAGCCGATCCTGTGGGACTTCGGCTCGGCCGCCCGGCACCACCAGTTGTTCGCGCCGTGGCTGCCGCCCGAGAACTTCCGCGCGGGAGTGGCGCCGATGCGCGGCGCTATGCCGGTGGAGACGGGGATCCCGGACCGGCTCGCGGCCAAGATCACCCGCGAGCTGCGCGAGCGGGAGCTGCAGGACGAGCCGCTCGGGATCGACATGGCCGACCTGGTCACAATCGAGGCGCTGCAGCGCGGCGGCGTGCAGATCGCCGACGGCTCGCAGGTCATGCTCGAGGCGCGCAAGCTCAAGACCGACCAGGAGATCGCGCTCCTCGACCAGTCCGCGGGCCTCGTCGACGCCGTCTACGACGAGATCTACCGGATGCTGCGCCCGGGCGTCTACGAGCACGAGATCGTCGCCCGCGCGCACCAGCTCCTCTTCGCGATGGGCTCGGAGCAGGTCGAGGCCGTGAACGCCGTCTCGGGCGACCGTTGCAACCCGCATCCGCACGTCTTCTCGGACCGGCTGCTGCGGCCGGGCGACCAGGCCTTCTTCGACATCATCCACTCGTTCATGGGCTACCGGACGTGCTACTACCGCACGTTCAACGTGGGCGGCGTCAGCCCGTCCCAGCTCGACGCCTACAAGCAGTGCCGCGAGTGGCTGGACGCGGCGATCGCGCTCGTCCGGCCCGGCATGACGACCGACAAGATCGCCGAGGTCTGGCCGACGGCCGAAGAGCTCGGCTTCCCGGACGAGGAGACGTGCTTCGGCCTCCAGTTCGGCCACGGGATCGGCGTCGGCCTGTACGAGTCGCCGATGATCTCGCGCGTCCACTCGCTCGACAATCCGGTCGAGCTCGAGCAGGGCATGGTCTTCGCGCTGGAGACGTACTGCGCCGCGACCGACGGCCGCTCGGCCGCGCGCATCGAGGAGGAGGTGGTCGTGACGGCGACCGGGTGCGAGGTGATCACTCGCTTCCCGGCGGAGGAGCTGCTGGTCGCCGGCAAGACCTACGTGCGTGGCGCCGATCTCGTCTCCGAGAACGGTCGCGACGGCGATGCGGGCGTCGCCGAGGCCGTCGCGGCTTCGGCCGTGGTCGAGCCCGCCGGCGTGCCGCGATGAGCGACAGCGGAACGCGCGAGCTGGCCGACGGCCTGCCGGGCTACCGGCTCGTCCGCCGCGAGGACGTCGAGCTCGCGCCGGGCCTGCCGGAACGCTCGAGCGGCCTGACCTCGTGCCGTCTCGTCGGCGGCTCGCTGGGCTCGACGCACATGGCGTTGACGCTCGTCGCGCTCGAGGACGGCCACGTCGACGAGCACCTGCATTCGTTCGAGACGAGCTTCTTCGTGCTCGACGGCGAGCCGGTGCTGTACCTCGACGGGCGCGGGGTCGGGCTCAGGCCCGGCGCCTGCGGCCTGATCGGCGTCGGCGTGCCGCACGCGTTCCGCAGCGAGGAGCGCGGGCTGTGGCTCGAGATGGCGGCGCCGCGGCCGCGCCTCGACGCCAGCGACACGTTCTTCCTCGGCCCGCCGCCCGACGGCGAGGCCGTGCCGCTCGACGCCCGCGACCCGCGCAACCACAACCTCTTTCTGCTGACCGACGGCGAGACGGACCTCGACGCGTTGAAGCGCGGCCAGGCGATGGGCGCGCCGACGGTGTCGGGCAGCATGGCCACCGCGCTGCTCGCCTACAGCGGCATCGCCGTGAAGATGCTGGTCGACCAGCGGCTCGACGCGCAGCTCCACACGATGTTCATGGTCGACTACCAGCCCGGCGCCTGCGCGAACCCGCACGACCACCCGTTCGAGGAGTCGTACTACATGCTCGACGGCGAGGTCGACGTGGTCGCCGACGGCGACCGCCACACGCTGCGGCCGGGCGACGCGTTCTGGACCGGGACCGGCTGCGTCCACGCCTTCTACGAGACGCAGGGCAAGCCCGTCCGCTGGCTGGAGACCTCGGCGCCTGCGCCGCCGCCGCGCTACTCGTACCGGCACGAGCGCGACTGGGCGTACCTCGTCGAGCGGCTGCAGTCCCAGGCAAAGGTGGGCGCGCCGTGAGTCAGGTCGCGGCGACCCCGGGCGTGCTGGACGACGTCGAGCTCTACACCGGCATCTACCGCCGGATGCTGCTGATCCGCGGCTTCGAGGATCTGGTGCACTCGCTCTTCCTCAAGGGCGAGGTGTACGGCACCACGCACCTCTACTCGGGACAGGAAGCGGTCGCCACCGGCGTTGCGAGCCTGCTCGAAGACCGCGACCGCGTGGCGGCGACCTACCGTGGCCACGGGCACGCGCTGGCGCTCGGCGTCGAGCCGCAGCGGCTGCTGGACGAAATGCTCGGCCGCGCGTCCGGGATCAACGGCGGTCGCGCCGGTTCGATGAACGTCAACTCGCCGGCCGACCGGCTGATCGGCTCGTTCGGGATCGTCGGCGGCAGCATCGCGGCGGCGACCGGCGCGGCGTTGGCGCTGAAGCGGACGACAGGCGGCGTCGCGGTCGCGTACTTCGGGGACGGCGCGATGAACCAGGGATACGTCTTCGAGTGCCTCAACTTCTGCCAGGTGCTGAAGCTGCCGCTGCTGCTCGTCTGCGAGAACAACGGTTACGGCGAGTACACGGCGTTCCGCTCCGTCACCGCCGGCGAGATCCGCGCGCGGGCCGACGTGATGGAGGTGCCGGCCGAGACGATCGACGGGATGAGCGTCTGGACGGTGCGCGAGGCGGCCGCGCGGGCGCTCGAGCACGTGCGCGGCGGGAACGGGCCCGCGTTCGTCGAGGCGATCACGTACCGCTTCGTCGGGCACTCGCGCAGCGACCCCGGCGCGTACCGGCCCGAGGGCGAGCTCGACGAGTGGAAGGCGAAGGACCCGCTCGTCCTGCTGCGTGCGCAGCTCGAGGCAGAGGGCGTCGAGACGGTACGGCTCGACGAGCTGGAGCGCGAGATCGGGTCGGAGCTCGAGCGGATGCGCGAGCAGGGTCTCGAGGCGCCGTTCCCGACCGACTCGAGCGCGACCGAGTTCAAGGACTGAGCGTTGGCGGGCGAGCTGACCATGCCGAAGCTGTCGGACTCAATGGCCGACGCGGTGATCATCCGCTGGCTGGTCTCGCCCGGCGAGGAGTTCGACCGCGGTGCGGGCCTGGTCGAGGTCGAGACCGACAAGGCGACAGTCGTCTACGAGGCCGAGTCGGCGGGGACGCTCGGCGCGATCCTCGTGCCGGAGGGCTCCAGCGCCGCGGTCGGCGAGGCGATCGCGACGCTCGCCAACGGAGAGGTGACCCGACCGCAGCGCTCCGACGGCGAGCGGCCGAACGCGACGCCCGTCGCGAGGCGGACCGCGGTCGAGCTCGGCGTCTCACTGCACGGCATCACGGGCACCGGCCCGGGCGGTCGCGTCACCCGCGAGGACGTCGAGCAGGCCGCCGCCGAGAGTGGCGTTCCGACCGAGCGGCTGCCCGCCGACGGCGGCAAGGGCCAGGTCCGAATGCTCGAGCTCACGGCGACCCAGGCGACGATCGCGCGGCGGATGGAGGAGTCGGCGAGGACGATTCCGGTCTTCACGGTCTCTACCGACGTCGACATGTCGCTGATCGCCGAGCTGCGCCGCGGCGCGCGTGATGAGCGCGAGGACGCGCCGTCGCTGAACGACTTCGTGGTGAAGGCGGCGGCCGTCGCGCTGCAAACGTTCGCGAGGCTCAACGCCGCGTTCGTCGACGGGAAGGTCGAGTGCTACTCGCGCATCAACGTCGCCGTCGCCGTCGCCACCGAGGACGCGCTGCTCGTCCCGGTGGTCCGCGACGCCGACCGCAAGCCGCTCGCGGAGATCGCGGCCGACACGCGCCGGCTCGCCGAGGCCGCTCGCGGTCGCTCCCTCGCGCCGCAGGACCTCGCCGACGCGACCTTCACGGTCTCGAACCTCGGCATGTTCGGCGTCCGCGCCTTCACGGCGATCATCGACCCGCCGCAGGTCGCGATCCTCGCCGTCGGCGGGATCCGCCACGCTCCGGTCGAGGGCGCGGACGGCAGCGTGATCTTCCGCGATCTGATGACCGTGACGCTCACGTGCGACCACCGTGTCGTCTACGGCGCGGACGGCGCGCAGTTCCTGTCCCGGCTCCGCGACCTGCTCGAGCGGCCGCTCGCGCTCACGCTCTGATGGCGAAGATCCCGTTCCGCACTGCGATCCGCGACGCGCTCGACGAGGAGCTGGCCAACGACGAGCGCGTGATCCTGTTCGGCGAGGACATTGCCGTCGCCGGCGGCGTCTTCGCGACGACGCCGGGCCTCCACGAGAAGTACGGGCCGGAGCGTGTCTTCGACACGCCGATCTCGGAGCTGGCGCTCGCGGGCGCGGCCTTCGGCTCGGCCGTCACCGGGCTGCGGCCGGTGGTCGAGATCATGTTCGGCGACTTCCTCACGCTGGCGATGGACAGCGTCGTCAACCAGTCGACGAAGTACTGGTTCCTGACGCAGGAACAGGTGAGCGTGCCGCTCGTCTTCCGCTCTGTCGTCGGCGCCGGTGGCCGCTTCGGGGCGATCCACTCGCAGATGCCGGTCTCGTGGTTCATGGGCGTGCCGGGCCTGAAGATCGTCGGCGCCTCGACGCCTGCGGATGCGAAGGCGCTGCTGAAGGCGGCGATCCGCGACGACAACCCGGTGCTCTTCTTCGAGCATAAGCGGCTATACACGCTCGAGGGCGAGGTGAACGGCGACGTCGGCCGGCTCGGCGAGGCGACGGTCGTACGCGAGGGGACGGACGTCACGCTCGTCGCGGCGATGAAAAGCGTCCACGACGGGCTCGAGGCGGCCGAGGCGCTCGAGCAGGACCGCATCTCGGTGGAGGTGATCGACCTGCGGACGCTGCGCCCGTTCGACGCCGAGACGGTGCTCGCGTCGGTGCGCAAGACGAACCGGATCGTCGTCGTCGAAGAGGGCCCGCTGACCGGCGGCTGGGCGGGCGAGGTGCTCGCGACGGTGACGGAGCAGGCGCTCGGCCATCTCGACGACGCCTGGCGCCTGGCGACGCCGAACACGCCGATCCCCTACAGCCCGCCACTCGAGGACGCATTCCTGCCGGGCGCCGAGCGGATCGCGGAGGAGATCCGCCGCCGCCTGCGCTAGTACGGTTGACCGATGAGCGATCCGGCTGAGATCCCACGGGCCCTCGACCGCGCGGCCGAGGCGTCGAAGGTCGGCAACCGGCTCCGGTCGGAGCGGGAGCGGCTCGGCATCAGCCTGCGAGAGCTGGCCCGCCGCGTCGGCGTCTCGCCGAGCCTCGTCTCGCAGATCGAGCTCGACCGCGTCAACCCGTCGGTCAGCACGCTCTACGCGATCGTGACCGAGCTCGGGATGACGATGAGCGACGTCTTCGGCGACTGGCGGCCCGACGAACGGGTCGTGCGGCAGGCGCGCGCCGACGACGGCCTCGTCGAGCGACCGGAGACGCGGCGCGTGATCAACCTCGCCTCCGGCGTCCGCTGGGAGCGGCTGACGCCGCACAGCGACCGTGAGGTCGAGTTCCTCTACGTCGTCTACCCCGTCGGCGCCGCCTCCTGTCCCGAGGACGCGCTGATGAGCCACGGCGGCAAGGAGTACGGCTACGTCACCAGCGGCACGCTCGGCGTGCGCGTCGGCTTCGACGAGTACGAGCTCGGGGCGGGCGGGTCGATCGCGTTCAACTCGTCCTCGCCGCACCGGCTCTGGGCCGTGGGCGATGAGCCGGTGCACGCGGTTTGGGTCGTGATCGGGCGGGAGGCCGACCCGCGCGCGGGCTCGCCCGTCGGACCCGTCGCGCCCGAGCCCGTCTAGGCCGCGGGCGCTTCGCCTTCGCCGGTCGGCAGCCGGCCGACGCCGCGCCAGCCCGTCCGGAGACGGCCGATCAGCTCCGGCGCCTGGTAGAGCACCAGCGCCAGCAGGATCAGCACGCCGATCGTCATCTGCGCGTACTCGGCCGGCTGCTGGAAGAGCGGCAGGACGTTGTTGATCAGCGAGAGGAAGAGCGCGGCGAGCAGTGTGCCGACGAACGACCCGCGGCCGCCCGCGAGGCTCGCACCGCCGAGGACGGCCGCGGCGATGCTCGTGAGCGCGTAGTCGCCGATGATCGGCGAGCCGATCTGCACCTCGGCGGCCGAGTAGAAGCCGGCGATCGACGCCATCACCGAGCAGACGACGAAGGCGAGGAAGATCACGACTCCAGTCGAAATCCCGAGCCGCCGGCCGGAGGTCTCATCGAGCCCCACGGCGCGCACCGCCATGCCCGTCCGCGTCCGGTAGAGCCAGAGGTCAGCGAGCACGACTAACAGCACGACGCCGACGAACGCGACCGGCATGAAGCCGATGCTGGTGTTCAGCGCGTCGATCACGCTGCTGTTGATCTCGCCCTCCGGCGCGTTGCGCAGGAGCAGCGACGCGCCCTCGAGGATGCTGAGCGTGCCGAGCGTCGCGATGATCGACGGCAGGCGCAGGATCCGGATCAGCGTGGCGTTGAAGACGCCGGTCGCGGCGCCGACGCCGACGATCGCGATCGCGCCGAGGAAGAGCGACAGCGTCGTCTCGTCCGGCTTCAGCGTGAACGACGCCGTGACGACGCACATCGTGATCAGGGCCGCGACGGAGACATCGAAGCCGCCGACGAGGAGCGCGTTCGTCTGGCCGATCGCGACGAGCGCGAGCGGCATCGTCGCGAGCAGCAGGTTGTTGATGTTGTACTGCGTGAGGAACGCGTCCTGGCGAACGGCCGTGAACGCGCCGACCGCGACGATCAGCGCCGCGAGCAGGACGAGCGGGATCCAGCCGCGCGACCTCACGCCTCGACCTTTGCCGCCCGGCCGCCGACGATCGCCTCGACGATGCGCTGCTCGCCGAGCTCGTGGCCCGGGATCTCGTCGACGATCACACCGCGCGACATCACGACGACGCGGTCGCAGAGACCGGCCAGCTCGAGCGGGTCGCTCGACTTGACGACCAGCGCTACGCCTTCGTCCGCCTTCGCGCGCAGCGCTTCGTAGATGTCGAAGCGGGCGCCGACGTCCACGCCCTGGGTCGGCTCGTCGGCGAGGATCAGCTTGACGTCGCCGCGCAGGAACGGCCGGGTGAGCGAGACCTTCTGCTGGTTGCCGCCCGAGAGCGACTGCACCGGCTGCTCGACGGACGCCATCCGGATCCGCAGGCGGCCCGCCATGTCGTCGACCGTGCGTCGCTCGCGCCGGCGGTTGAGGAAGCCCATCGGCGCGAGGCGCCGCAGCACCTGGATCGTCGTGTTCGAGCGGACGCTGAGCACGGGGAAGAGCGACTCCTGCATGCGGTCACCGCTCAGGAGGACGACGCCCTGCCGCAGGGCGCCGAGCGGCGACCTCGCGTCCAGCGAGGCGCCGTCGCACGCCGCGCGTCCGGCCGAGGCGCGCTCGACGCCGGCGAGCGCGCGCAGGAGCTGCGCCTGTCCGTTGCCCTCGGCGCCCGCGACACCGAGAATCTCGCCCTTCTCGACCTTCAGGTCGACCGGGCCGAAGCGGTCGCCCCGCAGGCCGGTTACGTCGAGCAGAACCTCGGGCACGCGCCCGTCGCCGTCGCGTTGCGGGAAGGCCTGCTGCAGCGGTCGGCCGATCATGTGCGCGACGAGCGCGTCCTCCGTCATCCCGGCCGCAGCGAACGTCCCCTGCTTGACGCCGTCGCGCAGCACGCTGATCCGGTCGGCGATCTCGAGCACCTCGGGGAGGCGGTGGCTGACGTAGACGATCCCGACGCCGGCCCGGCTCCGCTCGTGTACGAGCGCGTGCAGCTGCTGCACCTCCTGCGGGCCGAGCGCCGTCGTCGGCTCGTCGAGCAGCAGCACCTTCGGCCGCGGGAGGAGCGCCTTGACCACCTCGAGGAATTGCCGCTGCGCGAGCGAAAGGGCGCCGACGCGGGCGCTCGCGTCGAGGTCGACGCCGTACTCCGCGAGCGTGGCGGCGGCCCACTTCGCCATCCGGGCGAATGGCGGCCGATCCTTCGCCGGCACCGCGAGATAGAGGTTCTCGGCGACGGAGAGGTCGAGCAGGTGCGAATACGTCTGGTAGGCGATCCCGAGGCCGAGCCTGCGCCCCTCGGCCGGCGAGCCGCGGCGCCGCCGGTGACCGTCGATCTCGAGCTCGCCGTCGTCGGGGGCGAGGAACCCGCTGGCCATTCCGAGCAGTGTCGACTTCCCGGACCCGTTCTCCCCGACGAGCGCGTGGATCTCGCCGCCGCGGCAGTCGAAGGAGACGTCGCGAACCGCTTGCACGGCCCCGAACGCCTTCGACACGCCGCGAAGCGACAGGACGACGGGGGTCTCGGGCCCGGGACTCGACACCGTTCTAGGTTGCTCGGACTCTGGCTACGTGCAGTCCTCCTACGGGTACATCCGGTGCAGCAGCTTGACCGGGACGAGCGAGGTCGCGGAGGCCTCCGTCGGGTAGCCCTTCACGCACTCGGTCCGCTTGGCCTCGTTCTGCAGCTGGATCGGGAACACGATCTGCGGCGGGATCTTCGCGCCCTTCAGCCGCATCATCAGCGCCGTCAGCGCCACGCGGATCTGCGAGTTCCCGGCGGTGTAGTAGTAGACCTTGAGCTTCGGGTTGTGCAGCTTCTTCGCCGCGCAGCCCATGCCGACGTCGTCGGTGCGCAGCGTCAGCACGGCGTTGAACGGCTTGCCCGCGGCCTTGTACGCCGCGAACGCGCCCTGCGCCATGCCGAGGCCGTACTCGTAGCTCCAGCCCTTGATGTTCGGGTGGGCGGCGAGGATGCCGGAGACGACCTGCTGGACCTTGGACGCGTCCCAGTTGGTCGGCTCGTTCGCCACCACGTGGATGCTCTTGTTCAGCGCCGGCTGCTCGCATTTCTGCCAGCCCGCCGAGAGCGGGTTGCCGGGGAAGCCGCCCATGAAGGCGATGTCGCCCGACTTCACGTACGTGTTCATGATCTTCGCGTACGCCCGGCCGAGCTTGCACACGTTCTCGCCGACGACGGTCGTGTAGTTCTTGCCCGGCCCGCTGACGTAGCCCCACGCGTAGGTCGCGACGGGGATGCCGGCCTTCTTGGCCTCTCTGAACACCGGTAGCTCGGCGTCGGCGAAGTCCGGGTAGGTGACGATCGCGCTGACGTGCTGGGCGATCATCGCGCGGAAGTCGGCCAGCGCCTGGTTCAGGTTCGAGTGCGCGGTCCGGTAAACGATCTTGCCGATCGATTTGTACGTCAGCGCCTGGAGGATGAACTCCATCTTCGAGATGTGGCGGTAGACGTTCTCGCCGAACGGCTCAACGTAGGCGACCGTGAGCTTGCCTCCAGTGCCGGTGCTGCAGCCGTCGTTCTTCCAGCACTTGAGCGCGAGGTTGTAGTTCACCTTCTTGCTCGCACGGCCGAACGCGGCCAGCGAGATGTTGCGCGCCATCGTGTTGTGCGGCAGGAGCGTCGCCTTGAAGAGCGTGTGCGCGAGCACCTTCGGGCTGGCCTTGTAGACCTCGCCGTAGCCGCCCTTCGCGTTCGCGTGGGTCGCCGACGCGGTGCCCTGGGTGCCGCCGAACGCGGCCGCGGCCGCCAGAAGCCCCACCGCGAGCACCGTCACGCCGAGGCCGAGCAGCCACCGTCTCCTCTCGCTCACCTTTGGTACGTCCATTGTGCCCTCCTCCTTTCGTTCCTTCAGCCCGTGTCCTGGTCCAGCGCTGGAGCGATGCGCGTCGGCGCCGACCGCGGCCGCAGGAGGCGGCCGAGGAGCGACGCGATCCGGTCCCCCGAGATCAGCATCCCGACGATGATCGCCGCGCCGAAGACGATGAACTGCCACCCCGTCGCGATGCCGAGGATCAACAACATCTGGTTCAGCAGCGTTAGGGCGAGCGCCGCGACCCACGTCGACGTCGCGCTCGCGAGCCCGCCCGCGAGCGATGCGCCGGCGATCACGACCGCGGCGATCGGCGCGAGCAGGTACGAGGCGCCGAAGGCGGGGTCGACGCTGACGCGGACGCCGGCGAGCAGCACGGCCGCGAGGGCGTAGAGCGTCCCGGCCGCGGTGTACGCGAAGATGACGTGCGCGCGCACGTGAATGCCCGCCATCCACGCGGCGCGCGGGTTCGCGCCCACCGCCTGGAAGCGCCGGCCCGGCGCGCTGTACCGCAAGAGCAGCGCGACCGCGAGCGTGATCGCCGCGCCCGCCCAGAAGACGGCGCTGATCCCGAGCGGCCGGTTCTGCGCGAAGTCCGACAGCCGCGACGGCACCTCGGCCTCGGCGAGGCCGTTTGCGTAGCGCAGCCCCTCGGCGGCGACGATGTAGCCGACCGACAGGGTCACGATCAGCGGGTTCAGCTGCAGGATCCCGACGAGGATCCCGTTGACGAGCCCGACGAGGACGCCGACGCCGAGGCAGGCGAGTATGGCGATCCCGAGGCGACCGTTCGAGTGGTGGCCGACGCCGACGATCAGGTAGCCGCCGAGGAACATCACGCCCGGCGTCGAGAGGTCGATGCCGGCGTGCATGATCACGAGCATCTGGCCGAGCGCCGCGATCGCGAGCACGGTCATGTACGGGAGCACGAAGGCCCATGAGGTGCTCTGCAGGGCGGCGGGCGCGATGATCGACGCGATCAGGAGCAGTGCCGCGGTGGCGATCCAGACCGGGACGAACCGTGCGCCGACGAGCGCGTCGGCGAGCAGGGACCTCGCGCCGCGCCCCGTGTGCAGTACGACGCCCTCGGTGCGACCGTGCGCGCTCACCTGCTCCTTTGCAGCTGCAGCCCCGACAGGCATGCATTCTGAGCAGGTGCAAGCGAAAGTGTCAACCATCACCGAACGGAATGACGCAAACGGCGCAGATGCGTCCACTGCTGCTTAACGCCAACGGAGTCCGTTGACGGCTCCACGCGCACCCGTTTATGCTCGCTGCACATCTGCGTGGCCCCGTGCGGGGCGCGCTCCTCGTACCGGC
>Ga0068856_100006063_pt1 | contig 11881 bp, 7 predicted proteins | sample KBSCornC62_FD_66595 | JGI IMG/M metagenome (GOLD analysis project Ga0068856, IMG submission 66595) | Corn rhizosphere microbial communities from Kellogg Biological Station, Michigan, USA - KBS Corn C6-2 | ecosystem: Host-associated > Plants > Roots > Rhizosphere > Soil ...
CGCAGGCGCTCCTGGGCCAAACTGTTTCGGGGTCGATGCCGTCGAGTGATAATGCGGCTGATTTTGTAGCGCACATGGCGAGGATCTTTCAGCTGAAACTCAAAGCGGAGAATAATACTTATTTGATAACGGAGTAATGTGATGAGATGCATAACAGATCTCTGATAGTTTGAATTGTAATTGAATTGCTTAAACCTAACCCTTATACCTATGTCAAAACTCTACCTATTCACGGGCATTTTTGTGCTGATATGTTATCGCGCAATGCCACAGCATGGAGAAATCTATGCCTCTAACCGGCAGCAACCGCCGGATATTTCCGTTCAATCGTACTCCCTGAAACACGGGTTAAGCCAGTTACAGAAAATGTTCGATGTGTCGATTGCCTACAAAGATGAGTGGGTGAAAGATAAAATCGTACAGGTTCCGTTGAACTTCCCATCTGTTGAGAAGGCTTTGGATGCCATGCTGCAAAATACCGGCTTGAAGTATGAAAAGGCAGGCAATCGCTTCTATATTATTTTCGAGAAGAAGCAGCATCAGTCGACGTATAATTATTCATCCACTGCGCCGCTGGTGTTGAACGCGTCGTCATCATCGGGCGATTTTGCAACGCCGGATCTTACTACTGTCTCGAACGAAATGACAGAGCCCGCGACCATTACCGTTACGGGTCACGTAACAGATGAATCCGGAGCCGATTTCCCTGGCATTAACGTCATCGTGAAGGGTACAACGATCGGATCCAGTACCAATTCGGATGGCCGCTATTCTATCGATGTAATCGATGAAAATTCGGTACTCGTGTTTTCCTTTATCGGGTATGGCACGCAGGAAATTGTTGTTGGCTCCAGAACAACAATCGATGTCGCCATGCAACCTAATGTGAAATCACTTGATGAAGTTGTTGTAACGGCCTTGGGTATTGAGCGCTCTTCTAAGAGCTTGGGATACTCAACCACGAAGGTAACGGCCGATCAGCTGGCGATTAATAGAACACCGAATATCATGAATACTCTTCAAGGTAAAGTTGCTGGTGTGAATATTTCATCATTGGGCACCGGCCCCGGTGGTTCTTCCAAAGTTCGTATCCGTGGACAATCTTCTTTGGGAGGTCTTAACAGCCCTCTTATTGTAATTAACGGGGTTCCTGTCGACAACACTAACTTTGGAACCAATCAGGGAAATACGGCTGGCGATAACTCTCAAGGAAATAGAGGGGGCGGAGCTTCGACCGATGGCGGTGACGGCTTTTCGAGCATCAATCCCGATGATGTGGAGAGCATGCAGATCTTAAAGGGATCTACAGCGGCGGCTTTGTACGGTTCACGCGCGAAAGACGGTGTTATTATGATAACGACAAAAACAAAAGGCGCAAATAAGGGAGTTGGCGTGAGCTACAACATGAATTTCACGGACGAAACTCCGCTCGATTATACCGACTATCAGTATGTATATGGCCAAGGTGAAAACGGCATCGGGCCTGCTTCCCCGGGAGCACTGCCTAATCCAACAACTGGTCAATGGTCTTTTGGACCGAAGATCGAGCCGGGCATGACGCAAGTGCTTTTTAATAATGTCGTAGTACCGTATGTCGCGCAAAAAGGAATTATTAATAAATTTTACAGACATGGTACGAATCTCACCAACAGTGTATCGTTTTCATCGACCACTGATAAAGGGGGGTTGAATATTTCAGTTGCCAATTTGAAGAGTAACGGCATTACCCCGAACAACTCGTTTGATCGGAAAACAGTCAACCTTGGATTTGGTTATGACCTTTCGGAAAGGTTGAGCATAAAAGGAACCATGAACTATTCGAATGAGCTGAACACAAATCCTCCGGTAGTATCTGATCAGGATAACTCCATTCCAACGTCGTTATATGCGATGGCGAATACGATGCCTCTCGACGTGCTGAAAGCAAACGCATATAATGCCGGCGGTGGTGAGTACATCTATTCACGATTCACAAACCGGACAAACCCATACTGGGTTTTGAACGAAGTGAAACAAAATATTCGTAAAGACCGTCTCTTCGGAAATTTCTCCGTGAAGTATGATATCGCGAAGTGGCTTTTCGTTCAAGTTCGCGCGGGACAGGATTTTTACACGCGTGATCAGGATTACATAAATCTTCCGACCGGAAAAGCGTCCCTCAATGGCGGATCGATCGCATCATCCGTTGCAGGTTTTGTTAATGGGGTTTACACGCAGGATGCACGTCGCTTTAGAGAAACGAATGTCGACTTCCTGATCACAGCCACAAAGGATTTTGGAAATTTTGGCTTGAACGTTAACGTCGGCGGAAATCAAATGAGAAAACGGTTAGACTTGAACAGTGTACAGGTGACTGACTTTGTTGTGAAAGGTGTCTATACCGTTCAGAACGGCCGCGCAAAAGATCCCATTTATACGATGACCGATCAAGCAGTGAACTCGTTGTACGGTATGGCGGAAGTCAATTACAAAAAGTTTTTATACCTAAATGCGACGTTCAGAGAAGATTGGTTCAGCACACTGGCGCCCGGTAGACGTAGCATCCCGTATCCGTCTGTTTCGGCCAGCTACGTGTTCTCAGAATCATTTGCTGCACCGAGATGGTTAAATTTCGGAAAGTTCAGAGCTGCATATGCCAAGGTGGGTAGCGACAGCGATGTGGCACCATATTCTCAATCATTGTTCTACGGTACCACGGCCAACCTGTTTGCCGGCCAGCCTGTAGCCGTGATGAGCTCGCTGGCTGTGCCGAATGCCCATTTGAGTCCGATGAACGTGGCGGAGACAGAACTCGGATTAGAGTTAAAGACCTTCAACAGCAGAGTGAATCTTGATCTCGCCGTGTACCAAAAGATCACCACCGATCAAATCGTGAACGCGCAGATCTCAGACGGTTCAGGCTTCACCTCAACAAAGATCAACAACGGTCAGAGCCGGAACAGGGGCGTTGAATTGATGTTAAACATCGTACCCGTGCAGACCACCAATTTCCAATGGGACTTCACGTTTACCGGCGCGTATAACATCACCAAATGCCTCAGCCTGACATCGTCAAATCCCGGCGAAAACATCACAGTGGGAACACACGTATTCAACGGATTCGTTCAACAAATCGTAGGACAAGAGCTGGGTCAAATCGTCGGCTATGGTTACAGACGCGACGATGGATCAGTGAACCCTGACCATAAAGGACAAATTGTTTACGGATCAAATGGCGTCGCCTTGCCAACGACAAAACTGATCCCTTTTGGAAGCGCTTTGCCAAAATGGGTAGGTGGTTTTAACAACTCCTTTTCTTACAAAGGGATCGTGGCCTCTGTACTCATCGACTTTAAATTAGGTGGCAAAGTTCTGTCCGGTACAAACTTCAACGCCTATCGTCACGGGCTTTCGAAAGAAACGCTTGTTGGAAGAGAAGGTGGTACTAACGGCGAAGGCGCAGTGGTAGGTGTAGGTGTTGATGTTAACAGCAACGTTAACACGGCCGTTGCTTCCGCTGAAAACTTCTACTCCGTAGTGCGGGGAGCCGGCCTCATCGAACCGGTTATTTATAATGCCGGCTATTGGAAGTTACGTCAAATCACAATTGGTTACGACTTTACCAAATTCTTTAAATCGACATCAGCGATTAAAGGCGTACGATTGAGCTTTGTGGCGAACAATGTATTAATGCTGAAGAAATGGGTTCCGAATATCGATCCGGAAAGTTTCAGCTATACTTCCGATAACGTAGTCGGATTGGAGTCGCCTAGCGTTCCCACCACGAGAAGCATCGGTTTCAATTTGAATGTTAAAATTTAATTCGTCGAAATTATGAAAAAGATATTTAGTCTTTGTCTTCTAACCGTGTCGTTCGCAATGATTACGTCGTGCGACCACAATTTTGATGACATTAATACCAGTAAGACAGGCGTAACGGCAATTGATCCGGGGCTGCTGTTGAATAATGCTGTTATTAATTCGTCGCCGGGTGGTGTCAGCACCGGAACGGCAACGACCGATCTCACCTATGAGATGGCGATCGTTCAGCAAATGATAACATCCAATTCGGGTGTAACAGTAGGTGGTAACTTTAACCAGGTAAACATTGGTAACACGCCGCTTACGTGGACGAATTACTTTCAGAATGTGATCCGTTATACACAGGATGTCATTACCAAAACGGCAAGTGATGCTACCCGTGCTAACCTCTATAACATGGCGCGTATCATCCAGGCAAATGCCTTTATGATTCTTACCGATACTTACGGTAACGTTCCATATACGGAAGCGGGAAAAGGATATACAAACCAGATTTTCTTTCCGAAGTATGATACACAGGAGTCCATTTATCCGCAGATTATCGACGAACTGACAGACGCCACTGCGTCACTGGATCCGGCTGGCAAAATCGAAACATCCGACGTATTATATGGAGGCGATATCGCCAAATGGAAAAAATTTGGATACTCAATCCTGATGCGTGCAGGCATGCACCTAAGCCAGGTCGATGCTGCCAAAGCGCAAGCGACTGTATCGGCGGCCTTTACCGGCGGTGTGATTACGTCGAATGCCGATAACGCCATCATTAAACATGACGCCAATTTCAATAATGGTGTTGGAAATATTGTGAATGGCACAGAGGCTGCAAATTTTTATCTCGCAGAACCATTTGTAAATGCCCTTAAGAACACCAGCGATCCGCGCTTATCTGCCATTGCAGTACGGTATGTCGGCGCTACTTCCGGACCGGGCCAGGTGCCAGGCGTTGCTACAACGGCGCCCGGAAATCAATATGGAATGCCAATGGGAAGTGACGACGGCAGCGCTCAAAATGCTGCGGTAGCTGCCGGTTTAGGAAGCCGCTATGCCTATAGCCAGGCCGACAGAAATAGAATTTTGAAAAGAACGTCGCCGATGTTTATTGTGTCAGCATCACAAATGAATCTATTGCTTGCGGAAGCCGCAGCAAGAGGATGGATACCAGGAGGAAATGCAGCAGCTTCAACTTTTTTCACAGCCGGCATAAAAGCTGATATGGATAAGATGGCAACGTATGATCCAGGATCTGCAATTTCCGCAGGCGATCGGGATACCTATGCTACGGCAAATCCGCTCGACGTTTCTACCTTTGATGCATCGCTGCAGCAAATCAGTTATCAATATTGGATCGCTTCTTTCCTGGATGGACCGGAAGCATGGGCAAACTTCAGAAGAACAGGTTACCCTGTACTGGCGCCTAATCCCTACCCGGGAAAATCGGTTACGTTTATCACGCGTATCACCTATCCTCCGTCAGAAATTCTTGTGAACAGTAAAAATGTTCAGGATGCTATTTCGCAAATGGGAGGTGATAACCTCGACACCAAAGTCTGGTGGGATAAATAAAAAAAAGACAAAACAGAAAAGAGCAACGCCGAAAGCGTTGCTCTTTTGTTTTAGACAAAATTCCGTAACCGGTTAAATGATGATTCCGATGGGAGACAACGAACGAAATCTTTGAGTAGTTTAAATTATTATTTCAAACCAGATGTTATGACACATCACGTCGTTGTTTTCATTCTATTTTTTCTGACACTGACCGTTACAGGCGTAGCACAGCAGACCGCACTCACCAAGGAACAAATCGTTGCCATGACGCCCGAGTGGAAGGGCGATCGTTTGCCGGACGGGCGGCCGAATGTTCCGGATAAACTGCTGGAGCGACTGAAGAAAATTTCTCTTGAAGAAGCCTGGGGCATTCTTCGAAACAAAGGATACAACAATCAGTTTGAAGGTGAGTGGATGATCCTCCGGCCAGAAGATGTTCTCGTCGGGCGCGCGTTGACCGTACAATATTTACCTAAACGGCCAGACTACGACAATCTCGTTCGTGAAAAAGGAAAAGCTGAAAAACGAAGCGGCAATTTTAACTCCTGGCCCATCGATATGCTAAAGCCCGGCGACGTATATGTGGCAGACTGTTTCGCGAAGATCGTCGATGGAACATTGATCGGAGACAATCTCGGGAACTCAATTTATGCCAAATCAAAAAATGGCGTTGTCTTTTATGGATCTGTTCGCGACGCTGAAGGGCTTGAAGAAATCCAAGGGTTCAATGCGTGGACGAAAGGATATGATCCCTCGTATTTACAAGAAGTCATGCTTGGTGGTATCAATGTGCCGATACGAATCGGGCGTGCCACTGTCTTACCTGGTGACGCTGTGCTGGCGAAAAAAGGAGGCGTTGTTTTTATACCCGCACATCTCGCTGAAGACGTTGTACTGAATGCCGAGTTCATTGCCCTGCGCGATCAGTTTGGTCATCAGCGCCTGCGCGAGGGAAAATATACACCTGGGCAAATCGATCAGCAATGGACAGATGATATTAAAAATGATTTTCTGAAATGGCTGGATCAGAATTCGGATAAACTTCCAATGACAAGGCCGGAGCTGGACGAGTTTATGAAGAAGCGGACATGGTAGTATGTTGTTAACAGTTAAACGTTAACAGTTAATAGTGAACGGTTGATAAGAAAAAAAACGCGATAACGAATCTGCGCCGTTCCAGACGTTAAAACATCACGTCCGCATCGACTGGTGAAAACATCAAACAAATTCGGCTACGCTACCTTATCGGGAAGAATTTTGGAAAGCATTAAAGTACGATTAACATTTAACTATTAACGGTTAACTAATTATGACACCATCTGAAAAATTTTTAAGCAGGCTTGGTTTAAAAGCATCGCCAACGCCCATCTACCAGACAACGGAAAAAAATGAGCGCCGTGAATTTTTGAAGAAAGCCGGGCTCGGCGGCATCATGCTTGGTGGCTTTATGTTTAGTCCGCTGGAAGATACGTTGGCCCAGGCAACGTCGAAGGTTAACAAAAATTCCTCGCCGTCGGATTTGAAAATTACCGACATGCGGTTTATCGTGGTAATGAATGGTCACACGCGCTGCCCGATCATTCGCATCGACACGAACCAGGGCATTTACGGTCTCGGAGAAGTTCGCGATGGTGCATCCTGGCGTTATGCGATGTTTTTGAAGAGCCGCATTCTTGGAATGAACCCATGTAGTGTCGAAATGATCTTCAAGCGAATCAAGCAATTTGGTTTTCACGGCCGGCAAGGCGGTGGAGTATGTGGTGTTGAGATGGCGCTATGGGATCTTGCTGGAAAAGCATACAATGTACCCGCCTATCAGCTTCTCGGTGGAAAGTACCGCGACAAAGTGAGACTGTATGCAGACACGCCGGAAGGAGAGAGCGAAGCTGATTTTGCAGCGAAAGTAAATAAACGGATAAACGAAGAAGGATTCACCTTCATGAAGATGGACTTCGGTATCGAATTGCTGAAGGGAATTCCGGGTACGTTAGCCAACAGTAACTTCTGGGACATAGGCCGGCAGTGGTCGAATGAGACACTTACTTATGGAGGAACTGAACATCCATTTACACAAGTTCAGATCACCGACAAAGGTCTTGATATCATGACACAGCGTATCGCAATGGTGCGTGAAAAAATCGGATATGAAATTCCGCTGGCGTCCGATCATTACGGACACTTTGATCAAAACAACGCCATCCGCCTGGGCAAGGCCGTTGAGAAATATCGCCTCGCATGGCTGGAAGATCTTATTCCGTGGAAGTTCACGGATCAATGGAGGCAGATCACCGAGGCGATTGAGACGCCGACGCTCACCGGGGAAGATATTTACTTAAAAGAAGAGTTCATCAAACTCATTGACCATCATGCCGTAGACCTTATACACCCCGACCTGGCAACCTCCGGCGGCCTTCTTGAAACAAAGAAGATCGGCGACTACGCCGAAGAACGAGGCGTAGCGATGGCCATGCACTTCGCCGGATCACCCATCTCGTTCATGGCGAACGTTCATTGTGCAGCGGCAACCCAGAACTTTGTCGCACTCGAACATCACTCCGTTGATGTCGACTACTGGACTGATCTTGTGAAAACAAAAAAACCGATGGTTGAAAAAGGATTCGCTAATGTACCCGATGCGCCGGGATTGGGAGTCGAACTCAACGAAGGCGTGGTAAAAAAACACCTGGACACGGAAATGCCCGGATATTTTTCGCCTACACCGGAGTGGGATAAGGACCGCTCATGGGACAGACTTTGGAGTTAACGAAATCAGCACGACATAAGAACATGACTAAATCGCTTATACCAAAAATTCTTTTTTTTCTCGCGGGTTTTTTAATACTCGCATTCATTAAAGTAACATCGGCAGGTGAACATGCTTATGCGGGATGGATTTTGATGGCGTTCTTTTTTTCGATTGCGTTGGCCTTTCGAAGTTATCCGTTGTTGAAAGGATATTCCTTCACGGTCATGATCTTCGCTGCCGTCAGCCTGGCGATGTATTACCCGCAATATTTTGTTTATGTCGGCGACTTTAAACTATCGAAGTTAATTCTCCCATTGATGCAAATCATTATGTTCGGAATGGGAACAGGGTTAAGCATCAAAGACTTCGCGCGCGTGATGCAGATGCCGAAAGGAGTGATCGTCGGTGTTCTGTGTCACTACACCATTATGCCCTTTATCGGTTTCACAGTAACGAAAATTTTTTCGTTCCCACCTGAAGTGGCAGCTGGCATTATCCTGATTGGAAGCTGTCCGAACGGGTTAGCCTCGAATGTTATGTCATTTCTCGCGCGAGCGAACCTGGCACTTGCCGTAACGCTTACTGCCGTGTCGACACTCATTGCACCGCTGGTAACGCCTATGCTGATGCAACTGCTGGCTGGACAGTATATCCAGATCGATTTCTGGAGCATGGTGTGGGATATCACCAAGATCATTATCCTGCCGATTGGTGCCGGCTTGACCTTCAATTATTTTCTTCATGGCAAATTCAAAGTGCTCGACGACATCATGCCCGTGATCTCCATGCTCGGAATTGTGTTGATCATCGTCGTTATCACGTCGGCCGGGCGTAACGAACTCCTGGTTGTCGGGCCATTATTGATACTGGCCGTGACGACGCACAACCTGCTCGGGTATTTTCTGGGTTATTGGACCGCAAGATTGATGCGCATGAAGGAAAATGATTGCCGCACAATCGCGCTGGAAGTAGGTCTTCAAAACGGCGGTCTCGCTTCCGGTCTTGCACTTGCGATGGGCAAGCTTGCTACCGTTGGCCTCGCGCCCGCAGTGTTCGCTCCAGTCATGAACATCTCGGGATCGTCCCTTGCTTTATGGTGGCGAGCGCATCCGCTAGGGGACGAAAGTACGAAGTACGAAGTACAAGATACGAAGTACCAGGAACCGATCAGTCCGGACGAAATATGACGCTTTAAAACTTAGACTTGAAACTTGAAACTTTGAACTGATTTGAACATGAGACTAACCTGCATCATAATTTTTTTGCTGACATGCTGCTCGTGCTTGCATGCGCAACAAATCTCGAAAGAAGAATTAATTTTTCTCACGCCGGAATGGAAAGGAGAACGGTTTCCCGATGGAAGGCCGAAGGTTCCTGACGCTATTTTAGATCGCATGAAACTCGTAACACTCGAAGAGGCCTGGGCTGTTCTGAGAGGAAGTAATTTTAAACACCAATACGACGATGGATGGATGATGATCAATCCTGACAGTGTACTGGTTGGCCGAGCCGTTACGGCCACGTTCATGCCGGGTCGTCCGGATATTCATCGGGTGATCGATGATAAGGGGCACACGAAAGACGGTCGGGTGAAATCGCAGAACTCATGGCCGATAGATATGCTCGTGAAACGCGACGTGTACGTAGTCGATCAGTTCGGTGCGCATGAAGATGGGCCCACCATTGGCGACAATCTCGGGAATTCAATCTATACGAAAACCGGAAATGGTATCGTATACGATGGTGCGATTCGTGACATCAACGGTCTGAAGGAGATCAAGTCATTTACGTCACTGTTCCGCACGTATCACCCGTCACATCACTTGAACAATCCGGATGGCGAGCTCAATACGACGCTCGTCGGCATCAACAAACCAACGCGTATCGGGAAAGCGACCGTGATGCCAGGCGACGTTGTTCTCGGACGCGACGGTGGTGTCATTTTTATTCCGGCACATCTTGCCGAAAAAGTTGTCAAGACTTCTGAAATCGTACGCCTGCGTGACATGTTCGGACATCAGCGGTTGCGTGAACAGAAATATACGCCCGGACAAATTGATTCGCGGTGGTCAGACGATATTGAAAAAGATTTTTCGAAATGGCTCAACGATCATATCAATGAACTACCGGTACCGAAAGAGCAGATACAAGAACTTCTCAAGACTCGAACCTGGTAACAATACATCTCGATAACTTAACTGTAAACGTTAAACCTTAAACTTTAAACTAATTATGTTTTCTCGTCGATCTTTTTTTGGCAAAGCTACAGCGGCAGTGGGTGCTGCGGCGGTTGCACCCCTTGCAAGTTTTGGAAAGAGTTTTGAGAATGCCATTGATAAGACTTCGAAGAACTCAGCGCCGTCTGATCTGAAAATAACAGAAATTAAATGCGGATATACACGCGGTGGTAGTAGTTTATTCGTGAAAATTCACACGAATCAGGGCATCTGGGGATGTGGTGAAGGCGTTGATGCTGTTCCGGGTACCTATTATCTCGTGAAGATGTTTGAAGCGCGCATCAAAGGAAGGAGCCCGTTGAATGTGAACCGGCTTTTTGAAGATATTCGCAAGTCGGGTGTTTTTCAAGGCGCGCAGTCAGGCATGTATGTGGCCGTGCTAACGGCAATTGAAACGGCATTATGGGATCTCACCGGTAAAGCACTTAACCTGCCGGTGTACCAGTTACTCGGCGGAAAATTCCGCGACAAAATTCGCGTCTATTGTGATACTGCGTTATACCAAAGCAGACTGCCAACCCCAAAAGATTTTGCCGATGCGGCAACGCAAGCAAAAAATATGGGTTTCAACGCGGTGAAGTTTGATCTCGACCAGAGGCAGGATCCGCATAAGTATGATGTCTATAACTGGACCGCCAGCCCCGGTGAATTGCAACGCATGGTAGACCAGGTTGCCGCCGCGCGTGAAGCAGTGGGGCCCGAGACCGACATCTGCATCGATATGCATGGACGATATGATGCGCCCACCGCACAGCAGATTGCAAAATTACTCGAGCCGATGAAACTCATGTGGCTTGAAGAACCCATACCCGCCGAGAATATTGAGGCATACAAACGCATTGCAGATGAAACTACCACGCCGATTTGTGCCGGAGAGAATTTATACCTCGCGTACGGCTTCAGGCGATTGCTCGAGATCGGCGCGGTAGATATCATCATGCCGGATCTGCAAAAGACGGGTGGTCTCGGTGAAGGGCAACGCATCGCGAATCTTGCAAACCTGTACTATGTGCCCTTCGCGCCGCACATGGTGGCATCGTATCTCGGTGCGATGGCGTCATGTCACGTATGCGCATCTGTTCCGAACTTTTTGATCCTCGAATGGCAAATCTATTTCCACAATAATCCGATGTACAAAGAGATCGTGGCGTTCGATGGCCCGATGGTCGAGAATGGTTTCATCACGCTGTCAGAAAAACCTGGTATCGGCGTAGAGATAAATGAAGAAGGCATGAAAAAATATGCCGCTGAAGGAATTCCTTTTTTCAAGTAGTAAATTTGTTGTTGATTGATAATGCGAAGCCGCCCGATTTTTTCGGGCGGCTCGTGTTTTTTTTAGGGCTTATGAGACCAAAGTAATGATTGTCGCATGAAAAACGGAAAGCGATATCGACGACGCGTTGATTAGAAAATGGAATAGCCGGCAATAATTGCCATTGAACTAAAATCAGCCTTCCAGAGATAATATTCACCCAGCAGTTGGCGAGGGGTTTGATACCGATAGCCAATGGATAATTTATTCTTGAACCGATATCCGATCTCGAAGGCC
>Ga0068856_100006069_pt1 | contig 11869 bp, 12 predicted proteins | sample KBSCornC62_FD_66595 | JGI IMG/M metagenome (GOLD analysis project Ga0068856, IMG submission 66595) | Corn rhizosphere microbial communities from Kellogg Biological Station, Michigan, USA - KBS Corn C6-2 | ecosystem: Host-associated > Plants > Roots > Rhizosphere > Soil ...
TTCGGATCGAACGGCGTCTCCACGACAAAATCATGCGGCAGATCGACAGTGCGCCAGCCGCTGTCGTCATATTTCATCCCGGCCGGTCCCGATGCCGCACCGGCCTTCGTCCAGCCGTAGGTCTCCCCCGTCTTCGGAAGCGGGATCTCGATGTCGCCGCGATGGAACTTCCAGCCCCAGTCCATCGACAGCCGGTCCCCGACGCCCGTGGCGGTCGACGCCACCGGCGCAACGTGCGGAGTTTCCGGCGACATTTCCGCTGCTTTGGCGAAGGATAGCGGAAACCCGGCATCGGCAATTGCCGATGCTACACCCGCACCTGCACTCGTTCCCAGAAATGTCCGCCGCTTCATTCAATCCCCCTCCCGCAATTCTCGTACAAATTTGATGCTGTATTTGTGGCTGGGGGGCAATGGTCTTGGGGCCGGTACTTACAATTCCCGCAGTATTCGCCTACATGGCCTCTGCTACTAGTCGCAAACTGACGGTCTCTAGGGCGCTTTGCGGCTCCTCATTCCTTCTTTTTAGCCTCTCCTAGCGCCGGAGGACCGATTGGCGGTCCCTCCCAGAAGGAATGTGAATTCAATGACTGTCGGTACTGTGAAATTTTTCAACGAAACCAAAGGCTATGGCTTCATCCAGCCCGAAGACGGTGGCAATGATGCCTTCGTGCACATCAGTGCAGTCGAGCGCTCGGGCATGCGCAGCCTCGTGAAGGACCAGAAGGTCACCTACGATCTTCAGCAGGACCAGCGCGGCAAGATGAGCGCCGTCAACATCCAGCCTGCGTGAACGGTTAGAGCGGGCGCGAGAAATCGTGCCCGCTCCTTCCGCAGTCGAAGGAGCGTTCATGACGGACCGGGAAATTTATCTCACGCGCGCTGCTGAAGCTCGCGAGGCTGCAGAAGCGGCGACTCTCGACAATGTTCGGGAGAGATGCCTCAGGTCCGAGGAGGCCTGGATGCTCATGGCCGATCGCGCTGAACGAACAGAAAAGATGCGTGCCACCTTACTCGCGGCCAAAGCCGCCGCAGATCCTCCGCTGGTTAATTCCAACGCCAGGAAGCGATCATGATTCTCGAGGACACCGAGCGGAGCGCCACAATTGCGGCCACACACGTTCGCGCGTGAATGGCGAACGGCGAGCGCTGGCATAACAGCGGAAATTCAATCCCGTTGGAAATCCATTATCCAATTCGTATCCCAGACTTTTCCGCGGTCCGTCGAGAATGCCTGTTCCCATCGGGCGGAAACGGGGGTGATCTGGGACCAGATGAAACGTGTTCGCGTTGGCTTTCCGTTGATTATGCTGTCGGAGTAGAAGGTACCGACGCCGTTCCTGAATCGGCCTTTCATTGGCGGATCCAGCGGCAACTGTGGATAGCGGCTGTCGATCCACCAGATCGCCCACTCGCCCGTTTTCTTGTCATAGGTGCGTAACGCAACACCGTACGTTTTCTCGGACGACCTGAAGAAGGTGTGCTCCTCGATATTGCCCGATCCGCCCATCAAAGGGCGACACGTAGATGTGCCCTCGAACACATGCCATTCGCCGGTTGCAAGGTTTTTCACCTGGTGGCGGACCCGCCAGCTGCCAAATTCAAAATTGAAGTCTTTCGACCCCCTCTCTTCGGCGACGGCTTGTGCTTCCATTGAAGGTCGCTCCTGGATTTTCGTGTGGGCGGTCGAAACGGCGGCGGCGGCAATAAGCGCAGCAGCCAGCGGCCTCTGGTCCCTCTTGTCCATCGCTCACCTCCGTTTCTCGGATGTTCTAGAATCGAAAATATGCCAGAAGGCGTCATGTTTTCCGGCGGGTGATGAAAAATGTTGGCCAGCCGACTTCTTCAGACACTGATGTTGCTGCAAAGCCGCAAGCGCATCAGCGCGTCCGAGCTCGCGAGCACGCTTGAAGTCTCTGTCCGAACAATCCACCGGGATATTGATCAACTGACCGCGGCAGGCATTCCAGTTTACGCGGAGCGCGGCCGCAACGGCGGGTTCAGCTTGCTTGATGGCTACCAAACCAGGCTCACCGGAATGACCGTATCGGAGGTGGAGGCTTTGCCGTTCATCGGGTTACCGGAAGCGGCGGAAGATCTGGGTGTGGCCGCCACGCGTCTTTCCGCCGGGCTCAAGCTGTTGGCGGCGCTTCCCTCCGGTCTGCAGCCCAATGCGAGTACGATTGCCGAGCGATTTCACCTCGATCCCAAGGCCTGGTTCAGCGGCACTGATACAGTCGAGTCGCTCCGGGTGGTGGCGCACGCCGTTTGGTCCGGCCATTGGCTAAAGTTATCGTACCGGCGCGCCGGCACCGCCAGCGTACAGCCGTACCGGCTGGGACCGCTTGGGCTCGTTCTGAAATCCGGAATCTGGTATCTGGTCGCACAGAATGGATCGTCGATCCGCACTTACCGCATCGCCAACATTCGCCACGCCGAAATGACGGATGAGATGTTCGATCGTCCCGAGAAGTTCGACCTCGCGCAACACTGGCGGGCCGCATCACACTCTTATGAAATGGGTGTTTATCGCGAAATGGCGACCATCCGGCTTTCACAGGCTGGATTGGAATTGATTGAGCTTCTCGGGCCGTATGTCGCCGAAGCTGTAGCTGAGGGTGCGAGCGCTCCTTACTCAGACGGTTGGGTCACCTGCATAATACCCATCGAGAGCATCGAAAGCGGAATACGTGAACTATTACGGCTCGGCGAAGAGGTCGAGGTCATCGGCCCCGCAATCCTGCGGCGCAGGATGAGGCAGACACTCATGTCCATATCGCGTCGCTACGGCGGCCCTCCGACGGACAGCTAGCCGCACCAGTTGGGTGATTAGGATCGTCTGCAGTCCCATCGCTCGGAACCCCCTGCTCTCACCCGCCGTTCACGCGAGCGGATGAAACATCAGACCACCCTGGAGAAATCGCTCTACCAGCCGCCGCCGGAGCGTGAGGAATTCTATACAGAAGTCATCGAGCTCCTGGCGAAGTCGGAAATTCCGTTCCTTCTTTCGGGGAGCTACGCGCTCGCCGCCTACACCGGCATTGTCCGCCCGACCAAGGATGTGGACGTTTTTTCCACCGCCGGCGACTGCCTGAAGATCCTCTCTTATTTCAAGGAGCACGGATACGACGTCGAGATCGTCGACGATCGGTGGCTTGCGAGGATCACGCGCGGCGAGATCTTCGTCGACGTGATCTTCAACATGCCGACCGTCTCCACGCATGTCACCGAGGACTGGTTCTCCAACGCACCACGAAGCGAGATTTTTGGAAGCGAAGTCCACTTGGTCCCTCCGACAGAATTCGTCTGGTCGAAGATGTTCGTTCAGGACCGGCACCGTTACGATGGGGCGGACGTCGCGCACATGATCCTCAAGCGGCACCAGGAAATCGACTGGCGGCGGCTGCTCAACCACATGGAATTGCACTGGGAAGTCCTCCTCATTCACCTCCTCAATTTCCGCTACATCTATCCCAGCGAACGCGATTCGGTGCCGCAGTGGCTGCTGGATGAGCTGCTCAATCGCATCGGAGTACAGAACAGCATCCCGGCACCGGGAATGAAGGTGTGCCGCGGCCGCATTTTCAGCCCTCGCGACTATTGCACCGACGTCAGCGACTGGGGCTTTTCCGAGCCAACCGGCAATCTCGAAGAGCAATATCCCCAGCATAGTGAGGCGGACGCGTGAAAATCGCAGCGATCGGCGACCTTCACGTCACAGAGGATTCGACCGCGCCTTACCGGCGGCTGTTCGCGGAAATGTCCGCTGAAGCAGACGTAATCCTGCTGTGCGGCGACCTCACTAACTTCGGAAAGACAAAGGAAGCGGAAATCCTCGCCGAAGACATCCGCCTGTGCACCATCCCCGTGCTGGGCGTGCTCGGCAATCACGATTACGAATGCGGGCAGCCGGAAGAAGTCTGCCGGATCCTCCACGACGGCGGAATGGTCATGCTCGACGAGCAGGCGCACGAAATCGGCGGCGTCGGTTTTGCTGGCGTGAAGGGCTTCCTCGGCGGCTTCGGTCGCGGCGAATTAGCGCCGTTCGGCGAACCGATGATCAAGGCCTTCGTCAACGAAACCAACAACGAAGCCCGAAAGCTCGAAAATGCGCTTCGGTCGCTTCGGACGGAAAAGATCGTTGCCGTCCTGCATTACTCTCCGGTCGTCGAGACTCTGGAAGGGGAGCCGATCGAAATTTTCCAATATCTCGGCTCCGCACGCCTCGCCGACGCGCTCGATCGCTTCGACAACATCGCAGCCGTTTTCCACGGCCACGCTCATCATGGAAGCTACAAAGGTAAGACGATGCGCGGCACGCCGGTCTACAATGTCGCCCAGTTCGTTCTTCGCGACACGTTCGGAAAGCCTTACGTCGTAATGGAGGTCTAGCGCTTGGCTTTTCTCGGCCCGCGCGCCTCCTCAATTGCAAGATCGATCTTTTCGAGCGCGACTTTCCGGCCTTCCCGCACCACGCGCGAGCGATAGTTGGAAAGTCGCTCGGCCAGATCGGATGTGTCGTCGCTTTCGGTCAGTGGGAGCCTCTCGATCATGGACGCTATGTAGGCGCCCACCTTGCGCGCGTTGATACGTAACTTCCCTGATCGGCTCCGAAACTTGCTTGCCCTAGTTAGCTTTCGGTGCACCTTCCGCTATTACGCTCCTCGATGGACGGACCTGCTTCATCCGTGGCCACGCCGCCGGTGAACGAAGCTCATCTGCGCTCGATCCTAGCGACTGTCCCCGACGCGATGATCGTCATCAACGAGATAGGTACAATCCTTTCCTTCAGCGCCGCGGCCGAAGCGATGTTCGGTTATTCCGAAGCCGAAGTTCTTGGCCAGAACGTAAAGGTGCTGATGCCCTCGCCGCTTCGCGAGGAGCACGACGGCTATCTCCGCAATTATATCGAAACCGGCCGCCGCAAAATCATTGGAATCGGCCGGATAACCACGGCGCTCCGCCGCGATGGATCGACCTTCCCGATCGAGCTCGCCGTCGGCGAGGCGTTCATTGACGGCCAACGGATCTTCACCGGCTTCATCCGCGATGTCACCGAACGCCAGCAAGCACAGCTTCGGCTCCATGAGTTGCAGTCGGAACTCGCCCACGTGGGCCGCGTAAGCGAGATGGGGACGCTGGCCTCCGCGCTAGCGCACGAGCTCAATCAACCTCTGACAGCAGTCGCCAATTACTGCGAAAGCGCGCGCGATCTCCTGAAGGGCGATCCCGACAGCGAGACCCTCGACATGATCCGGGAGGCCCTGGATGACGCCGCACAACAGGCGGTCCGCGCCGGGCAGATCGTACGCCGCCTTCGCGATTTCATGTCGCACGGCCACAACGAGCGCCACCTGGAGAACCTGTCCAAGCTGATCACCGAGGCGAACGCCCTCGCCCTGGTCGGCTCTCGCGAACACGACATCGACGTCCGGGTGGAACTCCGCGCCCGTGCGCGCGAGGTGTTCATCGATCGCATCGAGATCCAGCAGGTGATGGTGAACCTCATCCGCAATGCGATGGACGCGATGATCGGTGCCGAGGAGCGGCGGCTGACAATCCGCACCAAAGACGCTGACGACGAGATGGTGATGGTGACTATCGAGGATACCGGAAGCGGGATCAGCGACAGCGTCGCCGAGCAGCTGTTCCAGCCCTTCGTCACGTCGAAGGAAAATGGGATGGGCATCGGCTTGTCGATCTGTCGAAGCATCGTCGAAGCCCATGGCGGGCGTATCTGGTTCGAACGGCGCGAAAGCGGTGGCACTATTTTCCGATTCACTCTTCCAACCAGCGGAGCCGAAGAATGAGCGACGAACGCCTGGTGCATTTGGTCGACGACGACGAGGCGATTCGCCGTTCGGCGGGGTTCATGCTGAAGACCTCCGGTTTTCGCGTGCAGACCTATGAATCCGGCGACCGCTTGCTCAAAGCCGCCGCTTCGCTCGACCCCGGCTGCGTCCTCCTCGACATCCGAATGCCCGGGATGGATGGGCTCGAAGTGCAGCAAGCGCTGAAGGAGCGCGGCGTTGGCCTCCCGGTGGTCATCATGACCGGCCACGGCGACGTCACGCTCGCGGTCCAGGCGATGAAGGCGGGCGCCGTCGATTTCATCGAGAAGCCATTCGAAAAGGCGGTTCTGCTTGGCGCGATCGACCAAGCCTTCAGCCGGCTCAACCGCTCATCCGAGACGCGCGATCGGGCGAACGAGGCCGAGGTTCGCTTGAACGGCCTCACCCCGCGCGAGCGCGAGGTGCTGGACGGCCTCGCCCAAGGGTTGCCGAACAAGACCATCGCTTACGATCTCGGGATCAGCCCGCGCACCGTCGAAATCCACCGTGCGAATCTCATGACCAAGCTCGGCGTGAAGAGTCTTTCAGAAGCACTTAGGATTGCCTTCGCGGCACAGGACAAGGTGAAGAGCTAATCCTTCTTTTCACCCGGAATCGGCGTCGGCGTTTGTAGCGCCTCCACCACATACAGCCGTTTGACCATCACATAAGCGACCACCGCCATTGGCGCCGCAAACAGAACACCGATCAGCCCGAACAACATCCCGAATGCGAGCAGCGAGAAGAGCATCACGACCGCCGGCACTTCAACTGCATATTGTTGCACCAGCGGCTGCAACACGTACGCCTCCACGTGGTGCACAATGACGTACATGACGACGGTCCAGGCCGCGAGTTCGGGCGACTGGACCAGCGCAACGAGAACTGCCGGTACCGCCGAGGCGATCGGGCCCGCATAAGGGATGAATTCCAGCACCCCGGCAATAATCGCGAGCACCATTGCCGACTGCACGCCGATGATAAGGAAACCGATCCAGGTGAGCACGCCGATCACGATCATCGCGATGACCTGGCCCTTCAGCCAAAGCCGCAGTGCATTTTCCGAATCCATCATCGCTTCGGCGATCAGGCTGCGCTTTTCGGTGGGAACGAGCTTGATCGCGCCGATCCCATAAAATCGCGGCTGAGATGCGAGGAAAATTCCGCCGAAAATCAGAATCAGGATACTGGTGATCCCAAATGTGAGCGAAGAAAGCCATCCGCCGAAATTAGAGATGATGGTGCTGTTGCCGGAATGGATGCGGCTGAGCCAGCTCTGAAGTGGGTGACCTAAACCGAACCCGGACAGCCAATTGTCGACCATCGCGATTGCTTTCGGAATGGCGTCGGCAAGGTGTTGCGACTGGGCGCTGATCTGTGCGTTCACCAGCCAGATCGTCCCGCCGACCAACCCCACAATCACCAGCACCGAAAGGGCGACGGAAATGCCTTCCGGCAGCCGCAGATGCTTCGATACCGGATCGGCAATCGCGCGGATGATTGTGGCGATGAGCACCGTTCCGAACAGCAGGACCAGGACGTACCGAAGCTGCCACAGAATCAAGGCGCCGGCGACGAGCGCGATCAAGATCAGCGCCCGCCGGATGAACGTTGATTCGTCGCTGTTTCCGCGCTGCTGTTCCGCCATTCTCCCCTTCCGTCGAAGCGGGAGCTGGCGTTCTTATGCAGCCGGCCAGCTCTCCAGTATCTCGACGAAACGCGTCAGCCACGCATTGGTTTGATGTGCGTCGATGACGCGGTGATCGATGGTCAGAGTCACATAGGCCATCGGGCGGATCACGACCGTGTCTTTGCCCTCGATTTCGCGCACCACGACTCGCTTCTCGAGCTTACCGATCCCAAGGATCGCCGCCTGTCCGTTGTGGAGAATGATCGGCGCCGCAAGCAGCGATCCGGAGACGCCGTGGTTGGAGATTGTGAAGCTCCCGGCCGAAACTTCAGAGCGGTCGAGCCTGCCTTCGCGCGCCTTCGCGGTGAGTTCATCGAGCTTTCGTCCAATCTCTTCGAGGGACAGCGGTCCAGCGTCGCGAATGACCGGCACCACCAGCCCCTTTTCGCCCAAGGCGGTGCCGACGCCGATGTCGATCGTCGGCGATACAACAACTCCGCCATGCTCCCAGCGGCCATTGATCTGTGGTGCCGCTGCCATCGCCTCGGCTGCAGCTTTGACGATGTAGGCGGTGTAGCTCAGCTTTATGCCTCGCGCTGCCACAGATGCCTTGTGTGCCGCGATGGCCGAGAAATCGGCCTCAAACACTGCGGTGACGTGCGGCGCTTCGGTAACGGCGCGCACCATATTGTCCGCAATCGTCTGCCGCATCCGGTCGCCCGGGGCTTCCGGCGCACCAGAGGCCCGAGAAGTCCCGGCGATCGCCCTATCCACGTCCTCCCGCGTGATTCGTCCGTCGCGGCCGCTACCGGTGAGCTTCAAAGCGTCGAGTCCGTATTGCTGAAGCGCCTGCCGGACTGCCGGAGAAAGGCGGGTTTCCACCTCCCTGTTCCCCGGCGAAGGCCGGGACCCAGGAGCGGCATCAGCCGCTTTTTGGCTTTCACCCTGGACAGGCTTCGCCTCGTGGACCCCGGCCTTCGCCGGGGAACTGTCGGAGTCGATCCTTCCGAGCACTGCGCCGGGCTCCGCCTCGGCATCGCTGTCGAGCAGGATTTCAGCCAGAATGCCGGCAGCTGGCGCCGACACTTCCTGCGTGACCTTGTCGGTCTCGATCTCGACCAGCGGATCGTGCTCCGCGACCGCATCGCCGACCTGTTTCAGCCACGCGCGAACGACCGCCTTCGTGCCTTCCTGCTCATCCGGGACGACCACGTCGATCATGTCAGAACCCCACTAGCCGGTCGATTTCGGCCCGGATTCGCTCGACCGAGGGCACCGCGCTTTCAAGCAGTTTCGGATGATGCGGGCTCGGAATGTCCGGCATCGTCACCCGGGCGACCGGCGCATCCAGATCTAGAAAGACCTCGTCGGCGACCACCGCAGCGATCTCCGCACCGAACCCGCCGGTCCGCAAATCCTCGTGGACGATCAGGCAGCGGCGAGTGCGGCGAACGCTCTCCAACACCGTCTCGCGATCCCACGGCTGCAAGGTGCGCAAATCGATCACGTCGGCACTGATCCCCTCGGCCGCGGCCTCGCAGCGCGGGATCATCGCCCCCCAGGTGACGATGCTGATCTTGTCCCCCTGGCGCGTCTTCTTCGCGCGACCGAACGGCAGAACATACTCATCGCCCGGCCAAGGCCGCCGCGCCCACGCGTCGTCATACATCGCCCGATGCTCGAAGAAGATCACCGGGTCATTGCCGCGCAGGCTTGCGCGCAGAAGCCCCACTGCATCCTCCGCATTGGACGGAACGGCGACTCTCCAGCCCGGATTGTGAACGAACTCGATCTCGTTCGTCATGCTGTGCCAGGGATCGCCGCACCGCAGGAAACCGCCGGGAATCCTCAGCACCACAGGCGCCGCGAACCGGTTGTGCGTCCGCCAGCGCATTGTCCCGCAGTCGTGGATCTGCTCGGTCGCAGGCTCGGCATATTTGCGGAACTGGATTTCCGGCACCGGCATCAGCCCGGCGAGCGCCATCCCGACGGCGCGACCGATAATTCCTTCCTCGTTCAGCGAAGTGTCGAACACCCGTTCGTGCCCGAATTTCTCCTGAAGTCCGAGCGTGACCGCGTGGACGCCGCCCTTTGGACCGATATCCTCGCCGAACAGGAGCACGCGCCGGTTGCTGGCGAGCTCTTGCTCCAGCGTCCGGCGGATGGCCGTCACCATGTTGATCCGCTGGCCTTCTGGCTTCGGCTCGTCGGTCGAAGGCGGCGGCGTGTAGCCGCTGTTCCACAGGCCGCCGACCTTCTGCATCTTGCCTTCGAAGTAGACGCCCTCGGCGACGCTTTCAGCGGCCGTAACCCCCCTCGCCTCGGCTTCGGCCACGTCGGCGGCAATCTCTGCGGCCACCTCACGCTCGATTCCCAGCCATTCGGCGTCGGAAAGCCCGCAATGCGCCTTCAGCCGCGGCAGCGGATCGCGCGCGCGTTCTGCCTCGACCTCCTCTTGGCTTCGGTAAGCTTCGGTGTCCTGCGCGCTGTGCCCTTCGAGCCGCGGAACCGTCAGCCGAAGCAGCGCGGGCGTGCGATGCCGCCGCACATGCGACACCGCCTGATCGACCAGCAGCGCCGCCATCGCAGGATCTGTGCCGTCGCCGTCGAAGATGCTGAGGCCCGAGAAGCTGGCGAGATTGGCCGCGATATCGCCGCCCGGCGTCTGGTAATGCGACGGCACCGAGATTCCGTAGCCATTGTCCTCGATGTAGAAGAGCAACGGCAGCTGCTGTGTGGCCACGATGGTCAGCGCCGACCAGAAACCGCCAGTCGCGACGCTCGCATCCCCGCCGAGCACGAGCGCGATCGAGTCCAGGTCGCCCTCTTTCAGCACATGCTGCTTGTAACGGATTGCCTGAGCCCATCCCGCAGCCGGCGTATATTGCGCGCCGACTCCGCCGCACATCGGCAGCGCGCGCGCTCCGCCGGGATTGGGGTAGTTGAAGACGACGCCGATATCGCGTCCGTCCGAGTAACCGCCCGAATGGCCCATGCCTGAGGCCAGCGCATCCGCAGGCGGCACTCCGAGCGCCAGAAGCAAGGGCCGCGAGCGATAGTAGCCGAAGGCGCCGTCGCCGTCTTTCAGCTGGAGGCCCAGCAGCACTTGCGCCATGTCATGGCCGCGCGCCGAAAACTGATAGAGCACCTTCCTCGCCGGAACGAGCTCTTCCTCCTCGATCCGGTCCATCTCGCGCGAGGTGAGAACCAGCCTTGCAACCCGCCGCCAATCTACGCCGGCAGCGGCAAAACGACTCGTGTCGGCGTCAGCCATTCATCACGTGTAGCACGGCCTCCACAAACGGATCGACCTGCTCGTCCGAGAGGCCGACCACGTTGAATCGCCCGGATTCCGCCATGTAGATCGCGTGCTTTTCCCGAAGCTCCACCACCTGCTCCTTCGACAGCGGAAGCATCGAGAACATCCCGAACTGCCGTCCGATGAAGCTGAGGCGCGGGTCGGCTGAGGCGATCCGCTGCCGGACCGAGTTGATCCGGTCGCGCATCCCTGCGAGCTCCACATGCCACCGCTCTGCCAGCTCGGGCGTATCGAGCACGATCCGGACCGCCGCAGCACCATGATCGGGCGGCATCGACCACATTTCGCGCGCGCTCTGCATGACATGCGCCATCGCCGTTGCCGTCGACTCCTTCGAACCAGTCTTCACGAACAGGTTGCCGACGCGATCGCGATAAACGGCGAAATTCTTGTCGCAGCTTTGCGAGACCAGCACTTCGTCGCATGCGTCCAGGAGTCGCCACAGGCCCGAAGCGTCTTCCTCCAGTCCGCGCCCGAAGCCTTGGTAGGCCAGATCGACGAACGGGATCAGGCCGCGCTCGGCGACGACCTCGGTCACCTTCGCCCACTGTTCGTCGTCGAGATCGGCGCCGGTCGGGTTATGGCAACAGCCGTGGAGCAGCGCGATGTCACCCGGGCGCCCGTTGCCAAGCGCCTCGATCATGTCCTCGAAGCGGATCGTCGCCTGACCGCGCTCGTAATAGGGATAATCGACGATTTGCAGCCCGACGCTCCGCACGATCGGCGGATGGTTCGGCCAGGTCGGCCCTCCGATCAGCACGCGGGCATCAGGATTCGCCCGCGCGATCAGGTCGAATCCGAGGCAGAGCGCTCCGCAACCGCCCGGCGTCTGCACCCCCGCGATCCGCTCGTCGTTCGCATGCCGGCCGAGAACGATCGGGCGCAGAAGCTCGGTGTAGCGCTTGTCGCCGGTCATCCCGAGATAGCCCTTCGTCTCCTGCGTCTTCAGCAGGATCGCCTCGGCTTCCTTGATGACTTGAAGCACGGGCGTGCGACCGACGGAATCGCGATAGACGCCTACGCCGACGTCGATCTTGTGCTGGCGCGGATCGGCGTTGCACATAGCGATCAGCTGCAGCAGCGAATCCGT